>Ga0157357_1000120_pt1 | contig 30399 bp, 50 predicted proteins | sample AttcapACBM1_FD_111485 | JGI IMG/M metagenome (GOLD analysis project Ga0157357, IMG submission 111485) | Fungus gardens microbial communities from leaf cutter ant in Botucatu, State of Sao Paulo, Brazil - Atta capiguara ACBM1 | ecosystem: Host-associated > Fungi > Mycelium > Unclassified ... | reverse complement strand
TGATGAAGCCAAGGCGAAAAATGGAGATGTGTGGACTCATGAAAAGAAGAACATCATATCATGAATGACTTACTTCATGGATGCCAAAACAATACCTCTCTCTTGATCGTCATCAGCACATATCTCGTTAGCCCAACTAAATGGAAATATGAAAGGACTCTGAGACGAGAAATGAGATGAAAACAAACGCAAATGTTGTAGCCTGGCCCACATACGAAGCACCCGCAATGTCTGAAAACAGATTCAGTTCAATGAGTGCATTGAGTCCAAGGAACCCGGCAACACTCACAATATGCGAAAAACTTGAGTCCTATAGGACTGCTCTGTACCAGAAGACAGATCGCAGCAATGATGCCCGCGATTGATATATAGACCAACACAGGCCAACGGACACGTGTGAAATCGGTCCAGGTAGCGCATACTAATGTGGATACGATCGCGACGGCCGTAACGCCGGAAGGGTAAAAGTCTATATTGGACTTGTCAGCAATCCAGAGAAATCTGAACTAGGACATCTATTGATGACCTATTTGTTCAACAGTGTATCCTCCTATGGACTTGAGCCATTGTCCCATGATATTATTTGATCCGAGACTTTCTGTTTCGCCGGAAATTGCAAACTCAAGAGAGAAGATTACAAACTATTTGTTGGTGAATAGTAGGCCCATGACTCACCAATAGACTGCAGGCGTACCACCTCCATCGGCTTAAAACCCGTCGGATCAGGTTCCAGGACAGAGGAGGCCGATCAACCTGTACTTCCCCTTGAAGCCTAGCACGGGCCAATATTTTTTCCTAATAGTCATGGTCAAGGCATGTGGACGGAAAAGTGACGCGGGTTGTCATTTACCTCCTTCGTCAAGTAAAACGCTTCTGTTGTCCGAGGAGTGTCAGGGAAGATGAAATAACCGTAGATAGCTATTGGTAAGGTGATAACTCCGTCTATTACGAAGCTAAAATAGAGTGAGTGAGTAAGATGTCGACTTCAGAACGTCTTACATGCGCCACATACAGCCAGCGCCAGCCTGTAAGTCCAGATCTCCCATTGAGGTGTCTGAAGACAACATGTAGATTAGCTCAAGCCCATGCCCATGCTCTGAGGACCAAGACTGACTTGTATATTGCGGCTTGCAAGATACCAGAAAACCTGTTTCATCCAATAGAATTTTCGATGGTGAGTATCGGTGATGACAGAGCTTACAGCGTTCCTACAAATCCCGAGCTTGTGAAAATCCCCGAACGTTTCCCGAGCTCTGTAGACTTGTACCACCTGTGAGATGACGTTGATCAGATCATGTATGACTAAGGTGAAGGTAGTAACTCACGATCCGAGGATATAATGCGTTCCAACAAATGTGGAAGATTCAGCTATCCCTTGAAAGAACCGTATGGCATATACCTGAGACTCATGGCAATCAGTGATCGGCAAGCGAAACTTTGACTCTCAGGCCTGCCTGTTCTATGCGGTGGACTGCGCTCGTGCTTCCAAGATCAATAAATTGGGGGGCAGACCATCTAAACCATGGCTCACCAGAAAGTAAGAACGCCCCAAATGATCTGCATTAGTGGTAACCATATCCGGGGGGACACAATCTGTAGCATAACGTTGTCTTCGTAGCCATAGTTTAGAGCGAACAGTCTTAGCAGGCGACAACTGGAGCATACTAGGAATCATTCCGACAATATAGCCACATGTGAATATCGTGGTTATTCTCTACTGACAAAGAGATTTTGATTTTTGTTGTTACGACGGCATCCCTGAATGAGATTCAACGAAGAACGTACGTTCAACTCTGTTCCCAACATATTCAATTCTTCCTTCATCCCAGACACATAAGCATTATTGACATTGGATCTGTCCAAGTCTTGGGAGAGTTCCAGCTCAGCACTTTGTCCTTGCGAATCGAATATCTGTTACCAACAGTTTGTGAAATACTGTATTCCTTTGAGCTGGCGAGTCCCCAAACAAACCGAGATGCTTACCATCGAGCAACAGTATGACAGAATAAACCAGTCAATCTTTAGTAAAAGCTTAGCTTCTTGCTCTGTTGTAGGAGTCGGACCCCATAAAAGTTGCTTGATGCGCAGTCTCGGCATGGTGAGGATGGAGTGTCCAATCGATGGAGTGTCTAATCATCAATAAAACCGTCTTTGATATGGCATGACTTCCTATTTTGTGCCAAGTCGATGACATGGGAATGTTACACATGTAACTTGACGATAATTGACTTCTGAGCTGGGCCGAAGGTATGGCTCAAAGCTTGGATGTTATGAAACCTCAGAGCTACACTGCATCGAAACTCGATAGGCACAGCTCTCACCCTCATCCTGATGTGGTGCAGTCGGGATTTTCCAGTTTGGACTTGGAAATCAATGATGTTCAAACGATCCAGTTTAAACAGTGCCGTGTCCTCAGCTGAGTTCTCCAGTTCTAGAACTCCCTGACATATGGTAGTTATACCCTAACAATCTTTCCCTTTGACCAAGGGAACTGCGTATTCCTTTCATCAATGTCGGCAGGACCAACGAACACCACCACAGAACCTCCCCTCCGACTGTAGGTGGATGAAGGTGACAGAACATTCTGGGAACTCTGTTCTATAATGCAGGTCACGTGGTTTGGATTTTGATCGATCTGGCAACGGATCTGCGACACGGAGTCATCGGCTCACATACTGTTTACCGAGAAAAAGCTATTTTCGCCCAGCGGATGGACAAGAATAACGGATGCCTGTGTTATGCCCGTGTTGGGTGGATATGAGGCGGAGCGGGACTATACGAGAGAAGCCGGAGACCAGAACGACCCTGACAGAACCAAGGAACCGGTTTGGCGCGCTTCGGTGGGAGAGAATTTGCAGAAAACTTACTCTGCTTTGTCAGGCAGTCTGAGTCAACCTTCCATTGCGTTTGTTCCGAGATGACATCTATTTTTTTCTAATCCCCAGTATAATAATCCCTACCCTTCCCATTTCGCCCATTCTGCTCCCCTTTACCTGGCCCCTTGCCCAGATGGTCCTGCGCCCCCTTATTCCTTGCTTTCTCCTCCTTACTGTCTTCTCTTTTCAACAGTCCCCGGTTTTCTCGCAGGAGATACAGGCCAAGGGCGACATCCACTCTGATCTTTTCATCCGTGGCGGGGGACACCATCATAGCTCTCACGCCCAACCCCTCCTCGAACTGAACGAAACCGAGGTTCTCCTGTGGCATGCACCCACTCCACCGTCATATTATACAATCGATTGGGAAGGGTCACAAAGCACTGACAAAAGATACCCTGGATTGATAATATCTCATGCTCTGTTCATGAGCCTTGCCTTCTTCATCGCCCTTCCTATGGGTGAGTTTGCATCTGTTGTGTTTACTCAAGAACCCGGCTGAGCGTTACACCAGGTATCATTCTTCGTTCCGTTAAGCACGCAGGTCAAAGTCTAGCTATTGTGTCATTTTATGGCCTTTCTATTATCGGGTGCGCTTCCAGTGGACTTTACACCAAGCTTACACCGAACATGTACGTTTCCTGAAACTCGGCAGTCATCAATTCAGTACACTGACATTGTCCCCCATTCTAGGTATAAAGGTCTGTTTTCTTATTGGTCCTTGACAGCTGTTTGACCCTCTTATTGAGCAGGTTCAATGCATGGCCGGCACGGGTATCTTGTTCTGGTTCTAGCTGTGCTATTGTCAGCAGTTGACATTCTTGCTGCCATCCGTCGATTCATCTTGTTTATCCGAAGTGATGAACCAAGAACTTTCAAGCTATTTTGGAATCGTGTCATCTTAAATAAAGATGTCAATCACGTGGGAACTGGTTCCGAGTATACAGGCCTGATTATGGAAGAGCCAGAAGACTTAGAGTTGCCACAAATTTCTCGGCAGTCTTCTGATGATGGGGTTTTCCATAAAACAGCACAATGGGCTAACGATGTTCGCAACCACCATCGAAGTTTCTCGCTTGCTTCAGACGGCACAGTCTTTGGTCCTCGATCTCCGACACATTCAGATACCACTCTAGCTGCCCAGCAGAAACAACACAGCCAACCCAAAAACCTCGTTCATCGAGTGGGAAATGCTGTTTTTGCTACTCTTGAGCGTTTCCTCGTATTTGCTGGGTTTGCACAGCTGCTAACAGGGATTGTCATCTACACTGGTTCGTAGCTGGAACTCCTCGTATTGCTTATTTTCTTATCACGTTCCCGCACAGGTGGCTGTCGTGAAAATTATATAAATGGCTGTTTGGCTCATTTGATCAGTTCGTCCATTGTTTGGTATTAATTCTTTTCATACTGAATCTTGCTCAAGAGGGCGGGATATTCTGGTGTTATGGGCTATTGTCATTTGCTCGTTTCTTGGGTTCCTTTGCAGAGTTTGGTTGGGCTTGGAACCAGGCACTAAACTGTGATCCTGTATCTGCTGAATTCGTGGAATCATTTGTCATTTTCTTGTATGGCATCACGAATACGTGGATGGAACGTTTTGGCGCACATCCAGGTGACCCCTACACAACAAAGCAAATTCAACATATCAGCATTGCAGTAGGTGTCGTTTGATATCTGAAAGATGTATGGATTCTTTATCCATGTTTTAGGTGATGTTCTGGTTTGCTGGCCTGGTTGGTATGGGTATTGAATCCAAGCGAGTGAGGAAATGGCTGGCGGCGTCTATCTTCAATCCTGTTGCAACTACATCGAATACCCATCAAGACACTATTATTGAACCCCCTAGCTATGGCGGTAGCTTCAATCCATTCCCCGCTCTCGTGATTGGAGTGACGGGTGCGGCCATGGCAGCACATTTCCAGACTTACTTATTCCAAGTGCGTCCGCCCTGAAGAAATAAATATTTTCGGCTCTCAACGTTTCATCTATACAGGTACAGATTCACGCTCTATGGGGAAATCTTTTACTTGGGTTTTCTGTCTTACGCTGTCTCACCTACTTCTTCCTTTGGTTGAGTCCTCCTCGCTCGGTCCTTCCGTCTCGGCCTCCTACAGAAGCTCTTAGTAGCTTTTTCTTAGCATGCGGTGGGCTGACCTTTATGTTCTCCACTGAGGAAGTTACTCTTGCTGCAATGCGTCGTGGTCGAGATGGTACGTGTCTTCCGCCTGCGCAGGAAATCTGATTTGACCACATTTCTAGATGTGATGATGTTCTTGAATGTCGCCGTTGCTATCACCTGCTTGGGTTTCTGTTGGACCTTTGTTGTGGTTAGCTTCAAGGGATGGCTCAAGTCCAGACGATATAGAGGAGTAACATACAGGGCTGCAGCATGAGATCGATCTTTCAATTGATTTTCTTCCCTTTCGTTCTCCTTTTCACATTTTCGGATATCATTGCACAAATATTTATCAACTTCAATCTGCATGGTTCGAGACTGCTCTTCTGTAGCGGAAATATTGTCTAAATATTGTTTTCTAAATGTCATTGTTGGTATTAAATGATCAAACTAGAGTATCAACCAGATATAGTCGGCCAGGGTTCCCACACAAATCCAAAAACCACTCCAGCCACAATCAACAAAACCCTTCCAGCAACTCAGGCGATCATCTAAATCCGTTCTGCGAAGAACTCGCGCTAATTGTATCGCGGCAAGACCCACCCCACAGTAGAAGGGGAAGGTTTGAGAGTTTAGGTACCCAGCAAGGGAAATGAGAGAAATATTTGAGATGGCAAGACCACTCATAATCGTGTGTGAGTTCTCGCCAAAAAGTAGTGCTGTTGATCTGACTCCAGCTTTGACGTCGTCCTTCTTATCCTGTAATCATTCGTCCAGTCAATGGGTTGACTATGGAAAGTATACTCTACAATGAGTATGCATGCGGCACTCACTTGATGGGCGTATATACTATCGTATACGAGAGTCCAACATACACCTCCTGCGTACAATGGAAGAGCAACTGCCCATTGGACAGTACCAGCTACGGCCGACCAACCAAGTAGTACGCCCCAGTTGAACGTCAGACCTAGATGTGATGTGCCATAATTTAGTCGATTGTCACGAGGTCAAAGCAATTATACTGACCAAGGACGCCTTGGGGCCAATCAGTGATTCGTTTCATCAAAGGATAAATTGTAACCAACGACAATGACGATGCGCCTAGAAAGATACTGTAGGATACAAACGAATATTAATGCCTCTTCAAGCAAAGAAGTTCTAGATGATAGAACTTTTACAAGTACTTTATTGGTGGAAAGCTCACCTGTACCAATTCAACTGGAGGAGAACAACAAGTCCAGAACATAATTGTGCTCCAAGAAAGGCAAGAGCTTGTTTATGAGTTATGTCTCCTCGAGCAAGTGGTCGGTCCTTTGTTCTGTCTAGCTATCTTTGAGCAAGGGTTCAGTGGTTTCATCGGTAAGAGCTCACATGCCTACAGATTTATCCAAGTTTTTATCCCACATATCGTTGATCGTGCACCCTGCCCCTCGCATAATGAGGGCTCCTAGTCCGAACAAACCAATGTAGGTAAGTGGGATAGTTACAGGGGCTTCGATAGCGTAAGATGCCATTAAAATCGACCAGGCTGCCAAGATAAACAAATGAGCTCGTTGGTCAATTAAAGAGGACTACCTACTGCAGGGATAGAAGAGGAGGAGAGTTCCAATCGGTTTATCGGCTCGTGCCAGGGAAAGATACGGCCTCCATTTCGCTGGAAAACGGTCAATCCAGGTAACCGGAGTCCTAGAGGTTGAACCAGTTGTTGTGGATGTTGATGCCCATCGTTTCGCTTCGAATCCACCCGAGGGTCTCCAGTCGCGCAAAGATACATGGAAGCTATTTCTCATGCCGCAATATGCGCTAAAGGCTATTCGATGGTGCGCCAGACGCATAGGGAACATTGGAAACAAGTATAAATAACGTTTCAGCATGTAATTTCTGTGTTTCTGATGGTGTTCTGATGGCACAGGTTTCACTGGCGCGCCAATCTCGGTCATACGGATTTTGTTCTTAGAGGATATATTCCTGTAGCAATGTCGTGATGCAAATGTTCAGAATACTGGGGCTACCTTTATTTTAATAAAAAACCGCAGTGCTTGCACTGTATCCCATCTCCAACTCCCTGAGACGAATATAGTGCCTCGTTGACCCCGCAAAACTGGTATAAACAGCTGACAGTTTTCCGAGGGTCTAGAGGAGCCTCTTTCGGAAAAGGTGAACGGTGATTAGTCAGAAATTTGCAATACACAATATAGGACTCTTTTTTATTTTTAGGTTACTGTTCCAAGTACATAATACCGAGGAAGGAAAAAGAGACGGGACCCATTGGGATCAAAGAACTCTTTCACTCCCACTCCTTGGCAAGCTTGAAGGTCCAGTTCCAATCTGTCTCTTTCCGTCAGTCAAGTTCGTACCGAAACCGCATGGACCCACCTGCATAGACCTCGTTGTCGTCGTCGACAATACGGCTTTGTACGGTGTAAGTTACTTTGCGAGCTATTATTCCCGAAGGAGACTCCTCGGCTTCAAAGGTCTTCACATGTGGTTCGCCTCTAGGATGAGGACCATACGAGCCTATCATTTTCTCCGACCTTTCGGCTAAGATGGTTGTGAGGTTACGTTTTTGTGCTACTGAAAATAGGCGCCACCTTTGACACCCAAGGATCTGACAACCTGGATGTATCTAAGACCCTGAAAACCGGTGAGTGGCTCTATCACTGATACCTACGGCAGATATACTTACTGAAATAATAGAGCGATTCACCTTGAATGTTATCCGGACACTAAATGACCATCAGAAACAGTAACCATTAATACCATCAGAATTCCTACTTATATTCAACACCTTCTTTGATAATAACTGGGTTCTTCTTGGTGCCAGTCTCGATCTGACGTAGATCTGCAAGGTCGAATGATATCCTCTTTCCCCGTGGTAGAGTCGAAGAGACAAGCTCAAGTGTCAACAGAGTCAACTAAGAGTTGTATCAGGCAGTGATTTAGCGTGTATGCAAAGGACTTCATCACCTTGGGGCCACTCTCCGATGAGCCAGCTCCAGGAACAATGCCAAGAGAGGCCTTCCAACGAGCCAAGCTCTCGTCTTCAGCATCAAGTTTAGCAAGCTCTTCGGGTGACTTAGATCCGCCAGGATTGTAGCCTAAGAAAAGATGACCACGATCAGAGTGAAGGAGACCTGATGGTGATGAGATGTCGTACCGGGAGTGGTCGTGGGTTTAAAGTCAGCGTCGGTCTCTTCGTTCTGCTACCCAGGTCAGTTAATATTCAAAATTGATAGAGAAACTAGACATACAGCAGACATTGCCAGGATTATAGGAGGTAAAGATGTGAGTAGACGTTGCGCAGACGTTGCACAGGAACCTCTCCATCACTTAGTATCGATTTCACACGAGTACTACCGCAGTTTGCCGATTGCAATACCATTGTTGTCATACAATAAGCTTGCCATAAAAACAAACTGAAAGCAAGTACACGATTGAATAAATGGTAATACACAATCCAGGTACAAATCCAAGACCACCACGTCGCTATAATTGACTAACCAGTTCCCTGTCAAGCTATTCCTTATTCCTCCCCATTGACCTATCTTAACCGTTTTACACAATTTAAACACGAGTATCAACATCAAATATTACCGATGCACATATGCACACAATTCATATCGGATTAGAATTTACCAATTTTAAGACGATTCAGCAGGAGAAGATGCGCCAAGAATGGGATGCATGCTCTCTGTTATAATTGTGTCGGCGAGTAACATGTCAATTATATTCAGCTCCAACGTACCTCCCTTGAACCAGCATTTGCCTTTGCTGAGATGATAACACTTGGCACCGTTGGGGCAGATATGTCCCCAACAACACTTGTCACCGAAAGGACAAGGCATTCCTTCAACACATCAGAAAAGAGGATCATCTGGAGGATCAGAAAAGTCAACATACCATTTTTGAGCCAATTGCAGGGCGCCTTTTTTGCATTGACAGCCAAGGAGTGCAACTGTTCCGGTGTCAAGACATAGTCATGGGCATATTTGCATAATGCAGCCTGAAGCATTATTTGATTTACACCATAAGCTGAGCTAAAAATATTCCGCACCCCTTTTGAACAGGTCATGAGATAATGTTCATTACAAGGAGGAGGATTTTCTGAAGCGTGATTAGATGCAGGTATTCCCAACGGAATGATCCTTACTTACGTTTATGCAAAGGCTGGAGTGTTGACAATGTACCGTTGAGTCGGGACCAATCGCAAAGGAAAGAACGTACCAGGCAAGGATCAATAAGGCGCCCAATGGAGCGAGTGGGGGACTGGGGGCTAATCAGTCCTCCGTTTGACGTTACGTTATTTGAGGTGCCAACAATGAGCGGTATAAGTTTACGAGCTACTCGTGGAAGCTTATCTGATGTGAAGACTGCGTCCAACTTGAACTGTGGCAATGAATGGAGCGGGGTTTCCCGTTCTCCATTTTCGGATGCTGTCAAAAGAACTACTTTTCCAATAACTTGCTCTTTTTCGAGAACACTAAACGTCCCCATATATGCAGTGGGATCGTATCCTGCCCGACAATTAGAAACAGTTGGGCTAAATCAACCTAAATACAAACCTCCAAAGAAGATTCGCAAGGTTTGCGGGAAGCAAGCATAAACTTGCAAGTATTCTAGACCAAGAACCCTCTATGTCAATGCTGGTATGGCCAAATCAGCATACAGAACGCATCCACCTCGAATTTTAGCCTCTATGGCATCCTTGCTATTACAACCATCGATAGCAAGGAATCTGGGGGAAGCGTGTGTAAAACCCTGTCATATGCCAACATAATTATAGATACCGAAGAAAGTTGAGATTAGAATACGCACAGCAATAAAATCATCAAATTGATCTGGTGTACAGTAATGAGCTTCGAGGAAAAATTCCTTGAGTGCGGTTTTGTTGAAGTAGATGTTAATCCAGAATGAGAGACGCCCGAATACGTGGATGTCCTCATTTGCCAGATATTCAGCGATGGTCTGAGTAATAATTTGGGCGGCCAATCTACCGCCCTGATAACCCTGAACAATGAGCTCTTTCTTAAACAAGAACTCATCACCGTTGATTGCACAGAGTATAAGCGGATTGTAGTTCTATATCTGAGTTTAGGAAGCTCCTTTGACGGACTGCTAGATTCACTCGCCGTTTTAAAGTTATCCATATTAGAAATCTGGCGATTGAGAGCGGCAAGTTGCACATTATGTGCCTTGGTATCCCTCTCAGAGGCCTCAAGCGCAACAGAGTGAGCTTGCTTCCAGACAAGTAACTCAACCTCCAGCTCAGCGACCCTGTTTTCCAATTCGGCATTTTTCTGGAGAGTTACGCTGGACAAATCTGGTGTCACTGAGGACGGGTGGTAAGGCGAGGAGAAATTTGTCGCTTACTGAGAAGCTTGGTCAAAGTCTCGTCCCTTCAGGAGGCGGTGTTCAGTATCAAGAAACCAAGTCTGGAAGATAAGGCCACTTACCATGTTCGCTGGTTTGCCTCGCCGAGAGGCTGGGTGGCCATGGTCTGGTAGATGCACAGTTTAGGAATGTGGGGTGTAAGTGTAAGGGTTAATCGGTGCTGCCTTTGAAACCAACTTCTTATGTACCGCTCGAGTAAGTTAACATGTAAACAAACCTTCCTGGGGTCTTTATTGACTTCTCCTGTCAGGCGAAGAAGGCATAGTTCGGAAACGGAAATCAGAAGGTGATGATGCCATACTCGCTTCGATAATCACACGCAGAGAAAAGCCGCCATTAGCTTGTATTTGGTGCCCGTCAAAGAAGTTCTAGCGGCTGGCTGTACGTGGGATATTGTAAAATTCGATAACGTTGGATACGATATATTCAAATGTGTTACACCGAAGGAACTTTTGATATCATGCGTCATGTATTGAAACTCCGCAGCAAAAAGCAGCAAACCAATCACATCATTCCGGGAAAGTCTGGTCCACTCGATTAAATCACCATGTCCAGCTTTACATTGTGCATATTGGCTAAGAATTTCCAGTTCAATTGTGAGGAAGTGCCCCCTGAAGGTGGCGAGTATAACATACCTCCAACGAACTTGCATCTACCTTTCTTGAGGAAGTAACACTTTGCGCCTGAGGGACAAGCGTGCCCGTAACAACAAATGTCACCCCACGTACAATTCTGGTCTGTGGCAGGTATTAACCCTCCATTGACCAGTCGAAAAGTGACCCCTACTCTTATTGACCGCTGGGCAGGGCATTCTCTTTGCAGTAGCTTTGATCTCAGCATAGTGTTTGGGCTCGAGAACATAATCATGGCCGTATCTGCATTGGGTACCATACTTACAATTGTTCGAAAGGTAATGCAGGGTACAAGGAGGAGGCTTCTCTACGATCGCAGCGAAAATTAGATTAGAGTGCATGGAAACACCCCAGACTCACGTTTAGAGAGCGGCTGAGGTCCAAGTATCGGCGTTAACTAAAGCTGAGATTGCGAACTGAATAACACTACACAGTGCGTACCAGATTGGGATCCACGTGACGCAGAACGCCTGTGCTGTAGTAACCGTGACTCTCCATGTTATTGCTATGATTGCTGGCGGTCTCTAAGCCGAACACTGGAACAAATTGCTCTGCTCGGTAAAGAGAATTGGGATAGATCACAGGAGAATAACATGGAATAGGGACTGAAGCAGGAACTTGTCCCTCGAGTTCAGTGGTCTGGGCAATGATCCCCCGTATGCCGGGTGATACGATATCTTGCATCGGAGCATCGGAGAGCGGAGGAGGTGGACTTCCAGAAACGGTCGGTGGATCTTGGCTTGGGATGGAAACCAACTTCTGAGTTATGAAGAGACCTGGAATAGCAAGAATTGGTAGTTCCAGTTCATCGAAGCCTGCCGCGTGTTCTATGTAGCTTTGTAATAGGATTAATTTGTGTTTGTATCCAGACGTTATGTGTGAACGAATAGTGGACACATAGCCATTGTCGTGACAGCCTATCAACAGTGAATGAACGTCAAGGGTACCCAAGTTCAGGAAAGGCAAAGAACCGAGCTACCTCCAAACAATATTTTGTATGTCTGGGGGAGGCGAATCTCGTCCTCCAAGAAAGCTAATAACCGCTCAATCAGTGTAAACATTCCCAATCATGGAGATAGTTACCCTTAATCTTGGAATCCGCTGCTTCCTTTCCGTTGCCGACGTCAACCATAATGAATCTTTCGGAAGCTTGATTGAATCCCACAACGAAATCCTCGAGACGAGTCTTGGCCGAATGATAGCTGCAACGGTGGAACACTTCAAGCAAGCCTCGCTTGTTGAAAAATATGTATACAGAAAGTTGAAATTCATTCTCATTGAGGGAGCCAATATAATCTTTTATCGATTCCGACAATTTGCTCGCAGCCCTATGGCCGCCATTTTGACCGAGCGCGATCAATTCAGGGACAAATATGACTCCATCTCCGTCTAGCAAGACTGTAACTCTAGAAGCCTACCAGGGATTGAGGTGGACGGGATGCTATGATAATTGTTTTCGCACCGACGCATGCTTTTCCACGTTTCCTTTTGCTTCTCAGATTTTTTGAGTTGTTGGTTCTCTTCTTCGAGGTGCTTCTTCTCTGCATTTGTATCACTGAAAACTCGTTTGTAAACTTGTAAATCAACTTCCAGCAGCTTGATTTTTGCTTGAAGTTCTGCCTCGCTAGATACAAGTCTCACAATTTCATCTGCGGAGGGAATCAGCCAAAGGTCGCAAAAAGGATGAAGTAGTGGCACCTCTGACGCCGTCAAACCTCTGAAGCCTGGGCAAGGATATTTTTGAACATCAGAGTGACACAATCATAAGCACAACTCACAAAGAATCGTCTTCTTGACTACCGCTCATAACACTATCTAAACGGTGTCTTCGGTAGACAGGCTATTGTACAAAATGCGGATCTCCTCTATACGGGTTATCCGCGCGTTTCCTACAATAGGGCTGCGGTTGGTGGAAGGAAAATGGAGCACGATTGTGAACGGGAGAAAAGTAGCAATGTTATTGCAAATATAGAATAAATAAAGCACACGGTTCACACGAGGCAGCTCGTTTATAACCCGTTTGAGGGCTTGGTTTCCCCAAGAAAGGAGAAAAGTTCATATGAACAACAAGTAATATCAAGTGTAATACCAAACTTAACAGTGCCTACTAATATTGAGTAAATAGTTGCTCAATCTCCGCTCATTTTCAGCGCATACCCGATTTTACGGTAGCTCGATTCATGCCGGGAGTCAGGGCTAGCCTGTCACCTCTGCCACTCCTATCCCTATCTCATAACTTTAACGAGCCCAAGTGCAAGCTCGTGAATCAGTTCTTGATCTCCTTATGCATATCGGCTTCGTTGCATCAGCTGAGTGTTCTTGTGGTCTGCAAAAGGGTTGATCGTGGCGTACCTCCAACAAATCTGCACCTTCCGAGTTTCAGGTAGATACATTTGCTAGCCGAGGGACAAGTGTGCCCATAACAGCAATATTCCCCCCAGGTGCAAATCCCGTCTGGAGATGATAAGTTTTGGCTTTTTTCCTTCGGAAAGATCCAGAGATACGTACTTCTGTTGGCATTGGGACACGGCGATTTCTTCGCATTGTTCTTCATCTCTTCGTAGTGTCCGGCATCAAGTATATAATCATGAGCATATCTACACTCAGGACCGTGCTTGCAGTTGTCTGCGAGGTAGAAGAGTGTACATGGAGGAGGTTTCTCTAGAAGAGATGAATAGGATGTCACAACAACTCAGGCGTCAGACAGCGTAACTCGACTCACGTTTGGAAAGTGGCTGACCAGAAGAAGAGGCCAGATTTTGAATTCACCCATCGGGGTAGATTTGCGTTCGCACTCACCAAATTTGGATTAAGGCGACGAGTTTTGCCTGTATTATAGGAAATAAAGACGTCGTCATCGTCATTCTCGCTGCTCGTGTCAGAATCAATTGTTGGGTGTCGTTCGATCTGCTTCAACAAGATCTTTGAATATGTCGTGAAGGGTGAAGTATCTGCACTGCGTCCTCCCATTCCAAGAGATGGCTGAAAAGAATCGTTTCGACCCGATAAGGGTGAAGCATCCTTGGTCGGAAGTTCGGAGGGTGGGGGCGATTGTTTGGGAAGAGGGACCTGTGAGGGGGAAGCCGTAAGCTTCTCAGTGATAAATAAATCGGGGATTGAGATAGTAGGGAGCTGTAGGGAGCTGTAGGTCATGGTAACCAGCTGCATTGGTTGAGTAGCTCTTTAATAAAATGAATTTATGTTTAAAACCAGACGTGATGTGAGAACGTATGGTGGTGACATAACCATTATCATGACAGCCTATAGAAAATGTACACTCAGAGCGATAATGAGGCTGATCCAGGATGCATACCCCCAAAAACAATTTTTAATGTCTGCGGAAGTCGGATTTCGTCGTCCAAAAATGCTGAATCAAGTTCTCGTTTGAGCGTGAAGAAAACATCCAACGTGTTAAATGACATTTACCTCTCATCTTTGAGTCTGCTGCCTCTTTGTCACTCCCTACGTCAACCATCAATCGCTCCGTGGCCTGATTAAACACAGCGACAAAGCTATCAAATCGAATACGTGCTCCATGGTAGCTACAATGTCCGAGTGTTTTGCTGAGACCTTGCTTATTGAAAAATATGTACACAGAGATCTGGACCTGACAAATTTCTCCAAGAATGCGTAGATGTTCTTTGATGCCTTCTGACAGAACAGCTGCAGCTTTCTGCCCGCCGGCCTGCCCAAGGGAAATCAGATGCGGTAGGAAAATGACTCCATCACCGTCAAGAAGCACTACGACCCTAGAAGCCTTAACAGTATGTCAGCCAGCATGATGAAAGTAGTATCTTAAGGGAATACCGAACTCGTAGTTTTTGCTCGAAATATTCTTTTTGTTGTTCAGCATCACGCTTAAACCGTTCACATTGTTCTTCCAAAAGTGTCTTCTCGGAACTAGTCTCAATATAAGCCTTCTTGACAACGTTCAGTTCGCCTTCAGGTCGTTTAATAATGCCTAGTAGCGACAACTCGGTAGAGACCAGTTTCGTCTTGAAAATGTCATTAGAAGAAGGCCGACGATCGAAGCAACTGGCCACAAAATGTACTTTTGATACTTTGAATTTTATCCAGGCTGCGAGGGGGATAATTCAACATCCGGTGTACTATTGAACAAGGATAGTGCTTACAGAGGCTCACCAGACGGACGAACATTCATGATGGATTTTAGAGATAGTTCGATGCGTGTGCGGCCTTAAGCGTACGAGCAGTTCACTGGTCCATCGTGTTTTTTATATACAGGACAAGGAAAGGAATCTGAAATCTGAAACGAGGATGGTATTGCCTTCTGACAAGAGATTGAGTGCCCTTTCTGGTTCAATGAATCCCTTTCCGCAAGTACGGACCATTGGTGTCGGAAGGAGACGTCTACACGCCGAGAACACGCGTTGAGATTCAGTGTTGGATGTCCGTGGGCAAACTGCAGTTTATTCTCTCTCCAGCATGAACAATCCTGGAACAATCCTGACAGCGATCTAAGTTGAAGTCACGTTACTGACATGATTATGTTCAAAGTTCAGCTTTCTCCGCTGCCGTTTCCTCATGAGTGACATCTACTCAACTCTACAGGTCTCTCCGAAGAAACGCCGCCAGCCTTCCCCAGATCATACCCCTTTCACTCCCAAGAAACTACGCGCAGTGTCAGTTATCTCCACTTGTGATAGACTCCAAACTAATTCGTTTTACAGACCATTAACACCATCTTCTATCTCCCGCAGTGTGAAGGCGCCTGGAGCGTCTCCACATGCAAATAAACTTCCAGACGATCTGACGCGCCTCTGCGCCATTCACAACTCTCTTCAGCGCGCCATCTCTCATGCTTTGGCAACTTGCGCTGTTTCTCCGACCTCAGATTCAGGGCACCTTCGTAATGTAGTCAATCATGTTTCTCTCAAGACATACTCCGGGCTATCATCAACTTTTGAGACTGAAGACCTGAAGCGTCTTTGCTGGTTCTGGGAGTGGGACGGATCGAGGCCAGGGCACAACAGCGTGGACAAAGGGAAAGAGAAGGAAGACAACCCCTTCTTAGATGAATCTTCTCCTGCATCAGAGGACTGGACTCGAGGAGGAATGGGTTTTCTGGTAACTCCTACCACTCATTTATCAAAACAAACGCGTCAGCGCATCCCCGCATATGGTGTCGGGATTGAAATCGAAATAGACATTGATAAGGGAATGGATAGCGGGATGGCTGCTGTTGCGCGCTGGACCTCAGAAGCTGATTCACGTCAGAAAGAGTTTAAGCAAAAGGTGGGACAGTGGAATAAGGTGAGAGGAGCCCAACTATTTCATCCCTCCTACTCAAACCATGTCAGTTATACGAGACCTGCGATGTTATCCCAGCCATTCCCCTTGCAGATCTACCTATGCTTCCTATCAAGGCATCTTCACTAACATTGAAGCTTGCGTCTGCTTCTCCCAAAGGGCTCGGCCCCAAATCTATATTCCTTCCCCCCGCGTCGCCAGATAACTCCCCGAAGAAATCTCCGATGAAAAAAGGTGCACCGATGCTTGGGATTCCTTTCCCAACATTATCTTCAGCAACCTCCCCTACCAGAAAATCGTCTACTCTCTTTCCTCAGACCCCTCGTCACAAATACATAGAAACCTTTACAACGCCTATCACACCACGAACACCGTCTAATGGGGCTTCAACAGACCTTAGTGGCATCGAAGGTCCCCCAGAAACGCCCACGAAGCAAACTGGTTCGTCTGCGGAAACAGCCCCTGCAAACCCATCGACTTCTAAACGTCAAGCATTATATGAACGCATTCGCCAGAAGTCACTTACTGCGTCCCCGACTAAAAGCACTGGAAGCCCTCGTGTTTCAAATTCTAGTTTGACTCGTGATCAGATGCTCAAGCTTAGCCAAGAGGAAACGAGGAAAAGATGTCTCCTTGGTCGTCTTGACCGGGTCGCCGAAAGTGTTTGGATGTTGGTGTCACTACATAATCTCTTACATCACATTTACATCTTTCTAGGAAGTTCTCTGCTCCGACAAGTGGCAGTTTGGCCACTCCGGGAAGAAAACGCCGTGCATTACCAGCTTCTGAGGTGGCTATAGCAGTTGTGCAATCCTCACATGTGCCCATTTCTGCTGCGGAAGCGAACGAGTCGCTGGCTCTTCTCGTTAAACTTTGCCCATTCTTCTTGAAAAGGCTCGACATCCAGGGAGAGGAATGGTTGGAAATGCCCGCTTTATCTTCTAATACCTTGGGCACAAACTCATGCGGAACAAACTCTGTCAACACTACCCCCTCGAAGCGTGGTCTCGTGCCTCCTGCCAGTCCCGGGAGTAAGATCGATAGTGCGGAACTCATTCATAGAAGTCCAAAGCGAGTCAAAAAGGAGGCAGGAGGGCTGAGAGAGGTCCGTGAGATTATACGCAGGGAATTGGAATTACAGGACTAGTTTATTATGCTTCATCTTTGTATCGTTTGCGTCGCTCATACGTCATGTCTGCATTATCTAGGTTTGTACGGTCTATCTCGGGGTTAGTCTGATCCTTGCTTTGTAATTTACAACATAGCTCTCCTGTCCAATACTTCTTCCTGGAGCTATGGACTATTAAGTGGTCGCCAACATTTGGGTGCTTCGCAGCCAGCCATTGGGCTCAAGGTGCCATGTGTCATGTATCTTCTGATGCTCTGACCAGAACTGTGGTTTATTTTAGAAAAACCCCAATTGTCATGCATATCATGCGTGATATCCGCAGACTCCACGAATCTTCCTTCATGTTCATTGCCATTTCTTTCTCAAACTGACCTTCTCCCTTTCCTCCACCTATCGAACACTGCGGATATAAGAGACTCATAAATCTGGGAACGTGTATAAGTATGAATCAGCTCTCCTTCTCGAATTTCTCTCTCGCATTTCTCTCAAATTCGATACAGTCGACTACTCGGCCTTCTTTGCGACTAGCTTCAGCAGCGAAGACAGTCATATGACTTTTCACCACGTCTGCTACGTCTGTGCCGAGCACCTCTTGTTTACCTTGTCGTACAGCTTCGACGAAAGTTGTGATTAAACCGAGATCACCACCACCATGTCCGTCGACAGCGTTGAATGTATATTCCTTGGTGGTGCCAGAGGTAAAATCAGTGACAGTAAATTTGTTCATGTCTCCGATGATCTCTCCGTGGCTGAAATGCAGGCGGACTTGACGTTCGCAGATGAGAGAGGTAAAAGCAATCATGGTGAACGAAGCGGTTGTGCCATTGGCAAATTCGATGTTAACGATTTGCTGATCGCAAACGTCGTTGGGGCCTTCGTACACGCACATGCCATACGGTCCTGTCTTGAGTGCCTCGGTGACGTTCTCAATATCTGGAATACCATCTACTAGGACATTGACAGGCCAAGATGTATGACCTGACTTGAGAGAATCAAGGTAAACTGGACCTTTGTCAGTATCGGGGCCATCAATTCGGAGTTGTGTTACTTTTGGTAGCACTGTAAGGGCACCCGTCATGCTGCAATGGACATTCGAGACATCTTTTGACATTTCGAGCTTGAAATGGTTTTTTAGAATTACGGAATTGAGTCAAGGAGCCAAATGATGACACCCTGGCAGGAGTGGTCGATGAGAACCAGTGGCAGAGGAGGTCAATATCACTACTCGGGATCAGCAGGTCAGACTGTTTGTTGCTGGAATGAAGGCGCACTGGCAACATTTAGTCATCAACACAAAGGAGCTCTTGTCTTGAACCCCCCAATTTCCACGTACGTAGGCATGTGCAAAGTGGTAATAGCCTACAGGTTCTACGAGGACGACATTGACCAGATCACCAAGAGCATTTTTGTGCACGATGTCAGATAAGGCCTTGGTATACGCCGAGTAGCGTAGCACTGTGATCGACGATAAGATGACGATAAGATAAGCCAGTAACTGGAGCGGGACTTGCCGTGACCCATTCCAAAAATAACACCAGTGTCTTTTATGGATTGTTCGATGCGCAAACAGTCGTCGATGGTCGTAGCCATGGGTTTCTCACACAAGATATGATAGCCTTGCTGCGCAAATGCGAGAGTGACTTCCATGTGCATCTGGTCATGAACAGCGACGACAACCGCATCTGCCAGACGCTTTCCGACGGTAGCGATCGCTTCTGCAGAGGCAGCGAGGAGATCTTGCCAGGTGGTGAAGACGAGGGTTTGGTTGACGTTGTGGAGGTCGGCGAACTGACGCTGGGTGTTGGGTCTGGGCTCGGCCATAGCCACGACCCTGCACTCATGAGGGTGTGAGAGGGCATGACTGGCATAGGCCTACAGAATAGGATGAGTTTGTCAGGAAACGGAGGTAGAGAGTACCTTGGCACGCTGACCGCAGCCTACGATGGCGAGGGTCACTGGAGACATGGTCGGTCTGTCACGTACGTGTCTGTCACACATGGTCAGGCTTCTCCCTCGCCTCATACGCATCGTACAGTCCCAGCCTTCCTCCCTTCCTTTCCGCTTTACAAACCACCGTCTAAAGCGCCCAAAGTCTTTACACAAACCCACCCTTCCTACCCCCTCATTCCACCCAGACTTCTCTCTTCTTCTTCAGCCACAAAACCCCATTGCAACACCCGACCTCTATGTCCGCCACAAGACTCTTCCTCCCCGCGTCTTCGTCCCCAAAAATCCACAGCACCGTGCAGGCGAGTATGACAGACCCCGCCAAATGTCAGCCCAGGAACGCCAGTGGTGGTCTAGTCCCTATCGTGTGTCCGACTCCACTGTTTTGTTCTTCTTTAAAATCAAAATATCTACTCAGTTCGCATGCTCGCAACACCTCCTCGCAACTGTACTCTCTCAGGGCGCCTCATGCCATCAGGTACGATTCCTGGAGCCTTTCTCAATTCCTCTCTATTCACTCCCCTGGGATAGCTTTTCTCCTTAGGCTCGCACCCTTGCGACTGCATCTACCTGAGCCCCCAGCAAACAAGGCCGTTCCGTGCATGATTGCGCCTGACGGTCTCCAACATCCTCAATTCACTGCAAGACGCTCGAACAGATCCGTTCATGTTGTCTGCTCTCGTCAAGCCATATCCTTCTGTATTGCCAATAATAGGGTTGGCCCTCTTCCTGGCTATGCGCGCATACCATCCAACCTCCCCGACCAAATCTCCCACCTCTTGCGTGTTCGTATACTACAAGAGCTTGAGCTACTTCTCACTCGGCTGAGAGCCCGACCCAAGGCCGACATCCTTGCTAATCCTCCCATTCGCCGACTCACCCAGGTCGAATGGACCAAGATTCAGGAAAATCGTCAGATACCATGGCAAGATGCCATCGCTGTCATCAATGTTCCTCCAATACCAGACTGCATTGAGCCTTCCATGTCGCCCTTCCCATTACCGTTGGATCCGGAGATGGAGGTTAACGCAGCACAACCTGTGGCCACATTTTATCCTGTCTCCCGAGTCTCTGCCTTGCCGACCAATTTCCAATATCGCGATGTCCTGCCCTCGGCAAAAGTTCCACTCTATAATGTTCTTGGACTTTTTCCTCATGTTGCGCAACGTGCTGCTTTCCATCTATTCCTCAGTAGGGCGCAATCGAGACTTGAAGCTGCTCGAAGTGGAAAGGCTGATAACAAGGAAACCTCATCCGAGGGGTCACATGCTTATCTTCTGACTTCAAACAGCCAAGTTATCAAGCTCGTCGACATACCAGCCCTAGCCATCGCAATGTGGAGGGTTTACCTATACGAGCGTAACATTGTTAGAGAGTGACCAACCAGTGTACTCGTCAGATGAAGAAATATGAATATGGATTCATAATATACTGATCATGTTATGCTTCGACCATCATGGGTCCAACATCTGCAGTATGTTTTACAGCTTGGCCCAATACTTCGTAGCCTTCCCAGAACTTGGGCAACTCATTTCCGGGAACAAACGACCGTTCCACGCCATCCTCTGTAATGATGCACATACGAATGACACCACCTGACGAGCCATCACGAGACATTGCAAGTGCCAGAGCTGAAGGAGACGATTGGTCAAAGTAGCGGAGCGGAAACAATGAGGTCGCATACTATTCTTTACGAAGTTGACCGTTTCGTCACGACCCCAACCCTCCTTGTAGGTAGCATCACAGTAGCCATAAACATATGTCGAACCAGAGCCTGGTAGAATGAGGGTGAATCATTGAAGGAGAATAAAACTATGAGACGTACCACCGATAGCCCATGGCTGGCGGAATAAACCACCACCAAGAGGAATGTTATACACACTAGGTCCGGCATCCTTATCCCATCCAGCAACAATAATACCTGCACTCAGGGCATCCTTATTCTGGTAACATATTTCTTGGAATAATGCGGCCGCAGTATGTACAGATGGTGGGCCACCAGACATTTGTCTAGTTCGCAAGAGCAATCGTCAGAGGGTAATAATTAGAATGAGAATCTAAGATATACATACGTGTATAGTTGAAGCTGATAGTGTACTGCGTCTGCAACAGCCTGCGTGTCGGCTGCTGAGCCTGATCGACAGCAGTAGATGCGGTCATGTACATGCGTGAGCTTGTCCGTCACTCGGTTGGCCTGGAGAAATGAAGATCGTTCAACATAGATTGCGACGATAAAAATCTGAACGCACGATGTAGCTTCCTGTCGTTGTACGACTATCTGCACCAATAACGACGCCACCATTAAACTGGACGGCCATAATTGAAGTCTAATCAAATCACAATTCAAGAACGATATCTAAATCATACTTTGAAATCGATCATCACTTACACCTAAGTTGACCTCGCCGGTCTTGAGTCTGTTCATGTCAATGTGGTCCATGGATTGAGGTTAGGTTAGGGATGATGACGCGTCGCGAGAAAGGTGTATGTGTGATGTGATGATCAAATAATAATACGCGTCATCCTGCTCTGCTATTCAATGTCGTCCCAGTCAGACCTCTACGCTCTATACACAGAGCTCATTAACACCTTCAGGGCTGAGCCTTGTGACATCAATAAATGTGGAGCCTTACTCTTGCAGTTGAAGGTATAGATCTTCCTCTGTTGTCTACCCACTAATTTGTTACCGAGAGTACTAGATCGGACTCATTCAAGTCGGTTTGTTGCTCCCTCAAGGCGAACACAATCCTACAGACCTTCAAGTGGCTCGTAAGCTCTGTATTTTTTTTGTTGTCTTTTAAATACATAACAGTTTGACCTAGGTGATATTCTCGAAATCGGTGCATTCTGCAGTATTCGTGCAAGAGATGTCCCCTCCTTCGACCGCTACTTTTCTCAACTTCAGACATTCTACACCGACTTTGGGTGAGAACATATTTGTATGTATGTGTGTGTGACTTGGATTGAGATCCTTTATACCAGCTCTGTCCTTCCTCCGTCGAGACGGGAATACCCTATCCGTGGCCTTCACCTCATCCGTCTGTTGACACAAAATCGCATTGCTGAATTTCACACAACACTTGAAAGTCTCCCCTTATCTGCGGAAGCTATATCTCAGAATAAATACATTAGCCATCCTGTTAACCTTGAACGGTGGTTGATGGAGGGAAGCTATAGCAAGGTCTGGAACGCACGAGAGACAGCACCTGCAGAAGAGTACAAACTTTTTGTGGACAGTCTCATGGTCACTATTCGGTGAGATATTGAACACTGTCGAAATGACAACATTTTTGGGAACTCAGTCTATGCAGAAATGAAATTGCGAGCTGTGGTGAGGCCGCATATGAACGTTTGCCACTCAAAGACGCTGCCACGTTGTTGTTCTTCCCCAATCGCTCAGATCTTCTCAGATTCGCAGAAGAGGTGCGCGGTTCATACAATGCGATTCATAGTTTATTGAGCTGAAAGAAGATTACAGCGCGGGTGGCAAGTGAGTTTGACCGAGGCGACAATATCCTTCAACAAGAAAGGGGAAGAAAATTTGGAGATACCGAAACAGAAGCTCATTTCTGCTTCTCTGGCATATGCACGAGAACTAGAGCAAATTGTGTAGAATACCTGTCATTGCAATTGTATCTTCCTCCCATTCTCGGGCGTTGGTTGCGAAGAACACAAAAAGTTACATTTTACTCAAATGTCTCGAGAGCTGCCTTGGCCTTGGCCTCAGCATCGCGTTGCAGGTCTGCAGGCACCGGTAGATGTACGCCATTCGTCTCTTGCCCAATCCACGATAACTCGAGTTCGAATTCCTTCTCTTTGGCATCATCATGCACAAGGTATATACTAAGGGTCATTGTCAGATCTGTCGGGATGATTAATTGTCCAGACTTACATCCGAGTTGCTTCGTACACGGCTTCCCGTGTTGTTAATTCTCCAAGGTTGAGTTTCTCTAGTTCTGTCTTAGCAAGTTGACGACCTTTGCCCACAGCTGCACCGTTGTAACCCTGATTGAAGATGAGCATGCACTCAGAAGACTTGCAGTGAAGAAAAATTTACGAAAAAGATGCCACTAGGTTCCACAACATATAATGATGGACCATCTTTATCCACGGCACCTAAAATCGTGCTGATACCGAAAGGCCGTACGGAAGAATACAGCGTATAGGCTTGGACATACAATCCCAGTCGATCAGCAAGAATCTTATTTTAAGTGATCATTGTTCAGACAAAGCGCCGCTGCAGAAACAAGCTTGCCTTCAGTGGCGTAGGTGAACCATAAGCATCTCGGTGGTTGACAGCTTCATCTCGAGCTCGGTTAGCGATGTGTCGACCATCCGCAAGAAGACCTGCAGTGGCCTATTTCTCTATCGTATTCAGTCGATTGACACTAGCCTATACTGTTAGACGCACCAAACCGATATGCCGGTCTATTGTCTGTATTCTTCGATTGGCATCCGGTACAAGAAGTTTGGAATGAATAAGTTTCTCGACCGCCAGAACGATCCCGTCTTTCACTTTAAGACCAATCGCAGTTCTGTAGTATCATTTATAAGTCTCGATTATCAGGGATGATTGAGAAAGACACACCCAGAGTTTTCGACAGCTTTACTCGCATATTCTACCTACATCAGGCCTGATTAAGGAGTTCACTTGCTTAATTTCCCCGATGAGACGCACTTGAAATATACGACCATCTGGAGAGTAGGTACTCGCTGAAAGGTCGTAGCCTGTCCCGATAGAAGTCATACTAGGGTGGTATTGGGATGAAGCAGAAAGATGGACGCGCAAGCATGTACTTGCGATCGAACGCCGTCAGAACCCCGTGAGAAAATATAATATACGCGCCTTGTACTCGAGTACTCAGAGAAAGCAACCATGAATTCAGACAACGAGTGGAGCGAGACTCTCGAGGACCATCCTATATTTTCGCAGCCAAATGTTTCCAAGAGTTCAACGGCTGAGATAGAGCTCTCTGCTAATACACTTCCTCATTTCGTCGAGGTAGACCCTTTGGACGATGGACCACTACCTTCCGGCAGGAGACGTACTATGGTACTGAAGGATGCAGACTTGATTGTCGCAGTAGGGAAAGAAATACGTATGTCCTCTTTAGGTGATACAAAGAGTACGAAAAAGAGCTATAAAGTATGTGAGATATGTCCACGAACATCCTGAGTATTGATCCACGCATGTAGACACTCTATAGCCCAAATGTCCAATTCGAAATCCATCAAATGGTGTTGAACCCTTCTGGGAAGTTGCTCGCTGTGGCGGGTGCGTTCGAGGTGGCAGTCGTTGTATTACCTCGAGCGGGCTTTATGCGACTATTACCCGAGACGATAGACTCCAAGTATGCACTTATTTTACTCGTCACATATCCTAATTCATTCACCTAACATTTAGGTCTGTTCAGATAGGCCAATTTTATCATGCTCCTCAAAACTCTGCACCAATTGCTAAGATTGAATGGCATCCGTGGGGTGAGGCAGCATCCACACTACTCGTCATGACAGCAGATGGAAAACTGAGGTCAGTCTGGGCGTATACACTATCCTAAAGCTCACCGCTGCTTAGAGAATACGACATCTCCGTGGATACAGATGAACCACAGCAATTACTTTCCTTTTTACCTGAGCGCAAGTCGAAAACCTTCAGTGCAGAGCACGAGTCTGCACGAGAGGTTGTATCATTTGCCTTGGGAAAGGGCCGCGCAGATTGGGGCCCGTTGACTTTGTATGGATTGACGAAGTCTGGCGACATTTATGCCTTGTGCCCTTATCTCCCGAGAAATGCGTAAGTTTATGTCTTCTTCCTTAAGTCCTGCACTTGACAGTACCGTACCCAGGTCCGTCCCTTCATCCTATATACATTCATTGGAATGTTTCATTGCTGCAAAACAAGAATTTCTGGCACAAGCGGATTCGAGTGCTCTTCGAAACCTCGCTATTATTTATGATTATCAGCAGAAATATGTATCTGCTCTCCTTCGTCAACTCCCTCCAGGAACTGTTTATCCTGCTACTTCCCGTTTTGTCTCTATACATCCTCCAACTTCGATCAAGACATTACCTGTGCGACAGGGCCCATTTCTTTTACAGCCAGAACCACGACTTCTGGAAGGAAGCGAAGAAGACGGCGCCACGGATATAGCGTATCTCTCATTTGGATCGGATGACGATGATGATACTGAGGGGGAAGGAAGTCCTATAGAGCATTTGGGTATTGTCACCATAGCATATCAAGATGGAAAGGTTGATTTGCTTCTCGATGTGGACAAAGTTGAAGCACGATGGGATTTTAAAGGAGTGGGTTGGTTTCTATGAGCCACTTTAGATCGCTAAAATTCCATCACAGATAATGAACCAGGACCTGCCCATGCTGGCCGTCTACGAGACTATTGACCTTGGATTATTTTCCGCTCTCCGAAACAATGGCTGTCCAGATCTCCTGCAAGCCAACCATCCCGTATTCTTCCCTGATCCTATTCATGACGACACCATATATGTTTATCATGCTTTCGGGGTCCATGTACTGCAGATGGGACCTGTCCTTCAACATCTAGCCATAGCTCTACGAGAAGAAGACGATGATGCAGTACTCGATAGTACTCTACAAACACCAGTAGAGACGCTTGTGCGGCCTTTACTTACTACTTTCTCAGTCGAGCGAAAGTGCGTTGATTTTGTAAATACTTTCTTGAGAGATGTTGACGAAATATCTCAGGTCGTCGAACCCTATCATTGGCATCTCTTTACCCAACGACGTTTATCTCAACTACAGCATCCTCATTTTATCCTCGTCTATGCGTATCTCCGTTTTTTCTCTAATGCTGCGTTCAGATTCAGACCACGAAGTCAAATCTAAATCAATAACATCGTCAAATCTACTCACCGACCAAGTGTCAGCGGAAAAGGATATTTGGTTAACACGGACTGAAGGTCCTCCCCCTCCTTTCTTATCCATATTGGCGCCAGAACCATATCATATACCTCCTATCCTTACCGACTCCGGTCTACCAAGCATGCCTAAACATGCCCTACCAGGATCTACTGCCTCAAAAGAACTGGTTTTAACCCCGGAAGTGATACGGTATCTGGCATCATCGTCTCAACAGATATCGTCTCATATACGGGATATCAAACTGGCTCTTCTTGCAGCTCAACGACGAATGCAGTTGCAAAAAGAGGAATTGATAAATCTTGTTCGGGCGGCTCGAGCTATGAATGAGAGGGTGGAAACATTGAAAATCCGGAGGAAGGAAGAAACACAAGCGCGGTTGAAGCAAATACAAGAGATGCAGAAGAAACTTATGGCTCGACTTAACAGGTTATTATTGGCTTTTATGAGAAAAGCCTCGCCTGAGTTGAGCGATCATGAGACGAAGTGGTTCGAGGAGCTCAAACAAATGAAGGCAGAAGTCGTGGGGGTCGGGAAATATGATAGTGAGTCCTTGGCAGTTCGGACAAAGCAGGTGTGTACTGTCGATCTGGCATAGAGATGCCATTGGATCTGATATCTATCACTCCAGTTGGATAAGGAATTCTCTCGCATAATACCCAGCCTCAAAGCACTAACTGAGAAAGAGAAACAGAGGAAAGACAGAGTTACAACGGCGAACGACAGCCCAGGATTTTCTCGAGCGTTCGACTTTGGGCAACGATCAAATATCGAGTGCGTTCCATGCATTTATTATGACTGAACCCCTTTCTGATAGATTCCTCAGACGAAATCAAATAAAAGATCTGGAGAAAGAGCTCATGAAACTGGCGATACGAGTCGACGCTAACATTGGGAAACCCCCGCGGTCAGAATGAATAGGTATTGGTTATATATATTGTACACATTGTTTGATTCCATCTATCCACTCATTGCTGAATCACTAATACACGTAGCGGACTGGTGTCAACTTAATTCAGTTTTTTTTTGCTGGCAAGACCATTTGTCACCTACAATCTGGGTTCTCTTGGTCCGTTAAATCGTCGAATGCATGTTGATGTGAGAGGTTTTCGTCCTGAATGCGCAGGTCGATTAATAGGAACGGCGTCAATCTGAGATATGCGCACCAAATCTTTGCTGTCAATTTTGTTGGATGTGTCCATCTGTGCTCGTCTTTTGAGGGCATTCAAGCGCATTAGTCGAATTCGAAGGAAGATGATTGTGGCCAGCTGGATCCCATAGACAACAATATGGGCCACGAAGGCTTTGACATAACGAGGAGCGTCGTTGTCCTGGAAAACTGGAGATTTACAATTAGATGGATGTCTTAAAACATATGGACCATCTTTCTCACCCTGTGGCCCGATAGCATTTCCTACTGCCCATGCTCTATGAAGCTTTTGATCAAGACCGTGGCCTGGAGACCTTAAAAACAATTCACTCACATGAAGACGAGACTAGAAGCAACGACCTGTTTGCTTCTCTATCTCGAATGTAAGTAAATGAACCGCGATCGAGGGTATTTCGACGCACGCCTCCAACATTTCCAGTCATGATCGCCAGATTCAGGACAGCAACAGCACCGAACCCTTGCATGCAACTTGAAGAATGGTCAAATCTTGCAACCTCTTATTTGATAAAGAAATTATAAAGGAAACTCACTAAAATGCCATAAGAAGGCCGACTTTGGTATGTGCGGACGTAGGAACACAAAGAAAAACAACTGTGCCTGCAATGTTAGGAAGGGTATAGATCTTAAGAAGAATGAGAAGTGGACGTCTCGAATGCATATCCTCACTTACAAATGCCCAAAGTAACGTTTGGTTGAAACGTTTGGAGAGGTAAGCTGCACTGAACAAAAATAGCATAATGATAGCACCTAAAAATGAAAGAAGGTTAATCCGTTATTTCAGCGCGAAGAACCATCCTACCCTGTGCAATCGCAAGAAGATAGGTCTGAAGTTGGGTAAATCCCTACGAAATTTGAGATTACGATTCGACAATCTCAATATGAAGTTCTTACAAAAGCGTTGAGAATAATATTGGAAAAGGCCCCGAGGCCCCCTGTTGGAAGAGCATTGGTGAAAGAGATCAATGTGACAGCCCATACTGTCCAGTCTTTGAATCCTTCCACTGTGATCTGGTTAGATGGTTATAATCACGTTATGAATTGTGCCAACCAGCCTGGTACATCTATGATTCATCCATCAGCATTCCATACCTTTGATTCAAAGTCGGAAACTCAAACCTTGAACGTCTTATTCTGAATCCCTGTCTCGTTCTTCCGAACTCGTTCTGCCATAAGCAGTCGATCTTCCAGTGAGAAGCATTTTGCATGCATCGGACTGTCCGGCATCCAGAAAGCAATGAAGATACCCCAAACAAAGGTTACGCAACCCAACAGCTGGAAAGAAATGTTCAGGTCTTCACATTCGCGCAAATGAACATATTCGATACTGACAGTAAACAATATCTGCCAGTTCTTGAGTGCAGCACCTTGAATGTGAGCTATACCATAGGCGATCAGCCCTCCAACACACTGCTGGAAGCCATTCATTGAGTAAAAGGATCCGATGATCAGTGCCTGTTCATCCCGGGTGTACCACATAGTGGATCTGACTTAAATGAATACCAGGAATCTGACGATTCAAGACATCTCGAACATACAAAAATACAAATGCGGGTTGGCAGACACATTCGAAAATGCCAAGCAGAGTTCGAACAATGACAAGTCCTGTGAAATTAGTGCAGGCCGCGGTACATGCAAGTACGGCACCCCAGGCCATGATACTAGAAACCGTGTTCAGACCAAAGCGATAAAACGAGCTCAAGACTCGAACCGAAAGAGGAACATACTTGAAAGCGAGATATTTGGCAATAGGCAATCTCTGTATCAGTCGATTTGACGGGAACTCCCAAACCAGACTGAAAAGGGAAAAAGAACCACTTAAAAAACTAGAGTGAAATCTATGACATCGGAACTCACACTGCAATGTATACTAAAGGAAAATTTATTAGTTCATGCGGAATAAAATAAAATGTATAGGTACTTACCGCAGGTTGTTAACCATGCATACTCTTGCCCCTTGAGATGGGCATCTTCTCGTATGCCCATAATAGATGCAAAATTGACCGTCCTGGTGTGGTCGTCGTACGTTTAAAGATTGTTAGGCATTGAAACTCGTGGAACATACCCCTTGTCCAATGTTTGCGCGACTACCTATCGTAAGAAATATGGTGTGAACACGACGAACCAATACTCACAGTACGTTATCACCATGACAGACTAACAGCAAAGCATGGGTCAATGGTGTATACTAGAAGAGAAACCTATACACACCAGAACGCGTTTGTGTATCATCCATCGCAAACGTCGATTGGTCGCTTCATCAATGACCTTCCCTTGAGCCCCGGAAGTTTGTTGTGCGAGAAAATCTGCCACTTCTGCGTCGATCCCCCGGTGCATCACTGTGAAAACATGTTCAGTGGTTGAAATCGAATACCAAAAGGCTACACACCTGCTTCATAAGTCGTAGAACCGCTACGTAGAGAATGAATGTCCTTCGGGAAGTCCTCATATTGAACTATATCTTGTCCTTTCGCCATGGAGGACTCGAACAGATGTGGGTGTGGCTCCTACCTCTCAATTTTGCTTTAATATGTATGCAGAGACAATTCTAAGAGGTCCTGTGACCATAGATAGAACCACGTTGTCGTTGTGTGATTCATTTTCAGGGGTAATATATGACTGGCTGATTTTCTGATCAGGTTCATATTTGGTCATCACGCGCTCGATGTTCCGTCAGCGTATTTGTTGCCTGGTCAGTCGTATAATCAGGTCTCTGCCAGGAGGTATATCAAATAAGGGGTCATTATATAGCGCAGAATCATTCGGGGTAGACAGGATGAGTGGATACTCGAGGTCAAGCGTGCCCCGCAATCTATTCCCGGTGGAGTTCATATAACCCCGTGGGGCTGCACGTGGAGTCGCATCTGTTCCTGTATAAAACGATTTGGAGAGGCTGATGGAAGAACGGTCCGCGGGCCGTACGGCAAAAGATGCCCTAGAATGCTACATAAATGCCGTGGCCAGCTTTTCA
>Ga0157357_1000119_pt1 | contig 30449 bp, 29 predicted proteins | sample AttcapACBM1_FD_111485 | JGI IMG/M metagenome (GOLD analysis project Ga0157357, IMG submission 111485) | Fungus gardens microbial communities from leaf cutter ant in Botucatu, State of Sao Paulo, Brazil - Atta capiguara ACBM1 | ecosystem: Host-associated > Fungi > Mycelium > Unclassified ... | reverse complement strand
GCCACCTGAGAGGGTTCCGCGGTTGTCTATCGCCCCCACACTGCCGTTGTCTTCGATATCAAGGGCGACCACACCGGCATTAATGACACCTGTGTTAGTAAAAGCTCCAGAAACAGTGCCATTATTGGTAAAAGCAACGGTATCTGACAGCGTAGTGGTCGCGTTTGAGACGTTTCCAACGGTGGCACCACTGGTAATCCAGAGCGCGCGTCCGGTACCGGAGACTGTACCTGTACCGGTAGTATTCCAACTAGCTATAAAAGCATTTGATTCAATAAGATAAAGAAATTGATCATAGTTTGAGATGTCTTGGGGAGGTAGCACATTACTAAATATTGAGTAACTGCCAAAAGGATTTGTAGATGTAGAACCCCGTAGAACAAATCCGTTGAACCCTCGTAGTGAAATACTATTGGCGGAAGGCTCTGAAATAAAAAGAATACCTATAGTATTTACCCCTGCTGGATCTGCTATAACATAGGTATTGGCATTGGCATTACCGGTTCTAGAGAACCGGTCTAATGCACTCTGCGTAATTTGATTAGGACCGGAGGTAAAAACTTGTGGTACTAACGGGGTAATAACGGGTAGGGCCGTTACGCCTGCATAGGAGGCTGAAGCAACAAAGTAACAGGCAAGACTCAACACTGTTCTTTTCATTATTTAATCCCATTAAAAATGCAAAAAAAATCGTATAAGACATTGCATTCTGTGCCTAACTAACGCTGATTGAACGTTCAGCACATGCAGAGTGGCCTATGACCTCGGAGGCGGTTTTTTATTAATATTAGAATACATTAATACATTCACTTGCTTAATTCCAATTTAAAAAAAGTCAGAAATAAGTAGTTTTATTGACCTGCTACGCGTTGATTAATACACCGCGATGTTAGTAATGTCTTCATAAGCCACATGAGGACATCCCCATGAAGAAGCGTTTTTCCGACGAACAGATCATCAGTATTCTCCGCGTAGCCGAAGCCAGGCTGTGTGCAGGCCGGCCCACGAAGTAGTGGTGCTCACAACCATCAATCTGGATGAGTTCGCTAATACAGGCCCGACGTGGACGCAGCGGCCGTAACTTGCGGGGAATCCATAAACCATCCTGTGTCATCAGCTTGCGTACCGTCTGTTTGGCGAGATAAAGCCCATGAACCTCGGCGAGCTTCTCACAGGCTAAAATAGGACCAAAATCAGCGTAGATTTCGCGTACAATACGCAGTGCACATTCAGCCAGACCCGGCGTCAGTTGCCGGTTGCCCGGCTGGCAACGACGACGTTTAACAAGTGATAGCGGCCCATGTTCACGATAGCGAGCCGTCGGCCGTATCTGTCAGAGATCTCAAGCCGGATGACTGCAGTACGTGATGTAAGACGACGGTCGATAACCTCCTGAAGGATCCTGAGTCGGTTCACATTGTTCATTGAGAAAAACTCCATACCAGGAGCCGTCATAACAGATTCCTCAGCCGGGAATCCCCGGAAAAAAGACCATAATGCGGACATCTGGATTTAGCCGCTAATGTTAATGCAAGATTAAAATGTCAGGTGATTTCCCAAGTTTGAAATGTCACTTTTATGCAGTTCATCAAAGTTCTTCCACAGCTTAATTCTGCATAATGATTTCTTTATCTGGTCAATTAAAAGGAAAGGTAAATGGCTGATATGGCATCAATTACTGCGGGATTAAATGCAGTTAAGCTGGCTTTCAATATTGCAAAAGACCTTAAGGATGCAACAGCAGCATTTAACGAAGCTGAGTTTCGTCTTAAACTCAGTGACTTGTACTTAAGTTTGAGTGATGCGAGGATGAATCTTGCAGATGCTCAACAAGAGATAAGTGGACTACAAAGTGAAATTGCATCCCTTAAAGCACAACTTAATAGTGTTGACGATTTAGAGTTTCGGGATGGTTTTTATTACAGAGTCTCACCTGTTGATGGAAAGCCGAATGGTCCTTTCTGTCCAAAATGTTATGAAGGATCGCCAAAAAAGCTTTCCTCCGTAATGGCTGCCACAGGTATACATTCCCACTTTGGCAATAGATATTGCCATGCCTGTCAGAGCCACTACTGACGCGTTAAAACAGGAGAGGGCGCATTAGCGTTTAAGGCCGGCTCTGAATTCTTTAGGGTTAACCAGCACGGGATTAATGGCCCTCAATTGCTCCTGAACCCTGGCCTGTGCGCGTCGTTTGGGCATCTTTTTACTTCGATCACGTTTACCATCACGTTCAAGTTCATCCATTTTACTCTGCGCCAGTTTCAGAACGGCACCAAGGCGCTTATTATCAACGATCTGCCCCTGATCGACGCATTCCAGTTTGTCAACACCTGATATTTAAGTGAATGATAACCATATTTGAATGCCAGTGTACCGTCCGGATAGTCGTAGACTGTGATTTTTTCGCCAGCGATACGGGTATTTCTTCTGTAGGTTCAACCAGATATATCATCTTGTCATAGCGGAAAGTCAGTGTTTTAGACAGCTTACGCAGTTCCTGCCAGGCAAAGATATCATCCAGTTCTTCATTGCTTTCAGCCACGGGGCGGTGCAGATCTTTAGGGTATTTTGCAGGTCTGGCGAAGCGACGATTGAAGTCAGCGATGAAGGTATCCAGCCAGGCGTTCGTTGCTTCAATGCTGCTGATTCCTTCAAGACGCATTTCCTTGATAAGCCGGTCCTGAAGTGTCTGATTTGCTCGCTCTACGCGACCTTTAGCCTGTGGGCTGCTGGCACAAATCAGCTCGATCCCCAGTTCAGAAAGCACACGGCCAAACTGGGTGACGCCGGTTGTGGTGGAACCACTATTGTTGACCCTGAAAATGCCGTGCTTGTCGCTATAGAACGCCAGGGGCTTGCCATACTGCTCGAGATACTCACGGGTGGCCATCATGTAATCAAAGGCTGATTCAGTCTCACCAAAGCGGAGGTGCATCAGGCGACCGGTAGCGTCATCAATAAAGACAAGCAGGCAGCATTTGTGTGCGCGTCCTTCAAACCAATCGTGCGGGGAACCATCAATCTGAACCAGTTCTCCGAGGCAGTCACGCCGGTATCTGGGTTGATGAACCCGGGGCCTGCGACGTGAGTAAGGAACCCAGAGCCCATCAGCCGTCATCCATTTTCTGATGGTTTCAACAGACACCGTTATGTCGTGACGTTCGCGCAATTTTTCTGCGGCCAGCGTTGGACCAAAGTCGCTCTAATGATCGTGAAGTAACGGCAGAACATGCAACTTTAGTGACTCAGGAAGCCTGTGATTACCGGGGCGTCCACGCCGAAGGTTTGCCAGACCTGCAGCACCAGACTCGCGAAAGCGGTTCATCAGACGCTGCGTCTGACGTTCGGTCAGAGCAAGTTGGTGCGCTGCATCACGACGACGCATGCGCTTTTCAACAACTGACTGAATGACGTTGATCCGGCTGAGTTCTTTATCTGACATAGTCACAAGCATCCTGATGTCTCCATGGCCTGAGGATTGGCTCCTTTATGCCAGAAAAAGTGACACCACTAAATGGGTTAAAAGTGACATTATCAAATTGGACTCTCAAAGTGCGCATAACATAGATTATGTTAAATATCAACAACTTAAACTGATAAATATTAACGCCGAGGTGAGGCTTAAATCTAATGAGTGACTTTGGTGAAATGATAAACACTCTTATGAAGAACAAACGCGTTTCAATGAAGAAATTATCGGAAATGTCCGGCCTTTCTGCCAGGCAATTATCACGTATGGAAGCAGGTTCTAAGTTTAACTCTGGTGCGTCAGCGGCGGTCAAAGTTGCTAAAGCTTTAGGAGTTTCAGTAGACGATATCCTTGAAGATAATAAAAATAAGAGCGTAGCTATTGAAGCGTCTGAGCAGAATAACAAAATACCCGGCAGAACGACATTTGCTGTGTCGATGATCGAAAAAACAAAACTAGAAATCCTTGCTACTAAGTTAGAGGATAGGGTTGGCTGCAAAGTACGATGGACCGATATATTACATAGGATGATTGATGATATTGATCTTGAAAAGGCGTTTGATATATTCAGTGAATACGTTGACTTTTCTAAAAAGTAAAAACAGTTATTTTTTGAAGGGGTACAAAAGATATATTACGGGCTGTTCTCAGCAGCCCGATCTAGCAGATATCGTTCGCCTCTTTTATTCTTGATATTATGCTTTTTACTAAATTCTCCAGCCCTTCAAACGACTCATAAACTTCATCAATGGCAATCCTGTCTCTGGACTCCCACGAATGGTTTTGCAGGTTAAACACAAACCAGTCTGTGCCCGATGTGCCTATGAGAATGAATTTTTTCTCTGCCTTATCTCCTTTTAAAGCCGTAGCTAATTCTTCATTGTACTCAACGAGTCCGTTCTGTTCGTTATGGTAACTTCCCAATCCAAACAGTGAGTAACCATCAATACTGAACCCGTCGATGCAGGATAGAAACGGCCAGTATTGCTCCCAGAAGTTTTGCATTTCAGAACTGGATGCGGTCCCCAATGTTTTGTGAGGCTTAGCTCCCTGATACGGAGGGTTAACCGGATAGCCGAGTGCTTGTGCCAGGCCGGTAACGTCGCTTGCCAGATTTATTAGCTCGTTGCTGTGCATCATTTTAAAAACCTATGGATATATGACACCTTTGGGTACAGGCCATAAAACCTGCGTTGGGCCACCGGCTGCGATAGAGCGGGAAATCCTCTGCTGTGTAGTAGTGAACATAGCATGCTCTGGTGACTTACTTATCAATACTAAATTACTGAAGTCATTTGTTCCACTGTCATCCAGCGGAAGCTTATGGTGAACATCCCAGCCAACAGGGTTGTTTCCCTGAGTCATTCTTGTAAGGTCGTCAGTGCTTAAACGGCCCTGAACATCCGGGCTATCAACAATCTCCTTTAAAAATGACTTTTTGGCCTTATCAAACTGGTTACGGAGGGCGATACGCTCTGCTGAAGGACGCTTGATATAATCCATTTTCACTACATCGATATTCTGGAGTAGGTTTTTTTCGCCTTTATAAGTACCCAGAAAAATTTTTAGTTTTTCAAGTTCTGTCACAGAGACCGGATGAATGGCACCCCGGCCTATCGCAAGAATTGAACTCAGTGCTATAAGCGAGCCTGCGGTCTGCTGATTAAGAACTTCACTGAAGCCTGCTGCTGCCTCTCCCCCCAGTTTACGCGCTGTATCCGCGTACATTTCCGGGTTCTGATTATATATCGCTCCTGCGGCCAGAAGTCGTCCTGCGGCCCTGCTGTTTATGGCTCCAAACGTCTCCGGCTTTTTGTCAGCCTGAGCGTACTGTTCTGGAGAGGACACCACTGATCTCGCAGCAAAGGCAGTTGGTCTGGGTTTTCCGTCCCGATACTGTCCTGCACGTCGCTGTACTGACTTATTGAACTCTCTTTGAATACGTTCGCTGCCACCTGGACTAAATAACCAACTTCGGTTGCAGATAAGTCTGCCATCGCTATTTATAAAGAAGATTTCACCCGGAGGAGAATGTCGGTCAAGCATTACGACTTCACCGGACTGAATAAGCTGCCGCATTTTATTTGCTTCACGCCCTCCCCGATTAGAAGCCTGATCCCTGAAATTTATTGATTCTTTCGGGCGCATATTTACTATAAAGCCGTTCTGAGAGACCGAATCGATAAAACAGTAATCTCGCTGCACTCTGTGCCATGCTGTTTCAGGCGGCATAATCCGCTCGTATTCTTCCGGCGCAATATTATCACTTGCAAGATAGTATAAATCTGTGCCGGGTAAGCTAAAGCTCATAGCATTTCCTCTATTCTGCATGCCTAACACATGAAAATTACGGCTATTTTACTAATATTTTTGTATAGCTCCTGTTAATCCAACCTTCTAACCTTTCGCCATTTAGCTCTGTTATAACCAGCAGCCATGCTCTGTTCTCTCTTCCTACAATCAGTAATGGCTGGTTCACGGGTAGCATTTCTATTACCTCAGATTGCATCGAGGGGCCGGTCCTGAGTTTTACGTTATCACGCCTGACTACCCTAATGCGGTTCAGGTCACGGTACGACAGTTCTGAAGGCTTGTTTTCAGTCAAGTTTTTCTGCTGTTCTTTTCTTGGCTCACATAACAAATCAGTAAAACATTGCTGCTTAACGTAGTTCATTATGAATTCATTCTTAATTTCGTTTAAAGGCTCCAGAATCATGTGAACTATAATGAAAATAAATAATACCTGAACCCATGACGGTAAGTCCTTAAACGAACGAGCAGATTTCACCTGCGTCCTGAACTCTGAAACCGTGCTATCTTGACTCCCCTCTAGTGACTCAACGACATTACTTGCTATATATTGAAAGTCAGCGCCTTCATCCTTAAAAAATTTACTGATAACCTCATCGAAGTGAGCCTGATCTCTTAAATTTAAATTAAGATTAACATTTTTAAGATCTTTAAATGCTTCATATGCAGGATTGCTGTTTTTATAACGCAGAAGATCATGAGAAAACAGATGCCTGCTAATCATAGAGCGTTCGGGGCCAGCCTCTTTTGACAAGTTACTAAGAAGCTCAGCATTCTTCTTCATTTGTTCTTCTGCAATGGCTAAAGCAGAGGGTGCATATAGATTTTTCATTGCAGGGCTTAAATACAAATCTAATGCTGTTTTATGTCTCTGCATTATCTTAAAAAAATGACTCTCATTAATTAAAGCTAAAGTTTTATCAAATTCTATATGCTTTACTATTTGTGAAAATGCCGAGTAGCTGCTTGCGTCTCTGATTGCTTTAAATGCATTCTGATTTCGAAAAAATCTGCCCAATGAAGTATCAGGGAAAGCGTGCTCTGCCAGTGCTGAATTATTTGCGATCCAAGACTGTTTTGCCGTGGCGTTAAGACCGTTTAAGGGAAGACTTTGTGGGGTTGATGCAAAATGCGCTTGGATTTTCTTGCCTGGCTCATCGTCTTCGGGCTTTTTGAGATCGTTCATATGCGTGTCCTTGCATCACTGGCATGAGGATAAAGAAGTGCGCTTACATCATTGCGCATTACTCTTTTGGCCGCAATGACCACCATTCAAATTCTGCGGAGAAAGCGGCATTCTTCCGCACGCCCTGCCCTCCGCGCCCCTTCACTATAGATTGTTTGAATCAACGTCTGTTTGCTTTCCTTTTATCTTTTATTTTTCTACGTGCCTTGTCCTTAGCTGCTCTATTTAATTTTGAGAAATTCTTTCTTATGTCGCTCATTTTGTATCCCCAGTCGATTAAACTCGCAGGATATTGCTGATCGAAAATAATTCTAGTCTCATACCCCTTACCTAAAAAACTGATATTCTTATCGACATATGATCCAATACCTTTGCCATCAACGGACATCATTTCTTCAGTTCTGGTCATAATAGGTGGGAAATCAGTATAGAAATAAAGGTTGGGATACTTTTTATTTGCACTTTCAACGAATAGCTTGTAATCAAGACACATTACAACTATGAGTTTATTGTCGACGATATCTAAAAGTAGCTTATCAGGTAAGTTCAGGCTAAAAAATGGACGCGATAGCGCATCAGAGTAACTGTCCAGAATGTTGTATACTGTCCCTTTTATCTTTTCTGCGTCCATCCAGGTATTGAAGCCGACAAATCCCATATCTGAACGACTGTAAGCACCAATATGAAGACAATCATTTATTTTAGTAATAGCCCAATTCTTGCCATTGTATATTTCTCGCCAAAGCCCTTTAATCTTGTCGCTATAAAAATCAGGAATAAAGTTTCTGTCTTGAATTCTAACCTCTGTCTGATGAAAGTTGTCAAAGCCCTTACCTGTTTCAATGGCATCTACAACGTTTTTGGCTCTCGTTATTTGGCGCTTTGCTCTCTGAAAATGTTTTATATCATTTTTATCAAAATTTTTCGTAAACGCTTCATCGAAGTGAGGACACGCACTATGTACTGCGAATTCAGCAGCCTCTGAGAACTCTATGTTTTTCTTACCGCTTTTTAACTCAATCAGAGAAATTCCCTTTCCCGGAATTAAGGCAAGTAAATCACCTGTATGGACAAATGTGGTCATATCAGTAATAACTGCAAACGCTAGCGGATCGCTGTTTATGTCATCGGCAGCAGACTTAGAATCCAGTATATTTCGTTCTGAAAGATTGTCAGGACTTCCGTTTACAGGAAGGCGTCTGATTGAAGAGTGCTCGTTACCTAACATAGTCCAGACAATGGAATCTATGCATCTTCTAAGAATAGTAATCTCAGCACCATTACGTACTTCATCGCGTATGCAGGCTTGCTTCGTTTCGTAGTCTTTTTTAGTGTGTGCCAACTTCTTATTTTTATCAATCTCTGTTTTGCGATTTAATCTGATAACTAACTGTTCTGCTACAATATTTTGCGCACTCTTCCAGCCACTGAGAAGCAGCTTAAAATTTTCGATATGTTCAGAACTACGCTTTGATGCTGGATTATTGTCACCATGCCTGACCAGAATAAAAAGCATCTTGATTAGCTCAACAAATTCAGGTGTACATATGCTCCACAAATTAACAAATGGCCTGAATTTTCTTTCCATTTCTTCTTTATCAAATTTTTTATCTGACATTTTTATATTCCCTCATAGTTTTAAATCCTAATAACTCAAATCAACGGCGTATCGTGCTCGCTGTCGGTTGACCACGGGTAATGTTGCTGCTCGGTTCAAAACTGACCACATCTGAGACTTGATAAGATGCTATGCCCCCTGAAAAACTGCTTGTTTGAGCACAGAAATCTTTGCCTTCACTTGCGCAGTGAACTATTGCGAATTTTCCTTTCAAATTTATCTTTGTTATTACCCCATCCAGTCTTGAATTCATGAGTAACGGGTTGCACCAGTCATTTGAATCTGTCAGCGGAAGTGTTGGAATACCATTGGGGAGTTGTTTATTCTTCCAGAGAGCATGCGTGTTGCACAACTCCCGTACTTTATCCGTATTATCTATAATATTAAGAAGCTTGAGGTTTGACGGGTTTATCCAGCGTATGACATCGAGACACTTTTTATAATCGGTAGCTACTTTATTTATTGCCTGCTCTATGTTGTATGTGTTTCCAGAACGCCATAAAGGTTCATGATGAGAAAGTCGGTTACGAATTTTATTTACATCATGCAGCGCATTACCAATTGTCTTTATAGACAAAGGTTGCCCATTCATATCAACTGCATGAGGAAATACTCTTCCTCTCAGGTGCGGCCACAACGTAAGATAAGTTGCATTCGGTATGCTGAAGTCTTTACCAACCAGTGACACCCAGAATCCTAATGTAAGTTTAGCAATATAGTTTTCAGGGGTGTGCGACTTTCTTTCGGAAGTGATGTTTTTTCTCGCAGTATTTATCTGCCTATTTGACTCGAAATTGTTGGCGGCAGTCATTACAGTAATAAACCAGTCGCGGTCTATTGCAGCTTTTCTTGCAACCCATTCATGAGCTGGATACTTTCTTTCAATGTCATCTTCCTCATATTCTATTTTAGCCTGATAGATGGCATTTCTCAGAGAAACTTCAAGTATCTGAAGGGCCGGTAGAAAAGCGCTTGCTAACTGCTTATTCCACAGATAAATACCCAGGCATTCCTCATCTGTAGCGCCTTTAAATACGGCTGTCTGATACGTTGAAAATCTCTGCTGTGAGATAGAGTTGAGTATCGCGTTAATTGTCATGGGGATTTCCATCTTTCCTTATGTTTTACATACTATAATACGTAGTTCATGCGAACCGCACAAAATTTATGCTTGACGTACCCGTCAACTTTATCCATAATCGCACACAGAGACAGGTTCTCTAACTATGCGAGCGTACAGTCCTACTCAACGATGTCTGTATTAGCGAAAGATTTTCATGAAAGGCTTCCCGTAAGGGAAGCCTTTTTTGATCGTGCCTGCCCCAACTCAATTCTTTACCTGCCTGCTTCCGTCCCTTCTCACCTTTTGCGGAGAAAGCGGTATTCTTCCGCATGCCATGCCCCTCCCCTCCCTTCACAACATTTAGTGCCAATTAACCACTCACAACTACCATATGTTGTTTTTTTTGTGATTATGAACCTCCGAAAGCAACTCTTACCGGCATTTATTTCTGCGGAATTAGCCTGTACAGTGCATAAACTTCCGCAACGCGGCTATGCTGCAAAATAATTATTTTTATTGACTACATGTCATCTCATGGCCATCTGTCAATTACTGGATCATTTTGTACATAACTAACTTCATATAATAGGTGTTATATGAAGTTAGGATCCGCATGAGGATCCATGTATCATAGGATCCGGTATGAAGATCATACCGAGCATGAAGTTTTCAGGCCCGCGTGTCTAAATTTTCAGGCATCGCTACGCGAAATCTGCAGGGCATTTCCCCTGCTTCTCTGACAGAATTCACGTAGCGTTGTCTTCTGGAAGGTTAAAATTGGACGATTTCAGACCACATTTACCCGTATCCGGCCTTCAGCTGCCCGGCCAGGCTGACGTGATGGCGCAGCTCGAGGCGTTTGTCCGGGATCGGGAGGCTTTTTCTGACAATACCTGGCGCCAGCTGCTCAGCGTGATGCGTATCTGCGCGGGCTGGGCGAATGTACACGGCCGCACCTTTCTGCCCATGGCACCCGGCTGTCTGCGTGATTATCTCTTCTGGCTGCAGGAAAACGGGCGTGCATCTTCAACCATCAGTACACATCTGGCCCTGATCAGTATGTTACACCGTAACGCGGGCCTCACGCCCCCCGGTACCTCACCCGTGGCTTTCCGCGCCATGAAGAAAATCAACCGGACGGCCGTGACCGGAGGCGAGCGTACGGGACAGGCAATACCGTTTCGTCTGACCGACCTTCTCACGCTTGATGCACGGTGGTCGGGGTCAGATTCTCTGCAACAGAAGCGGGACCTTGCGTTTCTCCACGTGGGATATGCCACTCTGCTTCGTCTGAGCGAACTGGGACGTCTTCGCGTCCGTGATGTTTCGCATGCTGAAGACGGTAGGATTGTGCTGGACGTCGGCTGGACCAAGACAATTGTGATGACCGGGGGGCTTATCAAGGGGCTGGGTGCCCTTTCATCAAAACGCCTGAGCGAATGGCTGCATGACTCGGGCCTGATTAACGAGCCTGATGCCTTTATATTCTCATCTGTTCACCGTACCAACCGCGCAAAGATCAACGCGGAGAGGCCGCTTTCAACCCGGGCACTGGAAGATATTTTTGCCCGCGCCTGGCAGGAAGCTGGCCCGGGCAGGGATGCGCAACCCAATAAAAACCGTTACCGCGGTTGGTCGGGACACAGTACTCGCGTAGGGGCTGCCATCGATATGGCCACGAAAAAATACAGTACCGCACAGATTATGCAGGAAGGCACATGGAAAAAGGCTGAAACGGTGATGCGCTACATCCGGCACGTGGATGCTCATGCCGGTGCCATGGTGGATTTTATGGATGCGCATATCGCCAGGTGAAAGGTTATTTCATAAAAAACTTTCCGCCCTGTCAGCAGTGTGCATCCGCGGGCGTTTTCTCAGCAAATGAAACCAAAGCCCGGTGCCAGAGTGTCCTGACTTTCAGTGGGGGAGCTGATGTTAAAGCGGGCCTGAATTTAAAAAAGCTTTTCAGCAGAATTATCACTCTTCGTGCCGTCAGCTGTCATTACTCCGGTGCTGCTCCAGGTATGGCAGGGAGACTGCTGTGGCTGACAAATCCTTTTGAAAAGAATGTAATATAAAACAGGGCCGACAGCATGACAGGTAACGTCATTTACTGCATATCACAGAAACCCGGCAAGGGCCGGGAATGACAACGCCGGGGGCAGAACATGCCCTTCCCGGCGTCTGATAAGCTCTGTCAGTCAGGTCAGCGCCGTGTCCCTGGTATTTTTCAGGCGTAGTATTCAGGCGCTTTTTTAAATTCTGACCAAGCATCCGGGTCATGGCCAGTGACGACCATTGCGCCAGCCCGTTCGGCAACGGCACGCAGTTTTTGCACCGAACGCACCGAATCCACCGCTGACGCCAGGAAGCCAGGCAGAGCTTTCTGCTCCCAGTGGTCACGGGTATAGGCGGCATCAATGGTTAGCAAGAGCGGTTTGCTCCCGGGCAACTTCACCAGAAAAGACTGATGGCCGGGTGAATGCCCCGGGGAAAAGACAGTGGTCAGGGTCCCGTCTCCGTAGATGTCACAGAAGTCATCATCGGTGCCGTTCAGAAACTGCCACTCCAGACCGGGTCGATCATAATCCCTGCGGATATAGCCCCCGGCTGCGAACCAGTCAGGCGTGAAGGCATATTCATATTCCGTCCGCTGTACGATATGACGTGCATTCGGAAAGCGGCCAATGGCGCCGGTGTGGTCCAGATGCAGGTGAGACTGCACCACGTACTTTACATCTGCCGGATCAATACCAAGTGCTTTGACCTGTTCGACACAACCCTGATCTTTATCCATCACCGGCCAGTAAACATCGCAAATTCCACCCCAGTAGCCTCTGGGATCGGTTGCCACTTCCACGGCATTCCCACCGTCAATAATAGTATGGCCGTCAGGATGAGTAATCAGGAAAAAGGGGACGGGGATTTCATAGTCTGCTCCGGCGCCCTGATTCATCTTTATGTTGTGCACCTTACACTTAAGCGTACCGGACTGGAGCATGTAGAGACGTATATCTTTCATACTGAATATTCCTCTGGCAGTTAACGTGGTTAAAGGGGTTATATTTTTTAATTATTGAATTCAGAAGGCTTCACGGTAGAGATTCAGTGCATCATGTTCATGAACCTCCACAGGATTGTTGGTGAGAAGGCGCGTCTGCAGCATCGCGTCCGAAGCCAGACGCGGCAGGCTGTTTTCTGTTACCCCCACATCCCGCAGCCGGCGTGGTGCGCCGCTCTGCTCCATCAGGTGCAGCATGTGATCCACAAATGCGGCTGAGCGAGTGTCTGTGTCTCCCCCGCCAGGAATATCCAGCACATCAGCCAGTTCGGCATACAGTGACGCGGCAGCGCGGGCGTTGAAACGCAGCACCGGACCGAGCATCAGGGCGTTAGAAAGACCGTGAGCGACGTGATAATGCCCTCCCAGTGGATAAGCCAGCGCATGTACAGCGGCGACCGGTGAGTTGGAGAACGCCTGTCCGGCAAGTGTCGCCCCCAGCAGCATACCCTCGCGCGCGGCGCGGTGGCTTCCGTCCTGACAGGCCCGTATCAGATTCGCGCCCAGCAGGCGCAGAGCTTCACGGGCCAGGGCATCGGAAACGGGGTTTTTCTTGTGCCTGCTGGTATAGGCTTCAATGGCATGAACCATTGCATCAATACCGGTTGCGGCCGTGTGAATCTCAGGAAGCCCGAGCGTCAGTTCGGCATCGAGCAGCACAAAATCAGCGTAAAGCTGAGGGGAGACCACGCCCATTTTGGTGGTTTCGCCCGTGGTGATAATGGCAATGTTGGTCACCTCTGAGCCGGTACCGGCCGTTGTCGGGATCAGCACCATGGGCAGACGGGAACCGGTGACCTTACCGATGCCGTACATCTCCGCAAGCGGCTGCCCGCTGTGCGCCAGCACTGCGGTGACTTTGGCAATATCGAGTGAAGATCCCCCACCGAGGCCGATGATAATATCGGCCCTGGCCTGCTGAGCGGCCGCCACGCACCGGTACACTATGGTTTCAGGCGGATCCGCCACGACCTCATCAAAAACGGTAACGCTGAAACCCGTCTCTTCCAGATTTTTGATAACAGGGGCAATCAGCCCCGCTTTGATTAATCCGGCATCGGTTATCAGTAACGCATTGCGCTGCGTAAATCGTGGTGCGAGGCTGGAGCCGAGTTGCTTTGCACCTCCCCACTTCATTTCGATGGCAGATACCGTACGGAACTCAAACGTATTGAAAGTCATACCGCCTCCCGGGGTCATATGGTTATGTCAGGCAATCTCTGAACACAGGTACTTAATTTCCAGATACTCATCAATGCCATGATGCGATCCTTCACGGCCAAGGCCGGACTGTTTTACGCCCCCAAAGGGGGCGACTTCGTTTGAAATCAGCCCGCTGTTGTGGCCCACCATCCCGTACTCCAGCGCTTCCGCCACGCGCCATGTCCGACGCACATTTTCAGTGTAAAAATAGGCGGCCAGACCGAACTCCGTGTCGTTTGCCATGGCAATTACTTCGTCCTCGGTCGTAAAGCGAAAAAGCGGCGCTACCGGACCAAAGGTTTCTTCACGGGCAATTTTCATCTGCTGCGTTGCTCCGGTCAGAACCGTAGGTTCGAAAAACGTGCCGCCCAGAGGATGGCGTTTCCCGCCCGTAATCAGCGATGCTCCTTTTTCCAGTGCATCGGCGATATGTTCTTCCACCTTAGTCACTGCACTGTCATCAATAAGCGGACCGATCGTTACGTCAGGCTGTTGCCCGTCACCCACTTTCAGGGCGGCCACCCGCTCAGCAAACCGGGTGGTAAACGTTTCATAGATACCGTCCTGAACATAGATGCGGTTGGAGCAGACACAGGTCTGACCGGCATTGCGGTATTTTGACGCCAGAGCCCCTTCAACAGCTGCGTTGACATCGGCGTCATCAAATACAATGAACGGGGCATTGCCACCGAGTTCGAGTGAAAGTTTTTTGATGGTGGGAGCAGACTGGGCCATCAGAATACGGCCAACCTCCGTTGATCCTGTAAATGAGAGCTTCCGGACAAGGGGACTGCCTGTCAGTACGCCCCCGATTTCTCTTGCATCACCGGTAATCACCTGAAAAACCCCTGCCGGAATGCCTGCCTGCATCGCCAGCCAGCCCAGCGCCAGCGCGGTGAGCGGGGTCTGTTCCGCCGGTTTAACTATCATGGTACAGCCTGCCGCGAGCGCCGGCGCCGCTTTACGGGTGATCATCGCGGCCGGAAAATTCCAGGGCGTAATCGCGGCACACACGCCTACCGGTTGCTTCATGACCACGATGCGCTTACTGGTGGCCGGTGCCGGAACGGTCTCGCCGTAAACACGTTTGGCTTCTTCAGCAAACCACTCAACAAAGGAGGCGGCGTAAAGTGCTTCACCCCGTGCTTCGGCCAGCGGTTTACCCTGCTCTGCGGTCATCAGCTGAGCGAGGTCATCTGCGTGAGCAACAATCAGATCAAACCAGCGGCGCAGAAGGGTCGTACGTTCTCTGGCCGCAAGACGACTCCAGCTTCCGAATGCTGTCTGAGCGGCTGTTACGGCTTTTTCCGTGTCCTGTGCTGACATTGCAGGCACAGAGGCGATGATGTTCCCGGTTGACGGGTTGTTCACTTCTATAACGCACCGGTTCTGAGCCTGAACCCACTCACCGTTAATGAGGCACTGTACCCGCAGCAGCGCAGGATCTTTGAGTTGGATCATTTACATCCTCCTTATGGTGGTTCAACATATTGAACTGGTATCAGCATGCTGAACTTGATGGGGGAGATTATGTCAGGGGATTTTTGGATAAAAAGCGATCAGCCACACAAAAAAACGGACACAGTGCCTGCACTGCGTCGCGCGGTCAGTATTATTGATTTGGTCGCCGCCTCCGGTGGCGTGATGTCGGCAACCGATATCACCCGCACGTTGTCTCTGCCAAAAAGCACCGTCCATGGACAGCTGCTTGCCCTTACGGACATGGGGCTGCTCGTAAAGGCAGCAGAAGGCACCTATCGTCTGGGACCTCACCTGATGCGCTGGGCTGAGGGATTCCTGTCGCAGATGGACATAGTTTCGTTGTTCCGTGACTATTTTTCCGCAGACCCGGCGCTGGCGGGTTACACCATTACCCTGACCGTGCTGGATCGCGATGAAGTGATATATGTCGGCTGCCGAGATTCAGAGAAAGCTCTGGGCCATACCTTTCGTATCGGCATGCGCCTGCCTGCCCCTTTCACCGCGACGGGTAAAATGCTGCTTTCAAAACTGCCTGAGACCGAACTCCGCGCGCTTTTTTCGGGTCACTTTCCTCCACCCATGACGGAGAACAGTGTGACCAGCCTGGAAGCCCTTAAGCAGGAATTGTCAGTGATACGCGAGCGCGGCTTTTCAACAGACAATGGTCAGGTGCATGCTGCAATGACCTGTGTGGGGGCCGCTGTTTACGACCATTCAGGTTGCGCTATAGCGGGGATTGCCACGAGCTTCCTGAGTAGTGAGGCAAAAACCGGATTGACAGAGATACTGGGTCAGAAAATCAGAGAAGCAGCCGCGGCGCTTTCGAAGCGTTGTGGTTACGGGCATGCTCCTGAGTATCTGAATAAGGATGCCTGAAGCACATTAATTTTTTCTAAGAAAGCCAGTTCAGACGGTTTCTCTGACCTGCACCCCATAGATAAAGACCTTGCGATGTCAGTAAAATCCGCTTATGGCACAATGCAGACTATCATCGAGCTAAGGTCCGCTATGAGCGAGAAACGAAATTTAGGATGATATGTTAGGTAACATAGACATGAAGATCTAAAAACGGATGCCACTTCCAGTGAAAGAAAACAATTGCCAGACCTGTACTCAGCCAATGAGTAAGACACCAGACACATTGAATTTTGACTGTGGCGGAGACTGTTTAAGTTGCATGGCCTGGCATGGCGATCCAGACGCATTGGAGGTGGTTGAAAGACTTACAGATGAAAAATTTGATGTTCGTGGACATCGATAGCTTTCATGTAAAGTTGAAAGTCAGCAATGAGCGAAAAGCGGACGTCAACATGATAGCGATAGGGACGTTTTGACACATTAAACATAACAACCCAGCCACGTATGAAATGAAAAAAACCGCCATCTTTCGTAGCGGGCTGAACAATGGAGTTAATGTTCATAATTATTTCTAAATGCCATGCCGAAACCAGCAGGAACGGCACACTTCAAGCCTGGCCAGGAAACCCAGGAATGGCAAAAAAAAGCCCCGTAAAACGGGGCTAAGCAAGACAGAGGCTCTCATAGTTCCCTGGTGTGGGGATAAATGGATTATCGGACATTCCCTGTAAAACATTAGCGCACCTACACAGAAACTTTCTACGTCGGCTCCTGCTTTGTAATCGGACTTATCATAACATCTCTTAGCCGTCCCCCCCTGATACGCCCTCAGCGCAATTCTGCGGCGAACGAAGTTTTTTAGGCGCCTTTTTCCAGCCACAATCCTGAAAATTGCCCCTGAAGATTACGGCGCATCTGAATTCTTATGCAGTGAGATTTACTCTCCACCGATAAGTGCTCGCAGATGTTGGAAACGTTCGCTTCTGGCACAAGGCGGACGCTAACATTTCTTTCTTTGTCCGCTATGAGCGAAAAGCGGACGTCAAAATGCATGATGGAAGGATAGTTTTGCTAAATTAGACATAACATTCCGGTCATGAACTTAGGCACCACATGCTACTGACAATAGGTGATACAGTTTTCTCGCTTAACAGCAACGTGATGGTCTCTAAACGATCAACCATCACATCTGACCAGGTAATTTCGCGAAACTTTAGGTGGATAAGCCGCTCAGGCCACTCGCGATCGTTGCGCCTGTCGCCGTAATGGCTGCATTCAGGCAACCTGAGCTTTCCCACAAGCATTTTGCTTATCCTCGCGTGATCCTACAGACACTCTTTTTGAACCTTAAAGTGCATTCATGCCGCTCTATATCACAGTTTGCTACCCCTGAGTTACTGGCCGCATGAAACTTCGTTCATAACTTATGATGCTTCGATTGACCTGTTCAGTTTCAAAGACAGAAAGGCATTCAGGGTCTCTGCTCATTTCTTCACGATATGCTTCATATGCCGCAAGGCTGGGAAAACTAAAAAGAGCATAGGCCAGATTATTAGCTCCCTCATGAGGCAGGTAATAACCGTGATGACTTCCCCCCATGCGATTCACAATAGGAATCCATGCCCTCGCATAAGACTCAAACTCATTCAGCTTGTAGGGATCTATGACGTACTTTAGAAAACAGGTGACCATATCAGTGATACCTTAAGGTAAAAGGTGATTAGGGATAAGATTACTGACCACTATAAAACTGGCAAAGATCACTATGTTTTATCACAACATTGGCCTGTACTCTGTTGATTAACACACCGCTATGTTAGTTATGTCCGCTTCTGGCACAAAGTGGTCCTCAACCGTGTAAGAGATTAACGTCTTTCCTTGGCCGTGAGTAAATAATGCAGGGAATACTTTCTGGTTTATCTTAACCACAGCCAACACATCCCCATACACTTGTAACTAAAGCCCGCATGATTTCGCCCGAAACTCTTCATGAAGGTAAGCGTTGACTTACCATTTTCTGATAACACCGGAGCAAATCATGACTATTTCTCAGCGTCTTTTTCTGACCTTCTCGTTGCTGGCGATATCGCTGGTCACCATCGTTACCGCCTCCGTCACGGTGGTGACGGGATTTCAGTCCCGCTTTCAGTACGTGCAGGAAAACACCATCCCTTCGATTACGGATATTGACGACCTGATTAATCACAGCAACACACTTATTATCTGGCTTTACCGGCATCAGAGCTCGAAAAGCCTCACTCAGCAGGCACTGTATGAAAAAGAGATAAACGAACGCATTGACAGGCTGATTAAAGATACCCGTCACTATCTCGACGTGGACGTCTCCAATGAGGCGGACCGACAGATGACAGAGAGTGAACTGAATAAGATTGAGGAAATCCGGGCCAGGCTTCCGGTTTTTCTGGCCGGATCCAGGGCGCAGAATGACGATGTCGCCCTGCCTGCCATTCAGGGCAATGACGGCGTCGGTGCCACGACCCGCAGCCTGATTGCCGACTATCTGAAGCAGCGTCAGCTTAACGTTGACATTGGTAACGCCTACAAAACGCAGAATACGCGCATCTATCACCAGACCCTGTGGGCACTCATCGCGGGTTCTGCCGCGGCCATTCTTGTACTGGGCTTCTTCACGGTCAGGACCATTCTGGCCATCCGACGCCATCTTAACGGCATGCGAGCCGTGATGGAGAGCGCCAGTGAAAATCTGGACCTGACCCTCAGGGCTGATGACTCACGCCGTGATGAGATTGGACTCACTGCGAAGGCGTTCAACCACCTTGTCAGCAACGTTGCCACTTCACTGCATGCCGTGGAGCAGGCCGCACACTCAGTCAGCACCTCATCAGCCGAGATAGCCACCGGCAATGATGATTTGTCCTCTCGAACCGAAGAGCAGGCCGCCTCACTGGAGGAGACCGCCGCCAGCATGTCCCAGCTCAGTGAAACGGTCCGACAGACTGCCGAAAACACGCGGCTGGCCAGCCAGCTGGCGAAGAATGCCCGTGAGATTTCTGATGACAGCTCTTCCAGGGTCCGTACTATGATTGAAACCATGTCAGACATCCGCAGCAGCTCGGCTAAAATCACAGACATTATCGCCCTGATTGAGGGGGTGGCATTCCAGACCAACATCCTAGCACTGAACGCGGCGGTCGAGGCGGCACGCGCCGGTGAGCAGGGTCGCGGCTTTGCGGTGGTGGCCGGCGAGGTCAGAAATCTGGCGCAGCGCTCTTCCACCTCCGCACGTGACATCAGGGCGCTGATTGAGTCCTCCATTGCTTTTGTTGAAGCGGGGGCCTCTCAGGCAGGCGACGTCGGTGAGAACATGACGCGGATGGATGATGCTGTCCGTCAGGTCACCGACCTGATTGACGAAATTTCGGTTGCCGCGCAGGAGCAGTCTCTGGGAATAGGTCAGGTGCATCAGGCCGTTAACCAGATGGACGACGTGACGCAGCAGAACGCCGCACTGGTTGAGGAGGCCTCCGCCGCCGCCCGATCTCTGACCGATCAGGCTGAGGCGCTGAACGGCCTGGTGGCCGCTTTCACGGTCAGCGGGGGCGAACCCGCCCGGAAGCCCGTCGAAAAGCCGCACCAGAGCAGGCCTGTCCCACAGCCGGTAACGTTAAAGCCGCGTGCAGAAACCCTGCACAGCAGCGACGATAACTGGACGAAGTTCTGATAAAACACACACCCGCCGGTCAGGACCGGCGGAACGCCATGTTGCATTCGCACGTCGCTCTCAGAGAAGGAAAGAGAAATGAACCATAATCCTGATTTTGCGGAAAAGCACAGGGAGCTTGTGGTGCTGCATGAGCATATCAGCACGCTCACGGAACAGATGAGTACTCAGGCCTACCCCTCACTGCCGGTTTATCTCAATAATCTTGAACATCTTAAGACATATTTTGAAGAGGTCTCGGACATTTGCCGCATGACAGGGTTTGAACAGTGGCTGAGAGAGACAGACACAGATTTGTTTATCAGTATTACAAGCCAGCAGCGTTCATTTGTCCTGCTCGGTAATATGCTGGCTAATCTGAAGCGTCTCTTCTTAACCAGATAAGGTTTGATGCCTGAAAGGCTTTCGGGAAATGAACCGCAAGCCTGTGAAGGCGCCTCCCTCAGCGTCAGGGGGCGTACCTGCCGGTAATCAGGCTGAACCGGCGAGGAGCGAGAGACCCGGCTATCTGAATCGATAACAGTCTTCCGGGCGCGAATGATCATAAAGAATGCCTTACACGCTGTATTCCCCGAACCGCTCAGATTCAGATGCGAGTGAAGAAGTGCCGGTTTATGCCGATATATTAGCTGCTTACACAATATTTACTGAACACTGGCGAAAATCATACAATAATCAATGCAGGACGATATGAAATCTAAACGGCTGATACTGTTATGCCTGCTCTCTCTGGGACTGAATGGTTGCGCAAAAGTCCTCCCTCTGAATTACACAAACTATGGGGGAATTGACGCTGCGACACTGTATGTCCTTAACAGTCAGGGAAACGTGGGCACAATCTATCTGGCATCTTATGTCTATAACAATAAAGACAGCTGCTACGACATGTCCGATCGTTACGAGCTCGACTCCAATTTCTTTAAAGCAAAAGGTAGCGTGATAACGGCCAGGGTGAAACCCGGCGTTTTTTATTCCGTATCCCAGATCAGAAATGACGGGAGGTTTATTGAGAATACTGACTCTTCAGTCATTCCGGAGGCCGGGAAATCTTATTATGTGTCTTCAGGCACCCGTGCCGTTCAGGTTCCCGACAGCTTCAGACCAGACGCATCAGACAACCCTGATGATATTGTTAAATCTTACGGAAATAATAAAGTAACTTACTGGAATGTGAAAAGAATCTGTTCCCGCCCTATCTGGAAGATTGGCTGAAGGGTTGTCACAGCCCTGAGATACCTCCCGTATTGCGCGAATCACGATCAGCTTTCTGCCGGCTCCGCTAAAATAGCAGAGCCGGTACATTCATTTCAGACGCGAAACGCCTCCACCATACCCCGCAGGGCGTGTGCCTGCTCTGAGAGTGAACGGGAAGCCGAGGACGACTCCTCAACCAGCGCCGCGTTGTTCTGCGTCACGCCGTCCATCTGGCTCACGGCCACGCTGACCTGCGAAATTCCCTGCATCTGCTCCGACGAGGCCAGGGCGAGGACGTCCATGGACTCAGCCAGTTCGCCGACCATGCCCACTATCTTCAGGATGCTCTGGCCGGTTCCCGTGGCAACCTCCACGCCGCTTTCCACCTGGGCAACGGCCTGCTCAATCAGGACCTTGATATCCTTCGCGGCCGTGGCGCTGCGCTGCGCCAGCGTCCGTACCTCTCCGGCCACGACCGCGAAGCCGCGGCCCTCTTCGCCGGCACGCGCCGCCTCCACAGCAGCATTGAGTGCCAGGATGTTGGTCTGGAAGGCGATGCTTTCAATCACGGACGTGATGTCGCGCACCTTCAGGGCGCTTTCCTGAATGCTGTGCATGGTTTCCGTCATGAGGTGAACCTTTTCCTTGTCGCCGTCGACCGTTCGCGCCGTCTCGCGGGCGGATTCTGCGGTCTGCTGCGCACCGGCGGTGTTGCTCTTCACCGTGGCGGTGAGCTGCTCCATGCTGGCGGCGGTCTCCTGCAGGGCGGCGGCCTGTTCTTCGGTACGGGAAGACAGTTCGGTGTTGCCCTGTGCAATTTCGTCGGCGGCCAGCGCCACGGAGGACGCCGTATCCTTTATCTGCGATACCAGGCTGTGCAGGTTCGCCTGCATGCCGTCAAGGGAGGCCAGCAGGCTGGTCGTGTCGTTGCGGCGAAGCGTGACCGGGGTGGTCAGGTCACCGGCGGCAATGGTGGCGGCCAGCACCTGAACCTGCGCGGGCTCACCGCCCAGCTGGCGGGTCACCGAAAAGAAAATAAGCATACTCAGGACACAACCGGCACAGAAAACGGTGCCGGTCAGCACTGCGAGGATCAGCGCGGTCATGTTAACGAGATGAGCGCTCTCATACATAGCGTCCCTGACCGAGGTATTATATTGTTTTACGAGATCCCGCAGCGGGTTTCTTACGGAAGACTGAAGCCTGTCGGTATTCTGCGCAATTTCCTGTAGGGCTTCGTTAATTTTATTCTCATCACACAGTGTGTATACCCGCTGCATGGAGGCTTTGTAGGCCGGCCAGTTGGTCATGACCTGCTGAACCTGTGCTTTGTATTCCCCGTCATGCGTACTTTGCAGATAATCCACCGCCTTCTGAATCACCATCTCAGATTTTTGGTTAAGAGTCCGTGTGTTCTGACGGGATTCAGCCTCTGTGACTGAACCTGAGGGATGAATATAGGAATACGCCCGCCTGAAGTGTTGCCCCATTTCAATTGCGGCATCGTTAAGAACCTGTACAGGCACCAGCCGGGATTGATAGGTGTTCCATTCGTCGTTCGCGGTTTTTTTCATAAAGAAAACGCTGATGACAGAAACAAGTAAAATAAAGAAAAGAAAAAAACCTGCCATTATTATCAAACGATGAGAAAGTTTAATTTTCTGAAAAAAAACCATGCTTGCGCTCCTTGTTTTAAGATTACAGCTTGCCTGTCATTTGCGGTTTCACTGTCAAAACGGATTATGCATTCATACATGAAGTGATACCTCATAAACCCTAACGGCCCGTGTGATTTTATCTTTAGATGCATAAAACGAAACAATGAAGAGTCTCTTGTTAATTGTGTTCAGGCTAAACATTCAGACCGGTCAACAAGTCATTTTGATATTACGGCTATGCTGAGAAAGCCCGGAAAGAAAGAGTAAAAATCCGTATACCTGGACTGCTCTTGCCTTTTATCCTGATATCATTAACCCCGGTTAACACTTTCAATAAAAAAACCATTTTTTAAGAGCAGCGAGCAGGCCGGAAACTAAAAAAACATAAAAAAGATTAATAATAAGCCCTGATATTTCTTTGCACCTCAGTTCAGGATAAATAAACGAAACGTTTCTCTGTTGATTTTCGTATTATCTTAAATATTTCCCTGACAGGTATTGTTGAATGCAAAATTAACACTCTGGTGAACTGCTCCCCGTAATCGGGTTGCGTACTAAAAACGCCGGTGATGCTGCCGCGCTGTCATGTATGGCGCAAAGTGTCGGTTATCTTATGGCAGCTATGGGTCCACTGTTGCTGGGCAAAGTACAGGAGTTGTCCGGAGGCTGGGCGGTACCATTACTGCTGACCGCAGCGATCGCAGTCGCAGGTGCCTGCACCGGAATGGCTGCCGGGCGAAACGCGCACCTGGAACCTGCAAAGCTGCCGGGCTGAACTGGCTGAATCAGCAGAGGAACGATCGGTTCCTCTGCTGTAGATGAGATTAATTTTTTATCCTGAAAAGTCTTACCGCTCTCAGGACCACTTTTACCGGGGAGATCGTGTCTCATCAGCGCCATCGTTGAAAAGTCCGGCGACCCAGTCAGCAAAAGCACGCACGGCGGGAGAGAGAAACCGCTGATGCGGATAGAGCATCGTCACCGGCACGGAGGGTGGCTGCCAGTCCGCCAGAACCTCGACCAGTTTGCCTTGCTGCAGATTCTCTGAAATCACATTCTCAGCAAGCTGCGCCAGTCCAAAACCCTCAAGACAAAGTCTGATGTAGAGACCCGTTTCGTTGACGGCTGCATCCCCCTCAACCGGAACAGAGAAGTCCTCAGTGCCTCGTGTAAAATGCAGTTCATTGGTGCGTCTTCCCGAACCGGAAAAGTAATGAATCGCCCGATGTTGTGACAGCGATTCCGGTGTCTCAGGAACCCCGAACTTCCTGAGATAATCCGGCGAGGCGCAGGTCAACCAGCGAAACCGGCCAAGCGGACGGGCAACCAGTGTGGAGTCAGTTAATTCACCGGTTCGTATGACGCAATCCACACCTTCCCGCACAAGATCGACCTGACGATCGCTGACACCAATCATCAGGTAAATATCAGGATACCGGCTGTAGAACTCTTTCAGATTTGGCATAACGATGAAATGAGCTATACCGCCAGGCATATCAACGCGTAAACGGCCCCGGGGGCGCCTGTTCGAATCAGCCAGACTGGCTTCAGTATGTTCAATTAAGGCCAGAATTTCCCGGCATTGCGCCAGATACTGCAGACCTTCAGGCGTAAGACTGACCCGTCTTGTGGTGCGGTTGAGCAGACGCACCTGCAGGTATTGCTCCAGGTTTTTGATGGTGCTGGTAACAGTAGAGGAAGGCAGGGACAGCGTTTCCGCTGCCCGGACAAAGCTTCCGGCCTCAGCCACCCTTAAAAAAACCTGCATAGACTGAATGCGATCCACCTGACTGCTCTCCTGAATATCGTGTGACACTGTCAGCCATCATTATTCGTTAATTCTGAATTATAAAAACGCGTTAGTCATCTTTTTCAGCTTAATCAGGAGGCGTATCTTTTTCCTTCTTACACTGAAAAAGACGATTACGATGGCCGATTACAACAGAAATATTGTTAATAATCATACTGAAAACCTAAAGGTGACACTGATTCGCGGCGCAACCATACTGAGTATGGACGAGAGTGTCGGTAACATTGAGCGCGGTGACATTCTCATCAACGGTTCAACGATTGCCGCCGTGGGTCAGAACCTCGACGCGCCGGGTGCTCACGTCATTGATGCCAAAAACATGATTGCCATGCCTGGGATGGTTGATTCTCATCGTCACGCCTGGGAAGGTCAGCTGCGCCGCATCAACCCTAACGCTACCTGTCTGGACGACTACAGCAACGCCACGCATTTTTCGTTCGCTAAATATTACCGCCCTGAAGATATCTATGTCGGTAACCTGCTGACGGCGCTGGGTGCTATTGACGCGGGCATCACCACGATGATTGATAATTCACATAACAGCCGTACCGCAGCACATTCCGACGCTGCCGTCGAGGCCCTGCTTGATAGCGGCATACGCGCCATTCATGCTTCCGGCGCACCGGTTGCGGGTGAATGGGATAGTGCGCACTGGCCAGGTAACTGGCAGCGTCTGCAGGAAAAGTATTTCAGTAATAACCCTGAGGGTCTTGTGACTTTGGGGGTTATGGCTCAGCTGGAGCCAGAATCATGGGCCGAAGCGCGCAGGCTGGGGTTGCCGATCGTGACCGAATTCTTTGGTGCTGAGATGGCCTCCGGGCTTGAATCGCTGCATCGTCAGGGTCTGCTTGGCCCGGACAATATATTCAACCACTGCACGGCACTGCCTGATGAAGGCTGGGAAATCCTGCGAGAAGCCGGCGTCCGGGTGAACGTCTGCCCGCGTTCAGATTCCCACTATGGTATTGAAAGCGGGATGTTTGCCATTGAGGCCGCCCGGCGTCATGGCATTACCCCGGGCCTGAGCGTGGATAACGAAACGTCTTACAGCACCGACATGTTCATGGAAATGCGCGTCGCGTTCTATCTGCAACGAGTAATGGGTATGCATAAGCAGCACTGCTGTGATTCAGCGCATTCGCTGACCACACTTCCCGCTGTGCAGTTGCTTAAATCGGCAACCGTTGATGGTGCGGTTTGTGCCGGACTGCAGGACAAAACAGGGAGCCTGACGCCAGGCAAACAGGCTGACCTGATCCTGATTAACGCGGCTGACCTCAACCTCTATCCAAACGGGAATGCGTTTGGCACGGTGGTGCATGCTGCTGAACGCAGCAACATCAATACCGTGATGATTGGCGGGCGCATCGTCAAGCAGAACGGCAAAGTGCTGGGTGTGGACAGTGAGCGCCTTCGCGCAGCCATTGACGAATCACGCGAACACCTTTTTGCGGCAGCAGGATATGAACCAGACATTTTTGCGGAAAAATTCCTGCCGATTATTCAGGCAAACTGACAGAGACAAACAGCATGAGCGCGATTTATTACGTGACAGCTTTTGCAGCAGGTCTGGGGATTACCCTGCAGACGACACTGAACAGTCAGCTTGCAAAAGGTCTCGGCGGGGACCCAGTCACCGCCGCGTTGTTTTCCTTTACGGCAGGGGCGTTCAGCCTCGGAATTTACTCGCTGCTGCGAGGAGGGTTATTCACCTCACTTGCTGCCATTCCTTCTCAGCCTGTCTGGAGCCTGGCGGGCGGACTGATCGGTGCCTGTGCATTATTCAGCTATGTCGTACTCGCACCGAAAATCGGTTTTTCAGCCCTGCTCGGGCTGGCGATTGTCGGACAGCTGCTCTCATCACAGGTGATCGACCATTTTGGCCTACTTGGCGCGGTAAGGCGGCCAGTCTCGTTGCTGAGACTGGGAGGTATGCTGGTCATGCTGGCCGGTCTCGCCATCATGCTTTTCGGCGAACGGCTCTCTTCACGTTTTCTGCAGTAACATCTTTCCTCCCGTTTGCTACCACGCAGGCGGAGAGTAAGTCTGGCCTTGCGCAAAGTATGACCTTTATTTATCTGAAGGATTAATATGTTTTCAATCGCAGCTGATATCAGGAATACGCTGGGGGAGTGTCCCCTGTGGTGTGAAAGAACACGAAGGCTTTACTGGACTGACATTGAGGCCAGTGAACTGCTCGCGTTAGAAAAAGGTAATGACGCAGTCATGCGCTGGTCGCTGCCTGAACGCCTCGGCTCCTTTGCTCTGACTGAACGAAGTCATATTCTGCTGATGGGGCTTGCATCCAGGCTGGCTTTGTATGATCTCAACACCGGGGTTCTTACTACGGTGGCCGACTCACCGGGAGGCACGGGAACCCGCATTGGGGATGGACGATGTGACCGTAGCGGTAATTTTGTCTTTGGAACAATGGATGACGGTTTTCCCGTGAACGTTATCGGTCAGTTTCACCGGCTTAATGCGGCAACGCTGACAGTTGAGACGCTCGCACTGCCCGATGTCGCCATTCCAAACAGCATCTGTTTCAGCCCTGATGGCGGCACCCTCTATTACTGTGACTCGATGCAGGGTCGGATAATGTGCTGCGATTACCCCTCGCTGCAAAACCAGCGCGTATTCACCAAAGTCGAAGGCGAAGGCGCGCCTGATGGTTCCTGCGTGGATGCCAGGGGCTATCTGTGGAATGCTGAATGGGGAGGGAACCGTGTGGTCCGCTACCGGCCGGATGGAAGCAGGGACGCAGTTCTGTCGTCGCCGGGAATTCAGAGCACCTGCCCTGTACTGGCAGGTGAGAACTTCAGCCGCCTCTGTTGCACCACAGCGTCTGTGGGGCTCAATACGCTGTCTGAATATGACGGTAAATTACAGAAAGCTGAATCTGATGTCAGTCCCGGATTAGCAGAAAACCGCTTTGCTGCACAAACAGTTTAACGGTTTTGAGGCTGATAGAGCTTCGGCCTTTTAGGTAAAGAAAATTTCCGCTTATGGCACAGAGCGGACACGGCATCAATATTACGCAGTTGCCTCTGCCTTGCTGGCAAGCCAAATCAGTGCGAGAGACTAACCGGTACAGCCTCCAGACGGTGCCAAACTGCCGGAAGCCAGTTTACTCAGGAGGTCACCATGGAGATAATAATTCACAATATCGCCATTTATTCTGCCCCCTAAAGATTGATAAAAACGGTTTGCTCCGGCGTTTGATTTCTCGGCATTCCAGCTAAGGCTACGACACTCATGCTCAAGAGCGAGTTTTGCCATAAAGCGCATTATGGATTCCCCAGTGCCTTTACCTCTCTCACTCCGTGAAACATACAGCTCTTTGATGTGTAACTCTCCACTGTACCGGGGCGAAGGATAGAGAATGCTGCAACACGCCAGCCCAACGATATTTGCATCGCGGCGAGCCCTGAGCACCAGAGTACCGGAGAGCTGACTGAAGAGTCGATTGCGGAGATAATTCTTCAACAGTGTTTTCTGAATGATGCCCTTACCATAGTAGTGCTCTTCCATCTCGGTAAAAATTTTCACCATGGATTCCCATTCATCTGGCGGACACATTTCTACCGTTACTTCCATGTTTACTCCCTATAAATGACAAAACGCCATAGCTGAGCCGGGGTTTAGCACAACTACAGTCCACAACCATTCCGCCGGTTTCTGAGTAAGTATCCCCGACACATCAGAAGCGTCGTTTCGATTGTGTCTGAAAGAGAACGATCCGGTCAATCCTGCGCTGGTCTGATGTTGGCACGTTCAATTAAACAATTTAGATATGTCTGCTATGAGCGAATAGCTGACATGTATCTATTTAAGTGACGTGGAGAAGGGAGTTACACAGTTGTTAACAGGGCGCTGTCCATTGGTCTTAACGACCTGGCAGTTTTTCCCGAACTGTGAACAGTGCGCAACAAACAGCATCATGCTTCTGAAGTAAAAGCGCTCGAAAAATATCGTTACATATCAGACGATTGTTTTTGTGAAATATCTAATCTGACGCACTGTAAAGAGCGGTTTTATTCGGTTAAATCACAGTTTCAGTCAGCCTGTCACAAACTGATGATAACTGATTAAAACATGCCTGACTTTTACTGCTGAGAGCGAGAATAATAATGAGCCTGAGAGCTACACACATAACCGAACGCAGCGCCATGCGTAAAATAATATGGCGTCTGATGCCATTGTTTACCGTGGGCTATTTCCTGGCCTCGCTTGACCGCGTAAACGTCGGCTTCGCCGCTCTTCAGATGAACGGGGATATTGGTCTTTCGGCGGCGGCTTATGGACTGGGAGCCGGGCTTTTTTTCTTTTCTTACTGCCTGTTTGCCGTACCCTGCAATATTATGATGACGAAACTGGGCGCAACCAGGTGGCTTTCTTCTGTAATGGTAGCCTGGGGTATCCTTGCTGCAGGTATGTCACTGGCCCAGGGGCCTGTTTCATTCTATATTCTCAGGTTTCTCCTCGGCGTTGCAGAGGCAGGTTTTTTCCCGGGTGTGATTTATTATTTCACGCTTTGTTTTCCCAAAAATTATCGGGGAAGGATGGTTGCCATTCTGATGATGGCACTGCCGGTTTCCAGTGTGCTGGGCTCCCCTCTCTCAGCCGCGCTTCTGAATTTTGACGGGTTATTCAACCTGAGAGGATGGCACTGGCTGTTTATAATTGAAGGCGTGCCTGCGGCGATGTTGGGCATTCTGGTTCGTGTGGTCCTCCCCTCAAGGCCAGCAGAAGCCAGATGGCTCAGCCAGGAAGAAAAAGACTGGCTGCGTAAGGCAATGGCTCAGGAGCAGTGTGAAGCTCCCGTAGTCCGCAGAGGAGCCGGTATTCTCAGTGTGCTCTTCAATCCCGGGGTACTGCTGCTCACGCTCATTTATCTGGGCGCGACGGCGGTCACAAACGGTCTGGCACTCTGGCAGCCACAGATTATTAAAACCTACAACCTGACCCTTATGCAGACCGGACTTCTTAATGCCGTACCTTTTGCTCTGGCCAGCCTGGCCATGTTTCTGTGGGGAAAACACTCCGATAAAACAGGTGAACGCCGTTTGCATACCGCCCTGCCGCTGCTGTTGGGCGCAACGGGACTTGCAGCCAGTATGTATGTGACCAGTCTCTGGCCAATGCTGGCTGTGCTCTGCCTTACCATTACTTCAGCGTCCATGATCAAAGGCCCCTTCTGGGCCATGGCAACTGAAATCATCCCTGCAGAATCCTCCGCCGTGGTAATCGGGCAAATAAATGCGCTGAACAACCTGGGCGTATTTGTGGGTACCTGGCTTATCGGGCTAATCCGTAACAGCACGGGCAGCTTTACCTACGCACTCGCGCCACTGCTTTTGGTGACGGCCTGCGGATGTCTTACGGCGCTGTTAATCGGCAGGCGTAAAACGCCACTTCATGAGGGAAAAGGCGCGTAACACGGGCCACGCTGCCATTCAGTAATGCCCAGCCGCTACTGATATTCTGCAGAACGTACCTGTTAATTAAAAAGCACTTCCTTCATCAGATGACGGAAGTGCAAACAGCTCAGCCGGAACTGATTATATCCCTCCATTATTCGCGTTGACCTGCACCACGTTTATTAGTATGGATTGAATCTAACAATGTCCGCTTTTGGCACAGAGCGGACTTGCTGACTGAACTGAAGGTCCGCTATGAGCGAAAAGCGGACCAAGCGAGTTTCGCTCATGAGTTGAATAACAGCGTTAGAGAAATTAAAAGTATGTACTTCATATAAAAGCCTTTAACTCCTCAGCCTTTATGTTCGCCAGCATTGATGCTTTCAAATGTGGGGATGAAGCGAGATACCT
>Ga0157357_1000115_pt1 | contig 30873 bp, 32 predicted proteins | sample AttcapACBM1_FD_111485 | JGI IMG/M metagenome (GOLD analysis project Ga0157357, IMG submission 111485) | Fungus gardens microbial communities from leaf cutter ant in Botucatu, State of Sao Paulo, Brazil - Atta capiguara ACBM1 | ecosystem: Host-associated > Fungi > Mycelium > Unclassified ... | reverse complement strand
AGAGGATGGAGGGGAAGTAGAGGATGGAGATGAAGGAGCTGCAGTTTCAAGAATGATGGCTGGGAATTCCATGCTTCCTACCAAAGCACGAATGAGATATCGAAAAGCAGCAGAACTGCGAGGTGCGATCCGGGATGCGGCGTCCACTGTGACAGAAGACCATTTGGGCGAGGAAACTAGCGATATGAGAGGTACCCAGTGAAGGGTTGTAGTCACAATTGGATCTGGGGTAGGAGCTGTGGGTGTAACTTGGAGGAAGACATAGGGAGAGAGGATCATAAGGAGACGTTTTCCGAGTGAAGTTGTGATTTCGCGGTCGTCGAGCTGACCAATAGGGATGTAATATTTTTCAGCGAGGTCGATACCAATTTCTTCCCAAGTTTGGCGCATTGCTTGACGAGCTGCATTAGCGAGCTGAATACAGATGTACGGATACTGTACCTGTATAAAGGCCACCTTCATCGTCTGGTTCGGTGCGACCGCCGGGAAATGCAACATGAGCTTCTCGAGCAGCCTTGCGCACCTGACCTTCAGCTGTAGTCTCTCCAGTATCGGACTTGCGGTGCAAGACAAGAATTTCGGCGCGGGATGTCGGGTCCTTAACCCAGTCTTGTTCAAAGAACTCTGATAGGGAGGGTGAGGGAACAGCAGGGCCTGGCAATTTCGCTGTGGGGGCAGGCACAACACGAATGAGCAAGGCAACTGCTGCTCTCCTTGGTTCTGAAAGAGATGAGGGTCAACAAAGATGAAAAAGACAATACATAATGAATGGCGCACGGGTAGGAGGGGATGTGATCATGCGAGGTGGGGTCGAGCGTATGCGCTGGAGTGCTCGAGCAAGGAGGGGTGTGGCGGACGTAGGCTTGTCCGGCGCTGTTGCTACCGACATGGCCTGTGCGTGGACGTCGTGCTGCACAGCGAGGAGAGCCTTGGGCATAGTGTTTGCCTGGAACTATTTTGCCATTCTCTGACATCATCTTTTCGGCACCTGCCGGCATGATTTGATAGCCTCTTATATCTTCTAACGCCATACGCTACACTACAGTCATATCTCAACCCACCCAGCATCAGTCTCTTCAGGATTGAAGAACAGGTTCAGCACAAAATATACAACACTAGCACTCAGACGCGTCCCGAGACCCCGGTAAAGCTGTCCAAGCCCTGTGTTCTTCCACAGACTTTCATACTCGTCATCCACAGTCCCTTCTTCCTTCTCCTCGTCTTTACTGTTCGTGGATCTTGAGTTTCTTCTACAGCGAGGGTGGTGGGAAATTGGAAGGTCGGAGCGCTCTTCTGTCAGAATATGCCAGAGGGCATCTACCACACCGTTGTAGGGTGCTGGTCGAAGCTCCACGCAGCCTTTGATAGGCTCAGCAGTTCCACGGACTTGTACTTGGAGTCGTCGACGAATGGTTTCAATGGGGAGCATCACGAGTAGGCCAATGCAGCTTGCTGTCAGCTCGGTACATCCCCAGGCGATGGGATGAGTTTCCTCAGTTATATGTGAGGCACCAAAATAGGAAGCGATGAGACCAGGGAGTGCAAATGAAATGATGGATCGCAATGCACTGTCGAGGAAAGTGGGAATGAGGAGATTGGGGTGGAAGTAGATGGCTTTCAGGCCACCTTCGTCTCGGAGAATTTTGTGCAGAGCATCGAGAGGACCTGTGTAGGTCCGATAGCGACGGTTGTATGATTGCACGACAAGGCGAGTTCGAATGAGATCGAGAGGAGAAAGGATGAATCCTGTAAGGACATGGGATGCAATGGGTAGATAGAAAGGAGGCTGGTGAAAGGGCGGCATCGAAGGGAAGAAAAGAGACAGCAGAAATTGGTTGATGTGAGGCTGCATAAGAGTTGACAGCATTTCTGTCAGAGTCGAAGTTGCGAGGCCTAACAAATAGCTTGTCAGAGATACATATGAACAATCTATCAAGTCTTGGACCTTTCCACAGTGCAAGCCATCCTTCAGAACGGAAGCGACCAACTCTCTTGATCATATTCCATGCGCCGTCCACCGTTCCCACTGGGATGATATGCTCGGGTCGGGTCCCTTCTTCCAGCACAGAGCGGCGAATGACATATCCCTGTGCGTCTGTCGGTCTTGGAACAGGATAGCGCCTTGGTGTTGCAACGTTGTATGGATCAGCAAAGTAGGACTCGTCGTTGTCAGAGTCACTAAGCTAGATGAGCGGCAAATGAACAGAGAGACTGGGGACAACATGCCAGACGCACTGTCTCTTCGACTTCATCTTCTACATATTCGTGTTCTGTGAGTGGATCCCCGGCATCCCTGGGCACCCACTGGACCTGAAGCAGCAGCTTTCCGACTTCCCATGGATTGACGAGCGCGCTAGTTGTGTACTGCATAACAGCAGAAGCAGCGACGGATCTGAACAAGTGGGCGGTATTGAGGCCATAGGGTTCTTTATAAAACTCCAGGGCAGGTGTGAATTCCGATACAGGGCGAGAATACTGCTTGCTGCCTGGAGCAGATGGAACAAATGACCAGGCATTTGAAGGGTCCACATACAGATCTCGCAGCGAGGTCATGGCGAGACGCAGCCCTCCACGTGACTGTGACGTTCGGTTCCTGCTGTCACAGTGACATCAAGTCTGCCTGCTCTAGACTATTTCTTTCCTATTCCCAATCAACCGGGTTCGTCCTGACCTTCCTTCCCTTTGCTTTCTATTATTCTTGCCCCTGCTGTTGCAATGGCGACAAACGGCGCGGCACCTTCTCCTATCCCAGCTCAGTTGGACGCCATTCTGAAACAAGACGCCGACAGAAACCGTGTCCCCGTGCACACCTTTGACCCAGATGCTTCACCCCAGGAGAAGTCCGCCTCCGCAGGAAAGGCACGCGATCAGCTGCAGAGTATCATCTCCGAGGCTCCAAAGTTGCCAGACGCTCCAGTAAAAGGTCTGCGTCTCCCATTTCAATGTTTCAGACCAGACGTCTGACTCTGTTCTAGAGCTCAAAGTGGACCCCGGACACCCAATGGCCATCCCAACAATCACTGTCGAGGATCATGACAGAGAAAAACCCAAGGTTGTTGCCACCGATACTCCAGAGCCGTCAGTGGCAGAGGCAGATGATCGGCAAGGTGACGTCAACGAAATGCCGGGCTCCATGCCTGCTAGCCCAGCCCCTACTATTCCTTCCTGGTATCGTGTCGGTTGGCGCCAGAACTCTGGTATTAGCAACATCGTGGAAGGCGAAGAAAAGGACCAAACCATTATTGCCTCCTTTCTTGATGAACAGCTCTATGGTGATTGGTACCACAATGCGGCAGTAATAGTTTTTGTGTGTTTCTATCCTCTCATCACTCCCAAGTGCGCTTCGCAATTTCTCACCAGGTTATCTTTTTGTAGGCTGTCCTCGCCTCCCATTTCCTGACACGCTTTAGTTTCGGGTGGGGCTGGCTGTTCATTCTACTTGCTTTTTGCAGCACCTATTACTCCATGTCCATGACGCGTACCAGACGAAACTCCAGAGATGATATTCAACGCGAGCTCGTCAAGATACGGTTGGCCTCTGAACACGAAACGGCCGATTGGATCAACAATTTCCTGGACCGCTTCTGGCTGATTTATGAACCTGTCCTCTCAGCGACAGTTGTTTCCTCTGTGGATCAAGTTCTCAGTACCAACTGCCCTGCATTCTTGGATTCTATCCGCCTTACTACCTTTACGTTGGGCACCAAGGCGCCGAGAATTGATAAAGTAAGAACCTTCCCGAAGACGGACGATGATGTGGTTATGATGGACTGGGGAATCTCCTTCACACCTAATGAAACCTTTGAAATGACCCAACAGCAAATTGCACAAAAGGTCAACCCGAAGATTACCTTGTCTGTTCGCGTTGGTAAAGCCCTAGCAACTGCAGCTTTGCCCATTCTGCTGGAAGACATTACATTCAGTGGTTTGATGCGAATTAGACTCAAACTCATGTCCAACTTCCCTCACGTCCAAATCGTTGATATATCCTTCGTTGAGAAGCCGGTCATCGACTATGTCCTCAAACCTATCGGTGGTGAGACATTTGGTTTTGATATCGCTAACGTGAGTGTACTTCTATAACCACTTATGGTCCTCGACTTGAGCCTTCAATTAGATCCCTGGGCTTTCATCTTTCATTCGTGATATGACGCATGGCACACTCGGACCGATGATGTATGAGCCAAATGTCTTTACCCTCAATCTTGAACAACTTTTGTCTGGTAAAGCTCTTGACGCAGCTATCGGTGTCCTACAGGTCACAGTTCATTCTGCTCGTGGCATCAAAGGCACCAAGATTGGTGGCGGCGTCCCAGATCCCTTCGTGAGCTTTGCCATCAACGATCGCGCAGAACTTGCCCGTACTCACGTTAAGAGGAATACGTATGTTCGCACATCACTTTTCTCTCTTCGATTTTTGCTCATGTTTTATGCCAGCTACAACCCGACATGGGCGGAGACCAAATTCCTTTTAGTAAACTCCATTTCTGAGAATCTAGTACTCAATCTTTGGGACTTCAATGATCACAGGAAAGACACTTCGCTTGGTGCTGCGACTTTTGATATGAACCAACTTGCTGTCGATTCCTTGTGTGAGGGTATCGTTTCTCCCCTGCTAAAGGATGGTAAGGAACGTGGAGAAATTCGTTATGATGTTCAATATTTCCCTGTCCTTGAGCCCCCTGAAGGTTCAACTGAGGTTCCCGAGTCCAGTGAGCGCTTAAATGTTATCGTTATCGGAGACGCTTATCACTTATCTTTTTCTACCCAGGTGTTGGCATAGTTCGTCTTGTCCTTCACCAAGCCAAGGACCTTGATCAGTCCAAGTCTCTCTCCGGCGATCTTAATCCCTTTGCCAGAGTCTTCCTTGGAAACGGCAGCGATGAGGTATTCTCTACTCCTCGGTTTAAACACACTATTGCGCCTGTCTGGGAAGCACCTTATGAATTCCTCTGTTCTGATAAAGAAACATCCGTCATTTCGATCCAAGCTGTTGATGACCGTGATTTCCTCAAGGATCCCGTTGTTGGACATATGTCTGTCAAACTAGTGGATCTTTTAAGTTGTACGGGCGAGGCTGGGCGAGATTGGTTCCCTCTCAGTGGATGCAAAAGTGGTCGGATCAGGATCTCGGCGGAGTGGAAACCAGTCGCCATGGCTGGTAGTTTGCATGGGCTTAATCAATACAGGTTCCCAATTGGTGTCGTCAGATTGAATCTGATCAAGGCGACTGATGTTAAGTACGTGATTTCTCTATTGCAAGAACCTGAATTCATCGGTATCATTCAGGAATGTTGAGGCTACGCTTGGCGGAAAAGTGAGGTGTTTTCGGGTCTTATTTCTTAATGGTCACTGATGATTTCTTCTATTTCACTACAGAGTGATCCCTATGTCCGCGTTATTGCTGCTGATTCAATCAAAGGTCGTACAGAGGTTGTCAATAACAGTAAGCTTTGGGTCAACTACAGTCCAACTACAGTTCTTAACTCCGAGTAATACAAAACAATAGACCTTAACCCTGTTTGGGATCAGATCATTTATATTCCGGTCAATTCGCTCAAGGAGGCCTTCCTGTTGGAGTGTATGGACTATCAACACCTGACGAAGGTAGTTTTTCAAATGTAATCAGCTCACGGGAAGGGATGTTGACAGTCATATTAGGATCGTTCACTTGGTTCGATCGAACTTCAAGTCTCCGATCTTGCTGAGGAGTCAGATGATCCCAAATATCCGTACAGGTCTCTTGGTGTCAAATCTGCTGACGATCCTATTCGCTTGGATAAGGGTGAAGGTTATAAGGGCACTCTCACCTACACCGCTGAATTCGTCCCTGCAATGGCGCTCAAGAATCTCGCTTTTGGCGAGGAAAGCCATCCCCAAGGTCGTGTTGATAGAACCTCTGTCAACAGTAAAAAATCTTCAGCCTCTAACAATCTTCAAAGTGGTACGATCCAAGTCACCGAACCCCACGCTCAGGCTATCACTTCGAGTCCGGACGCTTTACCTCATAACGCAGATACTAACCGAGGTTTGAGTGGCTATGACGTGTCGGATGCAGCTGAAAGTGATGCAGCTGTTCATGATGAAGAGCCTGCCTCGGAGGAGAAACGCGATAAAGAGCAAGGCGTTGAGATGAGCATCGAGGAAGCACTTGCTCAACGTGCGTGCCGCTTGCTTCCATTTGAGCTTCACTAATTAGGTCTGGTAATAGAATCTGGTATCGTTGTATTTAACGTCATTTCTGGCCAGTTGACGAAGAAGGCACGGCTTGAGGTCCTTTTGGATGATGGTTACTGGCCATGCTTCTCTACCAACAAGTCGACCAGTACCAGAGCGCAATGGGGATATGTTGGTGAAGGCTTCATTAAGGAAATTGACTTCAGTCAGGTTTGGTTCCGACTTAATGAGGCTGACGAAGGTGCAAGGGATGACATTATCGGAGAGTGGAAGGGCGACGCCAAAGGATTCCTTGAGAAGGCCATTGTGAGTTTCTGTTTGTATAATGTCTTGCTTCCGTAGCCTGAATTTCGTCAGGCCTCTCCTCAAACTATCACTTTGAGCACAGATGACGACGATGACCGCAAATCTCTTGTCAGGATCGAGGCACGGTATATCCCTGTTCCCATCAGGCTTGAAGCTAGAGAAAGCGTCAATAGTAAGTGAAATTTGGCGTCTGGACGCGAATATGTATATTGATTATATTGTAGATATGGGCATTCTCAGGGTTGATCTGCTTGATGGGTCTGATATCCGTGGTGTTGACCGTAGCGGCAAATCAGACCCTTATGCTGTTTTCACCCTCAATGGCGATAGAGTTTACAAGTCTCAAATCATCAAGAAGACTCTCGCTCCTCAATGGAACGAGGATTTCTCATGCAACGTTGTAAGCCCTATATATATTTTCTGAACGATTCATTTTGCCCATGTGGTCCTAGTTGTCTCGTGTCGCGGCCGATTTTTCAGTTGAGATCTTCGATTGGAACCAGTTTGAACAAGCCAAGAGTCTTGGTGAAGCGCAGATTGACCTTGTTGGCCTTGAACCTTTCACATCAGCGGAACGCGTCCTCGTCCTGTCCCACGCCAAACATGGAAGTCATGGACGAATTCGCATCCGTTTGCTCTTCCATCCTCAGATCCTTGCTAAATCTCGTCAAAAGACCTCCACCTTTAGTTCAGCAGGGCGTGCTGTCACTCAAATTGGTGTTCTGCCCATGTCTGCTGGAAAGGGTGCCTTTAAAGGTGTCACGAGTGTCTTCAGACGTGGCGACAAGGATATTCATGACACCCCTGTGGTGGTGGATTTGCCTGCTGGACAATCATCCAATCCTATTGGTGTACCCGCTGCAATGGGCGGTCAGAGTGAACCTTTCCCTCCAAATAGTCAGAACTTTGCAACAGAAGGATTTCTTTCGACACAGGCTGGTACACTTCGTTTAACGATTCTGGGGGCCAAGGACATCGCGCTAAGTGAGACGAGGGCATATGTTACTATCCGAGTTGGTGACAAGGAGTTCAAGACCAAGCACTATCATAAGACGGCAACGCCTGAGTGGTGAGTCCTCGAGAAATTAGTTGTGATTTTTTTGCTGAGGTCCATGTATAGGAACGAGTCTTTCATTTTCCCCGTCTCAACAGCCACCACCAAGATCAATCTCTGGGTATATGACCACAAGACTCTAGGCAAAGACAAGGAATTAAGCTCAGGGGAAGTTGATGTAAGAACATGAATGAGATTATTACGGGCGTTCATTGACTTTGAAAACTAGATCTGGAGACACATCCAACCACAGGGAAACTCATCAGCAGACGTCTCTCTGGAGCTGCGCCAAGGTGGCTTCCTGAAGCTTCGGCTTGAGTTTGACCCTTCGGTGAATTTTGGGAGTGGCGGCTCAATATCAATATCTTCAGATGAACATGTTTCCAGAATGATGTCAAATGTGGCTCCCTCCCGCTTTAGTGTACTAGGCCGACGGCCAGGAGCTGAAGAGGACGAGTAAAAAGGTTGATTGTTATGGTTTTTTCTTTCTCTCTTTTTAATTTGATGACATTCATATACCTACTGTGCATTCGTTCTCTTCTCATTCTATCATGTCCGTATGCTTTGTCTTGGTTTCCGTCTATGATTCATGTTGGCGTTTGAACCGTAATATGAAAAGATGTTCGCGGCCCGCCCGTCGCTGTAGCACGATCTAAAGTTGTTTGATTCTCGCGTTGAGACAAGGGAAGGGACGGTCATGTAGTGGTGAAGTTGCACACCTCACTCTCCAGGCCATGGCCATGTCGCATACGTTTCTGAATCTCAGGAACGTTGTTTTGTTTGAGAGTGACAAGATAGAAGCGTCCTTTTTCAGACAATAATTCCTGGTTTCATGTATGTTGTTATCTTATTTTCTCGGTGGTTTGCATTTCGTACCTGAACGATCTCGAGAAAGTCATTTGTAACTTGCATCCCATCAACTCCCCCGGCCCAAGCCCCAGTAATATTCTTAGCCTCTTGAGCCCAAAGTGCTTCCTTGTGTCCTGTGGGCACGTAAGGTGGATTAAACAGGATCACATCGATTTGACGTCGCAGACGATATATTAAAGGAGACGCAAAGGAAGCATTCATACAGTCTAGTGGGACCTTGTCCCAATTTGATTTTAGTGCAACAATCCATTTCTGAAAGAGAATAGAGCAGCCAACTTTGTTCTGGTTTCCTGTCCGTTCGGAAGCGCGACAAGCGTGTAAATTGATATCCGTGCATAAATAAACTAACACACATTTTTTTTTTCAAGGCAGTGAGTTGTAAAGGAGATCGTACGGACGTACGGACGGAAGGACCCAAGATCTGAGCAATGAACGAAGATACACAACCTGATCCTGAGCTGAAGTGAAGTATAACAAGTTTTCTAGTGGGCCTCCTGATTGTTCGAAGACCTTACCCAACTTCCAGACAGATGAGAGCCCTTGACATTTTCAGATCATCTGCATCGGATTCAAGGGCGTCGAGCAAGAGGAATGTATCCTCTGTGAAAGAGAACAATGACTTAGAGATACGTCTCTTTTGCTGGTACCAAAAGGTCCCTTTATACACACCTGCTGGCTCGTATATCATATTGTAGTCCTCATCCGTCAAGTGGGAGAGGTCGGGAGTAGGGATCATTGATTATCTTATCTGTACAAAAGTGTCAACCCAAAATCGAAAAGTAGAATGCAACCACGTTTACGAAAACAACTACAAGTACGGGTTATCAAGAAGCAATCCTATAGTAACCCCGACTTTCACTTGGACCCTTGCCACCAGCCAACATGCCTGTCTCAAGAATAAGGTTAGAGTCTTCTGCCTTTTGTCGTTACCCAGAATGGGTGTGGACCAGTCCACACCCTCGCAATTACAATCAGGACTTTGCAGAGGCAATCACATATATTATATCGATCCGTGGAACAACTGGACAAAGCAAACAAGTGCATCGTGCATCTCTATTGTCTCCGTCAATGAAATTAGTGAACGGTTTCCTATTGGTTTTCCTTCATATGCTTCGCTACTCTTCACACTGAAGAAAATTATGCTATTTGTTGGCGGACAACGCCTTTGGGAGATGCAAGACGGCACTCACAATGTGACGTCCTCGTCCTCGAAGTAAAAGCAGACAGTAGTTGTACGTGCAGTTGCTCCTGAGTCGAATCTCTCAGATGTCAACAAAGCTTCCGCAGACCTCTGAAGGGACAGTAAGGTAGTCAATTTCGGAGGATGGTGTCATCTGAACCTATACATTTCACAGTAGATCATAATCGCTGGTATCTTTTTCAATTAAGAACCTTCCAGTTTATGCCGGAGCCATTGCCATACTTTGCCTCCAGCCATTCATTGGCCTTCCTGAAATGTTCGTTCCCAAGAAAACCTCTGTGAGCCGAAAGAGGGGAAGGATGTGCCGATTTTAATACAAGATGCTTCTTCTAAACATGAAGTAGGGCTGACCTGTCAATCTTCACTCATCTTCGGAAAGAAAGGAGGACTGACCGTATCCACACCTATGGCATCACAAGCTTTCTGAGCAGGAAGGCCCCACACCATGAAAACAACGCCAGGATGATCTTGTCGAGCCAGAACATTGCGGAGAACCTCTGTAGTGAATATCTCCCAACCCTTTTTGGAATGGGAGCCCGCCTTGTGGGCTCGAACTGTCAAGCTCGTGTTCAGCCAGAGAACACCTTGCTCAGCAACACGGCTCAGATCACTGCGAGATGATTGTCATTTTGTCATAATGCAAATAGCATTGAACGCACCCCGAATCTGGTGTTTTGAAACCAGGGATGTCTTGGGAAAGTTGCTTGTAGATATTTTTGAGCGAGCCCGGTGGTTTGTTAGGGGGGAGAACAGAAAATGAAAGCCCTGGAGAAACGCCGAATGACACAACGGTGACAGTCAAAACAGTCCTACCGAATTGAAACTTACCGTGCGCCTGACCAACGTTATGGTAAGGATCCTCAAGGACCAGTGAGTCTCGTCAGTTCTTGTGACGATCGAGCTGGACCACCGACCTGACCCAGAATGACAATCTTCACTTGGTCAAGAGGGGTGAGCCGGGACCAAGAGTAGATCTGTTCCACTTTAGTTGCAGTTAGTCGGAAGAGACCCAGGCGGCGGTCCGAGGTGCTCACTAGGAGGGTATATGATATTCGATTCATTTTCTTCCAATAGAAACTGCTTCAACTGAGGCGCATGAATTCATTCAGACTGAACGTCTATTCCTGGAGCTCGGAAGGTACCTTTATAAAATAAGGCTTTGAGAATTCCGCTTTGAGAGCATAACGCCAGGACTCGTGCATAGTCTTCTCTTCAAGCGTGTCAAGTGTTGCCTGAATCGTTTCGCGGCTTTTCTTGACACCGGTAGTGCCCTGACACACTGCAACATAAGTTTCAAGGGTCCTTGTTTCTTTTTTATTGCCGTTCCTTGTGTTGGCACTACGTCTTATACTGCTCGAGACTGTCCTGCTCGACTTTCCAACAGTAGTCTTGGTAGCTTGAGCCAGTGAAAGCATCCCACCTTCGATGCTTGTAGTGGATGCATTAGGTACCTTGGGCATATATTGGGTTGAGTTCGCGTTCGTGTTATGTACAGTTGTTTACGACTCAAGACACAGGTAATATTGGCACTGGAGATAATGTCTGGATAAATGAACACCACAGATGGTCAGATAGTCAACTACGATAAGTGATTCAGAAGGGCCTCAATTTCCTGTCAGTCTCCTGATGGTACGATTGCTCTGTGCATTGGCGACCTTCTTCTCCACTTCCCAGGTAACTTGTTCAATGCCGTCTATTGTCATGACAGGTTTTTTACCCAGTTGTCTTGAGGGGTTGACGCCGTCAGGGAGTGAGCCCGCGAGTTTTTGGCGAACTCACCTTTTCTTCTTTACCACTGGCATCTCATCCTCGGTGTCATCATCTTTATTGTATTGTTCCTTCTCACTGTCGGAGCTGATTATCTCTGTTTTCTTGGATTTGCCTGTACCATCAAGGACTTTGTCTCTGATGGATAGCTGCCTCAGGTCTCGCTCTAGTTTTGACACTCGAGACTGTTTCGACGTCCTTTGTACTTGTTTACCAGCGCTGGAATCCTTAGCTCTCATGACGGTTGTCCTGCTTGAGTTCGTCGGAAGCTGCCATTCCTCTTCCTCTTCCTCGTCATCAACATATTCATCGTCATCCTCATTGTCTTCCGCTACCTCTGCTTCCAAATCGAATGGTCTATTTTCTTCTTCTGTTAAGTTCTCATCAGGTTGCTCCGCTGAGGACACCTTAATGACTGATTCCCTCTGGTCAATTTTATCGACAAGGGGGGATGAGAAGGACGTTTCTTCATCAGCTTCATCACCAAGATCCATCTACAGAAGATAATGATTGATGAGGTAGATCGATATAGAGATATCATGAGCGCACCAGACTCATTTCAACGTCTGCAGCTTCTTCTTCCTCGTTAGAAAATACTTGTTGCTGTAGTTTCATGGGACTCCCAAAAAGACCAGCTTTGTGAAGCATATCGATCTTCGCGTCAGTTTTCAGTTCATTTTGTTCCAACTGTTAGGTCTCATGTGATCTACAGGACTGCATAGAGCCGTATAAGCTCACCTCGCTCATGAGGCGACGTGAATACATCTCTTCCATGATCCTCATGCGCTCTTCCATCTCTCGCATGACTTCTTCTCGTGTTTCTGCTTCAGTAAGTGCACATCTCATTTCTGCCTCAAACAACTATACGGCAGAGGATGTCAATAGAATAATTATTTCGATGCAAAACAAACCTAACCTTCATCCTCAGATCTTCAACCTCATCAAACAAGGCATCGATCAGGGGATTCAATGGTTCATCGTCGTAATCATCCACTTCGCCTGCAGGCTCATCTTCTACAAAATCCTTCAGCTATATTCCAGGGAAAGAAAGGGGTGGACCCGCCTTCAACTACTTCTAGGACAGCTTCACTTTTCTTGCCCGTTGTGATAGTGACCCTTCTCCTGAAGGGGTTGGGATTAACTTCGGGATCATTCATGGTTATGGGACTGAGATCCTTAAACTTCTGGCCTTGGAGTTTACCCGGACCAATCAATGGAGCTTTCTGTAATGGAGCAGGAGCGTTCATTGTATAAACATCTTTGGCTAATGCAGAGAACTTCATAACATGTAAATTCTCATCGTAGCCCGTGTCGTATGGATTTACATTCACGATCATAGTCTGAATGTCAAAGATATGAGGTCCTGTCAAATCAATGACTACAAAGTGTCTCACCACTCGTCCTTCGCCCGTGAAATAGTCCATGAGACATTCTGTAAGCTTGCTGTGGCGGAAAGGGATAACGGCAAGCATTTTGCGAATGTCTCGGGTATCCATTCGACCATTTTTACCTAAGCCCTCTTGTGCAAGACTGGAAGCAAGTTTTTTCTGGTTCGAGCGCAAGACTTCCATGCATTGACCAAGAACCATGAGGGATTTGTTGATATTACCTGCCTCCTTCAATCGGTCTCCAGTGGTGTGAGTGTGCTTGGTGCGCTCAGAGCCTGCAAGGTCAACCAACGTAAGTCGGGATACTTGTAAGGAAGTCGGGTCCTTGATTTTGTATGTTAGCTGTTGTGAAAGAAAGAAGCGAGCATAATCATACTTCTCTTTCGCCTCGATGTCCTCTAACAATCTTTATGATGACCAGTCCATGACTGCGACTACTCTGGTGATTGGCCAGAGTTCCAAACACTCTGCGATGGAGCTGTCCGAGTTTGACAATAGATTTAGCTTGAGCGGCGCTGGTGACATGAAAATGTCGAAGGCCAGCAATGTATTTCCCGCTCACTTCTGCACCTTCATTGTCGGAGGCTGGCGATGGGCGCAACGGGAGAGCTTTTCTCATCAGGAGAAGCTTTGGATTCGTTGTAGCCTTAGGAACGGGTTGTCGACTGGATGATTCGTCCTTTACCGAATCCAAGAGGTCGTAAACCTTCTCGTTATAGACTTCGATGTAGGAAAGCCAAACGTTGTACTCGTAATTGCGATCAACTTTAACGGTCGTTAGATCTACATCTGAGTCGATCTCTGAGCTGGGATCGAGTTGCCCAAGTACTTCTACTAGACTCGGTTCAGTGGATATTTGAGGAAGATCAATATTGGTGTCATCCGACGGCTCGATCCCGTAAAGGCGTACAGGTCGATACTGGTTTTTGAACTGGTTTTGAGACACAGGATATGTAAGTGCAAGCTGCTTACTTTCCCATCGCCTTGCAGGCCTTGGATACTGTTGAAGATTACATCAAGGGTCCTAGGTAAAATTCCGACAGAGCCTCTTGTGTGTCCACCTTGCACAGTATAGGTCTTTCCAGAGTTGGTCACTCCGTATGTAAAGAGTAGACCATTCTGTCCTTGCAGAACATCCTGGACAAGAGGAAGAGTGGTCTTGGCAAAGAAATCAGATTGGGTTGTCTCTGGCAGGAAAATGCGGGAGAAAGTATAAATTGAAGATCCTGCGATGGTGGAAGTTCGGAATCGATTTTTGTTCACTCCATTGCCTTGTGGTTCTGTCATTCGAACAGAAGTGTCAGAGAGGGGAGTCAGGTAGGGTGTAGAAGCAAGTTCCTCATTCCCAATTTGAGGGCGAAGTCGTAGATAAGCCTAAGATTCTGTTCATCAATATTTTTTGTCACCAATTTGAGAATCTCCACCGTGATAGGTTCGTGATCCTCGCTCTGAGTGCTATGGGTTCTCGCATCCTTGCATGCTGATGCAGGTTTCGGGTTTGTTTTTTGGGAGCCATTAGATACAAAGCTTGAATTGGATCTACTACTTAGAGGTTTCCTCGGGATTGCAGTGCGTTTCATACCCGTAGGCGCAGGTTTGGACGGATTTGTGGACTTGACCGTCACCTTCATCTTCGTTGTCCTGGAGGCCGTCGGGGCTGAAAGGTTTGAAGACGTTGCCTTATTGCGAGCGGAGCTCCTCGTGTCCATAACCGTATCACAGGTATATAAATCTAGTGGTGTCTTGACGCAGTGTTTAAACGAATTGCAACTTTGACTCACGTGATCAAAGTGTCGCTGTAGTGAAAGTCACGTTCGCGTACCGAGGCTTCCTACAGCATTGCAATATTTTGAGAAATGAGGAATTGGAAAGCACAAGGCTCAGCGAGCTCGTATTCTAAATTGACTACCGAAACACACGACAAGATGTCATATACACGCACAGTCACATGACTGACATTAAACGCGTCCTGTTTAGTGGGAACAATATTTACATCCTCTGGCCAAGGGCCAACTTTATCTATCTCCCTCTACTTCCTTCATGGCTGCCCTTAAAGAGGATCTTTCTAAACGTCGCCGCTCTATTGCTGTAACAAATCAAACTAAGAAGGCCGTCGCACCAAGTGGAAGGCGGCGAGCACATAGCATCGCTCCTGGAGAACGTCTCAGTGATTTAGACAAATCACGGCGGCCATCGTTTGTGAGCCCTCTGTAAATATCAGCAACAGGACGATATTCAAGTTTCTGGGTTTCTTTCAGGCACCGAGAAAGAGTATCTTGAAAACCTCTGCACTAGTTAACACAGACGACGCTTCAGAACAGCTTTCACAACCATCGAATTCGCTGACTTTGCAACTTGATGATGAGAATATAACTCACTCAATGGATTTAACTCTGGATTATCGTGCAAAAGCCCACAACAATACGTCTCGCAAGTCCTTGGGTCGGCGGGTCAGCTTCGCCGAACATGCCCATGTACGACTCTTCCAGATACCCAATCCAGACAATACAAATAGCACTGGCTCTCCACAAACGTCCCCAATCCCATCATCCTCTCCCGAGGCAAATCAGCAACCTACACTTTCCAATGAAAATGACTATCCAGCATCGTTCTCTCGGAACAGACGAGGCTCCGTTGGTCTCCCTCTTGCAGGAAGTGAAGATATGGATCTTACTACAGCTAGTCCAGGTATTATTTTAGATGGTGAGGAGGGCTCTGTCTTGATGGACGAAGAGATGGACTTGGATGAAAATGACGATATGGAGGTTACTGAAGTCCTACAAGGAGAAATGCTTCGCAGGCACTCATTTGCCGTTCGTCAGCCCTTCGCACCAATTCGACCGAGGGACTCTATCGTATTCCCCGACGACGACGCAATTCCATCTGACGACGATGATAACCAGAATGGTGAAAACTCGATGCTGCAGGATGATAATTCACAAATGCAGTCAGAAGCTGAAAATAGCCAGGAGGGTATGGAATTTACTGTTCCCATGGGACAATCCCTTCGACCGCCTGCCGTTGAAGACCCTGCCTGGCTTGCACTTCGTCGAATGACACATTCGGGTGATACTCCACATGAGCCGGAGGCCTTTTCAGAGGACGATATCCAGATTGACAAACCTCAGCAAGGCATGGACCTTAATGACGCCATGACGCGCCTTATGCGTGCTAGGGACTCTATGGGTGCAGACGCTACAGATAGAGCAGGGGCTATGGACGTTACAAATGTCAATGCTAATTTTGCGGTGTATGAGGACTCCCTCAGCACAGATGATAGCATTGACGACGATGCGGCAGATGGCAACGAAACATTGAATATCAGTAAAGTAGTTGGGCGGATGAGCCTAGGAGATGGTCGCATGAGCCTCGGGTATCAGGATTCAACAATGGACGAATCTGGAGTCTATGGCTCCATTCAGCCGCTTCCTTCCTCAACGCCTCGGCAGTCCCTCACTACACTGACCCCGGAGGAGGAACCTACGCCTGAAACCCAAGCAACAAATGAAGTCAATACGATGCCGAGGCAAGCAGTGTTCAAACCACCGTCCCGGGAAATAATAATGCCTTTTACATCCGCATCAGGACAAGAACAAACTCAAATTTCCTCTGCTTTCACATTTGTTCCCCCCACCGCGGCTCCTGCAGCCTCAAAAACGCCTACAAAACCCGCATCACCAGTCAAACCCAAATCTACGTTTTCGGCTGCTTTCGCCCCTCCTGTAGCCAAGCCTTCGCCGAAAAAATACACACCATCATTCACACCCAATCATAGTACACCTAACAAACGACCTTTCTCAGTCATGCAAGATAGTGTTCATGATTCCGGGCATCCGAGCCCTGCTAAACGTCCTGCGCTTGGTCAAGGGCCTCTTGAGCGTGCGTCATCAAGTACCCCACAAAAAGTATCCATCGTATCGCAGACAAGAATGTCACCATCCCCGAACAAGAAAACTGAATCAAACAACTTGTCTATTCTTCCGAAGCGGCAATCGGGTTATTTTGCGCGCAGGAGGAGTCTTGGGAATGCTTTCATGCCTCAAAATGAGCAGAGAAGCGGAAACTCGGCAAACAGCTCAGTTTCGCCTTCAAAGCGGACAGGCAATGGTCGTATGAGTCTAGGTTTCGTTCCTTCCACGGCTTGGGTACGTTCCAGCAAGAATATACCTCACCCACCTACTATCGCGCTGTCAACGGAAGACACCCAAGTGGAGGTATTAACAGACCAGACACACGAACCTCCATCCATTCTGAGTCCTTCCAGAGCACCGCCCTCACCAGTGGTCGCTGAAGTAGCCATTAATGAGACCCCAGAGCAGGTTAATGTGGGGCATGCGTATTCGGATAGAGACCAACATGACGATGGCATGAAGCAGGAGCATTCAACGCACAAAGAAGAAAACCAACCGGACGCTGACATTGTAAGTTATGCCACTCAAATTTTTCGATTAATTAATCTTCTGATTAAATGGATCCAGCCATCAATCTCGATACAGAAGTTTTTCGCCTTGACGGGTATCAGATTCATGGATGAACTCACAGCTCCAAGGCGTTCCATATACCCTGGTTTTGGTAATCGTCAGTCCAGAAATCCAGCAGATATACCACTTACTGAGTACTATATTGCAATGGGGATTGACGTACCTCAGCTGGGGCTGTTCACGCGAGTCTCGAAAGACCTGGAAGGCTGGATAACAAGGAGCAAGGCTGAGTTTGTACAAGCCGAAGAGGAAGCAGCCAAGGTCACTCCTGAGTTGTTCATTGAGTTCATGCGGGCAGATGAAGAGGGGCAGGCCGAGCTTTTGGTAGGCTCCATGTTATTCCCTATACTCATGGGCTGATATTTACAAAGCACCATTTAAATCTCATCCGGTCAAATGCCCGAGGACAAGCCAAGTCGGATTGGTATGATTGGAAGCTACGATGGGTGGAGGGATTGCAATTGACTGCCGAACAAGTCTTCAGTGATCTTCAGGCAGTATGTCGTCTTGTTTGATGTATATATATGATTCAGCTCATGATCTATTTTAGGACGCCAAAATACTGGAACCCATCAAAAAGTCTGCTGAAGAACTATTGCCAACGTTGGAGAAAGAGTATAATGATATTCTCAAGGAGCTGGAACGAGAACAGGAAGAAGTTGCGCAAATAGAGGCCAGTGATCAGGGATACCTTGGCGATCTTAAGGTTTCTATTGCGGAACAGAAGTGAGCTCATTTTCTGATTTTCGATATATTTCTGAAATGTTTTGCAGTATCGAGGTTGAGACACAACGTGCAGAATTATACGAGCAGACAGAACAGCTCAACCGCCTTCAAGGACGATTGCAAGAGTTAGCGATCGAAAAGAAAGAAGCGACCGATGTGATTAGCAAAGCACGGCCACAACACGTCTTGCTGACGGAGGTTTTCAAGCTTCGCGGTGTGTATTCACTCTTTCTCCAAAGCCATCAAGTCCAATACCTTTGTTGTTAGATGAGCTTGAGACGTTGGAAGACCTTCATCGTTTCCGTGTTACGAAGGTCGACGAGGGCATGATTGAATATATATACGCTTCTTGTTTCAGAGTCTCCATTCCTTGCAGTCACCATCTTCCTATCGCATCAGGCGTAGAGATCGCTCAAATCAACAGCCCAGTATTGAGGACCAAGGACGATTTCCCTAAACTTAGTAAAATATTCCTCCAGGCTGCAAAGATACTCATTCATCGTACACAACCTGTTTCTTGTGTAGAGGTCTGTAAAAGCTTCACTCCGATCTGATCCTTGGCTCTGATACAATATCCAGGTTATCTCTTGCTTGTCGGATTATTGGTCTTCATGCTCGCAGTTGCGTGCACAACTTTTATTACTCGCTGTCAGATATCCCGTTGATATATCATTGATCGACTATGACGGACTACCGGGATTCAAGGCACGGACTAAGGTCATGATACCATTCAAAAAGGCTAAAGTTCTTGTAACATTTAATTTTACTCCGGATGTATTTTCTCGGTGGCCACTCTCAATAGGTCTGCTAACTTGCGATGTTCAGGTTGCGTATGGTCCTGTTAGGTAAGCAGTCCATGAAAGCAACTTTTCGATTCACACTGATAAATAGTTTCTAGTCAATCAGAAATCTCGCAAGCTCTGTCTGAGCGTCTCAGTCAAGCCACTCCGTCCGACAATTATGCCTGCCTACTAGACGCATGCATCGAGGCTCAAGAAATTTATAATCAGTAATCTACTGATGACACCCATCTACGATCTATACTTTCTCTTACTTGTCAACCTGTAGCACGTAATTTTCTCTCTCATCTGGATTGTACTTTTTGTTTGATAGCTAGTTCCAACAATATTTAGCGATATGGGATTTAATATTGATTCAGGAATGGTAAAATACGATGGAATAGTCGTCAAAATCGTATCGGAAATCATAGAATAGTACATTTAAAACCGAGGAACCAAAGGAGTGTTTAACTGCACGCCCAGACAGAGGATACATATATATCAGCCATAGGAGTTTGAGATTATTCTACATCTCAATTGAGTTTGTATAGTTTGAGTTCAAACGTTGGAAACAGAAGGGATTGTAATTGTCAGAGCCACTGACGATACGCGGTTCACGCATAGAGCACCCGAGTCATACGATCCAATTCGGTCGAAAGAACGGACAAAACCGCTTGATCACCTCTCAACAAGTCAAGCTCAATCTCTGCTAGATCCTTTACACTCGCCCACTCCGAAAGGGCCAGTCCAGCAGCACAACCAATCTGAACAACCATTTTCTCCTTCTTCCTCTCTGCATTCAGATTTCGTCTTGCATCCTCCTCATACTTTCTCTGAGCATCTGTCACAGCCTGTTCGCGTAACAATTCTGCGCATTTGAGTCGCTCCTCCAAAGACAAGGCATACACTCTTGCGTCTTCTCCCTTCCGCTCATTGGCTTCTAGATAGGCTATATGTTGAGCAGTGTCTTGCATCTGTCTAGCATGCGTTTCTTTGAGTGACAAAATTTCATGTTCCATCGCCTGCACTTGTATCAACCGTTCTTTCACTATGTTCTCCGCTTTAGCAAGTTGTAGACGGAGCAAATTGACTACAGGTGAATCGACATGACTCGAATCAGAGTTTGAAAATTTATATCGATGTGAGGCATGTACAGCTGGAGACGGTGTAACGTCAGGGAGCAGTACCTGCGAGATTGAACCATAACCTGTGGGCGAGTCGAGCGCACTCAAACATGGACTTGATGGCAAATCAAGCGTGCTCAAGGCAGGTGACGCTGTTGCCGAATGAAACGGTGCCGGGATATCATTAAGCAGATTATTTAATTCATCTCCTCCGAGGGTATTAGCTGCTTCAGAAGTAAGCTGTTCCCAGGAAAGGATCGATCCCCGACCAAAATCATGAGCACTACTTCCTGCTTGATAGATCTGTGGGGACCTCAAGTGTAATACATCTTCGCCAGATGTGCTCGTCCTTGAAGGTACCTGCTGTCCCGAAGCTCGACTAGGGGTTTTAGGCGGAAGTGCTGGAGGCTTTCGCGACCGGGATTTCTGGATCCGAGGCATCGCAGGTGTAGGAGCACTTGGATTCGCAACAGGAGCGAGGAGAAGCTCCACATCTGCTAACTCCTCTTCATCTTCATCTGTGCGCTCAGAAATGTGGGACATATTCCCTACACCTTGGCTGTTAACCCTTGAACGTGAGCGTACATTATGCGTAGAGGGGGATGGGCTCTCAGGACAATGACTTGTAGAGGGTAAGGACCGATCATCATCATTATCCTGAGTCGCACGAGTGGACTTGGCAACGGATGCCTGCGGAGTAGGAGGGGGAATAGGGCTGGAGGAAGAAGATTGAGGGCCCATATTAACGAATCCCATTGATATGGATGAGGGACGAGGGACTGCAGACATAGAAGAAGCGCTTTTATGCGCCTTTGTGGGGCGTGCAGAGGAGGACCGAGCACCAGAAGTTGGTGTAAGTTTAGTTGGTGTTGGGGGTGTGGAAGTGGTATTCAAGACCTTGAGCGCAGCCTGCTGCGGAAGAGGACTTACTACAGACGAAGCTGAAGGGATTGCAGATTTCTGCCTTTCCTCCTTCTCGCTCTCATCTGAGCTGCTTAGACGACGCCTGGTCCCCGCACGAACAGCCACAGGTGGCGGTGGTTTGGGCTGCTCATATGTAGCCGTTCTCGGACGATATTTAGGTAATGATGAGGCAATTATATCTTGTTTCTTCGCTCGGAGAGACGCGGCTCGAGTTAAGATACCAGACCTTGGTGTACTATAACCAGACTCAGATTTCGGCTGAGGCTGATCTTCAGAGGGTGATCTGGCCGTGGAAATGGACACTCGCCGGCGAGTGTTGCCCCTGTATTCGGGGGTAGCCGTCCTCATAGTAGCCTGAGATGGGGACCTAGAGTCGCCTATAGATGTGCGGGGTTTTGGCTGAGCACTGAGCCTTCGAGAATCCCTGATTTTTTTGAGGGGTTTGCTTGCATCCTTATTGTTGTCCTTGTCCGGTTTGTTAATGACATCCGCAAAAGCCTTGCTCACTGTTGCCAGATTGAGCGACTGCCTAATGGATGTCCTCCTCGTGACTGGTCTCTGGGCGGTCTGCGCTTCACCGGGCATAATGATGAGTCATATACAGTCACTGTATGTCGTTGCTGGAGTCGTATATGCCTCAGAAAGAATAATTCTTCCTGCAAACGTTGCTGCTTAGTGTTCAAAACCGACAACTTCAACTTCAACATAACTTCAACATGCCTTGTTTGTTTGGACTTGTTGCCGATCGTGTGACAAAAAAGTCTTGTGACCTCGTCTATTTTGTGATCAGCATAGATATAGGTTCCGCAACTACGGTGCTGAAACGCGGGAATCTACGATATGAGAACCCAAATCAGTCAGCCATCTAGCAGGGGGAGGTGGAAGGCAAGTGTGAAGTTTTTAGTGAAGGGGGCCTTGTGATCTGGACGCCTTATGACAGGAGGTCAGACAGTAGTCTACGACTAACTACCACATAAATCGTATGTCACCTCTTGGATAATACAGAAATATACCCATTGTTACCGCATTGATGAGAGTGTACCAGACACCCTCCAGAACCAAACCCCATAAAGGTACGTCAGGCACCTGTGCCCGAAGTAGTATATATGGGATCAAGAAATAGCGTGGTTCCAGCAGCGGCGTGGGCAGCAAAGTGGATAGCCCCACAGCCGGTAGGAGAAGCGTCTGAAGAAATGATTGACCCCGACCTAAACGTCGATCAGTTCATTCTGTGAATATTTAGGTGGTGAAATCGGGAGCACGCACCAACACGCAAGTACCATGCCCACCCGCAGGCCAAGTATATCGGTACGAGTAGATACGGGACCAAAGGATGGAACATGTACACTCTCCTCCATACATAGAACGTGTAGTGTCTGTTATCTGCTAGCAAAAATGGATGATGAATCCTGAACGAAACGCAGCGTCAGATCTTTAAGCAGGATAGAGCAGAGAGACTGGCCAACGTGAAAAGTCTAACGGTAACAGCCATGAACACTGTAACGACAAAAGTCATCGATGTACGTCTGTTTCAATAACTAATTTGAGCAAAAAGCATCCGAGAGGGAGAAGGGATGGTCTACTGACGTTTTCCCTCCAAACATGCGTTTCCGTACATCACGAACTAGGTTGAGAACTCCTCGAGGCTCGCTCACAAGTGCAGGCCACCCAAAAAAGGTAGCAGCTGTGATAAAGTAATACAACTGTGGAATATGGATGGCTGGGATATGATTCGACTTGTCACCTTGATAATCATTAATCTTCCACTGGCTCGAATGATAGTCTGCACACGCACCGAGGACTATACCTTGATTCCAAATGAGAAAAGCGCCGAAAGTAACTAGGACGAGCAGATAAGGTAAAGAGAACGCCATTACGTCCGGGATGACCCCTGGAAAGGTCCAGACCGCTCGAAATAGATCGGCTGGGACGCTCCAAATAAGTCCTGCCGTTACAAGAAAACCCTTCCAAACTTGCTCACCAGCAGAAGCATGAAGGGCGGGTGGATCATGCAGTTGAGCGGGAGGGGATTCTGGTGCAACGCGCCTGAAGCGCAGATATGTGAGCTGGCTCGACGCATACGCGTAGATCATCCAGACGATATTTGTTTGTCTAAAGCTACAGCTGATAAGACCCAGCTGATTTCTCTTCACTTCATAATAGTACAATGAAAGTTTCTGTGTCAAGTACCCACCAATGCGGCCAACCAATGTCGATCTTCCGTTGCGGCTGAGATGGTGGCGACCACGAATAACAAGCTTGGAACGTCCGTATAGTAGAGGAAGCCAAAAAACCAGGCAATAGGAAAAGTTGCAAGGACAATCGCCTCGAAAATGGGAACTATGATCGAGGCGGGCGGTCGCTCTCGCTTGTGATAGCACAGAAGTCGTGTCAATGCAGCTGGTAAAGCCAACAAAGAAAGCAGAGTGGAGAGTCGAAGCATGGCTACATTGCACTTGAATAGGAAGACTCGTTTTAGCAACAGGGACATGATGTAACTGATGAACAAATTGTTTCAGTGCTGTGTTCCATTGCGTAGATGGGAATATCTCGAAGAGTGAGATAATCATTCTCTACATGCAGACTGCATGCCAGAATTGACGACATAGTACGTCATGAAAGAACTCACAGGCCGGGAGGAGTTGTGATTTTTGGATCCCAAGATAAGAATTCGCCGCGACAGTATGCTTGCGCCTGTGGTATATGAAATGGCTCATCCTAGAAAGGGCGAATAAATGACGCGAACCAGTGCCAGTTGGAATGTAACAGACCATGTATGGCTCCTTTATGATTGCGTTTAGCTCCTTCAATACAGAGATTCCGACTGCGCAGAATGCAAGATAATGGACCGCCATCTTGTTGTCAGGCGATGGTGGCAAGCACAAGAGTATGTCAGCGCTCCGGTGTTTTGTGGAACGCCGGCCTCTCGGAGGCCCTGAGCGTCGTCGTACTGTCTGCTGCAATACTCAGCAGTCAAATAAGATAAATGACCACCATTATGGACGCATGTTCAATCAGATCTGCACTCGCATAATCAGTGGCATACTTTCCGAAATGGGCGTTGAGGAGGAGCATGTACGTATCGTCGGATTCATTCATACCGGCCTTTCCTCTCAATCTAGCTGAAGCAATTGCAGGCATGACCTACACCACGCGTTTGGTAGTCGTCTTCCTCGTATATAAGGACCTGTAGCTGTGGATCCAATCCCTCCAAGAGAGAACTTGGCCAGAATTCTCAGGCAACTTCTCCTGATAGCCAACTTCTCCTGATAGCCAACTTCTCCTGATAGCCAACTTCTCTTATAGCCTCGCGTTTCGCTTCTGGGATCTTTGTTCTATTCACTCGAGTCGACATCTCTGAGGTCTTCCGCGTGGCCGCGATTACACTGGCCGCGGCACGAACTGCCCTTTTCCTGATTCCACGCGCCTACTCACTATGAGCCTTGAATTTGCTCGCTTTCAATTTCAACAAGCTCATCGGACATTCCTTCTCCCCTCAGAACTCCTCTGCCGAATCTTTTATTTCTCCCTAAGCACCTCCCCATTTGGAACCATTCTCCGGGACAGCTATGGGGATATTACCCTATCTCTGAAACTCTCCAAGATGACTACACCATTCATCCTTGGTGCCGTTTGTCGATATTGGAGATACATAGCTTTCCACGATCCACGCTTGTGGAATTCCATTTATCTTGTCGCCAACCCCCTCAAGGCTGCAATACAAGCAATGCTCCTTCGAGAGTGGCTTCCTCGTACAGGTGTCCTTGCTCTTTCCATTGATGTCGACTGCTCTAACGACGATCATAAAAAGTGGTCCTCTGAGTATGCAGACCAATCCCTCCTTATTTTGAGACCTATTTATGAGTACAGCTTCCGCTGCACGTCATTCCGCACTCGTCTACCACCCTCGTGCCTCTTGCTCCCACCAGATGGGCTCCGTATTCCCGATCCCTGCTTCGACAATCTAACGACACTCGAAATTGCTCCCTTTTCCTTGACCGAGGGCGTTGATGACGAAGATTCAGAGGATTTAGACATAATTTCTGTCTTTCAAGATTCACGGCAGTTGCGCCATCTCACCCTGTGGGAAATACGGAATGAGCAACTCGAGCTTCCATGGAGTAGTCTTGCGCTGATCACTATTTCGACAAAGACTCTCACTCTCTACGACTGCCTCGTCCTTCTTCGCAACGCTCCGAATGTCGAGGAATGCGAATTCATGACTGTCGCCTATTCCAATCGATTTTCTTTGGGGAAACTTCCTGATACCAATATACTTCTACCCCGGCTCTATGCACTATCCTTAGACTTTACGGAACTTGGAAGCAGCTGCGACACCATTTTCCGCTACATCATTACACCTAATCTTAGAAAGCTGCGATACCTTTCTCAGGAGGGCAGAGACTTCCCTATGGAGAAATTCCAGCTCTTCCAGGATCGATCGAAATGTCCGCTAGCTCATTTGGAGATTAAGGGACCTGCGATGACAACGCCTGACATTTTGGCTTGCCTGAAGCCATATGCTCAATCCCTCGAGTATATTGTGGTCGAGATCTCATTCGAGGATGATGATGGCATCATGACATTCCAGCCTACTAGGTTGGACACGTTTTTCCCAAGAATACGTGCCGCTAGATTTTCGGCTCCTCTTCCGGTCTTCCGGACACTTTTCCCACTTTTCTCTTCTCCTAAGTAGGCTACTACCCTTCTCTCCCCGGTCTTTACCTTGTCTTATGATCAGCTAGATGACATCTCAATTGTACTTGCCCTGCGATCTGTTTTATTTCTTTTCTTCTCGCTTCTCTCCTTTCCTACGTTGTGGCGACAAAATTCTGACCACTGCATTGACCTCGCCACCTTCTCATTCCAATTTTCTTTCTTCTGGATCGGTTGTTGTTCATCAATCCATTGTATGATACTTCCTAAGACTTGACTCGCATCAGTCATTACGACGTGACGTCGGCTGGGAAAAGAGTAAGCCGAATCAAGGAGCTCCCGCAAAGAACATCAACGTGAAGAAAGACCATAAGGTTATGTCACATTGTAGAAGGTGGTGAACGCTAACGAGATACGGCAATAAGAACTTCTCCTTTGGGCTCCGCTGACTCTTCAGCATTAACACAAGCCTGGGCAGTGAGGTCAAGGTGCCAGAATGGGACGCACTGCCCGGAGCATGATATGCGCACCATGATGGTTCTCGGAACTCGACAGTGGCAATCCGTGTGTTTAGAAAAGTGAAGGCTTGACGCTCACTAAAATAATACTCACGACAAGGACTGCGGTTCTCGACGGTGTTCCATATATATGTTGTAATTTTGTAAGAACATACCATGTTCACACTCCTGTGAGATTGCAACAATCAGGGCTCAAGCCGGTACATTTTAGAAAATGGGCATGCATGTCAATTCAGGAAACATGTGTAAATTCCGAAGCTAGATCGGCCCAAAAGCTGTGATGTTATGTAAAGTCACTTTTTTCACTGTGGACCATCTAATCAGCTTAATTTTTGAGCTCTAGAATGCCTCGTGTCACCTCAACTCTCTTCTGTTATGTTCTGCCTTAGACACATTGACTTGTTAGAAATACACTCAAAAAGAGACCATTAGCAATGTAAACCTTAGTTTTGTATGAACAAAGACAAAGACATCAATATTTTCATTGAGTTTATTAGAACTTTAGGCTGTAAACCTCATCTACTTACACTAAACACATTCTATACTTGATTTTTGTGCTCTTGTCAATATGTCTATATTTAACATGAACTACCTTGGTTTATAACTAATATTTCTTTTCTTTTCAGAGAAGATCACATGACTATGATCATGTGATATAAAATTTATTCGCAAACGTCGGGTCGCTTAGGTCATCCTGCTTTGACCATCGCTTTGGCCAATGCTTGGACCATGGATACCATTAATTTTACATATAGTGCCGTACATGTTTGTATCCCTCAGTTCTCATGCTACTTCGAGTGACTGAGGTATAAACATCCTCTTAGATATATTCACACATCAAGCTAACATCTTCATGTAGCTTACTGTTTCTTACAGGTACCAAATACACTTAGTTCTCGTGCTACTTCGAGTGACTGAGCCTACTGTTTCTTACATAAACTATATAAGATTTGTATAAGTTCTCTTATGATCTTCATGAGAGTTTGTATAAGAGAGTTTAGATCAAGTATGAAAGCTTATTTGAAAAGTATGGAGTTGCAGACTTTCGAACAACCTTGGCTTCAGTTTATGTACTGTGCCAACTATTTGTTGCTTGGTTACAAATTCAGAAGAAGAGAACAGAGTTTTGGAAGACAAGCTCTAATAGAGAAATAAAGTATCTACTAGTCCTTATATACTAGAAAAGTGTTTAAAATACTTGGATGCTCAAGTAGAGATATTACTACATAGTCTAAGAGTTCTCTATATCAAGTGAAGTCAGTGTCTCTATCTGGCTCTATGAATAACTAGTGTTAGAAACCCTCAGAAGATAGTTTAGTTTTCTTATTTCCTTCTTTGGACTTAGTTGAGAGGGTGTGACAGTTACAAATATCATAGTCACAGTTACACTCTTGATAAAATATCATAAAAACTACTGGAAGGACTTAATTATAGCTTTAAAATAGATTAGATATACACAGACCAACCACTAAAGATATGCATGTTATAATTCAAACCTCAAAGTGTTAAGGTAAGAAAGAAATCTTGTATTAGATTAATATAAGAGAACTTGATAGAGTTCCAGTTACAAAGTATCTACCTTATATACACTTGGCTGATAGTCCATACTATACTAAACCTAGCCTACCCTAAAGAACATAAATACTACATGCTATTGATATATAGTATGATATTATTATTTTAGAACTTTCTATATTCTTCTGTGACATATAATCATATGACTGTGGCTTGTGACAGTTTGTAACATCATGCTAATACCCAATCTTAAGTCTAAAAATAAGAAAAATAAAGCAAAAAGAAAATAGAAATAAGAAAAGAATAAAAATAAATAGAATCTACTGTTTTTAATTCTGACAATACAAAGTAGACTATTCTGTAATAAGAACTCAATTGAGTTCTCTTATGTCATTCAGTATATGAGTTGTACTTTTGCTTTGATGTTTATAACAATTAGATATCTTGATCAAATTAATCTAAGATAAGGCAAAAACAAGTTTTAGAGTTTAATTAAGCAAATTTTACCATGAAAGATAAAATACCAGTGGAATATAGTTATTATAAACTAACTTTTGAAACATTTGAGATATTTTCTTTCTATATATAGATAAAATCTCTCATTTGTCTTAAGATAATCTATGTTTGTATATACTCATGTATAAATTAAGTTTTCATGTTTTATTGTCTAGTAACTTACTATCTAGACTCTAGACTATTCTATTATCTAGAGATCATCTTGATAGTGTTATCTTAGTATTAGATATAGTTCATATAAAGAGATAAAAGTCCATAAGGTTAGCTTGAAAATGCATAGAGTATATAACTCTATAAAAAGAGCTTGGTGATGCAAACTTGTAGAATAACCTTGGCTTCAACTTATATACTGTACTGTCTGTCTACTATGTAGTTGTAACTTCAGAGGAATAGATAAAATCTGAGACAGAAGTGAATACTGATTAGATATGTCACTGTTGAATATCAGAGAGTTTAATAGAAGTATCTCTGTCATGGAAGACTGGATATCTGGATTTTTGCAAGAAGAGTAGCCATCATGGAAAATAGGCTTGTTTTATAAATATTAAAATGATAGCATTGCTATAGAGACATATCTCTAGAATAGATGGACTTGACATATGACACTTAGTTATTTTATACTCTACAATTATTTTAGTCACAGTTTTAACTATAATATTTAGTATTTAAGGACCAGTAAATACCTCCAAGTCTGATAATTAAACTATAACAATCTACTTTCTCTCTTACTATTTTTATACTTCAACTTTATCTAAAATTATGATTATGTAACAAGTAGTTAATACAACATATAAGTTAAAGCTAAGACTATTGTCTACTATTCAGTTACAAGCTTTTACAAATAAGCATTTAGCTTGATCTACAACCCAAATATACTCTCACAGATAACTACATCTACTCCTGAATAAGTACTTAACTTAATCTGATTCTTTTTATACAACTAACTATGAATATCTGTTTAAAGTAAGAACTATATCTAATAATAGCTGAGTAAACTTTATATGAAGACAAAGTATTTATAGAGTTTAGATTTGAGTAATAATGCTATAAGAAATGAAGTATATCTAGAGTTTGGACTTTGATATTTAATACATAGACCTATTTCTGAAATATCTGAAATATCTGTTTTCTACTTGCAGATAAAGCTTCTTATTAAGATGTTTTTGATATTCATATACAACTTATATTGTCATATTTTAATCTAGTCATATTTGCCTAACTTATAGATAATGTCTACTTTCTTATCTGATATAAATTAACTTTGTCTATTTTATATCAATCACTTCTTGGATATTCTTACTAGATTTTCTAATAATTTCATGAAACTTTTTCTAACATCTAAGAACTAACTAGACCTAGTATTATATGTCAAGTTCAATTCTAAAAATAATCTTTTTTCTATGATAGTATTATTAGTTTGCAAAGTTCTATTCATAGTTTATTTTTTATGATAGTGTTATTTTCTTATAATATTTCTGTTCATAACCTATTTTCTATAGTGGTGTTATTTTGAAATATCTGTTCAAAGCTGTATAATGAGATATCTAAGTTCTTTTTATAATACTTGTATTTAAGAACTGATATATATATTATAATATTTAGTTTGATAATTAACAGTAATCAAACATTGTTAACACTAAGTTCTAATAATATAACAATATACTTATTTGATCAGAATTCATCTCCTTGAACTTTGTTCATTCTTCTGAAGTTATAACTTTATAATAGATAGATAGTACAGCATATAAGTTAAAGTTATTCACAAAGTTAATAACTTTTTGTTCATTATACAAGTTTTCATATTTAGTACAAAACTCCAACACAGTGTGAACTATGTTTGATATCCAAAATAAATTACTTAAAGTCTTTATTCTCTAATTACTATCTTAGATAGAATATAAGTTAGATAGTTATACTGTAAACTTTATTCTGAAAATCAACTAAAACTAACATTATCTTCTAGTGTTGGTAGTAATATATCTCTTTATCTTTTGAGTAAAATGATCTTTTTCAATCTTTCTGATTATATCTTTTGAAATATACAACTAGTATAACAAGTAGAAACATAGTATAAACTAAAGCTGAAGATTATTTAACATTCATGTTTTATGTGTTCTAGGTAAGATATACTACTCATTTATCTTTTAAAAGTTTATTATAGAAAATATGAACTGTGTTTAATATATGTATATTGTATATTACAGATAAGTATTATACTTCATTTAATTTTTTATATATTTTTTATGATTCTTATTTATTAAGATATAAACTATATTTAACATATTATTGGTTTTATCTAACCAATCTCATCTCTGTATAGTATACCAGTCTTATTCATTAAGAAGAAAGATGGTTCACTGCACCTCTGTATTGACTTCTGTGGTCTTAACTGTATCTCCAAGAAGAATCATTATTTATTTCTGCTCATCTCTAATCTACTGGACTTACCTTGCAAAGCTTGGGTTTATTCAATAGTCTGTAATGCCTTTTGGTCTTACCAATGCTCCTGCGGCTTTTCAACAATTCATAAATGACATTTTCTCTGATTTTTTGGATGTTTGTATCATGATCTATCTGGATGATATACTTATATACTCAAATAACATATCTAAACATTACCAGCATGTAAAAGAAGTACTTAAGTATCTCTGCAAGGCTAGTCTTTATACCAAAGTAGAGAAATGTGAATTTTACTCTAAGTCAGTAGAGTATCTGAGATATATTCTTTCTCCTTCTGGCCTTACCATGTTCAATGACAAAGTAAAGATTATTCAAGACTGGCTAGAGCCTAAGAAAGTTAAGAATATTCAATCCTTCTTAGATTTTGCTAATTTTTATTGCTAGCTTATCTTCAACTACTCAGACATTGTT
>Ga0157357_1000114_pt1 | contig 31103 bp, 30 predicted proteins | sample AttcapACBM1_FD_111485 | JGI IMG/M metagenome (GOLD analysis project Ga0157357, IMG submission 111485) | Fungus gardens microbial communities from leaf cutter ant in Botucatu, State of Sao Paulo, Brazil - Atta capiguara ACBM1 | ecosystem: Host-associated > Fungi > Mycelium > Unclassified ... | reverse complement strand
CTTCAACCCTTCTAGGTTAGAGAACAAGTTAGTAAATGTTGACAATCCTTGCTTGTTGTTCAACTGTCTCTGTTAGAGTTCAAGATAGTGGACTTAACTATTTTCTTTTCTTTTCTTATTTTTATTTTTATTTTTGGAGACTTAGGGTTAGGGTTAACATGATGTCACATGACAATGTCACAGTCACACAATCATGTGTCACATGAAAGAGCATAGAAGATTCTAGAAAAATGACATCATACAGCATGTTTTATACATGTTGATCTTAAAACAAACATATGACTATTTAGGGTAGGCTAGAAGTAGTTAGCATGGACCATGGAGTTTTAGTATATAAAGGTAGACAATCTTGTACAGAGTTCTCTATTGAGTTCTCTTGTGTTTAATCCTAATACAAGATTCTTTTACTTGACCCACTCTAAGATCTTGTAATCACAACAGTTTCAGTTTCATGTTTGACTTGCTTGCAGTGATAAAGATAAAAGAGGACAAAGAGTATGCTACTATTTCCTATGAGCGCTAACTATACTAGATAGTAGTAGAAGGAAAAAAGCACATACATATGCTTTGAATGAGTATTATTGAGCTAGATTATATCTTTGTAAATATTTGTTTAATACTTGCAAGTATTAAATAGTCTATGATGGATTCAGTAATAAGTCTTTTATAGCTTGCAAAATAATATCCCGGATATATCCTAAATGAGCTATTAGCAAAAGACAGTAGCTCTGTTTTTAACTGAGACTAAATATATAGCTTTTTCTGATTGTAGCTATCAGCTTGTCTAAACAAGAAACCTTTTTAATAAGATTGGTTTTAATATTCTAACTATGGTAATAATCTTGGCTTACTTTTTTGAAAGTCTAATCCTATATTATATTATATTAATGAAAAAAAGAATTCTACTAGTATTTTGACCAAAAACCTTGGTCAAGTCTTGTTTAGTTATTTTCATTCATCTTTTGGCTTGGAAATACTCTAAGTCTATCTACTTCTGCTTCTATTGCTTAATAGCTAATATCTTAAGTGAAGGGGAGTGTTGCAAAAGCATTCTGTTTTACTAAATATTTGGTTCACAATCAGTAGTACTAATTAGGTAGTTGATGTAAAATTTTTGCATAGGTTAAATCACTATCAATATTACTTATTCTTTATTGTTGCTCATACTTTCTCAGCTCTCTATTATAGTATTTACTATAAGTAAGTGATTGTCAGTTGTCTACACTGCATCATGTTGCTGTGCATTCTATTCCTTCCAACAGTCAATACAGAGTTCTTGTCTATATTATGAGTGACTGAGTCTTTCTAATTACTATAATAGAAATCACTTCAATGTACCTGGAGTCCCCACAATTCAATTACCTGGAAAGTTGTACAGTGAGGTTGTCAAGATGTAATCTTAGAAAGAAGGTCATATTGCAATTTAAGCCTGGTGCAAAGTACAAGCAAGACCTAAGAGACAAGGGTATGGATTACATGAAACCATACTTAGGGTAACAGTAGCACAATGTGTTCCTTAGTCTCAGTCTGGTCACTTATAAATCTCATTTTACAAACACTGGACTGCGAGGTTTCGTAACAAGGTGTTCTTGAGCAACTGAGCATCACCTTACTGTGCTCGCTCACTTCTTCATTTCCACCTCGTCATCACTCCTTATTTATTCTTCATTTCATATTTTGTCATTCCACACCTCCGTTATTTTTATAGTCTCTATAGTTACATCCGACTTATCATGTAAATAGGTACATACTCAAAACAGTCAGTATTTATTTCGTAGCTAGACTGTACTAGGGCCTTTTCCCCTGGTCCTAGTGACTCTCAAATACATTTGTTTATTCATCTCGAATCACTGCGTTTCCATCTCATCAAGGTGGAGAAAAGAACAAAAAGTTGGGAGTCTATCAAAGGGTCTTTGAACTCGAGTTATCTGAGCATTGATTTTGGTTACCTAGTAGGCAATGTGTTTAGATGAGAATCCTTTGTCTGATGAATTCTTGACGAGCTAGCTTTTTGCCAATCAAGTGCTCGGTCTATACCGTGACAGAGTCCAAACCCATCGGGATAAGTGGGCCGAACACCGGCATTGAAGAACATTCACCAGACGCAGTATACTTTACCACCCACCTTTGATTGTGCACGATCTAGTGGGTGGCGAATAAGTGTAACACAAGGTTTGATTAAGGTTTGATTATTAGCAGAGCCCCTCCCTCCCGCACTTTCAGGGCCTTTATTCTGGTGAATTACGAATCGGCTGGATTATCGACGAGGGCTATGAGATCTTTTTTTGGGATAACGTGGCATTTATCAGGACCGAAGTGGAGCAGTGGAAAGAATTTGTTCAGAATTTAACAGAGCCGAATTATCAATTCTTTTCTTGACAAATGTATTGCCGAGAAGTATCACTTGAGGTACGCTAGAAGAATACTCAAAGAAGCACTGTAACAACACCTACTAACAAGGAACCATGATGTGTACAAGTTACATTGAATTTTTGAAACCAGAACACAAATACTGGTTCGTTCAACGAACCCCATACTTAATGTTCATTACACGCTATCTATCCTTTCGACTACCACCCGTAATAACACCAAGTCTTGAACCCACCGAATTCAGACCGAACAAAAGCACTGAAGCATGTAGTAGAGCCGAAAGAGGCATTCATTCCGTTGCAGTTCAAATCATCATCAACTCCCTTCTGATCGCATGGCCAACGACCCTTCACAACGTGTACTCTTTAAGTATTGATGGTGCATAAGTCATCACTTCTAAAACCATTCGACCCTTCAGCTCCACATGCACAACATACACACAAGAAGGCCGCCGGGTCCCAAATGTGTACGTCATGAGGTTCAAAGCATCAACTTGATGAATATTTAAAGCCGTTTTGATCGAGGTGAGAGCCGGACCAAAGGGCAGAAGCAGCGAGTGTCAAGAGTCAACAGGCCAAATTTTTGAAACAAGAATGGTATCCAAGAAGCTGCTAGGGACAATTGTGAAATGTGTCATGCCGCATCAAAGATCATGCAAGAAGCTGAGAACTCAGCATGTCAGGGTGCTGCATCGGTTGAGGAGCGTGTAAAACGCGCGGTGTAATTTGCTTCGTATGCGGATGGGAGCGAGATGAATTTGAGTTTATGCTTGATTCTTGATCATCTTGCGGAAATCGAGGGGACATGGATATAGATATTACACCATTGTTGGGAGTGACAGCGGAAGTTCTGGATTTATGGTTGTCATACAAGGACTCATTGTGACCAGTGTATGGCTGTGTGCGAAGAGAAGGACGTGGCCAGAAATGATAATCAAGGCGCTGGGAACTATGAGACGATTGTTCTTGTAGATTACGGTTGATGAATGGAGAGTCGAGACAAGGAAAAGTGGTTGTACTCGTATTTCTATGGCGTTCTTGATATCGGCCGTGCTTTTGGTTCGGATCCTCCATCCACGGTATGGAAAAAGCATGGAAGCGAGATCCGCCGAGCCCGGAATTCAAAAGTTCCAAAGCTGGAGCCGGAGAAGGCGGAAACGGTGCCGAAGATGGCGAATTCGGAGAAGAAGTCTGACAGGTCGATGTGGGGGTGCCATCGGTCGACAAGGGGGAAGCATTTAGAGGAGTGGTCGGAGGTGTTTGAGGTCGAGCTTTCCGAAATGACGAGGGCTTGCGGTAGATCTCGCGCAGGGACTGGATACGTGAAAGGCATTTAGACATACTGCAGATGGAGCAATAGAAAGAAGACAAAAGAGTATCATGAACCAAATGAAGGGAGAGTATCAAATCGATAAAAGACTTACATTTACAGGCCTTGCCACAGTCGAGGAAGGGTGCCCTTGTGAAGACATGGCTATGACATGGGGAGGAGGAATGAACAGCGAAGTTGCAGGGGAAGTCATCACAGGAGGGGGATGGTAAGGATGAGAGTGAGTCGCGACCCGAAGATGGTGGTGCCTAGAAGAGCTTGACGAAAGACGACTGTCCTTCACTCTGACTACTGCAGGAGAAGCATGTACTGGGAAAGCTGTGTGTGACGGCATTGGAGGGATATATTTTGGTGGAGGAGGGCGCAAACGACGCATTTGTGGCGGTGGTACATGAACATAAGAATAAGAGTCTTCGGAGGGCAAAGGAGGTATACGATGGTATATCGGGACCATTGAATGGGGCAGTGGTGGCTTATGCATGCAAGGTTCTTGGACTGGAGATGATTGGCGCAGGACTGGAGGTACACCTGGTGCACCTGGGGCGGCGGACTCAAATCCTTGCCTGTGCCGTTCGGTATGGTGAACCCAATTCACGACACGGCTCTGTGTCTGGATAAAGCGCTCGTAGGCCTCTGGAGAGTAGTCGTATTCTGTCATTGTGGTCCAAAGGAGAAGAAAGATCGTCCGAAGAACGGATGCACTTGGGATATATAAGGGATCAAGGAAGGTCGGACCCCGGAGGTAAGTAATAACAGGTAACGCGGGAGCCTTGCCGGTTATCCGTACTTAGAACCCTCCATTTTCCATGGTACCAAGGCAGCTGATAGAGCCTTGTGGGTCCTCTAGCGCTCCCTTGCGTTTGTGAAATAACTAGGCAGGAAATGAGAGGTGCATACCCGTGCAGAATACAACAGTAGGCTGCTTTCATTTGTCTTCGTGGATATCGTTTGGCCGACTTCTCTTGACGGCCCTATATTGTCGTACGTCTTCCCACAGGATGTTCCTCGGTGACTTGCAGAAAGCCCCCGACTCCGGCATCTCACCTCATTTTCACCCGAGATCATGTCCCAGGCTAAACGTATTACACATTCTAGGCACAATGATCAGCCCAAGTCGAGCTGAGGATTCCGTTTCCATGTGCTCACCCCCGTTACTACAGAGAGAAACATACAGCAAGTGAGCTGAATGCAAGTGCAAGTCAGTCGCAAAAAAAGTGCGTCTATTTTGGGAATGGATAGTGACGGTGTTACTATTCGCAACGGAAAGTTCTCACCATTCTTGACCTCTGTCTCTTTCTCCTTCCCTAGTCCGTGCTTTTTGGCAAACTCCAAACGTCTCTCCTTTATCTACCGCTGTCTTCTCAGTCTCCTATTTACTTGCCAAAATGGCGAGTTACGGCGCCTTGAATCCGAGCCAGCAAGGCTTGAACGCTAACCACCCTTATGCTGCAGGAGATCCTTATTATGCAGAATCTACTGGCTTCATCACGCCGCAACAGGTCACCAAAAAGCATGGCATGAGCAACTGGATAAAAATTGGTGTCCCTGTCCTTATCGTTGTTGTTCTTGCGGCAGTATTGGGCGGTGTCCTTGGCAGCAGAAAATCCAACAATGACGTTGCAACCTCCAATGGTAGCAGCAGCAGCGGTAGTAGTGTAGCCCACGGGTCAGGTGCTGCACTCAACCTTGCAGACTCACGATTTGCCACCGCAACGAATAGCAAATATCTTGAACCTCTTTATCCATCAACCGTATGTATATATCTTCTCCAATTGATGTATTGTCCCAGCTCAATTCTATTTCGCCAAGACTGCTGCAGCTTTTTCTACCCCTACCTTCCGTCCAGCTGGTAATGATGTCCCATCCTGGCCTCAGGAAACCTTTCAGCCTGCCAACCCATCCCCTACGAATGTTCGTCCAGACCGACCTAGGCTCATCGCCCCCGCCTATAAATGGGCTGCCCTCCCCAGCCTCATCTCTCAGGACCCATACCTCAAAGGATGGAACGACACCATCTTCGGCAATGCCACCGATTATTTCAATTCTCCACCTGTTCCTTACTTCATGGATGGCGACAGTGGTATTCTCGATGTTGCCCGCGAAATAAAACAGAGAGTTAAGGCATTCGCTTATGTGTACCGCCTTACCAACGACACCAAGTGGGTTGACCGCGCATGGAGCGAAGTCCAGGTTTGTTGGATTCTAGTTTGTTTGTTCGGATTGTGTCCTGATGCTGCTCTTCGAATAGAACGCGGCTGGGAATGGTACCAATCAGTTCGGCCCGTCTAGTGATAGATGGAACTCGAACCATTTCTTAGATACTGCTGAACTATCTGCCGCGTTCGGTATTGCCTATGATTGGCTCTATGATATGTGGTCGGATGATCAGAAGAGTATGATGAGGACGACCATGATTCAGTACGGCTTAGGCCCCGGCCTGACCGTTTTCACTGACAATGCCTTCTTCGGCTGGTGGAGTAACAACATCACTGGCAACTGGAACTGCGTTTGCAACGGTGGCCTTACACTTGGCGCCCTCGCTATCCTTGGTGATGATACTACTGGAACTGCCAGTCAGCTACTTGGGTATACCATTGATAATGCGAAAGCAAACTGCGCTCATGGCGTTACTGACGATGGAACATGGACCGAGACAGCTAACTACTGGTACTTTGGCACAACAGGCCATGCCGAGATGTCCTCCGCCTTGCTTACCGCGACTGGCTCCCATTACGGCCTTATCGATGTAAATCCCAATTTTTCCAAGACCGGTGATTTCCATATGTACGTCAATGGGCCTGGCTCCCTTTTCGACTATGGTGACCACGGTCCAAACAAATATTCCTCCACTGCCAATTGCATGTTCCTGTATGCCTCACAATATCAAAAACCCCAATATGCCTTGTTCCAGCGCGACCAACATGATGCGGCCGAGCCCTGGAGTATGTTTTGGTATGATCCGAGCGTTGCCGGTGCCTTCTGGAATGGTGCTCCCCTAGATCATTTCTTTGACAATGCTCTTGATCAATGGGGGTCCATGCGCAGTAGTTGGACAGATAGCCATGCGTCGTTTGTCGCCATCAAGGCGGGTGCGAATCAAGGTCGTCAGACGCACAACGACCTTGATGTGGGTGACTTTGTGCTTGATGCCCTGGGCACTCGTTGGGTCGGTGAATTTGGTTCTGCCAACTATCTCTCTCCAGAGTACTTCAGCAATGATACTCAGGGTTCAGAGAGATGGATGTACTACAGGAAGATGACTGAGGGTCAGAATACCATTCTCATTGATCGTTCCAACCAACTGGTTACTGCTGCACCTACCGTCAAACATGATACCTCTGGGACCACCCAGGACTCGAGCACGATATTCGACGTTCCCGCCGACTCGACCGCCTACTGGATCGCTGACATGACGACTGCCTATGCCAAAGCGTGAGTACTCTTGGAGAAGTTGGACAAATTGATTCTGACCTCTGTTTTTTGAAACTAGGTCATCGGTGAAGCGGGGCGTCCGATTTTTGAACCAACGTCGTCAGGTTCTTTTGCAGGACGAGATTGACTCTCAAGGCACTGTTGATTGGAACATACACACCAACGCTACCGTGACGACCAACGGCGCCTCTGCAACCTTGAAGCTTGATGGACAAACACTCATACTTACACTACTGAACCCGCCTATCGACGCAACATTCACCACCAGTACACCGTCAGCACGATATCCGACGGATCCCCAGCCCCCTGAAGCAGATCAGCCGAATCCCGGCGTGACAACTGTCACTGTGAGCCTACCTGCTGGGCAGTATACACTAGCCTTCCTGTTCAATCCGCAGTGGCCGGGGATGCAAACTGGCGACTATGTAACGCCCCCTGCTGTCTCTTTGGACAGCTGGAACCTAAAGAGCCATGATTAAATGGACTTTTAGCTCACAGTATAACTAGAGACGATTTAAATAATTTTTGATTTATCCTGGACATTGTACAACGATTTGACCATGAGACTCGGAATAATAGATGGATGGAGCCCCGTGAGAGAGAAGGTGGCTGAGTTGTTTGGATCACTTTGTATTTCGCCTGCTTCACTACTCGAGAGATTGTGAGTGTTTCGCAGGAGATGTTGCCTGGGATACAGTTGATGAGTATTCTAGCTCGACACTAACACTCTTTCATCGTCCAACTCGCAGTCTACTTTACATGCTCCTGTCAGCTCGCGATACCCTCGTCGCTTGTCTTGCTCTTGCCTTGGCTGTCGAGGCCGGCGGCGAGTTTCGACTTCGTCGTGTGCACAGGGACCACAGAATTATTCAAAGGTCTCCTCAGACGAACACTGCAGCTGATTCCTTTTCCGTGACTAGTGCTGGCAGCGATCCCTCGGAAAGCCCATCGTTTTCGCTCCTTCCCGTTCCCTCTTCTGTTCTTCCCTCTTCCTCTATTCCAGCAGCCTCCCAAGTTCAGACTCCAGCACCAGCAGCCTCTGATTTGGCCCTCGCTTCTGGCTCTACCAGTGCTTCCAGTACCTCAACTGATGGCGGCCTCGTCAGTGTGAGTGAATTTTTGATTGAGTTCCCCGAAGCCTCGATGCTCATGCGAAATCTTCTGCACGCAGGTGCTCAATGGTGTTCTAGGCGATACTTCTAGCTCCTTCAGCAGCAGCCCTTCTAGTTCTTCTGCTGCGTCTTCCACCTCTTCCACTTCTTCCACTTCTTCCACCTCTTCCCCATCATCCTCATTGAGTTCCTCGCCGACCACTGTCCCTGAAACCCCCACAGTTCATGCTACTGACAATGCTCCCCTGGCTTCCTCGACTCACAAACCTATTGTGACTGTTGTGGCCACTGGAAACCCAGAGGAAGCAACTTCAGTACCCAAACCTACCGGTGCTGCCCAGGTTAAGAGTACAACATTGATGATTCTCATCATCATTGCTTCCTCACTTGGTGGAATCGCTATTCTCTGGACTATCTTCAGGAAATGGAAGCTCGGCCGTTCATCCAAGTTCGATGAGCGCTTGCAACCGATTGATTGGCAACCAACAGAAGCTGATCGGGATGCAGCACCCATATCCACACCCAGGAGGGCGCTATCGAATGCATCCTCATTCCATTCCTCTTCTGCCCATGCCAACGGTGGAGTTCAGGGTCGCACCTCCCCCTTGCAACCTATTCCCGACCACGATTTTACTGCTGGTGCAGTGCCTGTCGGTGGATATGCAGATTTAGCCAGGGGTCCAAGTCCCCCCATGGGTGAGGTAAATAGGGGGCATTTGCCGATGACAGGAGGATATGAGTATGATAGTGCTGCCCCGCTCCATTACCGGGCTGGTCCAGGAGCATATGGCGCCTATGACCATAATCAAGGTGTCAGATATTAAATCTTAGCAGGATTAAAGATCATTTCATCATATGATACTACATACTACATGTCTCCATTTGATAACTCTCGTACGGCTCAGCGATTTTATCTCGTTTCCTTTCTCTTCCTGTGATAATCTGAATTTGAAAATGTCTTTCAATTTTCTCTAATCTCTCCTAGATACATTGTCTCAAGTAGAGACATGAATCATCATCTTGATTGTGCCGACGATGAGGTAGTTGGTGACTACGGCCGATTTGACTTGAGACATTTGATCAGTCCAGTACATTGAACTCCTAAAGTCTATTGAGACATGCGTTAGAGTGGACAATCCAATGTCATCTCTTAATACTTAATACCAACACCAGCGAACGGCTAAGCACATCAGCCAAGGCACGAAGGAAAAAAAAAATTCAAAAATCATATATCTATATCTTAGATTTCAAACAAGAACAAGAACACCCAATTCCTAAATCCTGTCATGGATCTACTGTCATGGATCTACCTTCCGAGTTAATCCTTGAAATAGCCAAAAATAGCTATCGATAGCGAAATTCAACCACCCTGATGTGGTGAATGGGAATGGGAGTGGGAGCGTTCGTAAGGATGTAGATGTAACTTCACCCCCTTTACCTCTCGTCTTATCTCAAGTCTGTCACCGTTGGAGGGTGGTGATGTGTGGTGATTTATCTCTCTGGACAAACCTTGCTCTGGGACCCAAGAGCTCCAATACCTTTAATGTCCAGCAGTACTTGGACAAGTCCCGAATGCTTTCTATCAAATTGGACATCATTTTACCGGACAATGTACCTTGCGAAGCGTTTATGCAAGACATGGCGAACATTATCTTTCCACATTATTTCAATAGATTCAGAGAGGTATCCGTGTATTGCGAGTCTGGGAGTATGCACTAGCAGTCTTCGATTGACGCGGTTGACTCCATCGTTCACAGGATAGATATGCTCGCAGTTCGAAAAATTTTGGGATACAAAAAAGTATGCAGTATACAGAATTAATTAGAGAATGCAATGACAACAGATAGTGGGACCGATGACCATATACAGGCTGGCAAAAACGTGATAGGAACAGCTCTGCTAGATGATTGCATCCGTGAGTTTGGTCCACATCGGTGATATCATTGTTGACACAGGAATAGGAACCATTGATATTGAGAATGTTCTCCTCTCTTGATTGGAAGTAATCGCAACCTTGACACGCCAAACTCTTCGAACGAGAGCGCTGACTACCACCAAACCGATTACTCTCGCATATACCCGCCACCATTTTTTGAAATGGCTCACCAGCGCCACGCGTATGAGGTTACCGAGCGCCATGGGTATGGAGAGTATGGAACGTATCAAGTTACCAAGCGCAACCAGTATGAGGAGTATAATGCTACCAAGCCCCACTGGTACGAAGCTACCAAGCACAGCCAGTAAAGAATTACCAGCCACTACCTCTTTCTCGGGTTCATCTACCGCCATAGCTTCAGCCTCCGCCGTAACGTCATCCTCTAGCGTCGTTTTAGCGAGCAAACTCTCCAACCCGGTTGGCTTTTCAGGCCCAAAGAATGTCGCTGGCCGAAACTGGAGAACTTCGGGCTCTTTGGGGGCGACTGGACCCGTGGGCGTCCAATCCATCGCATACTCATCATCGTCGATGAACTGGCTGTCACCTTTCAGCGAAGGGTCGGAGAGGAGGGAAGACAGGCTAATTGGGGACATGACTGGTTCGGATGACAGTGACAAGGAGGGAAGGGGGTCGTGTCCCGAAGCTGATACGGGGGCTTCGTGGAGTTGCGTGGCAGGTGGCGTCGAACTACGACTTCGAGAACAAGAGGGTATGTTTGAGCGGGCCCCGACGCGTTTTCCTTCTACGACACGGAGAATAAGGGGTTGCTCGCATCTGAGGTAATAAAATGAGAGGGCCTGGGCCTGGGATAATGTTAGCGGAAAGAGAGCGATGGATATCACATCACTAGACTCACCACAACTTCAATTACTGTTACAGTACAGAAATAAATGGGTCTTAATTGTGAATGGGAATTTAAATACTCGAAGTAGCCACTCATATGGCCACTCCACTGCAGCCAATATAATATGCTAGTCAAAAGTCTCACGCCCCAGATGGTCATCTGAAAAATCTGAAGATACAGATGAGTAAGATGATCAAAAAGTCAAATGGACACACACGACTCACGATATATTCCTTTTTCCCAGTGAGACGAGTTTCACGTTCATGGAATTCAGCCCAGCAGCGGACATAGTATGTTGGATCCCAAACCGTCCATATAAGAGATAGGAAAACAAGTAGGGGTAAAACGGGTTGCACACGATTGAGGAAAACGAATGGCTTATAACCAAGAATGGCTACATGGTGGTGAGCATAGGATGCATCAGAGACAGTGCGGTACATACCAGAGATATAAGTACAAAGAGATAATAAACCTGACATCGCCCAAAGAGCTCCGCGCAGGCACCACCAGCGCAATATTGAGATTACCCTGTTCTGACGCTTTATAAAAATGGTGGGATCAGGTTTTGGAAAGGCCCCAGCTTTCCCTCGCCTCAAGGCATCGGCGAACGCTGCAGGCCGAATCGTCCGGTCCTGCTCACGAATGACGCCCTCGACAGCAGGCGTGCAATTTTCACATACAGGAGGGTAGCGGGCATGCAGGGATTTGCGATATTGTGAGAGCATTGTGAGACGCTCGTCGTAACTCGAGTCCTAAAAAAGTTGATTTCACGAGAAAAGAAGTGTAAGGATGGAACGCACTTCATGTGGAGGAAGATACTCGGACAGCAACTCCATAACGATTCTCTGGTTGCTTTGGCAGCTGCGGCAAAAAAGGTTCGGTTTTTGGGATGCTAGCGGTTGATTTTCTCGCAGAAAGGCTGGAGAAAAGTCAGTTACTTGCCCAAGTTCATCAGGTTACAACCTGCCTTGGTTTGGGAGCGGCGACCTGTTGAGTGACTCGTTATGTGTTGCCGACATATTTGAGACGATTTGACCATTGATATTGTATCTATTCTTGGCGCCACATGCCAAACATACGAAGTTGCTGGGGTTCTTGAGAAACGGACTAGCGGGCACCTGACAGAAAAAGCAGACGATGTTTGACTGTGGAAAAGCTCGCGACATGGCTTTAGAATTCTACAGTCCGCGCGTTCAGAGATAGCCCTACTACAGAGATGGACGGTTTAAATTACCTTGAACACGTTCAGAGCGTGTTGGTTGAGTAAAATGCTTTGGTCGAGCTAGGGTCAAAAGTGCCTGGTTGTAACGACTTAAATACTCTCAGTGTCACGTGATTTGAGATGGCCGCATGTTGTTTCCCTGCAGCACGTGATGTTTTGTTCTTGTATGCCAACTGTGTAACACACACCTTTCAATGTCTTTGTCTTCTATTATGGACATGATGTTCTCAATCTACGATAGGACCCCGGATAACCCGTGAGGCTGGCCTGGACTTTAGACAAGTTATGCGCTGAAGGCGGTGTAAGTGTCACTTGTTCGGGACACATTTTGAAAGCCTATCACGTCGCTTATCACGTCATTGGATAGCTTATATATATGTTTCAGCTTAGCAATCGAGTCTATTGTTTACGAATTAGCCTGCATTCCTTGTACCTCGCTCGTTTGGAATATGGAGCTTGACACACATGATATTGTGTTCCTCCCGGAAGAGTAGATAGGCAAGGAGAGTCGACAATCAAGTTCTGACGGCTGGATGTGTGTCCATTATTCATGGTAATGTCGAAGCGGCTGCAGTTGCATGAAGGTACAAGAATGTATTTCTCAAGCAATGGTCTAACAAGGGCATCAGATGTTACCATAGGGTAATGTACCCTCGTGGAACCGAGTACGGGACCAAAGGGCCCTTTGGGTTTGTTTGCTTAGAAAATGGCATCACGTTGGCAAAAAGCGAGTTATAGATTATGTTCTAGGTGGTTATTCATTCTGATATATTCCCCACTTATAAGGCAGCAAACGCGAGGCATCTCGAATAAGTGTGTTGAGAGGGATCACCGATTCCCCTGATAGTAACAGCCCTCTTGTCTTGTCAAGTTGCCTTAACTTCTCACCGTCTCCTCCTCTTGTCATTTAAACGATCGTATTGTACCATCTCACATCTTGTCGTACGAGTTCTAATGCTATTAAAGCGGTTGTACATGTGAACATTTCTCGTATCATATGTTCAGGAAAGGGGCGAAAGTCAATCAGTATAGACATTAGTATGGGTCAGTACGCAGGCAAGTGCAGTCACGTGATTGAAACGCGACCGCGTTAAGTATCTTCTCTGACTCGTCAACAGGACAGTCCTTCAAACGATTCGTATTTCTTGTATATACCAATAATACCCTCATCGTATAAACCATGTCTCAGCCGCAACAAGCATCACAAGCTCTACAAGAGGATGAATATCAGATGACCGGACCCCTCCTCGTGTCGAAACTCCAAGAAGCAGGAATTCATCCGAATGACATCAAGAAACTCACTAGCGCTGGACTACACACTGTAGAAGCCGTTGCATTCACACCTAAGAAACACCTCGTCACAATCAAGGGTATCTCAGATCAGAAGGCGGATAAGATTTTGGAAGAGGGTGAGTGAATGAATGATCATCCAGCTGTGGTTGACCAAGTCTTTGCAATGTTATAGCCCAAAAAATTGTGCCTTTGGGCTTTCAGAGTGCTACAGAAGTACATGCTCGACGGTCAGAATTGGTGCATATAACGACCGGATCGAAACAACTCGACGCTCTTCTCTGTGGTTCGTTCTAGTTTCCTTTATTTAATCCGAGACTTACCTTTGTAATCGCATATTTCTGTAGGTGGTATTGAGACTGGTGCAATTACAGAACTTTTTGGCGAGTTTAGGACAGGGAAATCGCAACTGTGTCATACCCTTGCCGTGACATGCCAACTTCCTGTGAGCATGGGTGGCGGAGAAGGCAAATGTTTGTATATAGATACTGAGGGAACTTTCCGTCCCATCCGTCTACTTGCCGTAGCGGAACGATATGGCTTAAACGGGGAAGAAGTTCTTGATAATGTTGCCTATGCAAGGGCCTACAACGCCGACCATCAACTCCAGCTCCTAGCAATGGCGAGTGCTCTCATGTCTGAGTCTAGGTGCGCATACACTTGGTTTTTTGGAATTCTTTCACGACTCAAATTGCCGTAGATTTTGTTTATTAATTGTTGATTCATGTACGGCTCTATATCGTACTGATTTCAGCGGTCGTGGAGAACTTTCAACTCGCCAAAATCATCTGGGTAAGTTCCTCAGGACACTCCAGCGTTTAGCTGATGAGGTATGTCTGGTCAAGTCCTCCTGGGTTCCGATCATTCACAGTATGCCCTTAGTTCGGTATTGCTGTCGTCGTAACGAATCAAGTCATGTCAAATCCAGACGCTGCAGCAGGCCCGTATGCCGGTAATGAGAAGAAACCTATCGGTGGCAATATCATGGCACATGCTTCGACAACAAGGTAAAGCCCTTCTTTCACCCTACCATCTCCGCTCGCATGAACTTGGTTATTAGACTGCAACTTAAAAAAGCCCGTGGTAATACGCGTTCTTGTAAAATCTACGATTCTCCATGCCTGCCAGAGACGGAGACACATTTTGCTATCCTTGAAGGAGGCATAGGCGACCCAGAAGAAGAGTCTTGATTAACTATACTCGCGTACAACTCGGATTAAACTATACCTTCGCCAACGAGCAACTGGTTTCTGCTGTAGAATACAATCGCTGATTTATCGGTGGTGTTCGTGAGCGTCGAATTAAAGAAATGGCCAGCTAACAGGTGGTAGACTACCGATAAGATCTATCAAGTACCATACCGTTAACGAATGGAAAGACGGTCCATGTCATCCGATAGGCATTTCAAGCCAGGAAACGCGTGATGATGTTGGCATCAGTGCCACTAATTCTGTCCCTCAGACTTCTGAAATCGGCTGGGCTAACGTCTGCAATGTCGGCCATAAGGTATGCAACATCACCCTTCGAATCCGAGTATTGCTTCACGACGTTATACGGCGACAAAGCGTCGTTAACCTGTCTGAGCACACCAGGCTGGTTCTTGTGCACATGGCAAATACGAACTTGACTATCCTCGGCATTGGTGATAGCACGCAAATCGACTTCTGGAAAGTTGACTGCAGAAATGGTTGAACCGTATGTGAGATAACGATTAAGTGATTGGGAGACTTCTTCGCCGATCATTCGTTGGGCTTCTTCAGTAGACCCACCGATATGAGGTGTGAGGATGACGTTTGGGATAGAGCGAAGTTGACTTGACCAAGAATTGAGTTGATCATCGAAAGGATCACCGTTGGAAGTAGGTTCAGAAGGATAAACGTCGATCGCTGCACCTGCGAGATGGTGCGACTTCAATGCCATGATTAAAGCAGGGATATCCACCACACGACCACGCGCGTTGTTGATCAAGTAGGCTCCCTTTTTCATTTGATCGAATTGGGTTTTTGATATCATGTTGATGGTTTCTGGTAATTCTGGAACGTGGAGGGTGATGAAATCGGATTGGGAAAGGAGTGTTTCGAGATTTTCGACTTGATGGGCTGAACCGAGAGGCATGATGTTGAGAACATCATGAAAGAGAACATGCATGCCAAATGCTTCTGCGAGGACGGACAGTTGTGAACCGATATGACCATAACCTACGATCCCGAGTGTTTTGCCACGAATTTCCCAACAGTTTTTGGATTGTTTGTTCCATATGCCATTACGCATTTCTGAAGCACGTTCGAAATATTGTCGAGAGAGAGCTACGAGTTCTGACATGACCAGTTCAGCAACGGAACGAGAATTTGAGAATGGGGAGTTGAAAACGGGGATACCGGCTTGGGCAGCCGCTTTCAGATCGACTTGATTCGTACCGATACAGAAACATCCAATGACTAAAAGCTACAAAATATAAAAGCAAGGTGATGTGGTGAGAAAATCGTTGACGACGATGACGACGACGAACTCTGGAAGCGGCCGAAAGCACACGTTTGGTAATTTTGGTTTTGCTACGTATACCAATAGCATGATATTGACCAATTTTTTCAACGAGCTCTTCTTCTGAAAAAGCCTTGGTGTAATGATCGACGTGGAAGCCTTGAGCTTGGAATGTTTGAACGGCTTCAGGACTGATGTTCTCAAGGATGAGAAGACGAAGATGTTCGTTTTCTATGGGATGAAGAATTTTGGGTTGACGAATGGGATCAAGAGCATGAGAGTCCCTGTGTCGAGCATGTGTGAGGCTTTGAATAGGAGAGGTGGTGGGTGAAAAGGCAACATAATTAGGGCGAGGGATGTTGACAGGGTCGGTCATGGTAAGAGCTGCTGTGCTGGCGAGAGCAAGGAAAGAATTTGTGTCCTTAATATATATATGACTCGAGAATGCGAGGATAATAATAATAATGTCAGAACGAGCACGTCAGAGTATTGCAATGAGTTTGCAATGAAAAAAACTCGTCATCTTGAGATAACATACGATCATTGGCTGGATCAATCTTAATTGATTTCAAATCACCTTGCCCTGTTTACGGAAACGGTTTATATTACCATTTGAACACTCAATTCTACCTTCTAAATCCATGGGTCTCTATCTTCTTGACTACGGTGCTGGAAATGTTCAAAGTCTAGCTAATTCACTCACCAAGCTAGGACACGAGTTTACATGGATCTCTCAACCTTCAGATTTCGCGAAAGCCACTGTTCGTAAAAACTTGTTTTTGTCAAAATAGAAAAATCAAATATTCACATTTTTGTTTTTGCTGTTGCTGTTGCTGTTGCCGCTGTTGCTTTTGAGGGAGATCAGAGTCTCATCTTTCCTGGTGTTGGTGCTTTCGAAACGGCAATTCAATACTTGACCAATTGTGGTCTTCTCGAACCATTGCGCGACTACATTCAATCTGGACGACCTTATTTCGGAATCTGTATTGGGATGCAAATTCTCTTCGAGTCCTCCGATGAATCACCGTCTTTGAAAGGACTTGGAATAATACCTTGCCGTATATCCCGATTCGATGATTCTGATAAATCCGTACCTCACATGGGATGGAATGCTGCAGAACCTCTCTCAACATCTCATAATCCCGATTCTTCTTCTTCTTCTTCCTTCTCCTCCTCCCACTTGGGATCCACATCCACATCCACATCCACTCTACCGAATTATTATTATTTCGTCCATTCCTATTGCGCCAAAATTAATGTTAATGTTGGTGCTGGAAAATGTCAGTACCCTTCTCAAGCAGTGATGGAATGGGCGAATACGGTTACACGGTATGGAGATGAGATGTTTATATCGTCTGTTCGCAAGAACGCTATTTTCGGTTCACAGTTTCATCCTGAAAAATCCGGAATGGCGGGATTGAAGTTGATCGATGAATGGTTAAAAAACCAGCTGGTCCCATCCAACAACAACAACAACAACAATCCTTTATACCTTGTCACTCCAAAACACACATTAACGAAACGGATCATTGCTTGTATGGATGTACGAGCTAACGATCACGGTGATCTTGTCGTAACCAAAGGTGATCAATATGACGTCCGAGAAAAATCCACCACCCCTTCTATCAAAGCAACTATAGCAGGTTCAGTCCGAAACCTCGGAAAACCAGTTTCTCTAGCATCGAAATATTATACAGAAGGCGCAGATGAAATTTGTTTTCTCAACATCACATCTTTCCGTCACTCTCCTCTCCTCGATCAACCTATGCTAGCCATAGTCCAAGCCACATCCAAAGAAATCTTCGTACCATTAACCATCGGTGGTGGAATCAAAGACACCATAGATCCCGATGGTACAACCCATTCAGCACTCGAAATAGCATCAGCTTATTTCCGTGCTGGAGCCGATAAAGTATCCATCGGTTCCGAAGCCGTCTACGCTGTCGAAAACTATCTCAAAACAGGAGAAAAAGGTAAAGGTGCTATCGAAACGATTGCCCATACCTATGGAAAACAAGCCGTCGTCGTTTCCATCGATCCCAAAAGAACCTATGTCGATCCCAAAACGTACCATGGACCTTACCAGCATGAACTGGTGTATGGCAAGTCGGATGGTCCAGAAAAAGAACGAGGACAAGCATGGTGGTATCAATGTACCGTTTCGGGCGGACGTGAATATCGTCCATTATCCGTGTTACAACTGGCTAAAGGTGTCGAGGAATTGGGTGCTGGAGAGATTTTGGTCAATAGCATTGATCGTGATGGGGTGGGTCTAGGATTCGACCTGGATCTGATCAATCTAGTCAAGAAGAATGTGAAAATACCTGTTGTAGCGAGTAGCGGCGCGGGATGTGCCAAGCATTTTGTGGACGTGTTTCAAGAGACGGAAGCGGAGGCGGCTTTGGCTGCTGGAATTTTTCATCGAAAGGAGGTCAAGATCGAAGAGGTCAAGAACGCATTGAAAAGCGCGGGAATGAATGTTCGTCAGGTGGCATGATCATCAGGACCATCAACATGTTTATATAGTCAATAGATTGCCAGGCATATAGTTTTACAGAAAAGTAGAGCGAGAAATTACAGGACAGAGGGGAGGAAAAATGGCAGAATACATCCTGAAAGGGATGAATTTTGTTACTAGAAGGACAGGATAATTTGGAAAATACAGTCACGGAGAAAGCATTCGAGTAGTGGGGGAGGAACGTACACAGATGAGAAAAGCAACTACGTTGTTGAGGTGTATGTAGATGGAATTATTTGTTGCCGCGGACAACCCTTCCGACCTTTTTAATTATACTGGTCTTGCGGTTGATGCCTCCGAATTCGGGAAGAGCGGCGCTTTCAGCGGAACTGGATGCACCGAGGGCAGGAGGCGGGGGTAGGTCCTTGTTACTAGGGAGAGGATCGATTAAAAGGAAGGGCTCGGAACTGTCAGTACTTTGGGGGGACTTGGGGCCAAAACGGCCGAGGAAGGAGTTCTGAGGTTTGTGGGTGGAGCGGATGGGGGATGTGGGAGACAAGGGATAGTAATTAGGGGTTTGATCATAGTCGGGGTTGACAGGGACGTTGGGGGCATCGCGCATCTTGCGTATCCTCTGCATCAAAGATTTTTGACGTTTAGGGATGCCAGAGGGAGAAGGGGAATACGAGGAGGGCGCGTCTGGGATATCGGCAGCGTCTGGAACGAAGATGGGCTGGGGAGGAGGGGCAAGTGGGCGGCGGGTAGGAGTGCGAGAACGGAGATCTTTGGGGTGGATGTCGTCCCTGGGGCGTTTTGGGGGAAGACGATTGGTGTGTGAGTCCCTGCCGTTGTAGATGGAGCTGGTTGGGGTGTCGCCATCGGGGCGAGTTGAGCCACCGCCAGCAAAGAATTCCTCATAGGGTTCTGGCTCGTGGATGCCCCAGGCCTCGGCTATGGCATCGACCTTTTTCTTGGGAGGGTCAGGATAGTCGTTGGAGAAGGCGGCGTAGGCATGGGGGGAGGGATAGGGACTGTCTCCGTACTGGGAAGGATCTGGGGGGCTGCTCCAGGCGTACATGGGGGCCTTGCTGCGCTGCTTATTGCGGGAGGGGGCACAGGCATCGAATGGGCCGTCATGGTGGAACACTTGGCGGTGTGTGTGTGAATCAATGAGAGAGGGAAAGGGAGAGAGAAAGACGTACAGCCGACGCCTGTGAAATCGAGGCGGTCGATGACATCTGCATGCTGGGAAGACTTTTTGCCACGAGATCTAGACGAGGCCATGGGCTGGGGAGGATCTTCGGACTGTGTGCGCTTTGCAGCGGGACGGGGGACGATGGGAGGAGGACTGTGAGGAGGAGGATAAGTCAGGAGAACAAGTCAGGAGAACAAGTGAGAGAACAAGTCAGAAACAATCCGAGCAAGTGAGAGAACAAGTCAGAACAATCCGAGCAAGTGAGAGAACAAGTCAGAAGAGTCAGAGAAAGAGTGAGAGAACAAGTCAGAGAAAGAGTGAGAGAACAAGTCAGAGAAAGAGTGAGAGAGAACAATCAAAACAAGTGAGAGAACAAGTTAGAGAAATATTATGTACGTTGTCAGACTCACACAACAGTAGTCTGACTGCGGCCAACACGGGTTCTGTGGTTGTCGCTGTTTCGAGTGTCGTCGGCCATCGTGGTCAATCTCTAGCCTTGTGACATTACGTAACCTCTCCTCTCTCCCTACCCATGCTCTCGCGCCAGGACATCGCGGCCCGCATCCTGGCAGGTGAGCACCTCATCGTCTTCCACGACCAGCTCCTTCGTATTCCCCACTCCTGGCTGCATGCTCATCCAGGTGGCAGTCTTGCTCTCCTTCACTTTGTTGGCCGCGATGCAACCGATGAGATTCAGGCATACCACTCTCCTGATACCCTCAACATGCTCAGGCGCTTCTCCATTGGCCGCATCGATCTCCCCGATGGTCTCTGGCTGCCTCTCCTTCCTCCGGTTATGTCTGGCTGGGTTCGCAATTTCAATTCTCATGGAACCTACGAATGGTACAGAGAGGACGACGACGACACTCAGCATCCTCACTCACGCGCTCCCACTCTCGCTACGCTGTCTCCACCTCCAACAGCTCTCTCTCTCCAGGTACAGGTTCAACATGCCCAGGCGTATCGTCAGTTACACAAGCGCATTGTAGATGCAGGTCTCTACAATACGCCCTACCTCTCTGGCTATGGTCCAGAGCTTGTCCGCTACTTGTTTCTCGCAGTCATCTCTGCATACACCTATTTTCACAACTGGCTCATCACCAGCGCCATCGCCCTTGGTCTCATGTGGCACCAGTTGGTATTTACCGCTCACGATCTAGGCCATATGGGTGTCACTCATAACTGGACCATCGACCGTCTCCTCGCCACCTTCGTCGCCAATTTTATCGGTGGCCTCAGCATTGGCTGGTGGGTCGACGTGAGTTACCCTCCCCCTTCCTCCCTTGTCCCTGCTACCCTGACTTCAATCATCCCAGAATCACAATGTACATCACCGTAAGTTGCTCCTTCTCATCCTCTTCTTCTTCTTTTTCTTCTTACCGTTTCCATCCTCTCCCCATAGTCGTCACAAATCACCCATCACAGTAAGTCCTACTGTCTTTCTCGCTTTCTCACTCACTCGCTCACATCCACACTCTCTCTTATAACACGCGCTACCAGCGACCCAGACATCCAACACCTCCCCTTTTTCGCCATCTCCCCGGCCTTTCTCTCCTCTCTCTGGTCCTCCTATTACAAGCGCGTCATCCACTTTGATCGATTCGCAAAAGTCCTCATTGCTATTCAGCATAAGCTCTTTTACGTCGTCATGGCATTTGCCCGCTTCAACCTCTATGCTCTATCCTACCGCTTCTTACTCAAAAAAGCTTTTGATAAAACGCGAGCCAGAGGTGGTAGATGGGCCTTTTCGCTCGAAATCGCTGGCATCCTCTTCTTTTGGTGTTGGTTCGGTTCTCTCCTCTACGGATGTGGATCTTGGATAAAAGCTTTAGTCTATCTGCTCGTAAGCCATGTCGTTACTAGTCCTTTACACGTCCAGGTGATTTTTCCCCGTTCCCTTCTTCCTTCTTCTTCTCCATGCTCATCTTGTCCTTTTCAGATTGTTCTCTCCCATTTCTCCATGTCAACCGCCGATCTCGGTCCTACCGAATCCTTCGTACATCGACAAATGCGTACAACCACCGATGTCATCTGTTCTGATAATGTGGGCTTCCTTCACGGCGGTCTTCATCTCCAAGTAACCCATCACCTCTTTCCCCGTCTTCCTCGCCACAATTTGCGTCAAGCGAGTCAACTGGTCAAGGAATTTGCCAAAGAACAAGGGTTGGTCTATGCAGAGTTTGGGTTTGTCAATGGGAATCAGAAGGTGTTGGGTGTACTTAGAGACGTGGCGGATCAGGTCAAGGTGCTAGGCAAGGTGGCCAGTGTGGAGGCGAGGGAGGCTGTAGACAAGAGGATTGCGGAGCAGGAACGCAAGAAGACGTGAACTATACTTATTGCTTACTTACTTACTTACTTACTTACTTACTTACTTAGACGGATGGAATAGATTTTACCGTCACTGCCCCCTTCGTAGGAGGGCTCTCACATTAACTAACGAACTAACTCTCTCGCCAAGAATTGTGGCTCCACGCCGCTACTCGTTGGATGATGATGATGATGATGATGAGTACAAAGATGCATGTGTGCCTTCCTTCCTGAAACAACAAGGGGGATTGAGACTTTGATGAGAAAAAGTGGAAGCGAAGCGAAACGGTTGCAGACTGAGGGGGAAGTGTTATACTGACAGAAAAGCACTCGTGAATTTCTTATCTAATGGGGAGTAGAAGTAAATACTCTTTAGTTTTTTAACCCCCCACTGTGTTCCCTCTCCAATGCACTGTTTAGAAATCATATATATTCTAAAATAGTCCTGGCTGACCTTGGCATGAGCTTATGTAACTTTGTATAATGAGTCTGATTCAAGACATCAAAACAATATCAGAAAAACCACAGGAACCGAGATATGAGATTGTTTTTACATTAACATGAACTTCCAGCTCAGGGCGGCATGCAAAGAAAGAGAGAGAGAGAGCAATGTATAAGAAACTCGTCAAGGTCGCAGCAAGAATTTTGAAGGGAACTCAATAATGGCCATGGTATGTATATACAGAAGAGCAAATCAGAGTATTTATTTCTTTTTGGCAGTAGCCTCCTCCTCCTTCTGTATGAAACATGGAGTTTCAGCGAAACAAAAACTGAACGAGACGACAAACAAACCTTGGCAGCACGAGCTTTGCGTGCACCCTCATATCTAGCATTGGCACGCTCTGTACGAAGAGTTCTGTATGCCTCAGTTTCACGTTCCTCGTTGGTGATTTTTCTGGGAGCCTCAGCTGAGTACGCCTCAGGTAAAGCAAGAGTAGCACGGGTTGTCGAGGCCTTGAGGTCATCCGCCTAATTGAAGGAGATACCATCAGTCTAGTTTATCGTCGACACAACAGTCGAACCCACGTACGGATGAGTCACCCTTCTTGACTTGACCAGTCTTACGAGGGAACACAAGCAAACGCGTCTTGTAATCTTTCAGACGTTCAACATTTAACTTCTTGCCCTCCTCACTTAAGTTACGCCTCCTGTGGTCAACTACAACACCAACACTGAGAGCCTCCTTGCGACCAATTCCAGCCTCCTTCAACTCTGCCAGGGTGAAACCGCGGCCTTCACGAAGCTTACGGTTATAACGGACAGTTTGACCACGAACAGCAGGGCGGAGTAAAGTGAGAGGGCGGACACCGAGGGCAGCAGCTTTAGCTTTACGTGCATTGCGACGACGAAGTTTTCGACCAGGTTGATCGAACCACGTACGAACACGGCGTTGCCAGTCTTTGCGGAAGTGGTTACCAGGAAGAGCTAGAGGGCGATTCAGGTTCAATATGATCACTCAGGCGTCATGTCACGAACTAACCGTTATTGTGCCGAAAACCCATGATTAATCTGGGGTTTGTTCAGGCCCGTACAGTTGAACGATGATGAGGCAGGGCATACCTTGAGTCTTGAGGTCGTCGTCCGTTACCCGATAATTCGGTAGAGCTAACGGCGGATTGGGTGGCTGAGATAAACTACATAGTTCAAATCGGGGACAGCCGAAAGACCCTAACCCCATATGTTCGATCAGGGATCGGATTTTCAGATCCTCGTTGAAGCATTCGGGATCTAACACTCCTGAAAAAACCAATCCGCTTACTCATTCTGGAATTTATGGTTCTGCAATGATCTGCAGCTCCAGGTTAAACATGCTGACCTACCTTATCCAAGATTTTTTTGCCTGCTTGCTCCTCTCTGTCTGACAACCGCGAGTCATCGCAAAGTACTCGTTCCGGTGACGCCCGGGCAGACAATGTCGGGTTGTTCTCAGTGCCTGCCTCATACGAGCTTCTGAGAGTCACTAGGGTAGACGTCTGGTCACTTGATATTTTCCTTCGCTGATTTAGGTTTTGTTCTCTCTCTCAAGCTCCATTTGGACTTGAACTTCCTTCCGAATGCACTTCGATAAGATAGGAAGGTGTCGGGGAAGATTTGAATTCGCTCATTCCTTCTTATCTTCGTTCTTCGTGCGCCTGGAGGTCTGGTTTGCTGTGAATTCCCAAGATTGAATTTGATTGCAAATATCTCTGGATCTCGAGGGCAGGCAGCATTGCTGCCACGGCTGTCCAGTGCCCGTTGCTCCTCTCAAGTTCTTCCCTCCTGTCTTCATTTTCCCGTATTCTGGGTCCAAGGACCCTGGCATGGCATGTCTTTATACCCACTCAGCTCTGGGTTTCTTCTTCCGCTCTTCAGCCACTCCGAACACTCCGAACGCCTGCTCGGTTATTTCAGCATCAACTACTCACTTGAACCAGTTTACAAAATCTGAGCTTCCGTCTATCCTCGTCTTAGTCTCGATCTCCAAATTTCAAATGAAAGCAACCGCTTTGAGTGAAAACCAGATACCCTATTCGAGAGGAGCTAGAGCAGATAGTTTTTTTCAGGATCTTGAAAGTGGACTCGGCGCCTCTTTTTGGTATGGGATTACGTCTCACACCGCTCTGTTTTGCTGGTTATAAGAAGCAACGATTCAATGCTCTGTTAACCTACTCTACCTCGCCTTCACTATTGGGCTCTTAGACCTGTATTTGGGTAGGACTTGATTATCGTGGATCCTGTACCTTGTCTTAGCATTTGGTTCAGTCTCGAAATGCCTTTTACCACTGCTCTACATCTTAAGCCACCTTTTCGTGCAGAACATGTTGGCTCGTTATTACGACCTTCGACGTTATATGAGAAGCGTCGCCAATACGAACAGGGGAAGTGTACGAAGGAAGAGCTCACACTTGCAGAAGACGAGGCTATTAGAGGTATAGTTGAATTACAACAGAAGGTTGGGCTGAAAACTATTACTGATGGTGAACTTCGGAGGTAAAGTATCTTTCGCTTGCTTATCGAGGCTGAACAAAGCTTACCAAATGATGCAGGGGTATGTTCTTCGAAGGTGTATTTGAGAAGCTGGAGGGAATGCAATATATCCCGAACAGTAAGTCGCAACGACGACACATTTCGGGCTTTCAGCCACATCGGAACTGATTCCCTTGATATATATAGGACATATATCGACATTCAAGGTATGATTTCGTGTGGCGGCATTCTCACAGTATCTAGACTAAGGATCCCACGTTAGCCATATATCCCCCATATAGCTATGATGCATCAGGCGGGGATCATCGAGGCTGAGACTATCTTCTGCAATGTGAGTCTAGAAGCCTTGAAGAACATCCTTGGTTTTCGATACCTTTGATAGGGAAATATCAAAAGGACAAAGCCCTTCTATGTTGACGAATTCAAGTTCCTGAGAAACCTTGTAGCTCCAGGGGTTGGTTGGTTTTTTTTTTTGAGACCAAGTTGGAAAGCCATTTATCTCAGGCAACTGATTTCATAGGAGGTCAAGAATATCAAAATTACAATGTGCTCCCCTTCATGGTTTCATCAGCGCCATGGATCGGACCAAACGTATGATCTTCGCGTATATAAAAATGATGGTATGTGGGATTTTATGTCAACCTCTTGTTCAACTAGCTGACGGTCACTATTTCGAGTTAGATGAATACTTTGATGACCTAGGTCAGGCTTACCGTGCTGAAATCAAAGAGCTGTATTATCTTGGTTGTCGTAAGCACTTTTTCACGTCACTAAATATCCTTGCTACCCTGAATCGTTTTTACAGGACATATACAGATCGATGATCCAACGTTCTGCTATTTCTGTAATGATAGCATGATAGTTCAGATGGAAGCAGCTGGGGTGGACCACGAGGCACTTCTTGATACCTACATCAGAGCGATCAATATCTGTACGGCTGAGCGACCGAACGATCTTACAATCAGCGTTCACATGTGTCGCGGCAATTTTAGGGTAAGAGACTTCTCCCCTGTTTTCCGACATCCACATCATATTAACTCTTCTGACATCGATGTATGTAGGGCGGGCTGCACTTCACAGAGGGAAGCTATGCACGCATTGCCGCAAAATTGTTCAGAAATCTAGATGTTGACACTTTCTATGTGCGTGATTGGCGCCTCCCTCTCCACCTTTCACTTACTTCATGTCACATCATAAAACTGACATATATTGTGACAGCTCGAATACGATACACCACGCGCTGGAGATTTCTCACCTTTGAGACATCTTCCTCTGGACAAAGTTGTCGTCCTTGGCCTCGTGACAACAAAGAATGCTAGAGTAAGCTCAGATTAAGGATCATTTGGCATTCATTGACGCTCATGAGCCTTAGCTCGAAAGCATGAAAAAGCTCAAGTCGCGGATCAACGAAGCTGTTGACGTTTTGTGTCACGGAACACCGAAAAGATCAAGGAAAGTAGCGTTGAGCCAGTAAGTAATTCGGTTTTATCTTGCAATCGACAAATTGCGAGAGATGCGAAATCGCAGGCTTTGCATTAGTCCACAGTGTGGATTCGCTTCAGTGTGGGAGGGAAATCCGCTAACCGAAGCCGTAAAGTAGTCATGATTTTACCAGACCACCGTGTTGATGTGCTCGCTATTTAGGACGAATTGAGGAAGTTGACTTTAGTCACTGAAACAGCGAGGCAGGTTTGGAAAGATGTGTGGTAGGTTGGATATGGTTTGATGGCGCCTATTTGAGCGCAAAACATTGTATCTTTTTCTTGGTTTTTAGGTCTTTCTCTATTCCGTACCATTGTCTTATGGATGTATCACACTTCCCCAACAATTGCATTTATTTACAATTACATTTATCCGGCAAATGCCGTCACTCATCAACCCGTGTATAGTTAGTTTGGAACACCTACTCTCCCTCAAACTACCTTCCAGTGTGAGCCGTACCAATGAGCGCACCAATCGCGTCCCGCGGACTTGGTCTAGTTATCCCCACGGCCCAAGGATTTCATATTTGCGGAAGGAACTGTGGTGCCAGGGATATACGAAGGGAGACACAAGCCAAGTAACCACTGTTAATCACCTTTGAAGAAGACTGTCTGGAGAATCGTGGATACTATTACCCTAGAAGATTCCATGCAGAATCATATGAAGGAGATGCAAGGAAGGCAGCATGTAGCCTCGTTGTTTGATCAACCGTCACGGTTATTGCCCAGACTCCAGAGTAGTCGAAATTTAGAAACCGCTCGAAAAATGCAACAGAGCTTTGCAATTTTCTCTCACAGGTCGACTAGCCCAGTTCTACTGGATTTACGTCAGGTCCACGCCTCGTTAGCTCGAGTTCATCTGGATGACTTGGCGGATGTTGGACACTGCCGACGTTCTCTGCCTTAGCACGTCAACTGTGACTTGTCTTGAACACCTTCTCAAGATTGGTATTTTACTTCTTGATTCGGATTCTCGTGTTATTTCAGAACAGAAAAATATGGCCGCAAGAATTTCCGTCAAGCTGTGACAGTCTGGCGGTAAGACAGTTCATTGCAGACCGCTACTATTACCATCATGAACATCTCTTTCCCCTATTCTGACACAGAAGATTGGTGTTGTATATGAAGACCGAGGTTCGCGCGAATTGGATAAGCAAGAGGTTCTCTGGGGGAGAGCTGGAGCAAGTCATCCACGGTTGCCGTTTCGATCGTCGTATCTGGCCAGAGTTAACTCCAAAAATCCGAGAGCAGAGCGACATGATCGGCCAAACACCCAGAACAAGAAAGGAATTGGTGCAAGGGAACCACTGGAGACCCCATGGTGGTAGATGAAAGGAGTGATAACCCAACTTATTTGAAGCTCGCTTAGTCGAGCACATGGCAGGTCCTTCAAGCATTAAACTCATTTCCGCTTTCTGGTAAGTAGTACCCTTAGCAGGGAGTTAACCAAGTCCTCTGGGACTCGCCTCAAAAGAGTCCGAAAAGAGAGGAGGTACTGATGATTTTGCCATGAAGGTGAGATAAATGAAGGACCTTCAACTCCGTGTTCGGTGTTAGATCTGGCAGAACCGGCTCGCTGGAATCGATCACTACCATTACTATCATTGATTGGGAGTTGACCACTTTCTGATTGTTGACGCGATAGCTTCCCTGCTCAATGATTTCTGGACTTGAAATGCATATAGAACCTGGTACACCGTCTCTTGAGCAATTTCATGGAGGAGCAGAACTCTCTGGATGAGGCCAGGTTAAGGTCAGGTTAAGCAGTTCAGGAGTGAACTCATCCGCTTCTTCCACTGTACTGAGTTGCTGGATACTTGGATTTTCTGTGGCGAAGGCTTTCAAAGATAATGTCAGTAAGTGACCCAATATTTGTCAAGTTCAGCTCAATACACTCTTAGTCTGAACCCGAACCTTATCCTTTATATGCTTAGCATCACGAATACCTTGGTGTTCATTATGGCCAGAATAAGATTGAGACCTTTTAGACTAAGGATGAGATTATTAAAATCAGAGTATACGTAAGAGATATGAGGTCCTTATAGTCTTAAGAACTATGACAACTCAGAAATCACTCAATAAACTATAGACAACTGTAACTAAAAGTCGAAAATATGTTGAGCATGCAGCCAGGTAATTTACTGACTAAAAATCTATTTCTTGCTGTTTATACTGACTACTGGACAGAGCATGTCTAATACACTCTCTTAATCTAACAAGTTCATAAACAGGAAGATAAAAAGAGTAGAATAAGAAACATAAACAAGTTGGCTACATTTTTACATATTGGAATATAAGTAAGGCCTGTACTATATCTTTGAAGCAATAGATGTTGATATTTCATATGACTACAGTATTCTGGGTTCTTAGGAACATCAATTTCAGACTTGCTGATAAAGAGTTTTGATACATAGAAAGAGAAGTAGCCAAACTCTGTCAGTATTCACTTGATCTCATTACTAGCTTCAACTGCTGTTCTGTCTTAGTGCTAGATAATATGACAAAGATCTAATGTTAAGACAATTATATTCTATAATACTATAATTATATAACTATTTATAGAGTAGCCACTTTGTTTACAACTACTATGAAAAGTATCTAAGTAAGAATAGCTTCAAACTGTTGCTGTTCTTGTATACAAGCTTGTAGTCACTGATACTCTTCAAATAGCAAAGTAAGTGCTCTTAAGACTTTGTCAAAGTGTTAAGCAAAAAAAGAACCTTAAATTAAAGTTAACATAAAAAAACTTGATGAAGTTCCTAGTACAAAGTAGTCTACCTTATATACTCTAGACTGTGGTCTGTATGCATTTATAACTAACTTATCCTAAAATCAATATTGTAAGAAGACCTGTCCCTTCAACCTAGACTCCTTGTATAATATTGCTATCAAAGCCTACAATATCTATTCTCTTGATTCAAGATCTCACATTACCATCAAAGTGTTATATCCCAAACTCTGAAACATGTCTGAGATATGTCTAACTTTAATATAATATCAAATCCAAATTCAATCCCTGTAGTTATTTAGCTTTATTTGTGTTCAAAACTCCATTGGTGGTTTGGTACTTTATAATGGACTTAATTCCATCAAATTTCCGTAGTTATTTGGCTTTATTTGAGTCAAAATTCATGGTCATCTTTATCTGTTTCCATTATCTAATTATCTCCTTCAAACTCTACAAAATTACTTAGACTTTATGCAGAGTTTTCTCCTTTCCAATCTGAACTCCTATTTAGTGTGAAACACTCATTTGGAGATCTGTTTTAATTACTCCTTTTATTATTTTATGTATTTAAGGCTGGCGATTACTTTGTAATCGCCAGCCTGATAATTGACTAAAGTTGACACTAAATCTCTAGTGTTAATGGCAATACACTTTACTTCTCTTCTTACAAGACCATCTTCTGAAATTGTGACCACACAGCTCATAGAAGGCACAACATACAAGTTGAGGCCAAGGTTATTCCAACAAGTCTGCATTACCAAGCTCATTACATGGAGTTTCAAACTCTACACTTTGCACATCTCTGAGCTAACTCTGTGAGCTTTTGCCTTCAAGTGTGAACTATATTTAACACAAATCCCATAGTGTTTACTCTCCTAATTCTGTCATTTTCTGTTACTATTTATAGAGTTTAACCTTAACTATTGTCTCAACTACTTTTATTTATCATTAATATTGATCTTTCTTTCTTTTCAAGCTACCATTCTATATATTTCTGTCAGAAATCTCCTAATCATGCTGTATTTCTTATTATGTAAGCTGATTTAAGAGATCAGAATGTAGCCCATAGCTATATAATCTATTGTCTTTACAAACTATATTTTATTCTTTTAAATTCTTTTGGAGATAAACAATATATTTACAGTACTTAAACAATGAAACTTAGACAATGAAACTTAGGTTATTCTAGAGATTGTAAAAGTCTATAAAACCCTATAAACTCTATTAATTGCCCTAATAATAGAATAAAGTCTTCTCTTTGAAACCTTGTGTTATATCCCAAACTCCAATATATGTCCAAAACATATTTGACTTCAATATGACATCAAATCCCCATGGTTATTTGGTCTTATTTGTGCCCAAAACTCCATTGGTAGTTTGGTACTTTTTAATGAACTTCATTCTACCAAAAGTCTGTGGTTATTTCACTTTATTTGAGTCAAAATCTGCAGTCATATTCATCTTTGTCTGTTATCTAATTATTTCCTTCAAACTCTGTAAATTTACTCAGACTTTATACAGAGTTTTCCCCTCTCCAAATCTGAACTCCTATGTAGTGTTTTACTAATAAAACACTTGCTCAGAGATCTGTTTTAGTTACTCCTTTTGTTATTTTATATATTTAAGACTGGTGACCCCTTTGTAATAGCTAGCCTGATAATTGACTAAAGTTGATGCTAAATCTCCAGTGTCAATGGTGATACACTTTACTTCTTTCCTTACAACTCCTTATAAGACTATTCTCTGAAATTGTGACCATGTGTGTTATGGGACGCTTGGGACATGAACAATTTTTATTTTCTTTTTCTTTTATTTTCTGACTTTATAAGGATTTTGTTTTCTTTTTCTTTTCTTTTCTTTTTGGACGATGAAGAGGCACGTGACATCGAAGTCACATGACGTGTCACATGATGTGACGTCATAAGGCCTAGAACATGGTAGAAGGATCTGG
>Ga0157357_1000111_pt1 | contig 31270 bp, 26 predicted proteins | sample AttcapACBM1_FD_111485 | JGI IMG/M metagenome (GOLD analysis project Ga0157357, IMG submission 111485) | Fungus gardens microbial communities from leaf cutter ant in Botucatu, State of Sao Paulo, Brazil - Atta capiguara ACBM1 | ecosystem: Host-associated > Fungi > Mycelium > Unclassified ... | reverse complement strand
TCTAGTCTACTCTAAGCCTATGACCTCACATCATGTGACAAGTTATGTGACCACAGTCATGTACCTCTTCATCATTAATAAAAAGAAAAAGAAAAATGTTAGTCTTTACACACATCATAATATCTAAAAGTAGACTTCATCACCAAGCTACTACTGGTAACAGAAAAGAATGCAATTCTGGTAGTATATGATAAACTATCAAAGATAGTGCACTTTGTGGCCATGATGGAAGAAACCTTAGCAAAAGAGTTAGCAAGGCTGTTTAAAAACAATGAATGGAAGTTGCATAGATTGCCAGAAAGCATAATATCAGACAAAGGGCCATAGTTTGCAGCAAAAATGACAAAAGAACTCAACAATATGCTGGACATTCAAACAAGACTATCAATGGTATTTCACCCACAAACAAATGAATAGACAGAACACATGAACCAAAAACTAGAACAGTACTTGCAGTTCTTTACAGATCATTAGTAAAAGAACTGGCCTGAGTAGTTGATGTCTGTAGAATTTGCAGTAAATAGCAAAGTGTATTTAGCAACTAAAGTATCCTCTTTTATGGCCTACTATGAGAGAGAGTTAAGAATAGAAACAGACATCAGAAGAAAGGAGAAGGTAGAAAAGGCAACAGTATTTACAGCAAAAATAAAGTAAATTTAGGAGAAGACAGAGACAGCTCTAAAATGAGTATAAGAAAAAATGAAGAAGTAGGCAGATAGGGAAAGAAAGGAAGATTAAGTAATACTGAGTACCAAAGACTTAGTATTCAAGAAGTGACTAGTGAGGAAATTAGTGAACTGCTATGTAAGACCGTATACTATTAAGAAAGTAGTTTCTACTAATACAATTGAACTAAAACTGCCAACCACAATGAGAATTTATCTAGTCATGAATATGAGCCAAGTAGTATAATATCAAGAACCAATAAAGGAGTAATCCAAACCAGTAGAAGTTGATAGAAAAGTAGAATAGAAGGTTGAAAAAATACTAAACCAAAGAAAAATAAGAGGGATGGTGAAGTACTTAGTATGGTGGAAAGAGTTTATAGCAGAGAATGATACCTGAAAGAAAGAAAAGGACTTAGAAAATACAAAGGAAGTAGTAGCAAAATTTGAGAGGAGATTGAGCACAAAAGTAAGACAACAAGAGAAGGCAGAAACAGTAAGAGAAGAAGATTTTAGGAGCAGAGAATTGCATGGGAGGTATACAACAAAGATGTTACATGGGTAGAACAATGAGAAATTCAAAAAAGAATATTTAAAGAAGTTAGAAAGAAACTAGCAGAGGTAGAAGTCTGTTTCTCTAGAGGAGAAACCTTGAAGGAGAGGTAATGTCAGAAATTAAGATGGTGGACTTATCCTTTCTCCATTCCAGTTTCTCATATAAAGTCTTTTTATTTATCACTTGGACTTTTTCTATCTTGTTTCTTTCTTTTCTCTTTTTCTCTTATTTTAAAAATAAAAGGTGCAAGGTGCTGTGACAAGGTGTGACAATTATCACACAAAACACTTATATTACAGTCACTATTATAATATCATGTGATGTCATAAAGATAAGATGACTTTATTTACATAGACTCATAATATTTAGAGTAGACTAGATATAGGTATACACAGACTATGCATCAGAAGTATATAAAGTAGACAATTCTGTACAAAGAACCTTACTGAGTTCTTTTGTATCCAACAATATTAGTTTTTTTTGACCAAACTCTTAGGCTTAAGTTGTAATAGCCAGCTAGAGCTATTTGTAACACAACTAGTAATAAGCCATTAGTATATATAAGGTGCAAGAGAATCCTATAAGCATAGAACAATTTAGGATTAGCTCAACCTATAACAGGTCTAGAAATGACAAGATATCAGCTTACTAGTAGAGTTGGTTAAGTCCTTCTCATTAATAAAAAACAGTCTAAAAAAGTACTAACTAGAAATCAAGACAACTAAGACCCATAATCTGTCAGAAGAAACAGAATTCACAGCAGCATGGTTCAGTGTGAACAACTGACAACTACTTACCTGTAGTAAATACTGTAATAGAGAGCTGAGGAAGTGCAAGCAATAATAGAGGATGAGAGATTTTAGTAGTAGTTAAACCTATGTGAAAATTTTACATCAACTACCTAATTAGTACTACTGATTGTGGACCAAACACTTACTAAGCATAATGCTTTGCAACAACTTCTAACAGTAGAAACTTCATTGAGTTCTCTTGTGTTACTTAATACATGAGTTACACTTTTGCCTTAGCACTTAGACCCAAGTTCATAACACTGTTTATAGTTTACTGTTACGAACTTAAGTTCTTAGTGCTGGATGAAAGAAGGAACCTTGTATAGGGTTACACAAGAGAACTCAATAGAGAACTCTGTACAAGATGGTCTACCTTATATACTATTACATAATGGTCCATGCAAGCTATTTCTAGCCTACCCTAAATGACCATGTATATGCCTCAAGGTCAACATGTGTATTACATGTTATATGATGTTATCTCTTCCAGAATGTTCTATGTCCTTCCATCTGTCATGTGACTTCTGACCATGTCATCTGATGTGACTTATTATGTGACAGCATGATCTCATTACTCTAACCCTAACCCTAGTTCTAAAAATAGAATGAAGGGCAATAAATCAAAAAGAAAATAGAAATGAGAAGGAAGAATAGGAAAAGTTAAGTCCATCTCCTACAATCTTTGACATTTACTGGATGACTTTTGAGTTGTTAGAGTCATTTCTCAGATTGCCAGGACCTCTTATTCATCACCTGTGTTCTGATTTTAACAGAAAAATGATCTTCTCAGTCCTATCATAGTTGGTGTGAACTTAATTTCAGGACTGTGTCACAGTTTTACTTAGTACAAACTCCCTGTGAATGCATTTTTGACTTCTAGTCATTTACTGTTGTCCACAGTTTGTTGAGTGACTCCTGAGAGTGGTTCTCAAGATTGTTAGGTCATCCTATTCATCACCTGCACTCTAATTTTGTCATTTTCTTTATTCTGGATCTCTTACTGTTATTGTGACTAATTCATGAATTATTTGATCCTGATCAGACAAGGAATACCTAAACACTTATTATCTCTTATTGAACCAAACTTATATATAACAAAGCCCATAAATTCACACTTCATCATCCCAGTCGCCAATCAGTCCTGTCTTTTTCTTTCCCTTTTTGCCAGTCACCCTAACGAAACTGTCGGTATCATTATTCGGGCCATCACCTAAAGAAATTGTCAGAAGATGTTGATACATGTGCGAAAGGTCTTGTGAATACTCACCCTTTGAAGCTATAGGAACTGTAGAGGTCACTTTCCCATTCGTGCGGTCGTCAGAAGAAGTGACACAGGATAAATCAAGAGTGGGTCCATCCCAGAACATTGATACGACCATGGCCTTGATAGTGTCAATCATCGTTTCGGGTAGCGGATCTGATAATGCTTGTTTATCTGAAGTCACGCGCAAACGCTCTCGCGCTCCAGAAATGAGTAGGGCCAACTTCAATGACAACTTGTCGCCCTCCTCAATTGTGAGGGGTTCGGGACGGCCGAGGAGCTCTACATATAGTTTCTCGAGATAGTTTCTATCTGCGTTGTACTTCCGGTATAAAATGATGCGATCCACAATTGACATGTCGAATACGCCAGGTTTGTCAATTTCGCGAAAAGCCAATTCCTTGACCTCAGCGAATTTATATTGATTAGCTAGTCGTAAAATTGTCTGCCAATTTTCTATTGTTGTCTCGTAAATGGATATTTTTCTGCAATGTCCCGGATTTTTCAGCCGATTTCATTTAGATAAAATGCGGCTCTTACTCGTTAAAAAATACCCAACAGAGTTGCGCAAAATCATCAGGGGTAACATTTTCATCGGCATGAATAATTATCTCCTGGATTGTTTGGACATGGCCGGAAGATTTACTAATATCATTCGCGGAGGCTTTGGCTTGAAGTCGCTCCTTAAAGTCGGGAGACTCGCGTGAAAAAAAGTAAGATGGTACTAGGAACCGTGTATCATCAACCTATCATCAGAGCGGCTTGATTATCGTAGAAGCTAGGCAGATAGCAAAATACTTACGAGGATGGATAAATCCCCTCCCTTGATGTAGTACGAGTCGTGGTTCTTGACATTAGTTAATGTCTTTGTAGAAGGCATTTATGAAATAATGGCTGAGTCGGTTTTTTGGAGGGAATAGGTTATCATCTCTGTCCTCAAATATAAGATGCTGTCAGTAGGATACACTGAAGGGTGCATTGGTCAGTACCTTCGCTGCTGGATGAAAATCTCGCTGTGAGTCACGAGAAGCGTAACATGTTGTTTGCAAAAGACTCAATCAAACTTTTCTGACAGAGGGACTTCGCTTCTTGGCCTGATCCACATCGATATGAGCATGAGTATGGAGGCGATTTTTGAACGAATTCAGAGAATGATGCACGTTCTAGACTGCGTGCCCACCCGCGTGTAGAAGATATGTAGGAGATATTCGACATGATAATGACTATATCATGACCAATATTGATTCCAAGAACGCAGCAATACGTGTTATCAAGAACCAGGATAACTACTAGTCAACTCTCACACATCAATGACAGGAATGCACTTTTCGCTGCCTATCGTCTTCACTATCCTCTGTAAAAGCCTCTGTGCCTGATCAATAACTGAATTTTACAGGGTATGAAGATGTGAATGAGATCTGCGTTCGGCAGATAATACATTGAGTGGAGAGACAAACTCTTCAATGAGTTGGAGGGGATATGTGAATTGACCGCAGACATATTATCCGAGGCTTTTGCAGGGCTGGACTTGACTGGCGGACGATTCTCAGTTATGAGAAGACACCACATGGCCCATAGTGACCATGCGACCAGACCAAATAACGCGTGCCGAACACGATAGGGCTTCAGGAAGGCCAGTAAACATCGTTCCCTGAGAAGAAAGAGCCCCTAGCATCTAAAGAAGACTTTTTTGTTTCCACTCGAGAATGCATGGTACCTCAACAAGTTGCAGTGGGCACGTTTCTCTTCCACGTGGAAAAGATCAAGCTTCTTAATTTCTTATTTTAGTATCAAATGCTCGAATACTCATTTCTTGAAAAAAGTAGTGTCATCGATCTGTGTGTATGGCCGAGCCCTAATGCAAAAAAACTCGACTAATTCCTAACTCTAGGTCGCGCATAATCAATGCGAATCAAAGGGTCAATGACCCAGCCGAGATTTCTTTCTCGTAAAGCCGGGACACCAGCACTGTCCTTGCGCTTAGCATCGTAACCTTTGTGAGGCTGCATGAGAACGTTGATGTCGTTGATGTCCGAGAGCTCTTCAATCCACGTTTTTACATACTCGCCCTTGGGATCATAGTCAAATCCCTGCTTAACGGGATTGAATCTCCTGCCCTCGTCAGTTCCAGCCACTTTATCCAACTGATTTTTCCCGATGCTCTTCCCTCTTTTTCGCTCTCGTCCGCGTGGATCGTTACCGACGCCTGCTACATACGCCCAGTTTCCCCAATTACTGGCGACATCATAATCTACCAGGCAGCACTCATACCACTCTGCACCTAACCTCCAGTCTATCCCAAGCCATTTCGCGAGAAAGCTGGCGACATTCTGTCGCGCTCGATTCGATGTATAGCCAGTCAGGTAGAGCTCGCGCATTGACGCATCTACCAGGCTGGAGCCCGTCTCGCCAAGCTGGAACCGCGTAAATTTCCTCCTCACCTCTGGGTTCGATAATGTCAGCCAATTAGACTTGTATTTTGGTGCACCAGCATGTTTCTGCTGCCATCCACGGAACGCATGTACATTAAACAAATCAGCACCAAACTTCTGCATGCATAGTCGCATATAATCCCGCCACAGCAATTCAAAGCGTACTGCTTTTGTTCCTTCGTTTTCCCCCTGCCCAAATCCTGACCCCCCATCAAATTGCATCAAGCCATCTTCTTCGTAACCTGCTGGTTGTTGACCCGCCTCAAACTCACTGAGATAGGCGCTGATCTGGCGTGCGCTTATGAAACCATTCGCAAGATATCCACCCAGCTTGGTCGAAAAATCTTCTCCGACCATTCCGTTCCGAGTTTTCTTGTATTTGGACAAAGCACCCGATGCCAGGAGATGACATACACGTTGATGTGCCGCTGTTTCGCCACCTTTGAAAGGATGTGCCGATTGTACATGTATCGGCCATGATATCTGCCTTGGGAGACCAAGGTCTTCAACAGGTGCCCTCAAATCACTCAAAAACGTCTCAAAATCCACAGGAATCTTGAAGGGGAGGGACTGTGCAGGAATATGGTCGGGCAGAGGAGGTAATGACCTCGGAGGAGGGATTGGATAGCGAATATTTGATTTGAGGGGTTCGAGTGTCTTTCTGAAAGTCGTGAAGACGTCAGGGGTGCTTTTGACGGGGTGCGTCAAGTCATCGCTACAACCCTGGTGAGCAACACCTTGTCCAAAGCGAGGGTGTACATACTTATGAATGAGCATCTCTTCGCCGTCCCAGACTTTCCATTCTACAGTTTTTTTTTCTTTCTCTCTAGCTTCATTTACAACCTTTTCTACATCTTTCTCTTCATCCATCTCCTCACTTGCCCAGTCACGTGTCATCCACACACCACCGATCTCATCTCCCAGTTCGTGACTATTTAACCATTCCTTCACAATGTCAGCAGCCGGCCCAACTCGGATGATGAGATCACTATTATATTGCTGCTTGAGGTTCTGCTTTAGGTCCCAGAGTCCTTCTGCGATAAACTTGGCCCGACAAGGACCTGTACGCCAGAATTTTCCGAGCCGAGATCGAGCTTCGATATACGGATATTCGTCCGAAGGCGAGGAAAGGAACCCTGATAATTGTATCTGATGCGGTGGCAGCACGTACAGTGGAATCAATTTGGTGTAACGTGACGAACTGGCGATAGCTGAGAAAGCTACATTGTCCGAGATCCGAAGGTCACGACGAAGGAGATATAAGAGGATCATGTTAGGATGTTGGAAGTAATCTGGGCGGTGATAGATTAAAGGAAAGGGTTTTTGAAGATGTAATACCCCTCTTTCAGGTGAGATTCAAAAGTCTCATCTTATTTCGTGCGTGTGTGCGGTGGAGTGACTGAAAATTTCCATTTACAGGATACAGGCTGTTTTACAGATCGATGCTTCTGTATTTATGAATGAATATGCCCCCTTCCGAAAAAATTCCCCAACTTTCCACCCTTGGCATCATTATATCGATTTCACCTCCTACCGTCACTTCCCTTCCGACTTTTCCAGATTTTCTCCTGTCGCTAACGTCATTTCCGATAGCTGAGGAAACTCTCTGCGGTTATTTTTCGGGGATCACATCTCCGGAAATCACAATCTGAAGGTAAGAGATTAGTTCCGAAGGTACCGCAAATTATCCGTTAATTTTTGGATTAACAGTTTATTACTGCTCTAGTTAGACCAGTTAAACTTCTCACAGTAGCAAGTTATAACACAGAAGGTGGATCAAATTACTATGATTTATGGAGTTCAGTGACATCCTGGTTTGAAGTGCCAGTTTTCCAAGTCGTAGTTGGCTGGAAATGACTTACCGACACGGTGCCTACTGTGGAGGTCACCATAACCACGGGAGGTTATCCCTGACATCTGGTTCCTCATCAAAAAGGAATTTTGTGGAGCCTACGGATAATTGATTTAAATAGATTCTACGTTATTGCTTTTGGGGAAGGTACGTTTTGTTCTGAATAAAATACGCTCGATGTCCATGTCCAAGGGTCTTCTGCACATCTCATTGTAGTTTCACAATGAAGTCTCTTATTACATATGGTTGGTGCTCCTCAGTGGTATATTTCTTGCGCACAGATTCGGGTTACTAGTAGTGGAAGCGCAAACCCGTCTAAAGTTTATATTCCGGGATATGCTCAGCCTGATGATCCAGGCCTTACCGTCAATATTTATTACCCTGTACCAACCGCTTACACTATGAGTGCTCTCTTGTCGCCTCTGCCGCAAAGGAACATCTTGAATTTGTGGTGCATTTACAGGTACCTGGACCCACCGTCTGGCGTGGATGAGATCATCAGGTGAAAATTGTAGAAAAAAATTCCTGTAGGTCTCGCTACTGCCTTAGTCAGGTGTGTCAAGCTGGGATGGCATCATCGCCAACGGGTTCAAGTTTGCTGAACGAGGGCGCGATATCAAGTTTGCTAAACGTTAGCTACATACATTCTCACTGGCGAGGTAAGACTATTCCCGATTAATAGTGGAAACTCTCCGTACCAGGATGTATTTCTCCCCGCGGTGGCTTCTCCCTCCTCAGGTGTTGACTTGTAGTACTTTCACCCCTTGCCTGACTGCTAGATAGATCCTAAAGACTTGACTAGATTATCAACATCTACCATTCGCCCTTTACTCTTCTTCTATTCATGTGTCTTGATACAGATAAATGAAATTCTCTGGAGAGGTCAATCCAAATCTATTTGACGCCATTGACAGATGTACTGATATATTAGTAAATGTCGATTTCCCGTCACAGAAAGAGAAGAACGGTCGAACAGATGTTCATTAGTCCAGAACTACCAGTCCGTCGAACGATTTCTTGTTAAGTGCCTTCTCCATTACGCCTAACGGTGACATCTCCTCTTCAACCTCTTCTGTCTCCTCATCTCCTGTCATCTCTAGCCAATCCTCTTCTACTTCATCTCCTAAAAATGACCTCATCATTTCTGGCGAGAATCCACTCATCACAGTTACTCCTTTTCTCTCGGTTTCTACTTCCATCGTTTGCCTCACCAAGTTCTTGTTAGCTAGCTCCCAGAATACGATTTCAGGGACATTGTAACCGGCCTCTCGAAAAGCCCGCTCAATTAGATCATAACTTACACGCCATCTATTCTCCTTCTCGCTCTCCGAGGTTCGGTTCAACCACCAGGGCCCGGTGACAATCCCTGCTGCGTGCTCAAATTGCGTGTCAGAAAGTACAACAATCCGTTTGATCATATCCTCATTTGCCACTTGACGTTCCTTTGCGAGAGGGAGTACAATATGTAGGAGAACGTCTTCGAGATTAATGCTACCGCCTGGCTCGATAGCCAATACGTCGTTCACCAAATCAATCAGATCCTTCCCCTCCAATCCTTGAAGACGAGCAAACGTCAGATGTTCTAAGAATGCGACGAAACCAGCATCAAAAGGAGGTTTAGTGATAGATGCTAATGCAAGGGAGAGAGCAACACTGGGGTATACAGGATGCACATGGTTTTGGTCGTATTCAGGTACCGATATCATTGATTCCGATACACCATAGATGGCCAACGTGTCCTCGAAACCACCGTGGTCTCTGAGGCGGGAGATGAGTGCCCTCCATCGAGCATCCACAACTTTTAACTGCTGCTCGACAAACGTTTGTTTAATATGGGCGACACTCGGAAACTGCTCCCCTTGTGCTAGATCCCAGGCTTTTTGGAGCTCGATAGCTTTCGCTACAAGCTCGTGGGGCATTAAAGGGGTGTCGGAAAGACTTTTCTTCCTGTTCTGGATATCGGCAAGGTACAGCTGGTATCCCTCAGGATCATGACGGATAAAATGAGCTTTGTTGCGCGCCATGCAGACAGAAGAAACATGAGTGTATTGAATCTCGTTCCACCTGCCTGCCGACATCAGAGGCTCAGGACATGCTAAAGCCTCACGGAGAGGCTTGAGGATCCAGCGCTGGTAGTAATTACGGTAAATGGCGCAGTTCTCAGGATCAGTGGAAATGGGATGAAGTGCGACAGACGGTAAGGGTCCGATTGCATTGGGGCCGACATTCTCGTTCGGCGAAAAGAGGAGCTGGGATATCGCGGTGGATATATTCGTTATTCGATCATGGGATCCTCCAGGCGTAGGGGCCCATTTACCGACAAGAGAGATATCTCGATGAAGAGCCAAATATTGGTCCTTCTCGGAGTTCGGGCTCGAAGATTGGAGTTGATCCAAAATTTTTATATCTTTTCGAAGGCGCTCAGCAAATAATCTAACAGTTCCAATATAGAGAGCACGATACTTGTCATTTACGAGCTTCTCTACTAGTCGGTGATGATTTCGGCGCTGTTTCTCCATCCTGATGTTTCTGACTTGCTCTTTGAGTACCAGCTTGTCACTTGACGCCAGTTCGGAAGGATTACGTGGTGTATAAGTACGAAGAAAATTGCTGGGACGTGAATCGAAGTCTGAAAGTTCATCACAAGTCGCTAGCGCGAGGATATTGAGAAGGTCTTTCCAGTATCCGTGTGCCACTAGTTTGTCTTCGGAAATCACGCAAATAGGGGCAACGATCATGTTAAGGTTTGATATTGCGGTACGAGGATGGTGCTCATATAACCAGCCAAACGCTCTATATCCCTAAAGATAAGACCCTTGAACAAACTTATTGAAGAGGGCGTACCGATAGAACAACTCTTTCTCGCCTTTTCCATCATGTATACTCCTTATGTGCCATATGATCTTCAGCGTCACTTCTGGACTCTCCAACCAGGAATCTTGTAACAATGTGTCAAGTCGACGGAATGAGTTGGATGATCTGGCGTTGAGACCGCTGAATGCAGCAAAACACGATGGACGGTGTCCGTTGTCGCCATTGGCCGGGACGGTAAGGTACCCGGAAGGTTCGGAGGCAAGCTGGTCTGATGAATGTTGTTCTACAGGGAGAAGAACTTGGAGAAAGTTGGGATCACAGAGCTCGAGGATAGAAGGAAGGGTGCAAATCTGAGTGGAATAGGACATATGAGTGTAGTTGCTCCGGAAACCATTGTCTTATAGATTGATATTTACATGAGCAGTAGTGAGAGATTTCGAACTCAGCTATTGAGGTCACGTCCGAATCAATAAAAATCCATTATCATTATTCAGTTGCACAACATAACTAAATAATCACTTGCACAACATTGCACCAATATTAATTCACCAGCAGTGTACTCAAGAATACGTTGTAGACATAGCCCCCATAAATCAGTAATTGTGCCTTAATTCACAATCAGAATAGATAATCAACATTCTGTAATACAAGATAACATATTAACAGGACAGAATGAATAAGGTGAGAGACATATATACAATCTCTCGAAAGATCCCTCAACCTCCACCAACCTGCAACAACTGCAACGATGCTTCCTCGAGACGCTGTAATTTCCTGGCTAGCTCCTCTCGCTTACTAGCGACAGAAAAACTCTCCTGCGCAAATTCCTTGCAAATGCGATGTGCATCAACGGAATTGAGACCGAGTCCATTTCGAAGAAGAGGAAGTGCATCTCGCTCAACACCATAAACAAGTTCCCGGTCTATTGCCATGGGAATATTGTCGGAAAAGCGTTTATAGGCCACTAGCATGAATGTCAATGGATGTCACGGAACCTCAAATCCAGAGGATGCACCTTGAAAGTATGCCCGGACGTCAGCCATGATTTCTAGAGCAGGCTCCATGTTATCAATCTTGAAAAGCTTTGCAAGGTCCCCAGCCTGAACACCATTGAGGCCAATTTCGGCAAGACCAGACATCACCTTTGAGATACCGTAGAGAACTGAAGCACCTTTGTTGTTGTTGTATGACGAAGCTGGAGGCACGTAGGTGTCTATGAGATTCATGACATCCTTATAATTGCCCTTGTTACGTATGCCTCGGTAATATGTTAAAAATTTTGATTTGTAATCGGAGAGATGGTGGGTGTTAAGAGAGAACGCTTTATCTTCAAGGTCAACTAACCAGTTGATCTTCTGCTCTGTTCTGGTGAAGCAAGACTTCAGATGATCCTGCATGAGTATCCTATGGATTGGAATTAGAACAGTGGGAATTCATTGAGAGGATGTATACCGAATTCGATGCTCTAGCATTCCGTGGCCGAAGTGCGCAAAATGTTCATGAATTATGTACTTCAACTGATCTGAGAGTGTCTTGTACATGCTTTTGCAAAGAAACTGGGCAGACTCACGCCACTTTCCAACACTCATCTATATAGGATTGCTGAACAATAAAGGGGTAAGTTCCTGGCAACTCGCGAGTGCGGAAGCTGAAAGATGGGTTATCGACCACAGACTGTTCAAACACATCATTGCGTACCATTGAGCTCGTTCAAAAACTTCATCAACATGTATAATGCACCCTTTTGGTTTCCTGGAATCGCCTTCGTGATCGTCGCTCTCGGACGTACCACCTTCGTGATCATCATTCTCGGACACATCACATTCATGGTCCAAAAAGGTAACTCTAGACATTTGCCAACAAGTAGAAAACCTCTTTCATATGGCCTGAATCGGGGCGCCGTTAACCGTATTTCGCTACGAAAACGATCCTGAGCAGGTCGAAAGGACTGGATAAGGCCTTTTTCATCAGGGACACCAGCAATGTGTCGCACCAAATCCGTCACGAACTCATGAAGTAGTGTGGCGACTTCGTTCACAGGTTGTTGTGATGGCTCTCGTGGAAGTTGCCTAAGTGCTTCACGGGTGGTATAAATCGATTTTTCGAGTTCGTCCTGAATTTCAGGAAGACTAAAGGAAGTGGTACAAATGTGAGAACACAAAGATGGGACTGGGACTGGTGGAAATACCATTTTGCAATTAAATCAGAAAGAACAGAACTGAGACGTTCGACGAGATTCGCAGTACGCAGATACTTCTGGTACATGGCCTCGAGCTCACACCATGGGGCAGTCATAGAGAAAAAATCACTCTCCTTCGCCCGTGCCTCCTGCCAAGTCCAATTTTGTTTCAAGTCATTCGAGCTTGGCTGCTTGACGCAGTACCAATTGTTGTCGAGAGGCTCCTTGGAGTTCTTGATAAATCTCAGCCATTCAGCCTCCTCGCCCAGCGGTATACGATCAGGCTTGGTCAAAACACCTAACAAACATGGTTGAAGATGATGAAATTGGCAGGGAAATAGAACCTACCAATAGTGCGCTTGCCCTGCTGATCATAGGCCTTGGCTATTTGATGAGCACCTTGATTTTCAAAATCGGCTGTACAGAGAAAATATGAGGTTGGTCATTGATAAGTTGCCAGGAAAAGCGAACGGAGACTGACTTTGGCAGGCAACAGTAAGCAGTATGATGCAACTTGGCTTTTTAATGTAGGACGTGACGAGGCTCTCGACTAACTTGATGTCATTTTCATTGCCTCCGAATCCGACACTTGCAATCAGACCTTCATGCAAACCTGGAGGTGAGCAATGGCTATCAATGGCAAGCAAAGCGGATTGTACCCGGGAGGTCACAGAATGACAGATCAGCAACACGGCCCTGATTTGAAGCGAAACGCAATTATGAGAAAAGCTTAACTCGGTCTTTTCAACTGGCATGTCCTCATCATCATTCAGGAAATCCTTGATAGGTTTAGATGGGTTCAATATGGCGCGCTGGGCGCGGCGGATTCTTTCTTCAACCTCATTTTTGTTGTAAATTGGAGGTCCAAAATGTTCATTGCGGCTCTGACCAAGTGGTACGCCACTGGCATCGGTTGTAAAACGAAGTGACACCGTGCACTTCCATTGTGTATCGGAGTGGGTCAAACGACATTCGGTTGGACACCTAGAAACACCTCAGTCAACGGTCTAGCTGCAGCATGTTATACTAGAACCTACCGAGTACAAGTGCCTGCGGCCCGAGGCAGCGTGATACCGGAGAAGGATTCAATGAGAGAGGATTTTCCGGCACTCTGGATTCCTATTACTGCGATTTGGGGTAAGTCGATATCGACTTGCACACTGTCAAAAGTACAACACAGACCATCAGCGATTTGGCACGAGAATATGAACTCGACATTTTACCCCGTGGAGTGGAGGCGGTTCACAAGATCAAGCATTTTACGTCGACTTTGAGACATCTGTGGGTTGGATAATCCGACCCCAACATTTGCACATGATGGATCACTTGGTGTAGAAACCGGAAATGTAGCCACTGCTGGCGTGGCTAAGGTAGCATTGGATGAGACGCAAAAATGCTGTCGTAGTGCAGAAGCCTTTATACGCAGAATATTATCTCCCCGATGGGGACCTCCATTTCCAGGTGCAGCTTATCTCCGCCTTTAGGATATTACTTATCATTTTTCGCCAGGTCGAACAAAATATTTTTCGTGTACACAGCTACTTCTTTACTCGTGAATCGCCGCAGTTCCGGGAGCGAATGGCAGGAGCAGAATGTGCAAGATCTTCTGCTCATGACGGGAGGACAGATCAGACAGCAATACCCGTGAAAAATACCTCAGTTGATGAGTTCTCACAGTTGCTCTGGATCTTTTACAACTCGTGTGTCATGCGTACTATATATGATCTAACGACTCATTCCCTTGTAGGACATATATTTACAATGCATCACCATCGATCTGGGGTTCGATACTTTCGTTATCCTCTCCAGGTAGATGGGATTTCCCAAGGATACATGCACTCGCCCTCCACAACCTGAACAATCTATTTCTACCGACTGTAGACAGAATTGTTCTTTACACAAACTGCTCAGTATCTTTTGAGCACCTTCTACTTCTCTACGTTGAACTCTGCACTCGTGAGGCATCTCTATCTCTCGAAGAGTCTATCCACCTGGGATCTGATCTCGTCGTTCCCATCTGGCAAATCCGGGAGTCTTTGCTGAGAGGGGAAGGAAAAATTGAGGCGGCTGATGCAACCCAAGACAATGGCACTGCCGCTGCCGGTATTCCAGAAAAGTGGATTCGAGACCAGATCAGGTACAGGTTGAATGCCGTGCAAGACATATCTTCAATGATGGACACACATAAGCATTATTGTCTGCTACACCATGAGGTACAGGCGCTATTTGTTCCTGGTTTCTTCCGATGAGCTTTTGACCAATCGATTGTCAGTTCGGTCTTCACCGCATTCAAACTAGGGTTGAAAAGAGAGAAAGACATACGAATGGTCCCCAACCCAAAGATAAATCTACTGTGTCCAACACAGGCTCTTCTAATCAAGGTAAATACCATCCTCCGCTAGCGATCCTATGTACAATGACACAGATTGACCTCAGCTCTCCATCAGAAACATGTCATGAAGACGGCTGGCAAGAGGAAGGCTGCTGCCAATGCAAAAGACCAAGTCCAGAATTAGAGTACGTACTAGTTGAAAAATCATTTCTTGACAATTTTCTTCGACTTCCCGGGGCTTGGGTGTAGTCTATTCTTCTATGTGGAGCCTCGTGGTATTTTGGGTCTTCTTGTCCTGTTTCTTACTCTATAACAATTGAAATTTTGGTACTTCTTCCGTAGTCAAGAATGTGGAATTCTGTTATGGAGCAATGGCCTTGTTTCGGTGTCTTCTGCATATTCGTACGATTCTTGAATGTGGATCAGCAGAGGAAGACGCGAAACGTCAGCGAGGGCTCACAAAAGCTTTCGATCACCCGAGGAATAGCACTCTCAGTCGCATGTGGCAAAAAATGGATTTACCGTTGCATTGCTGCCGTACAAGTGATGACTAGTACCTTCGGAATTGCTTTGTCTCTACTATTGAAAGCTTGTCTAGAATTCCATCCACGATGTTGATGTCTGCTGCTCAAAAGAATTTATCAAAGCGCATTTATCGCGCCGCTATGGATTACACAATAATCGATAGGTTTCGCTCTGCTGTTGCTTGGTGTGAGTGTTGTATAAGAAAGACCCTCAGTCACTCGAAGTGATGCGAGAACTGAGGTTTAAATCGTGCTGCATAGTAGTTTATGTAGTAAAGCTAATGAGTAACTGTTAAAGCGATACCGATCCACGATGTTATCCATCCACTCCTCATTATATCTATAAATACGTGACATGTGTTAGCTGTCAGCTTACTCCTTACTGCAGCCTTACTGAATGTTGGCCCTACCTTGACTGCAACCGACTACCTAAATAGGGATTAGAATACAGGTAGACATCATTGATAATAAAGAGAACCTGGGATGTGCTCATTATAGTCGAGAGTGATGCCCCGTTACTAACATCCAAAGAATGTCTACTATGAAACTGGGACATTTAAAAGACTCAGCCCGAGCAAGGCCCCAAAATGATGATTATGACGTCGTCGCGAGTTTGCTATTCCAGCATGTTGATTCAAACTACGAAGGTGGCAGATACCTGCTTTCGACAGGTTTCATATCCTTTCGCCCAAGGGTCACCAGTATTTCGCGACCGCCTAGCAGATTACCTATCTTTGATCTATGCCGGAAGTCTTCAGCAAGGCACTCGGAAGACAGTACTACGCCTCACCAGTCAGTGGTCTTTCCGTCAAGTTGGCTTTCCAGGAACTTAATGTCCCCGGAAGATTTTCCATGGCACTAGTAGAACGATTCGTTCTGTACCAGTGATATGCCGAGAAAGCATAAATTGAGCCTCTTTACGAAGGATTACTCGCGCGACGCGGACCCTCTACAGAAAAGGACAGTGAGGTTCTGGACCTCAAATCCTCACTGAAGATCAGCGCAGCCCGGTAGGAGCTGTTAAGGACCGTGCTCCCAGAAGTTAACCGGACGGATGCCCTTCTTCTGAGAGTGAAAGACGTAGTTCCCAAAGTCACTTGGATCGGCTACCCCTTCCCTTCCTCCTGGTAGTCCCCACGGTAAGTATTGGCGCTAATTGATGATTGATCGCATTCATTCGCCAGTAGATGCAAAGGAAGGTCCTTGAATATGAAACCATCATGTAACGTCCCCACAATCTTGGGTCTTTTATTAATTTCGGAATACTTAGTTTAAGTTCAAGTGCATGGGAATCATGCGCAATCAAGAAACAAACTGCATGTCCAAGGTAAGTTTAACGCTCCCATACCAACTTCGATTTCTCGCACAAATTGAACAAGAGACTCCTCAAGTCATGGGTACTTGTTAGGCCTTCGTCATTTTCAGATTCTGTTCTAATATTCAATACTACGGACGCGCCCAACGGACCGGAAATCAAAAATCAAAACTATGGTGACATCGTCAATTCCAGGTAATTACGGCAACAAGCAATTTCAAAGATCAAGCGTGAGTCCTGCATTCGACGTGTCCACACTAACTTCTCCCTTCTCCCCATCTGCGTCTCCCCATGTAATATCACCCTGAACATATCCTCGAAGATTCCTGTAGATCACTAACCGAGTTCTACCCCTTCCAGCAGGATCGTCGACCCAATGTTGATGGACGATCGGGTTCGACCATGCCGAGTGAGTAGCCAAAGTGAAACGCCCTTGAAACGTTGGGTGCAAAAAAATATTCGCCGGGGAATTCGAAGTAGAGCCTCGGTAGGTTAAGAGTGAATCTATGGGAGCATCTCTGAATGCGACATCCAGAGGACTGTTTGATGTATGAGTCAAGACAGAGAAACTAGTTTTAGTTGATGGTTGCGCTATTCTCAAATCGTGAAGCCTGATGTCTGCTTTGAGAGGGCTAGAGTTTGCTATCAAGCAAAGTTCGAAGATATAAAAAGGTGAGACAGACCCGTTATCGGTGGTTATGGATAGCTTGGCTCGGGAAGACCTTAATTGATTGAAGTCAACGTCGATATCCACGCGTGAGTTAGAGGTGGCAATGACAAGCTCATCGGACGCGTTGAAGCTGCCCTCGATTGCGCTGTTTGAGGTTCGAAGGTTCGCCACGTATGCACCCAACGACTAGACAACGGGTCAGTACTGGGAAACCCTGTAAAATTATTAGTTGCTTACCTGGGCCTTGATACCACCATTGGAACCGTGCAAGTTCAAATATTCAAAGAAGATTTTCCCTTGAAGATCGTCGAAATGCTGCTGAGTGTTGACCACGTGCGTTTCAAATCGATTGATGAAAGGGGAGCCTTCAGGAAGCTCAACAAGAGCATCGTATTGGACCTGATGGTGAGGTGGTTCAGCTGTCGTTGGATTCTAAATCCCGGAGATCAGCGAGCTAAAACAAAATGATTTCAACATAGAGCACTCGCAAATATGCCGACACCAAATTCTCCCTCGTTTCGTTTCAGAGAACAGACAATTGTATTGGCCGTATTGGCCCAATGCCATCCTATCACCTTCGTCGTGACAGAGAATCTGATGAAATCGGTGCTAGCGGAGGTGGTCACTCTCACAGAGCCAGAGAGCCATGCACCGGCAGACAACAACAGGAGCGTTTCTGAGGGAGAGGCAATCTCAAAAGATGTAACGCTGGGCCCAGGACCATCGAACAATGGCTCATCGCATGCCAACAGATCTACACCAGGTGGCAACGGATAGTCCATATTTTGATCACCAGGCTCGATACCCCACTGTTACCTCAATTTACTGATGAGAGCCAGGTAGTGAGAATTCAATAACGCACATGAGGCCTTGGGCCATACTTATATCGGTGGAGCCACGAGTGCCTCAATAAACTACCAAATAGAATCCAGACCAAGATCGCAACTATAAAAGCCTTGAAGAAGCGGCAAGGAGACCGCTGTCTGACCACAGCTGCTGGCCTCAGATATTGTGGGTGGACAACCTCTGGATGAAGGTGAGAGACGTAAACATTGGGGTGACTATAGTAATGTTGGTTTGCCGTTCGGTAGGAGGGTGGAGGGTTGACCCTGCCGTAGCCGCGTAGTAGAGAGTCAGTGGACATTTCATGAAAAGCGCAGCTGTGAAACAGAGGCAAAGTTGCCCTGAGCACAACTTCACAAGAAAGGAAATAGAAAAAACAAATTGCACTGCATCAAGGGGGAATCGAACCCCCGGCGGGTCGAGATATTATGGCAACGACCCAGGTTACCACTACCCCATTAATGCTTGCTTGATAGTCCATCACAAATATATATCTTCATAGTGAAAATGAGTAACGTCCCACTTCCACAAAGGCGTCCACTTGTATGTTGTTCAAGCAAAACGGATTACAATATTTTGTGTGTATTCTACCATTTGAAATTGTCGGTTCACGGGTGTTGCAAAGGAAGCTAAGTTTAGAACAATCGAGTCAGATCATCTCCAGATAACAAATGTAACAAATGTTCGATTCGACTCACTTCATCACCTCTGCGATCTGCGCTAGCAACCTCCCTTCCTAATGTCGACAATATACATAGACATATCCCAAGGCTCGGATACTACCGGTGACGGTTCTCAAGCCTCTCCCTACCAAACTCTGGGTTTTGCCTTGTTCGCTAATCCATCCGACACCGTTAAAACCCTTATTCGAAAAGGATCTACTGATGAGTACCAAATACCAACACAGTCTGCTTTGAAGAAGGCCCGGAAGGCTGCCGATGGATTAGAAAAGCAGATAAAGAAGGCAGAGGAGGTCGCTGCTAAAGAGGCCCAAAAATCCGCGGAAGACAAGGAGAAAAAAGAGAAATTGTTGGAAGAAAGTAAGAAGGTCATACTGGAAGAGGACAAAACGCTTCCCAAAGCTTCGAGAGTAAGTGGTTCGTAGCTTCAATTTACATCTGCTGATATCCTCTTGATCGCCAGACCAAGATATCTCAACTGACTGAACGTCGCAACCAGCGTGTACGTGTCTATGGATGGGTACATCGCCTTCGAGACCAAAAGGGAATTATCTTCATTGTACTGCGCGATGGTACGGGTTACCTGCAGTCCGTTCTGTCTGGTCGTGTGGTTCGTTCGTTCATTTTGTTTAGTCTCCCAATCACTGATCTCATGTATCAGGCACAAACACTTGAAGCTCTAACCCTCACGATCGAGTCGACAGTCGAATTAGTAGGCAAGCTACAACAAGTACCAGAAGGAAAATCAGCTCCAGGTGGCCACGAGCTTATCGTTGACTATTGGAGAGTTATTGGAGCTGCTCCAGGCGCAGAGGACTCATTTACCAATCGCTTGAACGAGGTAATGTCGCCGTTATTCCTTGATCCCTTATCATTACCCTAAGCTTTCACATCACAGAAATCTGATCCGTCCATCCAAGCTGATCTTCGCCATCTTGTCCTTCGCGGAGAAAATGCATCTGGTGTACTCCGCCTTCGCTCCTATCTCCTCTCCGCCTTCCGTGAGGTCCTTACCTCGGAAAATCTCCTCGAAGTGACAACACCATGTCTTGTCCAGACCCAAGTCGAAGGTGGTGCTACGTTGTTTAAGCTGGATTACTATGGTCAACCAGCTTTCCTCACCCAGAGTTCCCAACTGTACCTCGAGACGTGTTTACCTAGCTTGGGCGATGTGTTCTGTGTACAGGAGAGCTTCCGCGCTGAAAATAGGTTTGTATCGTCGGGCTTCCTTTTACGAGTGGATTGCTCTAAATTCAGTACAGCCATACACGACGTCATTTGAGCGAGTACACCCACCTGGAAGCAGAATTGGCGTTCATTGACTTCAACGATCTTATGACACACATCGAAAATATTGTACGTCTCTTCAGAATTGGTTAAAACGTTGTGCTCAACCAACTTTAGATATGCAAAGTCGTCGATGTCCTTCTCGCCAACCCCACCTCCGCTGGACTCATCAAGTCTCTCAATCCTTCCTTCGAAGCTCCCTCCCGCCCTTTCACGCGCCTAAGCTACGTCGAAGCAATCAACTGGCTCAACGAGCATGGAATTAAACACCCAGAAGAAGATGCTTCAGGCAACCCTGTCAAAGATGAATCTGGTCAAGTCAAGATGGTCGAACACAAAATTGGCGATGACATCGCTGAGGCCGCCGAACGTCAAATGACCGATATCATCGGCAAACCAGTGTTCTTGTATGGTTTTCCTGCGGAGTTGAAGGCATTTTATATGCAGAGGATGCCAAAGAAGGATGGGGACACATTGACTTTTACTGAGAGTTGCGATCTATTGATGCCCAATGTTGGTGAGATTGTTGGTGGATCTATGAGGATCTCGGATGAACAGACACTGTTGGAGGCCTACAAAAAAGAAGGAATTGATTCAGCACCTTATTATTGGTATACGGATCAGCGCAAGTATGGAACTACAGAGCACGGTGGATATGGACTTGGTGTCGAGGTACGTACCCTCTCATACACCTTATCTTATCACATCATAGCTGACGTATCGTCAATCAGCGATTCTTGGCTTGGCTTGCCAACAGGTATACTGTTCGTGAATGTTCTCTCTATCCAAGGTCTGTTTTCTGGAACCCTTCATGAGTTATGACTAACCGATTCCTCAGATGGCCTGGACGTGCCACACCTTAATTTTGATTTCACTCTTCGTAAACTCAGGTGGCTTATGCGGTTTGTTGATGATTGGCTATTTTTGCGGATACGAGCATTCTTTTCCATATACCTTAGTTGAAGTATCAGAAGCTGCAGATACCTGATAAACATTCAAACAGAAGAAATAATCCTGAGGCCTGCTCGGAGCTGTTTTACCAAATGAACGTACCTATGCAGACCAGGATCAAATCTAACCGACCACAGAAGAGACCTCTGCAGACTCATCCTAGCTAAATAAACCAGGATCAGCTATTTAACAGACTAGTCACTAATCAAGGGCACAGCCGTATGCATCCTTAGCTACTCTCCTCCAATTCTCCTTGTTGACAGCGAATTCTTGCGCATAGTCAACTTCTAGGTGATGGAGACGTTTTCCGGCAATAACAAGGCTATGAAGTGGTTTACCGAATTTCTCAGCTGGCTGTTGTGAGAGTTCAGTAAGAGTTCCTGCGACGATGCACTCGTGACCGCTTCCTCCCCCCACTCGAGAAAGGGCGATTGCAAGTGTCTTATCTGGCGACAGGGTCCCTAGGTTCCGAGACTTTTCAACCTCAATGAGCTGTGAGATAGCGAGAGGGATGGACATGTATCTTGGTGGCTCGTAAATTTTACGCCCACTACATGATAGTTTAAGTTCCCCAATCTAAATATCAATGCAAGAACTAACCGCGCTAAGTTCTCCTCGCTTTGCTCTTTGATTTTGATGTCCAAGAGAACAATGGTATGCATTCCGAGGTCCGCATTTTCTTTGATCCTATCGTAGAAACTGTCGGGTTTCCAAGTCTCCGTGAAGAATACGAGAGAAACGGTCTGACCGAAATTATATAGCTGCAAACCACACGCGCCGACGGCATTCATGATCGAAGCGTTATGAATAACTCGAACTGGGATGCCAAGAGAACGTGCGCGTAGAATTATATCTGTGTGTGTAGTCGCACTGGTTTGGGTGATCATGTATCGACGTATTGACGTTGGGATGACATGAGAGTGATCAAGTAAGAACCGAGTATATCATGGAGATCAATCGCTATACGAGCGTTGAAATAGATGGGAACTCAACTTACCCAAAGGGATCACCAACGACAAGTAACGCTACATCTTCCTTGTCAGCGTTCTGAAGGATCTCGTCGCTTTGGGTCTCAACCATGTCACGATCGGCAAGTATTATGGATCTTTCATAGAAGGCTTCCTTGTGGACAGCGTCACGGAGGGCATTGATGAGAGTTTGTAAGGATTCAACAGACCAGACGTTCCTTCTGGACCGTGAGGATGCTCGTGTAAGCTTCCAAGTAGACCCTGCTTGAATTTTTTATCGCCTTAAGGAAGATTAGTACTCAGAACTTATAGTGACGCGGACTTGTTACTTCTAGGCCCCGTATAGTGATATCTTTTTCATCAGAGAGCCCTAGGCCAATAATGAAGAACATGAAGGGAGAGGAAGAATAAAAGATTACGTAGTGTCCGAAATAGAGAGGCGGAACGTCGGCGAACTCAATCGATCGTCGACCGTTGACACCCCATCGCAATTCTTTTATAGGCCCCTTCTTCTCACATGTTACTTGCCACTCGCTGGTGGATGAGACTCTTCGATCAGAGTACTAGTACTACTACTTCTCTGTTTATGAACCTAAACTCCAAAACCACACTTGTTGCTTTAAAATTTGCCTACGAAAGCGCTTGTTACATGGAAAGAAATTTTATTTGTCTTGTTTGTGCATTGTTCTAGGCAACTGTCTAGGCCCTTTCCAGAGTTCTGAGTGCTTAGTAATCTCTCCAACAGCTATGTTTGTCAAAAATATTCCGTATAACCGAACCTTAGAGAGGGTAGTATCCCTCTCGGCACTGAAGTCTAGGAACAGCTTTATACCTCGACTGATTTCTGAAGCATTCTATAGTTGTACGGAAGGTCCACAAAGAGCTTTGCAAGGCTGGACCGAACATTTTATTTGTCGAACCCTAGTGCCGCATTGGCGCCCCACCTGCAAAATCCTTGTATCAGTACCCACCTATGCCACTTTTTTCTCACAAGTCTTCGGCTCGAATACACGTTTGCAGTCCTATACCCAGTATCCTCATTTCTCCGCTCGATCTCAGAGTACTTGATACCGAGTATCTACCTTGTTTCCGCGAACAAAGGTTCTGCCCCAGGCTGACTACACATACTTTCCAAAATGAACATACCATACGTAGTCAAATTTCTCCAGTTTGAATATGATGAGACTCAGCAACTATCCCTCCTTCATGGCTTGTGCTCGTAATTTTCCAAGTGATTCAGTTCCGCGATCACCTAACCGTTGCTCTCATAATTTATTCATTCCGCAAGTTTTGATAATGCTGAAAGCTGTACGCGATGGCTGGAGCTTTGAGGCTGGAGAGCCGCGATTCCTTTACCGAACATGCGACGTCAAATACGGATTTCAAAGTGCAAACAATGCTTGATCTGTACTCCAACTGAAATTCCGATGGTGGCACCTATTATGTACCATCATAGCTGCCGCATAGGAATGGGGTAGTGGGTGGAGTGTGATAGCAGATTCCGTGCAAGAAAAGAATGCTTGTGAAAGTTTGGAAGCACAATATGCGAAGGAAGCCTCTCTCATTCCCGTCTTTATCTCCCCATTTGTACCCAATTGTCGCTTCGCCAATATCATACGCTCAGTCTCCAGGTAACGGCTGTGTCCTATGATTTGTAGAGCCTGAGTCCAATAGCTCACGACCAAAATCAGGGACAGAGCACTTGTTTGATCGGTATGGATGTATTTCAAGATAAGATGAATGCGTCAAACCTTTTGTTGGTGAAAAAAATACTTGTAAAGGAACTGGTCTGCTCGTTCATTCCCGGTAGTACGGCTGGCATCATGCCGAACAGAGTAAATTTCGACAGAAAAAGTATGCCTACGGACATCAGAAGGAAATATAGTGTATATATTTATGACTTGACCACGTATCTGAGGAAGAATTCATGCGCAGGCAAAGGGAGCAAGCGATTGACAGAGGTAAGCATCGACCCAGCGTCCCTGACTTGAGATTGCGTGACGATAATCAGAAAGGACCACAAACGGTGATTTGTATCAGTAATTGAAAGAGATACTGTCTGTCCTGTAGCATTAACACAAAAGCCTAACGTTTCCAGAAGTCAGGTTCAAATGATGCAGGAGCTATAATTGGGTACGGGATCTTATCAACTTTTCGATCGTGGGAACAGAAACATTTTTGAATTGAGACAAGTTGTTTGTGGACGATGTTCGTATGTTGATCTAGTTGCACTGTGCTCTCCGATCGTACTCGTCTCCTGGATGGATACTCACCGGACTTCAGTCTCCTAAAGAAACAGTGGACAATCGTCGTATAAAATGCCCAAGAATTGCTCTCAGCGATTTCCATCATCTCTTCTCACCTCAGATTTTCTCTCTCATACACAATCCACCTTATTCAGAAATGGCCAGCACAAAGTTCCATGTTCTTTTGGTTGACTCTTACTGTTCATTTGCATTCAAGTAAGTCGTATCTGGATTTTTAAATGCGTTCTGACGAGCTTTTCAGCCTTGCGGCATTGATTAAGAAGGCCATCCCAGATTCCATTCTTCACATTATCAAGAACGACTCTCATACAATTGAACAACTCCTTCCCGTTATTAGAAGATTTTCTGCTATTGTTGTTGGTCCCGGCCCGGGTTCTCCAACCATCCCATCCGATATTGGTGTCGTGTGTGACCTCTGGAAAGTTGCCAAGGAGGACATGGTCCCCATCTTCGGTGTTTGTTTAGGACAACAGAGTTTGGGTGTTGAGCACGGTGGTAGAATCCACCGCCTGAAGACTGTGAAGCATGGTCAGGTCTCCATTGTCCATCATAACGGCAAGGAAATTTTTGCCGGACTTCCTGATGTCAAGGTCGTCCGTTACCACTCTCTCTACATCACTCTCAAGAATGGCGGAGACATCGAAGAGTTGGCTTGGTCCGAAGACGATGATAACGGCCACATTTGCATGGGTGTCCGTCATACGTCCAAACCTTTCTGGGCCGTCCAATACCACCCCGAGTCCGTCTTGACTGATGAGGGAGGCCTTAGGATCTTCCAGAACTTCTGGAACCTTGCACAGAGTTGGAATGCGGCTAACCGCCCCGCTTTCAAGCCTGAGGCTACCCTGGAACTCCCAAACTCTCACGTCTGGCCACGCATTTCTCAACGTTACTCCGCTCATGCTTTCAACAAGTCCCTCGGCAAGGTCACCTACACTTCTATCATTGTTCCTAGTCTCAACGTTCTCACTCTCGCCGAGTTCCTCGGTGCTAACGATGACTCTAAGCGTTTCGTTTTCCTCGATAGTGCTGCCAGCCCCGGTCAATTCTCTATGCTTGGCTGTTTAAACGAGACCAGCCCCCATTTTGCCCACTTCATCCACGACGACTATGTCGAGGTCACTACTGGTGTTTCCAAGGAGCATCACGATCTCACTGGAAAGGGTATTTGGACCTACCTCGATGAGTATCGTGAGTCTCGCAAAGTAGAGGGTGGTGACAACGCTGTTCCCTTCTGGGGTGGCTTCGCCGGATACCTCACCTATGAGGCCGGTTTCGAGGGTCTCGGTGTTGGTGTGCCTAGGAAAGAGGGACACAATGCCACTAACCACCCCGATTTCTCTCTCGTCTGGGTAGACCGCTCCATCGTTGTTGATGTTAACAGCAATCAAGTCTGGGTTCAGTCACTTCTTCCTGGTGATGACGCCTGGGTTCATGAAACTGCACAACAGGTAGCTGCACTCCCCAAGGGCGCTACCGAGGTTCCCGTTGCCCCTGAGGGTTCCGCCACCGTCAAATTCCCGAACCACACCAAGTACGTCGAGGATATCGACCGCTGCAAGAGTTACCTCTTCTCTGGTGATTCTTACGAGCTTTGTTTGACTGGCCTTACCCATATCACTGTTCCCAAGGAGAACGTTGTCTCCACCTGGAATCGTTACAAGATCCTCCGAAATGCCAACCCTGCTCCCCATGCTGGTTACCTTCGTCTGCACCCTACAACTTTCCTGTCTTCTTCTCCTGAACGTTTCCTCTCTTACTCTCGCTCTCCTGGTGCCATATGCCAGCTCCGCCCCATCAAAGGTACCGTCCGCAAGATGCCCCACATTACTCGTGAAGTTGCTGAGAAGATGTTGGCTGGAAGCCGAAAGGAAATTGCTGAGAACTTGATGATCGTTGACTTGATCCGCCATGACTTGCACAACGCTGTTGGCGAGAATGTTGAATGCCTAAAGTTCTGTGGCATTGAAGAGTACAAGACTGTCTGGCAGCTTGTCTCTGTTATCGAGGGTTCGCTCCCTGAGGATACTTCTGCTGAAGTCGATGACAGCTTGGGATGGGAGGTTTTGAGGCGCAGCCTGCCTCCTGGTATGTCTTGCCCCAATTCTCACATCCGGATCTCTCGAGTTGACTTGATTTCTCATAGGCTCCATGACCGGTGCTCCCAAGAAGCGTTCTGTCGAGCTCCTCCAGGGTATTGAAGGCTTCGAGCGTGGACCCTACTCTGGCGTCTTCGGCTACTGGTGCGCTGGTGGCGGCGGTGACTGGTCTGTTACAATCCGTAGCGTCTTTCTTCACGATTCCAAGAGGAACGGTGACGAAGAATGGTACGTTGGTGCTGGTGGTGCTATCACTGCCCTCTCTGATCCGGAGGCTGAGTGGGAAGAGACCAATGTCAAACTCAATGGTGTTGTCCGTGGTTTCGGTGCTTCTTGCTGAGCCAGTGGAAGGAGTTTCCCTTTAGATTTAATTTTACACTCTCATGTTTCTGTATACCATACCACTGTTCCGTAGTATAGTTGGATCTACTTCATAATATTATCTTTGGTGATGTTAGACTACTCACTGGACGAAAGTCCTTAACCTGCTACGGAGCCCAACCCTGGAGTAACCCTGGAGTAACCCTGGAGTTCCCCGGAACTATAAACAACGTGTCCAGGTTGTGTACCGTCCAGGTATTTAACATCACATGACATAACACGTTGATTTTGACTCTCCAATCCCACGTTATAGGTAGTCAATTCAGCAACCCACAACACCCTCATCTTTTGTTGAATTTTGGGTAGATCATCTGGCGAAACATAGCCCTTCGAAGTCATTCTTGGTACACCAGCATAAACATCCTCCGAATCGGATCTTTACACTATCGAACGCTTGGGCCATGCCTCGGACACGGAACGTCACGCGGCAGCAGTGGCAGGCAGCAATATCGCCCATGGATAATCCCAATGCAACTGCGATAAGAGTTCTGGGTTCCGCGTCACCCTGGCGCCAACTCAAGACAAGCCATCCGCCACTTGGAGACATGAGTACGAATTCATCGTTGAAGGAGAATCATGGATACAATCAGGGATACGATGATGGTCGTGAACAGGGTATGGATGAGACCAGTAAAGATAAGGGTGTTCACGAGGAGATTGGGAAGAGACAAAAGCCGCAACCATTGCAGGATATCACCGATCTTGTAGCCTCGCATCGGCTCTCTGGTGTGGGCGGACGAAGAGTGAGACGCAGGCATAGGGTGGGCATGACTGCTCCGACCTATCCTGTCTCCCCAAGTCCTATCAATAACCATGCTTCTATCACGCGAATATCTTTTACTTCGTCCCTGCCCCCTTCGTCGCCCCTTCCCCCAGTGTCTTTTGGACTTCCCACGTCAGACGCACGTCAATTCTTGGAGGATATTGTTCTTGTGGAACAGGAAGAATTACCTTTGGCTTCGGATGATCCGGAGCTGGCACGAAATTCAGATCCATTTGGATTCTTTGCGGTTGAGAAAGAACTTAAAGCACAACGCGATCGAGATTCTCGACCAGGCCCCTACACCGAGATAAGAGAAGCGGGAGGGTCGGTTCTAGTTCCCGCTTCGTCCCCTGCCCCCCTTCAACTGGATATCACAACTATAATGAATGACTCGGAAGCAGAGTTTGTATCACCCTGTGCTACCCCAAAAAAACCTCACAAGCGGAAGCCGAGATCAACTGCCAACATGGACAAAGGTAGAAAGAAGGATGATCTACTACTCAGCCCGCGTACCGAATCTTTACCGAGCTCTCCCTCGCCTCTGAAGGTCCGTGAGACTTTTCGGCACCGAAGTAGTTCCTATGTGGCAGTTTGCTCTGATGGAAACACGGATAGAGATGTTAAGACTCATATGCCCATCGAGAACTTTCCTTGTCGTGAGCTTCGCTCGATGGCGGAAGCGAATCAGTCAGCCCCCCTCCAGAGGAAAGCGAGGGCCAAGAGAGAGAGGGAGAACAGGAGCAGTACACCAAGCGATCCTGTGGAACTAGCTCGAAAACTACTGGATCGGCTTCCAAAGCGTCGGAAAAGGCATTTACCTGTATCTAAACCATGCCGAGAGAAACGGCAGCATAAAGCAACCAAGAACTCGACTCCTGCTGGAGTCAAGGTAGAGGTATGTGCTCCAGAATTGAATAGTAATACCCGCTGACCAACTGTAGGTAGATGGTAGGCGAGAAGCTATTCGGAACTATTTCAAAGAACTGGAAGACTATCGACTGGAAGAAGAGAAAGTGTATATCATTTGAGATTCAAACCACGTGTCATGACATCATCACTGGAACTTCGATCCCCACATGGCTCGATCGATAAAGATCGTAACAATGAACTATCAACGACAACGGCCTTTAAAAAACGCTAGCTCTTTCCACTTCCTTCTACCTCAGTTTCTCCCTTACGCCTACCCCCTCCTATGAATCCATCACACCCTGGGCCGCGTGTCCAGCGCGGCTTTGAACCAGAGAATGAGGGGTATGTCGCGCCTAGGGAGCAATCTCCGTACTTGACTGCTCTTTTTAAATATACATCTGCCATGAATGCTATGGACTTTGACGCGATCACTGAAGTCTTCGATCCCAAGCTTGTGCATACGACTCTGCCCTCAAGCCTACAGCGACCTGTTGTGAATTATGACCAGTATCTTCGGTATTTGGATAGCATCACGGACATGTTTGTCGATTGGGACGTAAGTCTCAACCATTTCTTCAACAACAGGACTGATTGTCGACTGATTTTTCTGCCATACAGGTCAAGATACATGATATTATTGAGGAGAAGAATAAGATGACTGTTCAGGTGCGTTCTTGAAGTATTTCCATTTGCACTACTTGTTCATGTAGCTTCAAGATGGTGACATCTGGCAGAGGAAGATCCCAGAGACTTTTTGTCAACGAAACTGTGCTAATTGTCCAATTCCAGAGGGTCAGCGGGAGGGAAGAACGAAAATATGGTCCGAACACTGCGCAGTGGCCAACTGATGCCCTACCAAAAATAATAAACGTCAAAGAATTCGTCGATAGTCTGGCCTCCAAGACCTGGTTCAAAGAAGAAAAGCAGTGGATGAAGGACAATGAGTCAATGGTACAACAACAGAATGTGGCAGGAGAAATCAGGTGGAAGAAAAGTCGTTGGAGATCAAGACAGGCGATGAGCTCGACAAACCAACCTGGGCAGCCGACAAGGTTTAATCAATCACCGACGATAGGTCCTGGCTATCAACATGCCTATCCCCCGACGTTTCCTCCTGGTAGCCCTATGATGTCACCTCACGTTCCCCGACCGGGTGCCTCGAGACCTTTTAACTTGTCGACCTCGTTGGGAGCACCTGAACCGGAGCACACGCAGTTCCGATCAGGTCAAGCTTATCCGGGATCGTACCATCCTTATTCGAAAGATAAGAACAGCGGAAGTTGATTACGAAGGGGGGTATTGAGGCATTATGGTGAATTGTTAATTTGGCAAGGTGATTAATAAAATGGCCTAGATATGGGGAAGTGGCTGGGAATGCTTCTTGGTCGTGGTATCGAGTGCATACTGCCGGGAAAACACTGATTTCCTGATGGCTTACGAGTTTCATTAAACCTCTTCAGTGTGATCAACCCTCCTGTTTACACGCGTTTCTAGATTTTAGAGGGCGGATTTCCATATGTATGTATCTCGATTGGTATCCTGATAATAATCTGTCTCTACATACTCAGCTTCACATTCTTTCCTTTGTGTTGTTATCTATAGCTTGTAATTATGTGACTGGGAGTAGAAACATGTCATCTGGGAAGCCCTTAGTGAGGGGTGTGCTCATGTGATGGGGCTGCACACTGCACATTATTTTCCTCCCCATTCATTGCCAACGAGTGCACTTGGGCTAGTTCATCGCTACTTATCCGGACATACCAGTTCAGTAGACTCCTTTTTTGTGTCGTCTGTTTTACCATATGCCGAAACAGCTGTCGCAAGTCGATTTCTGCCTTTGTTTGCGTATCCAATCAAATGTACTTCCGTCTGGACTCCTCCTTCTCAGAAAGTGACACATCTTACGGACTCGCAACACGATGAATTCGGCATTCTTCACATCTGGGATAGGAAAGCAGAACAAACATCAATTAAGAGCACAAGAGAAGTTTGTTTTCGCTCAGTGCGTATTGATTTTTCCACGGCGACAAGACCTGAAATTTCAAGTTTTATGGTTGGAAATACATATGTGTGTTGGGCATTCCTCAAACATCCAGAATTTCGTTTGAGAGAGGAATATGCATAGCTGTATACTGAGCAAGATTGGCTTGACGATCTAGAACTCGCGAGTGCGAACGAGCTGTGCGTTGTCAGCTTTATGTGTCTCTCAAGCCTGACCACTGACGTATCATTTACAGAGATGGTTTTGCTCTGAATGTAGGAGTCGAAGAGTGGCAAAAAGATCGTGTGTTGGACTGCTTCAAGGCTTCCGAACGCTTGTCGAACAAAAATGAGTTTAAGCTCTTCCTGAGCTTTGATATGACGTATGTTCGGTCTAAAATGTGCTGTACAATTTCCCGCTCTCAGTGTTAATTATCCAGGTCCATCCCAGGGCATTCAGAAAATGACACTAGCCATCTAGTTTCCTATCTATCGCCTCTTGCATGCCACCCACGCTTATTTAGGCACCCACACTCAGGAAGGGTCGTTATATCCACCTTTTCAGGAGAGAATTGCCACTTTGGAAAGGGCTGTTTGGACAAAGGATGGTCTCATCTAAAACAAGAATTGTCCATCGTTTCTCCGGTGAGACCGTTTCAATGACTTTCTGTGCTCTTTACTCATGCTATCGCTTAGGTCGATCTTATACCAGCATTTTTCACTGATCCTGTTCAGAATAGCTGTCTTGAAT
>Ga0157357_1000110_pt1 | contig 31307 bp, 36 predicted proteins | sample AttcapACBM1_FD_111485 | JGI IMG/M metagenome (GOLD analysis project Ga0157357, IMG submission 111485) | Fungus gardens microbial communities from leaf cutter ant in Botucatu, State of Sao Paulo, Brazil - Atta capiguara ACBM1 | ecosystem: Host-associated > Fungi > Mycelium > Unclassified ... | reverse complement strand
GTCCTGTGTTGGACAGTCTCAAGAAAAGAAATCGAGTTCTAATATTATGATTCAATGACCTTAGGGTTGATCAAAGAAAGGAATCTTATATTAGGGTTAACACAAGAGAACTCGATAGAGAACTCTGTATAAAATTGTCTACCTTATATACTAAACTACCATAGTCTATGCTACTACTTCTCTAGCCTACCCTAAATGACTATGTGCTCACCTTAAGGTCAACATATGTTGCACATGTTGTATAATGTCATCTTTCCAAAACCTTCTACTCTGTTCCATGTGATTATGTGATTATGTGACTGTGACTGTGTTATCTGATGTGACTGATGTGTGACAGTATGATCATGACATCACTCTAACCCTAACCCTAGATCCAAATACAGAAAATAAGAAAGAGGAACAAGAAATTAACTAAAGAAACTAGTGTCCAAGCTTTGCATGTCTGACAATAATATCTAATAACTTAGCAAGAACCTATTAGAATACTATATCCTTCATTCATAGGCAATCTAAGGACCAGAATTTCTCAGAATGGTCTACGTCAAGATGCTGGACATGAGTTCCAAATAGGAGGTCTTAGACCTTCTCAGCCTCATATGACCTACATAGCATGAGTCTGGGTCACCCATATCCAAATCAGGAATTGATAACTACATAATGATAATCTAGGTCGGTCACACTGGCTTCGCTAGCCTAACATGCTCACCGACAAGTTATCCAACACCTCCTGCTCGATTGCTCTTGGGCTCACTTTTTTGTGTTATATCACATACTTACGGAAGAAGAATTCTGTAAGGAGCCCTGATTCTTGCTATAGGCCGCATTCATGCTCATACGGTGGCAATAGCTCAACAAAATTCCTACAGTAGGACCGTCAGGACTGTTCACCTCGCATCCGAAAAACGAACATAAGCTGGTTCAGGAAGGCTATGAGAAGGTACACATTTGTTTCCTGCGCTGAGTTGCCTCTCTCAGATATTGTGCTGTACTTCTAGCACCGGATATTCAAAATAAGAAGGGGATTTCTTTCCTGGATTGTAGTTGTCGTTGCCCCCGATCTCATGGAAGACATGAGAAAAGGGACAGAAGAACAGATCTCATTCCTCGGTATCCTTTCCAAGGTTAGTCCCCACATTCATACTTTTTTGCTGAGCAAGGTCAAAAAGCATCCTTTCAGGAGGTTCAATTTGACCACACACTCGGCAACGAGCTGAAAGCCGATGATTCTCATATTAGGGTAACTCGTGGCTTGATGACGCGAAATATTGGTCCTCGCTTCCCTGACCTACTGGATGAGATCGTCAGGACATTGGAAAGTCTTCTGGTTGGAGCTGAGAAAGGTATGTATAAGCACGGTCCTCTATTGGAACACCCTCTCAGACTTTCTCAAAGGCTGGGTGGATATCCCTGCTTATAATTCGGTCGTTAAAATCGTTTCACGATATACCGCACGGTTTTTCGCAGGCCCAGAGCTCAGTATGTATCTGAGCACAGGTTCGAATTTCTGTGATTCCTTACTCTCTCTCTAGGCTCTAATTCAAGGTACACCACAATAATGGAAAATTTTGTTGCTCATGTAGTACAAGATGGCCCAAGGTTGCGCATGTATCCGAATTGGCTTAGGCCGTAGGTTTTGGCACTTCTACTTACCATATTTTTCTCTAAGTCATACACACAGTTTTGTTAGCCGCTTTCTGTTTGATAGGAGAGGAAAGGTGCAGGAAATTGAGAATTACCTGCTCCCAATCATCACAAAGCGTTTGGAGAGGGGTATGGATTCAGAGGATTTTGACCTAGAATCGGTGAGTCAATACATCCTCGGGACATCATTCTGCCATGAATTTACTGCTAATGTAGAACGATATGATCACTTGGCTGTGGTACACTGCGAACAAGGCTAACTGTACTGTTTACGACATCGTCATTCGAATGATTTTCCTTGAAGTTGCTTCCATCCGTACCACTTCAACTGTGAGTTGTCGAGTTACGAGCTTAACACCAATGGTTAATATTTAATACACTCTGCAAGCTCTTAACGAATGTCATGTTCAACCTGGCGACATACTCCTCGTATATTGGACCGTTGCGAGAGGAGATTTCGACGATCGTGAAAGCGGAAGGATGGAACAAGACATCGATTGAGAAAATGAGAAAACTTGATAGCTTCTTCAAAGAGTCGCACCGTGTCCACGGCTCTCCTGCTGGTGAGGGATCTTATGTCAAATTAAAAGACAATACAGAACACTCAACTTCCCATTCCCTTTAGTCACAGCTCGACGATTGGTGGTAAATAACTTTTCTTTCTCTGATGGTACTTTAATCCCGAAAGGGACAACTATCGCCCTCCCCGGTTACGCAATCAATCATGATGAGGTGATTTCAGTGATCGTTTTCTATCCTCTTGATAAAAACTCAAAGCATTTCCAAGCGATACTATGACAATCCGCAAGAATTCCAAGGATTTCGTTTCGCTGATAAGGATCCGTTGAAATGGCAACTGACGTCGATAAACTCAGAGTATATGCTATTTGGATATGGAAGACCCTCGTGGTAAGCATCATTTTTGACTATTCAGCAACAGTTCAATAGCTGCTAATCCAATAATACTGAACTAGTCCGGGTCGATTTTTTGCCGTCACTGAAATGAAGACTGTTGTTGCCAGAATCTTGCTAGATTATGACATCAAGCTGGTGGATGAAGAAGCTGGGAGGCCCCCAAACCTCCACATGAGAGGAGTTGTGGAGCCTAATAGGACAGCGAAAATATCTCTGAGGAAGAGAGCTTAGCATCATGTCATTGGTCAGGTGTTTGCCTCTAGGGCTAGATGATTGTGATTGTGATTGACTTGCATTGTCTAATTCATTATGTACAACGCTTTTCTATTGACATCTGTATGTCATCTGTATGTCCCTATCTCTGTTAGAATTTACTTCCCCTTGGATTATGATCAAAAAAAACATGTTATTAGAACAAAAGAACAGGTAGGTAAAGCAGGCCATTATGAGCATAGGTAAGCACCAGAGTGACCATATCTCAAGAGAAAGCTCCCTCGAACATTGACAAAGGATCCCAGCTGTTGAGGCTATGTTTAGTGTTATTCAAAGCAGATATTAAGATTTTGCTTCTTTCATACTTTAGAGAAACCTAGTCATTGAACAGCGGATGGAAATTCTGCAAGAGTGATATCAGTCACAGCCAGAGGAGGGTCACGGGATAGGCAAACCTTTTGTGTTGCTTGCGTAGGGCCGAAATCCATGTCATCGAACCTGACACTCTCAGAACGCTTGTCTAATTGTAAATCGCTCCGACTTTGGCTCAGTTTCGAGCCGGAAGTACCCTGTCTCTGGGAGGATGGGAACTCAACTTCTTCGCCTTCTCCTTCGAGAAGGGCATTGAGGTCTCCCAATGTCTCGACATCTCCCAACCCTACTTCTTTAAGGAAATTGTTCTCTGCAGTGGTGAGTTGTGAGGATGGCAAAAACAGTGGTTCTTCCTTCTCTGGTCGGGCGCTGTGCTGGGAATCTGGGTTGAGAGAATGTTGTCGAGACTGGACCATGTTTCTGGAGATGGCATCTGTTTCCACCTTGCGAACAATCTTCATCGCCCGGTTTGGTCGATTGATATCCATTGGAGTCTCTTCTCTTTCCCGTTTCTTATAGGACTGCATGGGCCGATAATTATTTTGGGAGGTGGGGATGGGGATACCTGGTGGTTGACTCGTCGCAATCACGAACAGGCCCTGGGTACAATCACCTTCGACGCCGATGAAGAGAGGGGATACAGTGTCGGTAAATCGCATGTCGAGGGGGAGCATCATCGAATCTGCATACGCAATAGTAGCCTGGAGCATTTAGATTGTACCAACGGAAAGTTTAAGATGAAGCTCACATTGAATTCGCGGAGATGAAAAGCAATGATGATCGGAGAGGTATATATACTGTAGGCATCGAACTCGTCTACGCTGATCATGAGCTCTGTCGAGATTTGTCCCTTGCCTAACAAGAGGATTGTCAAGCATGCAGCAGTGGCAGAGGAGCGAACTGACCCCTGTCCATAGAACTTTCACATGTCCTGAGACTAACGTTCTCGTTGCTGAAGGACCATATAAGCTGAGGGTCTGCTCTAGCACCCTTGTTCATCGGGAAATGCTCAAGCATATTGCGAAGTGCAGTGGGCCCAATGTTGACGCGTGCCTGATTGGGAGTATCAGGAACACCAGGAGCCATCAGGGCACTAGGTATTGAAAGAACAAGACGATGGGTTTTCACAATGCCTACGGTTTCGTCATTCTAACATGTCCAAAACGTGACGAAGTAGACGCACCGTGCTTGCATAGAAACCTGATGACGAGTTTGCTCTCCAGACCATCGACTTCCTCGTCGGATCCTGGGTCCGCGTCCAAACCTTCGACAATGGATATCTCGCATCGCTCTACTGATTTTTCCATCGACCGATGCTTCAGAACGGAAAGTAAGTTCTGTGATCAATCAGCGAGAATGTAAGTGCACACTTGAAGACGACCACCTTTGTGAGAAGTTGCGCCTTGGCCATGCGAACCTCGTCTCCACTGATCTCGCCTCTACGCTTGCCAAAATGATATCTCGAGAAGAATTCCTTCTCATACTTGAATCGACAATAGGCAGATTTTGCAGAATTTGTTGCGGAAAGAGAGAAATGATCAGGATACGCGCACATAGTCAATTCGTCTCCATATCTCGCGAGGCAATTGACCGCTCTTGTGAAGGCTGCCGATTTATGATGACTGGAAATAAATTGCTGAAAGAAGCAATACCATACGTTTGAGGGATGAAGCGTCGAGGGTGGCTTGCATATTCAATTATCAAGGAATGATGTTGACGTCTCTTTGTAGACTACCTCAATACAAATAACCGATATTTGACGGGCGGTCGCCATAACATTCCACACCCAAAATGGCTTTCCAGACGCCTGTTTGCGCCAGCGAGGCGCCAGGATAACACTGCATCGCTACTCCTGTGCAATAAAACAAAGGCAATAAACTTCTGCTGTTCTTGTCGCATACACTCCCTACTCCCATCGGTGGGATCCCACATCACGCTGATTTGGTGCCTTCAATCGTCTTTGCCGTAGCCTACAGTTTCTTGATGCCTGCTGTTGCTTACAGAATTTGGGACAAGAATAGTAGGACAGTGATGCTCCTGGGTAGCATTATTTTCGCTGTTGAAAGGTAATTTTATCTGATCACACCACTGTGTGATAGGATTGTCGCGTTTTCGTTGCGTGCTGCACAGGCCACTCACAAAGGCCAGCGCTTCTCTCTCAGCCTCACAGCTTACATCCAATCCGATCTGACTCTGGGTTACATTGGCATTGCGTCGGATCTCTGCAATTTACTCCGCTCAATGCTCGTTACCTCCACATATGGCTCAGAGACTCACATCCAATCAACAGAAGCAGAATCCCTATGGAGGTTTTGGCTGACCACTGCCAAGTTGAGTGATCCCGAAGTGAACAGGGGACCCAATAAAAGAAATTTCCGCAGGATGCCACCAGAGGACACCCCTGATCATCCGAGGACCAGGTTTTGGATACCGAACGGAACCACATTCACGGGCTACGCATTTTTGGCGGCCACAATCACAGGAATAATTGCTTCGGGCAGTTTTGCGCAGATGGTGAGAGGCGAGACCAGCGCCCATCGCATTGTCGTTTTATGGTAACCTCCTTTTCGCGTAATACTTGGAACGGGCAAGTTGATCATGTTTACAGCTATGTCAGCACTAGTATCTCCGCCTTTGTCATCTTATGGGTCATTGGAGCTTCGATATGGGGATACGTCTTTCTTCCGAGGGTGAATAGACGAGGCTGCCTCGTTCTCTGGATTATCTCCAGCTTAATGGTGAGTATTCTCGATCGGTTCGGACGACTCAAAAGTGACATGTGTCCCTGTCAGATGGTGATCGATATCTATCGCCTTTCCGTCTTGCACAATTCCATGGACAGCCTCCAGTCGATGGGTCCGGGGTCGCTCAACAGCTCAGGTGACAAAGCACTCTTTTACATCTTTCATATCCTTCCAGAGTGGCTCCGTGTTGCCCTTCTTTTCATATCCAATACGCGCCAGATATTCGACACAGGTTTGATGGGTGACTGCCGCTATCATGACGAGACTCCTCAAGAGTTAGAAAAACGACTGAAGGGAGAGGCAAAGCACAGAGAGAAACTCAAACTCCAGATGCTCCCACCTCCGGCACCTGCTGTGATCAGGCATTCCATCTAATAATGGGCGACCAGCTTCTAGTCATCGTGTAAATCCCATTTTTAGATTTGGCCTTCTCACTTGCTGTCCGAGTTTCTGAAGGCATGGAGATATTGATCCACATCTTAATTATCACAGTGACTGAAAAGGTAATTGACGATTACGAGTGCAGAAATGAAAATGCAATGTGCAGTGATATTACTTTGGTCTTGGATCAAACTACGTTGCCATAGATAGTAACCGGACATTTATTAGACTACTGGTCTTTCCAAATCTAGTAAGTATAGTTCGCTGATTGCCGTTCGACAAATATACTCATCACGTATCATGCTTTTTCGTTCTTTGTTTGTGGTCAGCATTTATTTCGCAATAAGCAAGCGCTACTGTGATAAAACGTGAAGGATCTACGCTATGAGAACCGAGGTAAGTGAGCCATCCAGAAGGGGAGGTGGAGGATGTGAAGTTTGCGAGTGAAGAGTAAGTATATAGCAAAATCTATGTATTAGAATGAATGTAAAAGAGGATGAGGGGCTCTGCCGAGCACGGGCATGCTTTTTTTCCACTGGGTTGCTCATGATGTCCTCCAGTGTGTTCTGTATAGGAGTTTCCTCTTAGATCTAAAAGACGAGCCTGTGACGTGCATTGCATAGGCTCGCATGGTGCCCATGGTAACGACCACTAATCGGCCCTGAATTTGTTTGGAATACCAAATTGTTATTAGGACAAAACAAGCTGTAAAATTAATAGATGAGGGGAACCAGCCTATATGGAACCTTTTCAGCCCAGTCCTCCCATTTTTTACCAGCTAACCGATGTAACGCCTCATCCTCTTTCGACATCCGTCCGAATATTCCAGAGATAGCAATGAATGCAATCATTGCACAGACAAGCCCTATAGTTGTTTTCATCACTGTGATATTCAGTATACCACTCTCCCTCACCCAAGAACCCTGAAGAGACAGACTCAGTGCTAATCACCACTACTGTCAATGTAAAATTCACCTTAGACCCATGCACAAGGAACATTCCGATGACTACAAGAATGACACCAGCATATGATGGATGGCGAACAATGGCATAGGGCCCCGATGTGATGAGCGTGTGGCCCTTGCGGATGCTCATCTCAAAGGTAAACAGAGTGCCCATGGCCCGATAACATTTGTATCTTATTAATCCTCCAATACTTGCCATGAAAGTCCCGACAAAAAAAGGGAGAGACATGCAGACACGTTCTGCAGTCCCACCCGAGAAAATAAGATGGGAGAGTAAAAAATGGGAGTAAGGGTGGTGGTGGCTGAGTGCATGTTGGGCAATGAGAACTACCGACTCAATAAGAGAAAAACTATTGATGAGGCACTGCATAATACAGATTAATAGCTTCAATGACTGTGCTGGAAATTTCAACTCACTTTGATAGTGAAGAGGATGTATCGTCGTCTAACGACGGCTTCAACGACTGTCCATTCCATCTCTTCGTTTTCTTTGGGGGGCGGTTGAGGTGGCGTATACATAACCCATATGCCAGTCATGAAGACGAGGATGAAAGGAACCTTTATCAACGGGAGCATGGTGAAAGGATAAGACTACTGATATGGAGTGCGCAGGAATGTAAGAGTGAACCTCTACTGGAGACGAATAATTTTGAAGACGCTTTAATAGGTGAATGAGTGAAGGGCAAGATTCATAAGATATACGGTTGAATCGACCGATCTGGTAATGAAATCATCCTGGACCACGGGGACAGATATATGATGCGTTCTCCATCAGATTCTGTAGCAGATACGTCAGTGGGCTTATGAGCTTGCAGGCTGAATAAGATATGTTAGAATGGTATCAACGCACTGTCCTCATGTGATGCTCCTTCAGAAGTGTGCAAATTTAACACATAAGGTCGGTTTCTTAAGCTGATCTTGGCCAATCAACCCGAACATATTATGTAGTCACTGCACTGCTCCTTCAGTGAAGGCACCCAGTGAATTCTCTGTAACACGTCCACAGGACCTTTATTTATTGCATCTACCACATTCACGCACAAGACAGAACACGCGCAGTTGATCACACCAGCAAATCAGTAGATCAATGCTCTGTAGAACGCGGTGAGCGTTCTATGAGCGTTCTAGCTTACTGCGGTATAGGATAAACTTTGCAAGTGATCCCGGCTATCATCCAAACTTCAAATTTGATGGAATCTTGTTTTGAAATGAAGTGTGGGATACACGGCATATTTTGTATCATATCAATCATCCCTTTGTTTTCCTTCCTCCCCCTCCTTTCGCCCACGTCGTACCGCATTTCTTCGAGGTTTTCAATCAGGGCTCCCGAGAAGTTTGACAGGTGAATATTTCAGAACGTTGCGGATGCAATCCTCCATAACTAAACGATCCCACACTTTGATGCAAGTTGATTCCGGTAGGAATGTTGATAGCCGGGATCACCTATTTTGGAGAATCTGCTAGGTGAATAGCCTTCGATGTATTTTTATCCTGATGCTGTATCCTGTGCTCTTTGCCTTCCGCGAGAGAAGACTGCTGCTTCTGTGAACACAAATGTTGTGTCTTGGTTTTTCTGATGACGCTGTCTCTACGTGTTCTTCCGGAAGCTTCTCTGCCTGCAAGGCATCTGGTTCTGGCAGTGCACTAGCTGCTGCCTATCACAGGTAAGCTACAGGCATATGGTGTATACATTGATGAACAACTGACCTACTTATATCATGTGTGCCCTCATCAACACTCTGAATAACGATATTGGTGACTTTTCGTGCATCCGCAAAGTTGAAGAGGTTAAGGGCTATGTTGTCGGTATGGGGTGTGCTCATGTCTGCTCCATATAATGGAGCCTTGTTGGGCATTGTTATGAACACACTTTGATTAATCATTTTCTTGTCGACTTGAATGCCTGATTATCACCCCGCAACTCTGTGATTCTCTGGATTGAACATCTAGGACGAGATTGTAGACTGTTGTAATACAAATTAAAATGCTGAGATCCTGCTCTCTGTTTCTGTTTCTCTTGCTTTGTGTAAGGTCTCAAAAATTGTGTTCGCTGAGATGGGAATTTGTCAAGCTGACCCCTGCTATTATCAGCTGCTTTCTGGCGATGTATCTCTGCTAAATATGACCACTGGCAGGCCTTGTTGGGTGCAAGATCATTGGGTGCAAGATCACATGAATATACTGTCATACTATAGATTTGTTCTTCCACAAGATACCTCGCAGACTTGTGCCTGATACAGTTGCGTGCCACAGAGTATACTCCATCACAGTAGACCTCTCTATATGGAGGAGTTTTCTTACTGTGGTCTCTTCTGTCATCCTTTCATCATTAGACTGAAAACTGTTTGGAGGCAGTCGCTCGGTCATTGACTGCCTGATACCGTTCGTCTCTTATCTGTCAAAAGTTGAAGGGACTCGTAGCATGCGTACAGGGCGGTAATTTCTTAAAAATGGGGTGCCGAGGTGGACGGCATTAATGTTCTAACCAAATTAGGAAACAACTTATCTGTAATCTACCAACAGACCCGTTGCTTGTAACAAATCGGTCACAGTGATACAAGTTAGATCTCAACATCATGTGATGGCGCTAACCCGGTATGTATAGATAATCGGGGCGCTAGTCACAATCTGCCTGAACGCCGACAATTGGTATGATATTATTCGTGATGTGGTTATGCTCGTGTTGGTGTGCATTTACACGCTTGAGAGTTAGAGAGGGACACAAAGGGAGCAACAAAGGGAGCAATGACAGGAGCCTGAGATGCCGAGGCCAAGCCTTAGTAACTTTCACATCGACTGCTCACTAGTTTCACAGTCTCTGATACTTTATTTCCTTTCCCATTTCCGCCCCCTCCCATTCTTTTCAGTCATGCAGAAAATCCTGTGTCCTCTGGCTGCCTTCTGCCTTTCCGCTTCCCTCGCTGGGTGTTCGACTGTGCTTGCACCTCCTGGTCAACCGAGGCGGAAGGGAGTACTGAACTCCTTTGAACTCGTAGGCGACAGCCTTGTCAGTGCCCAGCAAGTATGCTACTTGCGTACATATTATCCGGTACAACACGTACTCAGACGTCGCTTGGAAGCTATTCATTGGTACTCCAGACAAGATATACTTTGTTGACAAGGTGGAAAATAATCCTACCTCAGTCGACGGTCACCCTGCATGGGCATCTGGTATGCCATTTCTATGTTGCACGACTCAGACGACTGACTACCGGGATAGAGTGGACTCTCGGAACAGATTCCCAGCGACCTATGGATGCTATCACTAACTCATTCTGCGCTGTGAGCATTTGTTCCTCTACGTGATCGAACACGTGATGTTTAAATATAGGGTGGGAACGTGCTTGGCAATGGGACGTGGGTGAATGCGGGCGGGAACCAAGCTGTAACGTATGGTGGTAATGCAGCTTCCTCACAAGCAGGGCGAGGTCCATATCGTGACCCAGACGGACGAAACTCGTGCGTAAATTGTTCATATAATTCCGGCTCTCATTGAAATCACCACCAGCATTCGGTAAGACTCTTGAGCGTGGTTGTGTATCATACAACCCTCCACCACAGACTCCTGGATCCCTGTCAAGATGGGAAATGTAACTGGATCCTTTCTCAAAATCAAATAGATCAGCGCTGGTATCCGACGCTGTGAGTCCACTAGACGCAGCGTTATCGGGTGTTTAATATGTAGTTCTGTAGTGAAACATTGGAAGATGGTAGCATAATTATAGTAAGCCACCCACTCTTGTGATTAGTCAAGTGAAGTTTCATGAAGTTACTAGCTTGGTGGGTGCAAATTGGGCGGGTATGTCAATGATGCCAAACAAAACAATCCAACCTATGAGTTCTTCCCTCCCAACGGACCTCCCATCACTTCAAAAATATTATCGACCACATTACCTGCCAACTTATTCCCTCTAGTGTGGTTACTTCCTTCCGGGAGACTAATCCTCCAGTCGAATTGGGCTACATCACTTCTAAATTATACTAATAATGAGGAGACGCCTCTAGACGATATGCCTGATGCTGTTCGCGTCTACCCTGCCAGTGCTGGGACTGTTATGCTTCCTCTTAGAGCTGCTAACAACTGGACTGCCACTATCTTGTTCTGTGGTGGCTCAAATGTCCAGCCCAAAAGGTGTGTGGCGTTCCTCCTTGCGATTACTGCGGATTTGTGACCTCCGGTGTAGATGGACGTCCCCCAGCTTCATTGTACCAAGACATAGTGCATCGACGTCATGCGTTACCTTAACACCTGATATATCTAACTCGTACACTCAAGACGATCCTCTTCCCGAACCCCGAACTATGGTCAATCTCATCTTTCTCCCAACTGGCAAAATTTTCGCCGTTAATGGAGCCAGAATGGGTATATAATGTCATTGTTACTAACTACAAACTGTCTTATTGATTAATCGTAGGCACGGCCGGATATGGCAACACGAGCTGGGCTATCGGACAGTCCTATGCAGATGACCCTGTTTTGACGCCTGCAATTTATGATCCCAGTGCCCCTACAGGTCGACGCTGGTCTCAAGGTAAAGATGGTCTAAAAGCTAGCACAGTGCCACGCATGTACCACTCTTCTGCGATTTTGCTTTCCGATGGTGGGTAGGCTCAATGGTAGGCTGAGACTGAGAACTGACCAGCGTCTATACTAGGTTCCGTTATGATTTCTGGATCTAATCCCAATTCGGATTACAACGTCGGCCCGAAGATTCGATATCCGACCGAGTATAGAACCGAATTGTTCTATCCATCCTATTATAATGAAAGAAGACCAGAACCCAAGGGGTTGATCTCGCAGTTCTCTTATGGTGGACCCGCGTTCGACGTCCAACTCGATTCGGATGATCTCTTCGGCAACGTGTCGAACGTTCAAAACACTCAGGTCGTCATCCTTCGTACTGGATTTTCCACTCATGCCTTGGTATGCCAACTTGGTCCTGTATATACAGTGCAGTGCATTCATAACATTCGATGTTCAGAACATGGGTCAACGCTACCTTGAACTTGAACACAGCTACACCGGATACGATAACAACACCGCGACTCTACATGTACGCCAATTGCCACGCAACCCTGCCATCTTCGCGCCTGGACCTGCGTTCATCTTTGTTGTGGTGAACGGTATACCATCTGTCGGCCTTCAGGTGATGGTCGGTTCGGGAAAGCTGGGCAAGCAAGAGATACTCCCGGATGCCAGTCTACCTGATTCAACTATCGTCCAGGTTATGAGTGGTTCAGCAAACCTGAGCAGTGGGGCACTTGAAATATATTCTTTGGATTATTGGGTACTGTGCACAGGTATGGTACTTCTGGGAGGATTCATTGTCAAATGATAATTCTTTTGTTTCCTTGTTTTCATTGTTGTCTCTGAGTTTGATACGATTTTATTGTAATACTGTCTAGGCGTTTGCCTCCGATTTTAACAACGACGGTGTTCTGGCATCATAGTAGTTTACCCTGATCCTTAGCGTCCGTCTGCGTCCGTTTGTCGTGTACTCTACCTATCCCTTGTAGAACATCACTCCCTAGTACTGTATAGTGATGCAAATGCAATTGGTTTTTGATGATGACGTGGACCTTCATATGGTAGGTGCGGTCGTGATCGACTCCAAGTTCTTCCACCATGAACGACGGCCGTCGTACTTTCACCATCGCCATTCCTGGTGTCCCAGACCAGAAAACGCCCACAATTCCTCATCCAACGCCTCGACCAAAGCCCATGCACTTCAAGCGGGTCACCCTCACCTCTAAGAAGAACTGGTGGATGGGTACGCTCACTTTATATGTTTCTTGTGTAGCGCAACCCATGTATACTAAGTCTAGTTGAGATGGACGAGACAACCGAGTCGGACTCGACGGCAAGCAATACAATCACCAACTCGTTTTCGTCCTCAGAAGAAACGACAGTAGAGCCAGTATATAACTACAAGCATGGCATTGACGAGATTCAGCAACACGTAGCCAGATCTGTGCGAGAAGAGTCTCCACCTCCGTCACCAATTTATAATCCGCCACGCCATCCAAACTCGATATTTTCGTTTCCTACACCCACTGCTTACTCTGCCCCTCCCAACCCCACAACCAGTCTCGATCCCGTTGCACATGGATCAGCCTCTGAATTGTTCAAATGCATAGTCAAAAAGCCCGATGTCGTCCAGCTCGAAATTAATGGTGAGATGCAATCGAATGCGTCAGATGTTACTGTACAGTTCCTTGCGGAGCTTAGAGTGTACACGACATTGCATCGTCATCGCAATATATGTGCATTTTTGGGTTCGTTGGAAAATGTAGGAATGGTGTTGGAGTATATTGATGGAAGAACGCTTTACGATGTCATTGTGGCGAGGCCGCCACTGGCCCGGGGGAAGAAGATTGATTATCACAATCAGCTACTCGACGGTCTAACTCATTTACATTCTTATCGACTCTCTCATGGCGATCTTTCTCTTTTGAACGTGCAAGTAACGCATAGCATGGATACAATTAAGCTGCTCGACTTTGGCCGATCTGTATCTGCAGACTCGGTCTTCAAATCGCCTGACGATGAACCAGTTGATCCGTTCGCGTACTTGCAAAGGGAGAGACGAGGGGAAAAGAGATGGCCTTCGAGTGTCAGTAACGTTCCTGTTCCGGATGCAGTACCACTGCCAAGAATTGAACAAATTCATCCTGGGACGCGGCCGTTCTCGGCTCCTGAGATATTAAGAGGCGAGTGTCAAGACCCTCTTTTGGCCGATGCGTATAGCTTCGGAATGATTCTCGTTTGCTTGGATCGGTGCGAGAGCATTGATGTCAAGCCCTGGGATCAGAGGAAAGACAAGATTCCCAAGGATTTATTTGATGGGTGCCAGGAGTTTGAAGAACGGGCAAGGGAGTATCTGAGAAAGTGGGATGGAGACAGGCGGAGGCTTGCAAAATCCGACATGATTGAAGATATGGTTTCTTGATCAATCCTGCATCTCTAATATCAGCATCCAGGGCTTCTTTTTATTTTAATCGTTGGTTCACGCACCAAGACGATGGACAAAGCACTCCGGAGTCTTTTATAACGCCGAACCACAACTATCTATTCTGCAAGACCCTGTCACTGTGTTGCCTTCAACGTCGTACGCACTGCTGCATCTGTCCAACTGTATATCCGTGTCGGGTCAGACCATCATTTGGAACGCCCATGATGATTAATAGGCCATGACATGCTGTGGCCGAAAGGCGAAAACACATGCAGATTTTTCAACAGCACATGTAGCGATCGCCCTCCCAAGCTATTTTTTCCATTGTTCTGATAGGCATTATTGCATATTCGTTCACCCGTTAATGACACTACTCTACAGAACATAAGCCGAATAGTGGATACCTCTGGTCTTCTTGCGAGAAGCCCTTGGAAATGTACACGCTAGAATTTTCCTGTGGCTCCTTCAATGTCAGGCCTGGATATGGTTCCGGACCGCGAGTACACTCTCCTTTCCTTTGCGCGTCCAAGCAACGGACTATCATCCTCATCCCGCAAGTAATAAGACCAATCCGCTGTACGGTCCATCTCTGTCTGCGAGAAACCATTCCCAAGATACGAGAATCTGTTTCCAGTATAAGTGAAATCCCAGTCCTCGTAACGAGGCTGAAGGAGGGCTTCGAGATAGTGTAAGCTACTCCCAGGCCAAAGAGCGGTTACTTTTCCAGTAATGCTACCGTTTTTGTACCAGGAACGACAATTTGTTTCCCAGACGGTGCGTTTCATGTAGTTGTCTTTGTGTTTCATGAAATCTGTTACGGCTTCTTTCTTCGGAGAAATACTGTGAATATTTTCGGTTTGATAACGGTTTATTAGTTTGAGGAAGTAATCTATTTGTGCCTCTGGTAATTAGGGTTCAGTAACAGGTGAGAAAGAAGGGAAGTAGAAAGAGAAGTTTGCTTACCTATGCAGATCAGCACAGGTCCGTTTCCAACAGGACTATTCGGACCAATGACGATGAAATAATTTGGAAATTCAGCTACAGCGAATCCAAGATAATTGTTTGGTTCATTTTTCCATGCATCTTCCAATGACACTCCGTTGAAACCAATGACTGGAAACCGTGGAAGATAACTGACGTCAAAACCCGTAGCACAGATGATAACGTCGACAGGATATTCCTTCTCATCATCACTTTTACACCCTTTGGGTGTGATTTCCTTCACGCCATATGATACCACTTTTGTTTTCTCGTGCATTAAGGCCTCAAGATAACCTACACCTGGAGTTATCCGGCGACAACCTACACCCCACTTTGGGATGACTTTGTCTTGTAGATCTGAGCCTACGAGTTTTCGAGCCATGGTGTCGCGCATGTTAGATGTGAAGGTCTTTTGAAAAAGAGAGTCCTTGAGAAAGAGAGGGAAAAGCTCGTTTAGGCTGGAATCCAATTCACGACGGTGTTGTTCAAGTTTCTTTGAGTCAGAGGCAAAGGTTTGTTTTTCTTCGTCGGTATAGAAATGTTGAGCAAATCCCTGGGTCGGCAAGACCCATGATGCGGAACGATTGAAGGTGATGACGCTTTTGACCTTGGGGAGGATAGCAGGAAGTGTTTGAATTGCTGATGAGCTTGATTTAAATGTGTCAGTTGATGAAAAAATTTGTTTTCGTTGACGTACCCAGTTCCAAGGAGTGCGACGGTTTTATCAGTGAGATCAAGACTTCGATCATACTTTGCAGTATGCAGGATTTTGCCCTCAGATTTATCGATTCCAGGGATATCTGGCCATTTCCAATTGTTCAGGACGCCTTGTGCGTTGATTAAGAAGTGACACCAGTCATGGACACTGTTGCCGGTTTTGAGATCGGTAACTTGGATGTTCCACTGGCCTTTGACGTTGTCCCATTCAGCATGGGAGACACGTTTATTGAATTGGCAGTATTTGCGTAGATCATATTTCTCCGTGAAGCGGAGGAAATATTGTTGGATCTCGTCTGTACCGACGTAGGTAGAAGACCAGTAGGGATTGGGTTCGAAAGACAAGGTGTATGCGTGAGCGGCGACGTCGCAAGCGCAGCTAACAATGCAGAAGAAATGTTAGTCATATTCAATGCTGAGAGAAGGAACAACAACAAACCCTGGATATTTATTTTCGAGCCATGTTCCGCCGACGTCTTCATTCTTCTCGTAGAGGATGAGCTCAAAGTCCTCGAATGATCGTTGTAGTTTGTGAGCAAAGACAAGACCAGAGGCGCCAGCCCCAACGGTGATAACTCGGATTGTCTTTGAATTATGAATTGGTTTATCCCACCCTGGGTATGGTGCAGTAGTTGATGGTACAGTTCCGTTGGGCATGATAGGATTTGGATGTCCTTTGAATACTACAGCCCAGGGTTATATATACCATGACGAAGAGATTCATCGACCAGACGCCAAAAGCTTGTGAACTTTCTCCCGTAAGAATACGCCAGTGCACAGAGTGGTATGTCAAGTGATACATTGAGGAAGCCATGGCTGATAAGATTTTGATCTGACCATGTGTATAGACAAACAATGGCAAGCGACTGTCAGCGATATTTTCGGCTCGCGTTGGCCATGGACAATATCTCCGCCATTGCCTTTGGCCTCGCCCTTCGCTTTGTCCTCGACTCCGTTGCCGGCCATGATTTAAGGCTCACCGGCACTCTTGTTGGCCTCTGGGAGGGTGCAGTTACTCTCCATCTGCTCAACAGGATGCCTGACTCGGTTGATCCTTACATCGCATATCTTGTCCGTCTTCTTGTCGACTTCCTGGTCACAGAAAACATCCTCAGGCTTATCCTTGTCGTCGTGTGGACGGGGTTGGGCATGGTCCTGGTAGACGTCGCACCCGCGATCTGGCACGATGTCGGTGGCCACAGGGTCTGGCGGCGTTTCCGTCGAGACATGTACTACATGTCCCGCTCAGTTCCAACTGTGTCTATTCCTCCCCTCTTTCCGAGAGCCCGCGTTGTCCGTTTTTCTCCTGTCATTCAGCCAACAGAGATAAGTGAGACGCTCAGCACACTCTCACCCACCCCCGCAACTCCCACTGTCACTTCCCAACCACCAACAACCCAAGACGTCCCTCCAACCCAAGGTATTCCTCCAACAGATGGTCCTGTTCGCACCCGCCGAGTACCAGGAGGCGACGTCAGTGTTTTCTCTGAAACAAACTCGGATGGAGGCTCTGTTGTCGACTTACGCCCTCCTATCAGTGGCAGATCCATTGGAACGTCTCATACCCAGTACACCGTTCGCCCTTGTAGCAATCCTGTCGATGGTTCTGTGTCGCAAGCACACTCGAATTCCGTTGACGATTCCAACCTCTCCTCTGATGCGTCTTCTGCATCTGCTGAAACTCTTAGTCAGCAGCCTCAAAAAGAAGAGATTGAGATTCCGATTCGTAAAGTTGACAAGGGCAAGGGAAAAGTGGTTGATACAGATACTTCTGGTCTCCCACCCCTTGCTCTTCCTCCAACTCCATCAGACTCAAACCGGCCTCACTTTGAGGTCAGTCGCACTTCTATTGTGCCCACGATCACTGGTATGCCTTCTATTCCTGACTTCTACGAGTCAGCGTTGGGCTCGGATTGGGAGAATATCAGAAAGGAAGAAGCAGAAGAGACAGTGACGCCTCCTACACCCCCAAAGAAGGATTTTGATTCCAAGATCTATGAATCGCTACCTGCTCACATCATTCCCCCTCCTGCATCCTCAGTGTATGAGCCTACACCCCGGCCATCAATCTTCGGCAAGGACCTTTGGGATGATGTGAGCAATAAGGCACCTTCTACGCCTTATCCGGTATGTAAAGTCACCAAGATAATATAATCTAGTTTCTGAACACCTGATACAGAGGCCCATATTCGAACAAAGAATGTCACGGTTTCCGCAACCTACGACCTCTAATCTTCAAGCACCAGAAGAACATATTTCTCAACCCATCAAAAAGAGAAAATCCGGACTTCCTTCTGTTCCTCAGACCCCTGTGTACGGTGATACATGGGGTGCAGAACAAGACCAAATACCTCCTCCAACCCCCAGTGTCCTTGGTGCGACCCCTATGTTCGGCCATACTGTAGGTCTGAGTGAGTCGGTTCATCCGAATTCAGAGTCTCTTGTACCCCTTGCCGAGCACGGACGGAGACCCGCTGATCGTATCCCCGAGCAACAGGATTCTGGTGACGCTGGCTTCGGAGACCATCCAGAGAATAGTTCCGTTGTGCCTGTTCAATCACAGGATCAGCATAACCCTCAGTCTGTACTTCCCACTTTTCAGCAGCAGTCCGTACCACACACTCCCCGGGAACAATCTCGACCTGTCCCTCCCCCTTCTGGTCAGCAAACAAGCACAGGACCTCTCACACGCTTATACAAGACGCAAACGATCTCTGGTTCTCCTCAGCAACGATCGCAAGCTATTCCTCCCATCCATAGTCAAAAGTCAAGGACGGTTCCATCTACTCCCCTGCACAGAGCACAGACAGCTCTACCCACCCCCGTTAATAAAGATAAAGCTCGGACTGTTCTTCCTACACCTCAACACTCATTCACTATGTTACTACCAGATCACCCATCGCCTCAACTTGAGCCAGTTCCTCCTGAGCCTATTCCCCTTACACCGCTAGACCGGATAAGAAATGTGCCATCGCCCCGCCAACCTCCGGTTAGAACTGTCTCATCTGAGTCTCAACGACCTTCTAAAGCTGTATCATCGAATCCTCAGTCTAAAACGAAGACTGTATCATCGATTTCCCAAGATCAGAATATATTCGATGACTTTGTTGGAGGTGATATGGGTGAGTTTGGATTGCGGGGTCTCACAGGGCGACAGCAGCCGCCTGAAAGTAATTTGGGGACTGGAGAGGTTAATGGTAGAATCGCCGGGGAGGGTAACAAACCATACGAAGGAACGAAAGGGGAAGACATTGGTGAAACTCACAGTGGGGACAACAACAACAACGGAAACGAGAACAAAAACGACAAAGGCGATATTGATGTCGAAGCAGATGATCGTGGTGGAGGTGATATTCAAGCCGACAAACATAATAGTCCGATGTCGCCTGTCTCATCGGCTGATAGCTCCATCGTCAATGACCCTGAAATAAAAGAGAGGAATAAGCAGGCTATCATCATTCGTGCGCAGATTCAAGAACTAACACTGAGGATTGAGAACCTGGAGGATGAGAAGTTGAAGGCACAGGGAAGGGAAGAGTTGGATCCGCTGAGTGAGGAAAGTGCTTTTAAGGAAGAAGAGATTCAGAAGGCGAAGCGGAGCTTGGAGAAGCTGAAAAAGCGAGCGGAGAAGAGGTTTCAGGCTGGTGAGTATTCTCTTTGACTCAGCACCTAGCCAAGGGTTAATTGGTGATTTTAAAATAGCTGTGGAATCCACGGGCCAACGCACTGTCCCCTGGCCTCTGTCACTCAAATTTGAGTCTAGCTTACCGGACGATGCAGCGTTAAGGCTGGAAGATATCTTGGGATTGATGTTCAGAGTTGAGCAGGAGAAATTCAAAATTGAGATTCAACTGCCAAAAGGTAACCAGGGGAGGGCCGTTAAAGCCGCGGTGCAGAAAGTGCTCACTGAGTAAGTCACGTTCTTCGAGTTTTTTTCCAAGGATAGCTTTTTCTCTGACTGCTCTGGTTTCGAAACCAAATAGATACGGTATCAAGGCTATTAACAAGACGTCGGTCATGACTATGACTATGATGCCCAAAGCATATTTAGAGATGATCACGACGTTCCGAAAAAATCACTCGAAAGAGGAAGATGATTCATGGTCATGATTTCTGTTTACCTGCTCTACCCTTGATTTTCATTCTGTTGTCTTGTATTTTGGATCGAGTTGTTGATATACCGTTTCCTCTGTAGTGATGTGTACTGCTTACCGAACGACGGACTACTCTTGCTGCTGTGTTGGAATCAAGCCTAAAGAATACTAATTTTGTCTTTTGGTGTTCCCTTGTAGGATACAAACAGGATTTGGAGAATGACACTCTATTAATACAAACCTCAGTAGCTCGAGTATAATTGAATTCTCTGAACGAGGGCTATCAGAAAGAGCATCACTCCTGATATCATCACATTGCAGGACAAGATATCAATCTCATGATAAACACGAAAACGATAATCGATTCAACACTAGACAAACTACAAAACTCGCAGGAAATTTTCATCAATCATCTTGCGGTCGTGAAACCTCCAGTTGAAAGACTCTCCGGCACACCTCCTTCACAACTATCCACAGCGGTCTTGTCCGCGGTGAGAGTAATAGCGATATCACCACCAAGCCTGAACGCATCATAAAAATCAAAATAACATCTCGAAGTGCTGGGTTTTCCATTAATTGTTACACTCTTCACATATGCGGGTACACCAGGTGGTATTTCCCGTCGTACGGACCTGGGAGAGAAGTTAACGACAGTGACAGTGGTACTGACGTTAAGGAAAGAATTGTGGATAGTGTATCGAGGTGTGAAGGGTGAGAGCACTAAGAGTTGAGTAGTCGAAGGTACTGGGTATAATCCAAGAAGGTGGAAAGAAAGAAGTGTGGCCATAGCAGCTTGATCGTCATTTCCTGGAAGACCGCCAGCAGCTGGTTGTCACGAAATATTAGCACCGGGTTATAACGAATTGCGAAAAGGACACACTGATGCCAAAGTTGTCAAATACAACTTTACGGACACGATCAACAGACATAGCCGGATGATTCGCGTAGTGGTAGCCAATTGGTGTCTATAGAAGATAAGCAGACACGACGGGGAAGGCGAATTTCGTATTACCTGGAAGGATGGCTCATTGCCAGCAAGATAATATCCCGCCTATGAAAGAACGTTCACAATACAGTAGTGATGTCTTTTAAAGGTTACCTACGTTGAAGAAATGTTCGAGGCGATCGACGAAAATTTTCTACGCAATTATGAACTTCTAGTAGGATTGAATCATTGGAAACTCACACTCCCTCCCATCAGCTCGATCAGGTGTGCAGTGTCATGCGGCGCATACCTGAATATTCAATTACTATCCGAACGATGAAAGCAATTGACTGTAGCTCACCAACTGTACTCCCAAGAAGATGATTCGTAGAATCCATTTTGGTTGTTTGATTGCAAGGAGCAAGCCCTGGTATCATTCTTATCTTTTGGCGAGCAATCGATGGGATTGTTGAAGAAGAATGTCCCATTTGAGTATCGCTTCTGCATAAACCCTGCTCTGACTTCAGGACCCAGGCTGTATCCATTAATATCAAGGATGCGCACCTTTGAATCCATCGTCGGTCACAGAAGGGTTCCAAACATTACGGTAGAACTCATCATACGGTCAGCGGCGTAGATACCCAAGATGACATGATGCCTACGAGGGAACGATTGGTATATTTAGAGACGTCATCCTCCTTGCCTAATAGCTGAGCCACTTGACGAATACCGAAATCTTCAAATGCATACTACATATTCGATATCCGATTAATACAAGTGATTCAGTCTCTAACGGGACTGACCTCTAACGTTCGACTCCCTTCACGAGTTTGTCGCCCAGTGCTTGACACATCTAGAACGGCGAACGGTACGTAACCAAACTGTCTATTTGATCACCACTAGATGAAACCGTTATCTTACATACTGATCTACACTCACTTGTAAACATTGATTTGCCTTCCCATGGTATTCCATTCAGGGGGATTCAACTCTCCGTCAGCAAGGAGAGCAGAATATAACTCATCGATATCAATACCGAGTCGTGAGGCTTCATTGTGGTAATGAACAGCAAAATGAGAGACAATGTTGTCGGCACTTGAACCTAAAACAGCGCGATTGCGGGAGCAGTCAGCCTATGAAATCTGTAAGAATTATGGAGGCTTGCTCACCTCCTTGAGTCCAGCCTGGTAAATTGTTGGCTCGACATTCAGGCATCCATCCGAGTTTCCTCCAACCATCAATGTAGCTATCCACGATTTGGGCAAACTCAACTGGAGAATGGAGAGACATTAGAGGGTAGAAAGTTCTGAACTTGATCGTTCTCAGTTGTTTGAGCGGTGGTATTCATTTGTGACCTACAGTGTCCCAGCTAATTATAGGATCATCGGTGAACCAGAGGAACGCGAAAGATGTAGGATACTTACCTGCAATAGAGAGAGTCAAAGTAAAAAGAATCAGTATTAGCAAAGACACCCTGAGTCTCTCCAGTAGCATTGTTCTACACCGAGTGTCAAAAGTAATCCAATGAAGCTCTGGTATGACTACCGACCGGTGTCAAGGATGCACGATACAGCGAGGAATACAGCATCTCAGTGATATTGGGTGCTGTACCACTAACATCAATTTCAATTTTGCTCAACTTCTCCTGCCACAGTGCCTTGGCCCTTGCATGGATATCATCAAATGATGTAGTACCAATTTCTTCCTCTGCATTGGTACATGCCTGGTCTGTAGAAACAAACGAGATACCAACGCGGATATTGACTTGTTGCGGCTGGCCGGAGTAAGAAAACAATGCACCCGATTGATAGACGCCACCAATGAGGTTGAGGCTCAGATTCAGATGCGTCATACCTAGGCCTTTAGCGTCTAATCCAAACATGTCACCTGTCCAAACACCGAATTCGTCGAGCTTCTGCTTGCCATTGTCAAGAAGGTCGTAGCATGCAAATGCCTGGTAATCAAATCTCGGAGGACCAAAACTGGAAGTCGAGGTGCATTGGCCAATTGTCGTTTTATATCAAAAGGGGGCTGACCTAGAACCCCATTTTCCACCAATTGTGATTCGACCTTGATTTGGATCAATAGTGAGCTCACCTCCAGCAAACGACACAGGCAGGTCATTTGCTAGGTCAAGAACAAAATACGGCTTGGATCCGGAAGGGAAAGTGAATCTTTCCAGTCCAGCACGACGAGTGGCAGTAGCCTCCATTCGAATGTCATTGTTCAATGTTAAAGAGAAGTATCCAGGCGAAGCATCTGAGCAACCATCCCATCAGTCATGAATGGTATGGGATATATGGTAGATGAAAGACCATCAGTATTTTTCTTCCTCAGGCGTTCCCGAGTATCGAGAGTTGTGGTGCAAGTATCAAATCCATGGGGACAGAGAAGAGGCATGATCTCAAAGTTTCCATAAGTACCTACATCAATGAAAATGGTCAATCACTAGCTCAAAATGGAGTAGATATATCTCCACCTAAGGACGAACCAGTCCCACTATCGTGCAGGGGAGATAAACCACGGATTTTCTGTGTGTTTTCAGCGACGTATCCTGTCAAAGATATTGGCAGTGCAGTAAACTATAGTATATGAACTTGACGAACCAGCAGGAGCATAGCCGGTCATATCAGTGGAGAATTTGACCTATAATTTTCTTCTAAACCTGTCGCCCCTCGCCTTTGCGGAGCTCACCATGCCAAATGGGATAGAAGCGCCTGGGCTAAAAGGATTCATTTATTTGAAGTTAATTCTCCGTGTCTCATAGACACAGACTTAAAATGATGACATACCAGACATCACCAAAATTGTCTAGGAGAGCTTTTAGATGAAAGCACGCGCAAAAAGCTGCCACATACCAGTGCCAATAAAAGGATTGACGAAGGCCGTGTAATCTGGTGTGCCAGACTGATTAGATGCGGCTGCAATAGCAGCGGAAATACGTCTTTGAAGGCTTGGAGAAGGCTGAGCGCGAACGGATAAAGTTATAAACGAGAATATCAATATGAATACTACTGCAGCAAGCATCACTTGAGGAATGTTAGGTAGGGGGATCTTTAGAAAAGCAATGTATCGAAAGTGGTAATAATAGGATACAATATTTGATAGGGGGTCTATTTGCCAACTTTGGGGTGCCGATCCCACCCTCTATAAATAGCCTGACAAATGCGCTGTGACAATGGTCAGGTTTCAGAAGGACCATGCCTGTATTTCAAGTGTTGCCTTAGCTTAGTCAAGAAGCTAGGTCAGGCTTTATGAATCTCATCTATTTGGCATAAAGAGTGTCTTAGCTTTTAAGCTGATCCATGAGTCATCCTTGGGCTAATCAAGAGGGAAAAAGGATTCATTGAAAGTGCCAAAATAATGAAGTGTGGAGTATCGATACTCTGGAAGTACCCCTATCAAGCATGAGAACATGCCCCATTTTTCTAATACAGCAGCTGACCCCATCTAGAGAAGTCGCTAAGAATGAATGAATGTGGGGGGGCAGATGTAGGTTCTAGGAAAAACACAAGCGCTGTGACGGTCGTAGAAAGTCCTCGTACACTGGGGTCTGAATCATTTTTCGGTGGCCTGCAAAGCTAGAGGTCAGAGGGTTGATTCGAAAATTTGCTCTCTGGAGTACTGTCTCTTCGTAGCAGCTCCAAGCGAGGATTATCGTCTCACGAACAATAGCATGCTGGTAATTTAGGCGAGGGCTTGTATGGACAAATAAACGAAAGCGCAGGCGAAGCATATACTTAAGCGTTCTTATTGGCCACTCGTTCAAGCTCTGCTAGGATAAGGTCCAATCCTTCTTGAGTCCAGAATTGCTTCTCGTGATTTGAAAGTCTACCGAGAACATAGGTGGCCATATCCGTTCCATCGTAACCGACACCAGCGCGGAAACGCCAGAAATTCTGTTCGCCTCCCAGTGCAGAAATGATGCTTTTGATGCCATTGTGACCGTTGGCCGAACCACCCAGGCGAACTGCGAGTTTTGTGACGTCGTGCTGAACCGAGTCAGAGACAACGACCATATTTGTTGAGTTGTGAAAGTTTTTCCTGTAGACATCGGCTATAGAAGGACCAGATATATTCATCAAAGATTCTGTATGACATATCAGACAACGACTTTGATGGAACAGGTAAAAATAATTGACAACGCACTAGGCTTGAATAGAGTCAATGAAATCGATTTCTCCCCAAGCTGGACCTCGCTCTGGCCGGTGTATCCCCCTTTTTGGTTTGATAGTTTGATTCCCAAGCGGGTAGCGAGAGAATCAACGATGAGGTGGCCGATGCTGGTGAGGTGAAAAACTGATCAGTCATTCCCACAGGAAATTATGAAGTACCTGTGCCGAGTAAGTGGCAGCGGGAGGTTTCCGAGGCCGACAACGAGGAGTTGGGGAAGGAGGCCCATATCGTATTGCTGGGCAAGCCGGTACGGTGCAGATTTATGTTGAACTAATGACTCCTCGCTGTGCCTCAGAAAAACATTTTTTACACTGATCTGGTACCTCCATTACGTAAGTATAGGTGTTCTTGACAATTTCTGCTTTGGTATTTATGTACTGCTTCTCCTCACCGTCCTCGACTATGTCTCCTACGACGACGAAGACGACGACGGAAACTCTAGACATCCAATCCGCATCGGCTACACTTAGACTACGACATGTCAAACGCACCAGTCTCTCCCCTCTTCAGCTATGCAAGTCTTTACCTGCCCCCGTCGAGACACTCGACCTGTCCAGGGTATCTCCAACACAGTCTCTTGCTTCCCTCCGCTTCCTTGTTCTATCTCATCTTGCAGATCTTGAACAACAACTTTCCGAACTGGAATCACCTGACTTCGAAGCCTGGAAGGTCAAAGGAGAGATCAAAATAGAAGAGGCAAGAGTTTGGGCAAAAGCCGCTTTGGACATGCTCAATCGTATCCGTGCGGAGGTACGGTCACATCTGCCGGACGTTCATTTTACAGATCTAGCACCTGCGGAGAAATTCCTCAGTGCATATATGCCAGAGCTACCAGAGATCTCCAGCCTCGTCGATGTGTACTCGCACCTTCCTGAGATGTCAGATGTACACTTGCCTGAAATGCCTTGTCTTCCAGACATGTCGGATATGAGAACACATCTCCCCGGTTTCACTGACGTGTGTTCCAAATGGGATGACGCACGAACACGTTTTCAAGGAATTGACTCTCGGAAATTGTTTGATTACATCCCAACGCTCTCAATGCGTCTACATTCCCTCCACTCTCATTTGTCCTCGACGGAAGTCGAGTTCGCCAAAATGCTTAGTATCTCTTCACTCGCACCAATTTTGCGGGATGTCTTGGATGCCTTGTCGTCATCGGACCTGGTGACAGAACTCACGGCCATTACAGCTGAAACAGAAGAACGAACAGATGAACTCATTGAGAAGGCTGCTTACGAAGTGGGGAAAGCCGCCAAACACTCTCTTCAAGGCATGCGTCTCATTACGTATCAAGATCTTCCAGAGCCTTGGAAGAATAACCCATTTGTTACCCAAGGATATAGGTACGCCTAGCTTCTTATATACATCACTTTTAGTGAGATACATAGATTTATACCCCTTGAGCGGTGGCCGCTCCTTATCAAGTCTCTCTTCACATTACACAATGAAACTCGTATGCTGAATCTTTTTTTGTTCTGTCTTGGGCTCTACCTCATCTTCTGCCGTAGTGAACATCCATACCCACCTTATACCCTTCATTCTCTACCTCGTCAACATCATCTCGCTCGTTCAGAATCCAACTCACTTTGATGCAGTCGAAGTGTACTTCATGTCATTTGCTTGCATTTGCCTTCTCGGTAGTGCCATCTGGCATACGATGGCCGGCTGTGCTCACCATAGGAGCATGCAGTTCTGTGCACGTGTGGACTATGTAGGAATCGGTTGGCTCATCAGTGCGAGTGTTGGCACTGTTGTACATTATGGCTACCAATGTCATCCTACGATCGGGCACGCATTTGAGGCTCTGTGTTTTACGATGGGTTTGCTTGGAAACACCCTGCCCTTCATGGATTGGTTTAACCAATCTAAGTATCGTGTATGCTTCGTTTAATATCCATCCTCCCGATCTCCCGACTGACCTCCTGCACATCAGTTTTATCGAATTAGTTTCTTCCTGGTACTCGCGTTCTCTGGACTCGCTCCGTTAACTGGACTAAGTATTCTTCACTCGCCCAAGGAAGTGTCGGTATTTATAGGTATGTCAATGTTCCACTTGCCGAAGCATCATTATCGAGCCTTGATTTTCACTAGCGCCCCTCTTACCATCTTTTATATCTTACCTTGTTGGTCTTGCGTTCTACACGTATCGCTGGCCTGAACGGCACCTTCCAGAGAACGTGCGTAGTGTTTTGGACCACTTTGGAGCAAGTTCGCACGCGATCTGGCACTGCTTCATTGTACTTGCCGTCAGTCAGCATAAGTATGGGATGCAGTCAATGAAGGATGGATTTCAATGTTTGGCGGACTACATGTCTGCCTGAAACATTGATTACAAGCTGAGGTATTGAGGCTTGGGAATCATTCTAGATTAAGTCATTGCCTTCAGCGAATTAGATATTTATGCTATCATTTTATATTAGTCACTCGCATTCACGTTATGTTATGGCTTAATTGCTCTTTTTAATCATTTCATGAAATAGTAAGACACAGCACTGGTCTCCCTGAAAGAACTGGACGTCGTATTGCATTGGTATTTGAGCTACAGGCAGTGCAGTAGGGGATGTGACATCTCAGCCATCGGCAGCCATCGGACACAACATTCATAGGACAAGTTGGAGACAAGTAATTAAATAGAAAAGAAAGAAAGAAGACAATACTCATGAATTCATGGAATCTTGTGAGATTGTGTTCGCGTTAATGGAATACTCACCGAGCATTTCAACAACGCGAACACAATCTCACAAAAGATTGCATGAAATGCAGTCGAGAATCTGCGAGAAAAAGAAATGTATCAATAAACTCATCATGAATAGCAGTAAGGAAACTCACAATGCTCTTTTGCTTTCTTTCATTCCCAAAAGTCATCTCAAGCGCGGAAAAATGTGTTTCCAAAGCCTATGACGGTCTTGCCCAGGCCCTGGATAGCACACCCGGCGGCAACAAGAGACGTTCCAGTGAAGAGTAAGGTCGAATTGATGATTTTTCGGCCCCTAGCTCGAATCTCTTGAAGACAACACGGGACTGCATCGATATCATCACTGGACCAGGGTAGGTCCTTTGCGTTACTCTCAAAGGGCAAAGGGCAGAACTGGGAATGAGTCCTGTAGAAGAAAAGGTGAGAAGTGTTAGTGACCCGAATGGCAATGAAGAGTAGAAGAGTAGAAGAGTAGTACACTACCTTGGATCGGATTCAAATGCGGTATATGGAGGAGGGGGATCCTCTGGTATGCTTATCTCATCCTTGATTATCATATTTCGATAAGAGGGTGGGCTAAATTCAATTTGTGAAAGTTGAAAGAGTTTGCAAAAGCTCGAGGGGACTCAAAGGATGGGATGCTGGTGAAATAGAGAAAGCTTTGCCATATGACAATCTACACACTGCCTTGCCTCGTGCGAAGGATCTCTGATGTTCTTTATACTTCTACTTCGATTAAGCGCCTTGTGTCTTTTCCAGGAGAACTTTGTTAAAATTTCCAAATAACTCATTTGGCGGGTAAATCTAAACCATCAGTTTCGATATTGACTCGTGTAGTATTGGGGAGATGAAGCAGCAGGAGTAGCGCAGCTCTGAACAACAAAGTTCGATAGTGATATGAATTATCTCATGAGTTATGAATTATCTGAGTCATTCACCAAGACGCGGATGACCTAACCTTGTAGGCCCGGCGTCGACGGTGTATCAACATATAGGTGAGTTTTTCTGGCAGATGAGTAGGGCAGGGATGTGATTGGGTAGTGCAGCAGGTGCTTTGTCTTATCAAGGTAGTTCTCCAGGGCTATGTCGTCAACAGTTCGCTTGTGTCAGACAGGAGGGCCGGTACTAGATCTGGTGTAGGCTTGGCCAGGAAGCTCTGAGAGGACTTAACCCCCTTCACAAATACTACACAGACTTGGGCTCTGGATTCTGATTGTAGAAAACTAAGAATTTCTAAGGTTTTTTTATAGAGGTGGGACAAGAGTGCTCTCTAGTCAAAGCTCAATGGTAGTGCCCCGTGTTGGATGAGGCGCGATATCCCAAGATTTATCAACAATTTAGTACATGGGGCACGGAGGCAGACTATGGTAGCTACTTCGTAACTACATACATTAAGACACACTACATGAAAAATGAAAAAAAAGGAAATGAAAAGAAAAGAAAAGGAAAGGAAAGGAAATAGAATAAAAGAAAAAGTCAAATCAGAAAAGCTAAAGACAGTTCGACTAAGTAACGCTTTCTCTGAAAGAGAAAGCATTGCAGTTAAACTCGAGGAAGAGGGTAAAATGCACAATTGAGTCTCTTCTCGGGTTCCAATAATTATTGTATCTTCTGCACTCATGAAGAATATGATACCTTGATTTGATGCAATGGAGGCCACATGGACACTTAAATTCCTCCCAAGGGAAGAATCTAAGATGATATTCACCTATTGGAGCATGATTAACAATTGCTCTTGTAGCTCTGGCACAAAGTGAATTGGAGTGCTCAAAGTATTTGAGCCATGGTCCTCCTCCGGAGGTCGATGGTTCAATTGGTTTTGAGTCATCATCTAGAAGCTCCAAGAAATGACATCCTTTATCATCCAATGTTTGGAAGGACATTTTCCAGCTGTTGAGAATGTTGTCACATTCATTTTTTCTGCTAAAATCCCATGAAGATTTGTATGGAAAGATGGGAGTGAGGTCAAACTTCTTTGTTTCTTTATCAATTATATTGTGAAGAGACCACTTACAGTGGCTTGGACAATTTCAGAATTCAATGGAATTGCTGTTATCTCTTTTGAAGAATTCTCTGAGTTCACAAGAGATTGCAGATGAATGAAGCTGATAGGGGTGCAATGATGAATCAAAAATTCTCTTAATAGTATGGATAAAATCCATGATGACAACAATTCAATTGACATTGGGGAGATAGGTGGCTTAGTTAATACCACATCTTATCACAAAAAGTTCTGCTTCAGTAAACATGATGTTTACTGCATGATGAATCATCTTTATGACTGGACTGTTGTGGACATGAATGTGAGATATTGAAGTGGCAACATTGTTCTTTATGCTGGCATCTGATACAACAATAATCAAATGTGGGTCTGTTGACAAATGAAGAATAGTATTGTTGAGTTTGTGCAAATGAGTCTTAACACTATCTTTTTCTGTTCATAGGATGAAACAAAAACTAATTGGGGAATATATTTATAAGTCTATTACCTGGTGAGAGTTCATGAGACTAGTAATAGCCTCAATACCAGCAGATGGAGAAGTGAGAAAAGCTCCTAATATCCATAAAACTGCTCTTCTCTGCATGTTTCTAAGCACTTTAAATGGATATGACAGTAGTGTTTTGTTATAGTATCACATTTGAAAGCTATATAGTGTGATAGGTAATATGCAGCTTTTATACAAACACCTCTTTTGAGTTGAGATGAGGCCTCTCAATGAATTGCTGAGCATCTTCATGCACTTGATCATTGATATTGTCTTGTTAGAGTAGAAGTCAATATGTTGTCTAAACATCAACTTTCTATTGAAAATGAATCTGAGATAATACCACATGTTCTTGGGTTTAAGGATAGGACCTCCTAGTGGTGAGAGGTCTAAGAGTGGAGGATTGAGAGTACTGTGTGATCTAGAAAAATGAAAAACTTCTGTTTTCCCATATTTTACAATCAGTCCAAATTTTTCAAGAAGAGAAGAGATAATATGGTAACTACAAAAAAGATTCAAATTAGAAACTATCAAATATTTGTCTTGTGCAACAAAAAGTCCATTATCTACAAAAGAGAGAATGAAAACTGAAATTTTTAGAATTTTTAGCCATTTTTCAAAAATATAAAGAAGAGGAGAAAGATATAAGGCTTAAAGAATGGGAGAAAGAGCAGATTCTTGACCTACTCCAATATTGATATTAAAAGATGGAGAAGAAAAATTGTTCCAAGAATATCTGGTTTTTCTATCTACTAAATAGTCTCAGAAAAATAATGAAACTTTAGAGTCAAAACTGGCTTTGATGAGTGTCATATGCAAGTCCACCCATCTGGAAATTACATCCCCATGGTGAAATCATCTCCAAAATATACAAGCCTGCCTTCTACAGCGGCCACCTTTCTCACAACATGTCTTATGGTGGTGCTGTACCTATCTGGGTATTCTGTCTTCCATGGCAGAGATACTCCTATTTGACTCAGTCTTCTATGACAGAGTTACTCCTGTCAGTGTCTCAACACTGAAACCTCTGCTTGGGGTAATAGGGG
>Ga0157357_1000109_pt1 | contig 31351 bp, 31 predicted proteins | sample AttcapACBM1_FD_111485 | JGI IMG/M metagenome (GOLD analysis project Ga0157357, IMG submission 111485) | Fungus gardens microbial communities from leaf cutter ant in Botucatu, State of Sao Paulo, Brazil - Atta capiguara ACBM1 | ecosystem: Host-associated > Fungi > Mycelium > Unclassified ... | reverse complement strand
TCTCTCAATATAGTGACTGTTAAGAACAAATATCTGCTTTCTTTAATCTTTAAGCTCATTTTGCAACTTTAGCATGCTAAATACTTTGTCAAGCTTGATATTTGTTGGGGTTTTAACAATGTCTGCATCAAGTCTAGAGATGAGTGAAAGACAGCTTTTTATACTAACTATAAACTTTTTGAATACTTAGTAATGTTCTTTGGCATGATTAATAGTCCAGCTATGTTTAGACTATGATGAATAACATTTTCTATGATCTCATAGCTGAAGGAATTATAATTGTATATCTAAATGATATTCTAATCTTTACCTAAATATTGGAAAAACATCATAGAGTAGGCTATAGAATTCTAAAAATCCTAGCTGAGTACAAGTTATTTTTCTGCCTCAAAAAGTGTAAATTTGACAAATAGCAGATTGAGTACTTGGGCCTGGTCATTTTCAAGAATCAAGTCAAAATGAACTTAGTGAAGGTGTTCAGAGTTTGTGACTGGCCAGTTCTTCAAATTGTACTGATCTGCAGATATTTTCCAGTTTCACCAACTTTTACTGGAGATTTATCCATGGATTTTCAGATATTACATGTCCTCTGTTTGATCTCACTAGCAACAACAATATTTAGACATGGACTACCAACCAACAAGATGCTTTTAATTTGCTAAAGATGACTATAACTTCTACATCTGTTCTAGCCTTCTTTGAAATTTCTATCCTATTTCAGATAGAAGTAGATAACTATAACTTTGGCATTTTCAGCAAGTTTCTCTCCTCTGTTGAACACAGCTATAAGATATATGACAAGAAAATGCTGGCAATAATTTGAGCTCTTGAAGAATGGTAGCACTTTCTAAGAGAGTAATAATCTCCATGGAAATTTAAATAGATTACTAGAATCTGGAATACTTCATGATGGCTAAAAAGCTCACTGAGCTTAGTAATTTTTATACTTAGCTAGATTCAATTTCATTTGTATTATTATACAATATACTAACCCAACCACATTCATTATCTATCCCAGATAATCTAATCTCATTCAAACTCACTTACTTTCCTTTAAAACAGATCACACTCTATTCCAATCAACTATTATACCATATACAAGAACCTTTCTATTCCACAACAAATCCCATAAAGCTCTGAGCAACAACTTCTATAATATCTAACAAAACCCAGAGTATATATAGCATCCTATTATTAGAAAGTTTCTTTCTGTATTTAAGAACTATGGTTACTATGTATAGTCTCTTAGTCTGATAATGTTAAGCATAGTTCATACCTTGTTATCTGAGATCTAATATAGGTCTCTTAGAAGTCCAAATAGGTTAGTTGAATGTTATCTAGGAACATAGAATATGAGAGTTAGAATGATCTTATTATGACTTTAAGCTTGGCTCAGATTGAAACTTAGGCAAGACTTGAGTAGATAAGAGAGGAAATGATCAATTGGTAAAGCATAAGAATATAAGATAGTATCTACAGCTATATATATCTAGAGACCATGAGGAATATATATGGTAGAACATGAAGAAACAGCTAGGAAACAATGAGGAAGCCTCTACTACTACATGAGGTGCTGACTGATTATACATGAGAAAAATATACAGTGTAGTCAATCAACTCATAGAGAAGAAACTCTAATACCTGGTTATCCATGAGTAAACCACCTGTTAACCATAAGACATCAATTGTAACAGATTTTTGGCTTCAGCTTATGTGCTATACTTCTACAAGTTGCATTAGTTATATATTTCAGATAAGATACTTAGAAACTTGAGAGTGGCAAAGTTTACCAGAAGATGGGAGGTGTATTGTCACTAGCACTGAAAGTAGGTGATAGTTTTAGTTGATTTTCAGAATAAGACTTTACTATATAAACTACTAGTATATATACTAAATATGCTACCTAAGATAGTTATCTAGGATAGAGCCTACTAAGTATTACTCTAGTTACTAGTGATTCTTGAATGTCAAGAATAGCAATTTATAGAGTTAACAAGGGTTCAGCAAGGATGTCTGAAATAGAATAGAGATGATTGATTTATACTGGAAGAGATTAGAGAATGTGGATAAGAGAAAGGTATTATTCATATATTGGAATGGATGTAGTTAGAATGGAATGTAACAGATAATTAACTTAGATTAAGTGTCATACTTGTCCTTAGTTTACATTCAAATATCTCTTCTTAAAATTATAACTATGTGACAAAGTTAAGCTAGATACAACTTCTTTCAGTTAAAGCCAAGGTTGTTATCTATATAACATACTACTTTCAACTCATATCTATACTTCTTTCACCAAGTCTCACTATTCAATCTGTCTTCCATACTACATTTGTGGATTTTCAGTGAGTGTAAATCAACACACTACTTGAGTAAGTTTATGTGTAAGCCAGATACATTGTTCTATTGACTGGATTATGGAGATAACTTATATAACAATAAGAATGTGGTCTTACTCAAGCTGCCAGAGACTTGAGCTTGAGTAATTATCATATACCAAGTCTAACTCTAGCAGTAGCCTATCTTTCACAGTGTTGTTATTCCTCTGTACATAACTTGTCTTCTGCAATAATGTCACTCTCTTGTACAAACCCTATGAGTACTTAGTCTTTCATAGCAGATTTGTCCTATCTAAAACCTCTGTCAGTATCTCACCACTGAAACCTCTGCTCAGTGCTGTACTATGAGAAGAATCTCAGTTCTCCTTTTAATCATACTTGTATTTAAGAACTAGTAGATATACTGTATTCTTCAGTCTTATAATGAATATCATTAAACACTAAACTCTGGCATTTCACAGCAATACACTTTTTATCAGAACTCACTCCCTTGAACTTTATTTGTTCTTCTGAAGTTGCAACTTTGTGGCAGACAGATGGCACAGCACATAAGCTGAAGCCAAGGTCATTTGCAAAGTTCATAATACTATGCTTTTTGTACAAGCTTCCATACTTGGTACAAATTCTGATCCAAGCTTGTGAACTTTTACCTTCAAGTGTGAATCATGCCTGACAATAATAAAAGAAATGGCATTTGAAGGTAATGAATCTGATTCTTCTGATGTATATCCACCATAGTAACAAACTTGGTCAATAAGAGGAACTAGTGACTAGAGCAGCAAGAAAACTCTGACAGTCATTTACTAGGTTTGTCTATTCTTTGGAGTAGTCAGATGGATTGTTTCTATTTTATGGCAAAATCTATATCTCTAACATCTGCAATCTCTGTCAATACATCATCTTTCTCTTTCATGATTCAAAGATTACTGGATATGCTGGATATTAGAAAACACTGGAACTGGTGGCCTTAGATATCTAGGTATGCCAGTTATTAGCTATACTAAATACAGAATGGAATACTATTAGTATAGACTTCATTGTGAAACTTCTCAAGTTGTTGGGGTTTGATATAAATGATAACTGTGATAGACTCAGTGTCTAAGACAGTACATTTCATTCCAATATATGATTATTACTATGGAGAGAATATTAAGGCTCTTCTTGTACAATGTGTGGAAACTCCATAGTCTTCTTACTTATGTTATCTTAGATAAAGATCTACAGTTTATTGTGCTTTTTACCAAAGAACTCTACTATCTCCTTGGAGTTGAGATTGCTTTGTCTATAGCCTAGCACTCCCAGTCAGATGAACAAACTGAGTAAGTAAATTAAGAACTGGATTATTACCTCTAGATCTTTATCAATGAGTGGTCGAATGATTAGTATGACCTCTTTCTATTAGTAGATTTTCAGTACAACAACCACATAAATTTCTTGATTTAACAACTTCTGTTTCTTCTTGATACTGAGCACCTTCTATAAATCGAGTTTGAGCCTCATCAACAGAAGTCTAAGTTAGAAAGCATTTCAAAATTCACAGAGTAGATATAGTTTGTACTTAAGGAAACAAAGTCTACTATCTAGAAATTCCATAACATGGCCAGGTATTACAACCAATATTGCAGCCCTGTTCCAGTGTTCAATCCTGATAATGAGATGTTCCTTGACTCCTTAAACATTTATTTATATAAAGTGTCTATCTGCCAAATTGTTGTATTGCTACCTCAGGTCTTATATAGTAGAAAAACAAGTAAGACTTATATTATACTGCCTAAAATTCTCCTCTGTACTATGAAGACTGTATTTGGTCATCAAGCTTACTGCTATGCCTAAAAATCCTATATTTGGGAGACATTCAAGTTCTCTTTCAAACTCTGTTATTATTAATGGAGAAAAGAAATAGAAGATCAAGAAAATCTTAGGCAGTTGCTAACATTGCAAGAGATACCAATATCTGATTAAGTGGAAGAGTTTGAGTCTTTTGGGAAAATGTCTCAAATATGTTTGCATTAGACAGAGCAGCAGAGTTTCATTCTCTCAATCTCCAAACTTCATAGTTTATTTGAGCAGCTGACTTTTAAACCATCAATTTTCACCTAATATCTTTTTCTTTGAGTTACAGCAATCTAGAAGGAGATATAGGTGTAAGAGGACTGTCAGCTCCAATATTTATTGATGATCCTATAGAATTTGATACTTCTACTGTAACTCTGTCATCTATTGTCATATATGTGAAGTTTGTTGTGTTTTTTCAGCTATTTCTGTCTATAGACTCTACCTTCTACTGTTATTTATATGATCATTCTCTAGTACTCTTAGTGTTAGGGAACCTAGCTCTTTTATACCTCAACTACTAGACTCTACTGTAAGTTTGTAGTATTGACCTAGTCATTGTAGATATCAAATTCTGCAGACTTCACTACAATCATGCTCTGTACTCTGTCTGCTACCATTTTTCCTGTAATCATTATTTCATACTTCTAGCCATTCTAAATAATCTTCTAAATATTTCTATTAGAGTTCTTAGTCATTTGGTTGCTATTATTTTTTGATTACCTCAGCACTGTTCTACTAGATTAAAATAGACTGTAGAGTATTTATAATAGTTGCTGTCTTTAGAAAACCTTATTCTGTCCTCTTAGATTTTTCTGGAGATCATAAACTCTGCATATATCTACAGACTTTGCTCAGTCACCCTAATACTTGGCCACTATCAGATGAGTCTTTGCCAATTATGAATAGTATTTTAGATATTTCCATTAGTATCTCTAATCATCTGAGTATCATCATTCTGGCTTAAATCAGTATTTTTCTACTAGATTGTAATCCAAATTAGAGTATTTAGGATAGTTGTCACCTTCAGAAAATCTTATTCTGTTTTCTTAAGTTTTTCTGGAGGTAAGTTGTATCTTTAATATATCTTATTAATAAAACTTTGGATTTCCTGGAGTAACTCTGCTGATCTCTCCAGACTTTGCCAGTCACTCTAATACTAGCCTTAAATACAAGTACTAGTTTCTACGATAATAACCAAGAAATAGAAAGAAGATATCTGCAAAGTAGAAAAGAGTTAAGTAATAGAAGACAGATATATTCAGATACTGATTGAAAAAGGGATAACTATAGAAATACTTCAGAGACTGATTTCTAGTAATTTAATAACAGCAAATCCAGGGAACAAGTCACTGGGCAATAAAACACAAATATGTGATCTGTGACAGTAAAGTCTATAAAAGTAAAAGATATCTAAGATTGATACAAGTGTCATTTGTTATGGAAGATAGATGTTCTTGTATTAGTCTATAACAAATTTATATATCACAAATAAGCGAGTAGCTTATTTTGTGTTAGTAGGTCAAAACCTTCTTTTGGTAGCCAAAATAGAAAAGCCAATTTATAGAACCTCTGTAGTTAATCTCTTCTCAATGATTATCTTAGACACCAAGACCCAGTATTTAAGGCTAGTAGATACTTTACAAAGAGGATTGAGAGTCAGGATTGAGCCTGGTATATTGAGCCTGGTATACTAAGTTGTCAGTTGTCTACACTGTACACTGCTGCTGGGACTTCCCTTCCAACCAATAACATGTGCTGTGTTGGAGAGGTAGTTATGAAACTGTTAGAAACCTCAAGGAACCAGGAACTACAGAGTATATGTGATAAGGTGAAGTTATAACACCCACAGTCTTCAACATGTGTAGTATTTATACCTTAGTAGTAGCTTAGAAGTACCATATTGGTACTTAACTTCAATGGCTGGCACATAACATATAAATCCTGGCCAAGAAGATGCCTGATTACAACAAGATGATATCCGGCAGGCAGGCGGCAGACGCGGCAAAATCAAGGTTATCGGTTATCATGAGCAGAGTATACAATTGCAATGACATTCTGGTACAACAAGATCTAGAGATGGGCACGGACGTGGTGATACAACACTACTCCGGAATCGCGGGACATGTACATGTAAATAAAATCTAAATATGGAAATGAACTTTTGGGATGCCAGATGTCAGACAAGGGAAAGAGATAAGACAGGTGATTATCGACTCGAGGTTGGAGGGAACCTAATTAGAATGTGACACCTACTATAGGAATGGCACGAGGCAACGGTACACTAAAGGCGAGAAGAAATCGACACTAGTATTCGAATGTCATGTGGTTGCTGGCACTTCATGGACAGTGTGAAAATTACCAATACTAAAACCACATAAGGATGATGGACAATGTCAAATTTATCCTGTGAAATCGGAAATGAGAGACAATCCCATAGAGAATGGAACATAGCGGAATGAACGGATTTTGACTGTGCACCACCACCAGTCATTTGAGTATCCTCTCCATCTTTTCGAGTGCTGCATCAACACCCTTGATCAATCTTGTCACGTGACGAGGAAATAATTGTTTCTCATTTTCCTGGACAGTCTCACGCGCAAAAACTTGGCCACTAAGTGCTTGCTCCAGAACAATAGGAAGGCCGAGAGTGATTCGGGTTAATTGGATTGTTATTCTCGTGCGCCCGAAAATATCGAAATACGATAACTCCTTGAAGGCATGTTGCACTTCGAGTAGTCGAGCCAGCTCGGCGTGAAGTGCGTTTATGCACGTCCGACAAGCTGAAGCCGAGGTCAACTGATGAGATCTTTGTAATTAAAGATTCCACATACTCAAGGCTCGCTCACGAATTGCTTCAAGAGTAATCAAAACAGAATCGATGCCATCCTCTTCGAGTCGTATTGAAGGATTAATCTCGTTTAGTGCCTCTGTGTCCCAAGAAAAAATCAGCCAAGGACTCGCAGATGATTTGGATTATACAGACTCAATAATGTCCGGATAATTTCTAGATCACCATCCAAGAAATCGTTGAAAACACTTAGAACAACTCCCTTGAATGTCTCCTCAGCATGGCTGGATGGATGCATAGCAAATACATCATATTCAGAGTCTGTCGAATGCGTATCGTATACACGTTTATGGGAAGGTTTGCTCAGAACCTCATAGGCGACAGCAACCTTTTGAAATGCATGCGTTGCATCAGGATTGTCGGGAAATTTACTAATGATGATTTCAGGGAAAGCGAGAAACTACTGAGGAGGAAGCATACTCTGGATGACATGCTCGACTCCGTGCAAGATATGCCCTTCGCAGAGTTGTCTTGTCAAGGCTGGAATATTTGGGCACCCCGAGTATTTCATAGAGGCAGTTGGTGGAGAGAACTGTTTTCAGCGTCTCTGGTTGATCGGTCTCTGACGAGGTATCGGAATGCGGCTGAGACTGGCCCGAAGATGTAGAGGGGAAGTTTTCGGACGCTGAGGGCTCCGCGACCCAGGTCAGGTATTTGCGTTCGTAATTTTCGATGTCCTTGTCTTCATCCTCGTCGATAGGTAAGTGAAAATACGTGCTCGCTACGGATGTTATGAGCAGATGAGTTCATATTATAAAGCGATAAACGTACCTGTATTAAGGGCGTAGGAAAGCATTGACAGCACCAACACGATGGGGGAAGGGAGATGAGGTGTTGAGTGAAAAAGATGGCCATCAACAGAGGCACTTATCACATGTTAAGTTCTGGCCATAATTTACCAGGGTCCATCATTCTCAGGGGTCCGAATAAAATCTACAATTGTTAGAGGATACTAGCTCCAATATTGTCTGCAAACTTCCGTGCTACCCTCGCAACCTCCCCTCGTTCCCCCATCATTGTGAGTCTGATAATTTCCTGATCTTTTAGGTAACCATCGGCATTCTCAGGTCTGACTGCACTAAGCTCGGAACGGCCAAATGCCCAGTTCAGAATGTGGACCGAGGGGGCGGAAGAATCTTTATCGATCAACCGAAGGAACCCTTTCAGCCTCCATGTGTTTTCCTTGGATAATGATTGGAGTGCTTTGAGTAAAACTTCTCGTTCTAGACCTTCGGTCGCATGTGAGTGGCCATGAGAAGAATGATTCTTCTTGCAATCGGAGCACTCATGGTCGAGCGAGTGTCTTTCCGGTGCCCCTCCCCTATATAGAGTTGCGGTCTCTACTTCGTTGTGGTGTGCTCTGTTCCTCTCATCCGTAGAAGAGATAGGATCGAGGAACAGTTTGGTTTGGTGACCAAATATGAGATCAGGGTCAACTCCATTTTTTCTCTGGCATTTGATCTTGGGTGTAGCATCATTTAACGTATTCAAGTGGTCAATGACTTCGTCAAGTTGCCTTTCGGAAACATGTTCCCATTTATTCTAACCTTGGGTTATTCACAACTCCTCAGGAAAAGTTACTCAAAGCTCACGATGAGGATAATATCGGTGTAAGAAGCCTGCATCCGTGCAGTTGGAGATTGATCTTCGTAGCCCACAAAATTCTCAGCGTCAATCACGGTAATTATGGCATCAAGCTTGAGGTCACCGCCCGTCATCTTCTCAATTTCTCTAATCTGAAATGCGAGAGTTGCAGGAAACGCCGACCCTCTGTTGCCCCGAGAAGACCGGTGAGTATTGCTTGTAGTAGGGCTAAGGAGTTACGAACGAGCACTCGATGAGTATACGGTCAGGACGGAATTTGTCTGTTCAGTAAGCTTAAGGGATTCAGAAAGCAGATTTAACACGGTGAACCCACCTCTGATCTCTAGAAGAGCTGTTTGCATTTGACCGACAAGAACACAGCACCTGTAGTTGCATTCCATGAACCTGCTCTTGAGTCGATAATTCGTCAATGACCTTACTCACATACAGCCGTTCAAGATCTCGCTAATCCCAGATAAGTTTGATTCGTTTGCAAGTTTACTGTCCACTGCTGTGGCATCAGAAACGTAATCTCCGACCTTGGCTTCAACGTACCTTCAATGTCACCATACTCATTTTTCAATAAGACTGCCTTGTAATCAGGCGGCAGCTTAGGCAGGAGAGAGAGAATAATTGAAGTTTTTCCTGCGCCGAGAAAACCTGTGAAAACAGTAATGGGTATAGAGTTGTCGCCGGCCATAGTCATAGTGAGGCACCAGGTAGTGTCTGCCCTTGGACGCGTTCTGGATCACGTGTATTACATCACAATTGATCAAGCGCCCTTGATATGAGCGCGTTCATTATCTATCACCATGAGCTCACAGCCTGTTATACTCAGGGCTGCTTCAATTGCTAAGGCTCACACTGTTCTCGCGTGTGCCGCATTTCTTTCCGCACTGGGCATTGGATGTCTCCTTCATTACAGGAAGATCGTCAAGAATGGTGTAGCTGAATATCCACAGGAATGGTTTCCTTCGGTGTCTGCGACGTGAGTTGAATTAGCAGTGAATCTATCTTGTCTTAATATTTCTACAGAATCGGCGACTGGTACCCAGAACGTAGCGTTTTTCAGATACTGATTGCGTTAACATCTGGACCTCGGTTTGCTCTCGTTTACTTACAATATCAACTCCAATCCCAGCGATCCGAAACTTTTTTTTGGCCAGGAACGCTGTTTATAATAGGTCTCATTCGGACTCTTTCCTGTGGTGGTTGGGTGTACATTACATCTACTGATGATCATGATGTACACGACATGTTCATGATCTTATACATGGTTTGCAACCTTCCGTGGATGATTGGTGGTGTATTATACTCTCGGAGGAGGACTGTTCGAAGACGCAGGTGCGGCATCTACTAGCTGACTGTGATCTTCAGATAGCAGATGGCTAAAACCCAAGTGCAATCATAGAGCCTGGGTCGCAACTGTGTCAGTGACCTCCTCAGTTTCCTCCTTTCCTTAAAACTGACATCTTCTCAGTTTCTTCTTGTCTATCGCACCACTGGTCTATTTTTTTATCCAACACAAGGTCAACCGTATACCAGGAGGTCAGTCTGGTCTGGTCTGAACTAGTCTGATGGGTTAGACTGAGCAACCGATATAGCCTATACTCAATATGCTTTCTTCGAATGGAGTCTTGTATTCTTTGATATATTATATGACTCCATAGCCGAACGAGATTTTGCTGAGGCAGATCTTAAGGCACGTCCCTTACTCAGTCTCTATTCTGTAAGAGGCCTTATCAATAATGTAGATAACTATTGGAACATCGAGTGAAACAACAACACAAATGTACCAGAGTCTCCATCGTCTTGCATAAAATGCTTTGCTGATTGCAGTTAACTTATTACGAAATCAGAAAACGCCCGAAGGTTATCGTTTCGTCAAATGAAGAGGCTGCAACTCCAGAGATAAAAGCTGATGTCAACATCAACAGACAAACTGAGAGCAATCTTGCGTCCTCAATCGCGAGAAGGCATTCTATGCGGTTGGTGCTGCCTACAGTTACTCCTAAATCTCAGCTATCTTTTATATCTGATGTGTATCTCTGTATGTCCAACTATCTTCTAATCGAGGTGTTAATTGATGTTCCTTCTTAGCATTTGTATTTTTGACCTTGTTTACTGCCCTCATTCCGACACTCTTCTACTTTTCCATTTGGGAGCTCGGGATCGCAGGACAAGAGCTCGCCCTTTCAGCTGTTCTTTCCCCTTGCCTTCTTGGATTCTCTTCTTTCCACGACTTCTCTCAGAGTCAAAGGGGTCAGATCATCCTCCAGAGCTCATCGCTAGTCGGACTAGCAGCCTATGCCCTCGACAAACCATTACATAGGTTAGTTGCTGTGACACCAGCCACAGCACTTGGAATGCTTGCTGCTGCGGTTAAGTGGATTGGAGATGATTCATACTACCAGGCGTTCGGTAAGACGACTACCTAATGTTCGAACAAGATTGTGCTCATTCAACAAGTGTTTGGGTCGGGTTGGATCATGACATCATTTGTGAAACACGTGAACCACACGAACAATCCCCGTGAGTAAAACTGCGTTCCTCATGTATGGCGGGGGTTCACTGTCACCGGACAGTGTGGCCGTTCGTCAATGGAAAATCTGGAGGGCTCAATAAAACCGGCATATCGTTCGCCATTTTGGCCATTCTTGAGCTGTCCATGCGAAGTCCTACAGCTTTCAGATCTACTGAATTACCTGTAAATCATCGTTCCTGGTTGTCACCCGCACTGGGACTCGGAAGCCTCATCTTCACCATTCATAACCTGCTTGCTGATTCGAGTACTTTGATTGCTTGGTCTTGGACTGGATATGAAAATGGTGTACCACGGGGACCTGTGCCGCATCTTCATGGCGGGTTGACTATCGTTGTGCAATGTCTTGGCCTCGCTTTAGGATTTTACGCTTGTATGGAATCTTGTCAAATTACCGCACCTGGATCAGAACCTTCTGAAGGAAGAATAGAAAATGGCATCAGAGTCATTCACCGTAGTGTTACGGTGACCTCAAATCATATCCGAGCGCTCATTACTCATCCAAGTTTCTATGCCTTCGGTGCTACTTCTACCTATGTTCTCTACACGTACGAGAACTGGTCCGGTTATCTCGGTGGCTTAGGAGTTGTGTTTTTTATGATGTGCATCACTCCTTTTGTATTCGAGCGAGTAGCTGCTGCGAGAATTTACGCAGGACGTATGCTAGGCACAGCGTTTGCCATTTATTGTTTATTGACTCTCGCTAGCATTTTCACTGTGGCATATGCTTTTGTCCCTGGAGGTATTTACTTCCGAGAAAGGACCAACTGGTAAGCTGTACAGCTTTACAGTGGTTGAATGGTTCCCAAACCTTGTCTATAGGGTGCTCTTTGCTCAAGTGGTGCTCTTCTTCCCATTCTTTTCAAGTGCTATTAATGTCAAGTCCTCAGCTCCTATCTCTCGTACCAAGGCGTCATATGTATACGTTCTTCTCGTGTTGATGTCTGTCTTGTCTGGTTTTGTCACACTATTTCGGTTTCCATCTTCCAGTCCGCGGCCCTTCAAACCAGGGTCAAGGATAGTTCAAGCCGGCATCTGGACAGTCCATTTCGGTTTTGATAATGAAGGCCATGATAGTCAGCGAGGAATCAGGAATTTGGTCCGGGATATGCAACTAGACATTATAGGTCTCCTTGAGACAGATTTGCATGTGCGCCTGCGTATCTTTTATCTTGAAGCAATCTCTGACCGGTGGCTCCTGGCTCCTGCCCTTACAGAGAACCTCCTTTGGTCACCGTGATCTGTGGGTACTTTCTTGGGTTGCTTAAATATGAAGGATTATTTGATTTGGTCCCAGAACAAGAGTTGCCGTTGAAGATTTGGGTTATGTTTGTATCAAAGTTTTCAATGATCCTACCTGACTTATGTGCTTTCAACAGAACGTGGATATTGGACCTGGTCCAAATAGACACACATGGGGATGCGCCCTTCTATCCAAAGTAAGTCATAACCAATTATAATCCAGTTCCATCTGTTTGTAACTCCTCTGGTGAGCCAGTTTCCCATCATCCAATCTACACATCATCTACTTCCCTCGCCACATGGTGAGCTTGCGCCAGCAATCGAAGCTGTTCTAGACATCTATGGCACCAAAGTCACCGTGGTAGTTGCTCATAATGGCCAAGGCAAGTTTCATCTCACTGGTATACTTCCCATACTGTGATTTAATTATGACCTTAATCAGAGGAAGATCCCTTAGACCGTGAATTCCAGAGTACTGAATTGGCTAGGATAATGGCTGCATCCTATCCCGATCCAGTTATCTTCTTGGGATACGTGGTAACAAAACCTCTTGCCAAGCGCCGTGAGTTTGACCGCTGCAAGACGTTTCCCGTAGTTACTCAATTTGCGCAAAGCAAATCCTTACGAAATCATGGTGACGGATGGGCGTGTTCATGATATTGATCAGGATGATCTAGACCGGTGGTATGTTCCGAGTGGCTAACACCCTAACACAGCGTATAACTTTGCGACGAACTACTGATCTGATCTGATTTATGTCATAGGTGTGAATATATATTCTATCGAGGACTATATCGGACCTCCTATGCGCGGATATCGCGGGGCATTATCACAGACACAGAGATGCAAATTGGTCAATTTGTTTTGCCGCGCTATGGAACCTCAATCGTGGACGAATCAACTTCTGCAAGGTATTCTCGAGCCTTCAAGGAACAAATGCCTAGCGAATATGTACGTGAACTACTTTGATTGTTGTTCCCCATGCATCTGCTTAATTGGCATCAAGTGGTTCCCTATGGCGTACTACGGAGGCCCCGGCCATGGTGGTGTGGATGGCCACTATTATCACGTCTTTGGCACGGTAAGTAATCTCCTGGTTCGGCCTCTGCGGCTTGTCCGCGACTCACTCACTCCCAAACAGCCCTTATATTATCTTCTGCCATTGAATGCGACGATTTGAGCTCTTTTATCTCGTGCTTGTCCGCATGTAAATACAATGATACAAAACGGGTGTCTGATCAAATTTTGGGACGTATGATTTATAATTGTGAACACTAGCTGACTTGAGGCGGCAAAATGTTTCGGGGCCTTCTGCCTGAGAAGCGCTTTTTATTCCTTAATCATGTTTTTCGGTGGGTGTCCTGGCTGAAACCACCGTCATCGCCATCATGTGGTACTCTAGCCTGCGTTTGTCCGATGTGCCTGATAAATGCCGATGCGGAGACCTACACTATTTTTTTGCTAGCACAAATTTGCAGTGGAGAATGAACTTGCCAATTTGAACTCAAGTACATCCTAAATACAATCAAGCTGACATTTAGAGTATCCCCACAGAAGAGCTGGGATCACTATCTCTGAACTCTCTGATATAGCACCTTCAATATTCAGTCTTCTTCAGCTGGCACTATTCTCGAAGGATGGAATAGTGTTTTCAATCGCAAACACTTTTGACTCAAATAACTGGCAGATACAAGCTCACAATAAGAGCTCACACCAGTTATCAGAGCAAAGCAAAGCAGAAAGTGAGCCCCGCAGAACATGACACCAGGGTCGTTGGAAATGGGAACAGGCACATGGTAGGCATCGAGGAGCAAAGTACTTAGTAGATATGGCACACAGACATGTCCTGGAAGAGGCATCATCTTTCGTTTACTCCCAGACATAAGAAAGCACAAACTCCCCAGAGAAGTCCATCCATGAGATGAAACCCAAGTAATTCTCGGTGAAGTCGCTTATTTTCTACAATCGACTACCTATGCTCCGTAGTCGCTTAAAATCCTGAAATCTATTTCTTATTTATTCTCCTTCCATCGGGCCACTACGTTACAGATGTTGATTTGAATCTCTGCCCTCCTCCACTAGAGAACTTTATAATTCTCTTTCACTCCTCTTTGTACATATACATGTCCTTGAATCAACATTTAATCTCTTAATGTAGATTCGTTATTTTGGCATAGCACAGTGATCGTGAAGAACGAGTACCATGTAGTTGTGTGCAAACACTTGCGTGAAGGCATGAACAAAGGTGCCTGGTCGCACCCTACAGTAATGACGCACATATAGTAAGCATGCCCTCGTATGTCAAAAATACATTGGATGGAGCAGACACTCGTGGTCCTAAAGATAAACAAGCAAGAATTTACCTTGAATATCCCGTTCCCTAATTTAGGGTGAAGAGTGCTTCGTTTTTTAGCGGCTGTCAGATGTTACCAAATTTATTCTATGCTAGCAGTGTTTTTTTGTGTCATAATGATCCAGGAAGATGGTTCAGTACCGTTTAATACATCTCTAATCATCAAGACGGTCGATCTTGTCCAAGACCGTATTGCATCTCGTATCGGGCGATAGCTCGTATACGTTCACCCTTCAACAAACACCAAGCCAACCTCAAAGGGTTGTAATGCCGGGCCAAGACTCGGGACAATTCTACTATAACACAGCTTCAAGGCCAGGAGGAGGCACTGCTGTTGACAGTACATACCATATTGGAAAAATAGGAGTGAAAGAGGAACAACCTGATTCTACAAAAGTGGATCAGTACGTAAGTATCATTCTTAAACGATTGATTTACCTCAACAACGAGATTGGACTGGCTACCTTGCCTTCTATTAACCTGTCTTGGCTGGAAATAAATACCGCCTTTCGGATCGGATCAGTATTGGAACTGCCCATCAAGCATCATACCCGCCTGGCAGCCTCCAAGCGTCTTTGACACTCAGCATGAGGGCAAAAAGAGGGAAATGATTGACGAGAGTAAGCAGGAACTCCATACTCGCAAGCAGTAAAAGGATGATAAAACGAGCCTTTGCAGGGCATCAGCAAGCCTTAAGCAGTCGGAGGCAAAAACCTACAACGGCGAACAATGCATAGTATACCAGCACAGTCGGAAACAGAAAAGCCAGCAGTGTGAATAAGATTGTTCCGAATAATAGTTGATCCATATCGTACTCCCAGCTATCAATTCGATTTCTCAGCACATTGTAACGCTTTCCTGAGTAGATGACTGAGGTATAGCATGATTACGATCCACAATACATACCTCGGAAGAGATTGAACAGTGACCCAGCTATCTTCAACATTTGATGATAGATGAGACCAGTGAAGAAATAACACACGTATATGTGTATGGTGGAGATGGCGATCAAATCCATGATAGCTGAGAGGGCAAGAGCTATGCCACCGAACTTGCCCATACAGCCGAGCATGTAGATAACGGTCACAATGTAGGAAGTAATCTGGTCTAGACCCTTTTCCCAGAGTCGTATTAACCCGACGAACGTGTGGCAATAGAATTGACTCAGTTCTGTGTTGAGTTTGAGGCCGGCTGGCCAGGAGTCTAGCCATCGAACAGTGTAGATGATGTCGTGCACCAAATACTTATGTATTGTAATACTGCCAAATTTCCCGAGGGTCGAAGCATTTTCCGTCAAGAATGATCCAACTGTCATCCCCATCGTCACATCATTCAGTATCAACCAGATGGTATTGAAGAATTGAGTATAACGGGCAGCGTAATTTGTGATATCTGACTCGCCACGGTTGCGAAGATGGGGTACTTCAGTGACAAAGTATTCGGCTTGTTCTGCACGGACCTCGATTTGCTGAACTACGGCACAAAAATCTCCGAGAGAAGATGAAGAAGTGACCAGTACTCTCGATATAGACTTAATGAGACGGGAGAAGGCGTTCACAGGCTGGGCAAGTAACGTTGCCATCGCGCTGATGGAAAACAATACAGCCGCAGCCGCAGGTAACATGCGAGCAGATGGGTCGTTGATTGCGGTTTTCAGCAGAGTGGATGCGTTGAACCTGTTCAGAGAAACTCGGCCAAAAACAGCTTGAGAGTCTGGCCTGCATGGCCGAGTGAAATCGTGAGACAGTAATTGTACATACGCTTGTGAGGACCTGTCTCCTGAGAACACGGAAGGGGAAGGAACAAATATTGAGGAGTCAAATGCATAGAACCTCAACGAACTTAATGGATGTTGGTGATAGAATATTAGGATGGGTTGTATTTTCCTGTGCTATCAACTCAGTATCACAAAAGGCCAGCTATGTACCACTCACAATGCAGCGATTGTTATAGTATTACTTTGAGCATCAAACTTGCAAAGGCCGATAACTTCAGGATTCCCTCCACATGATTCCTGCAGAGCACGCCAGGCAGGTACAGTGCAGGCTGCATCCAAGGCAGACACTGCTTCCTCCTCCTGTAAGAGTCTTACACCATGAAAATAACATGGCAGAAATATACAAGAAAAACCCACAGAGTCCACTTCCAGAACACCAACTACACACAGTTGTGGCACTTTCCAGCCGTAACAAAATCCAGATCGCTGTAGACCCAAAGGCCAGAATACCGTCGGTGTGACGGTCGAGGATACCATTAGATAAACAACACACGTGATCCTTGACCACGAATAGCTCAGATCAAAAGTTACAGGAGGAGCGTGTTAATCTAGTTAATCTATGTAGTGATTTGGGATGGTATCTTGTGACAACACATCTGATGGTTTCGCTTTTTTGTCGACAACAGGGCTCCTACCATCTGTAGCATCATCGGCTTGAAACCCTGATTCGATGAATCCCTTTCCACTGTCGATATCTTGCTTTACTCCGGCATAAACAATCAATGGAACCTGGTCAAATTCCTTTGATCCAAAAACGAGTGTATGCCCCTCTCTCAAAGCTTCAGATTCAAAAGTCATTTCTCTTCATCAGTTTCCAAGCTACATGTGCATCCCTTCCGGCCTATGGTGAGTGATGCCCCTTTTGGGACGCCTTTGAGCAACTGACATGGCACACATAGTCATTCTGTTCTATGACTACTTATTGACCCTAAACGACGAAAAACAGCTTATTTGGTCTATCAAGAGGTTCACTGTAGCGAATGTCATCTTCTACTTAAACAGATATGTCACCCTTCTCGGATACATTCCAATCCTGCTTGGGAGATCGCTGTCTTCCGAACGCCAAAACGTAGGTTTTATTCTTTGCTCAATCCGAATTTTAGCTTTGCTCATTTGTCTGACAGACGTGAATATCTTGACTCTTGCTCATCGGTTTATTGTGACCGTTGGACTTCCAGTTGCTACTCCCTTCTCAAGTATCATCAATATTTGACTGGATTGATTCAGGTCGTTGGGGGTGGTGAGCCTATAGAATTCAGAGCATCCGTGGTGTAGTTGAAAAATTCTAGTTGCATTTTTGTCTAGAACATATGCCCTCTATGGTGCCAGCCGTCGAATCTTGTACCCACTTGCGATCTTTGGGTTTGTGGTCATCGGGTACGGATTCGTGAGTACTAGTATTCCTCTTTTCGCGGGTTTCATGCTCAGAAAAATCTCAAGTGGGCTCTCCATGGAATGGTACCATTTACCGGGTACAATGGACAGCACACTTCATTAGGCTGTCTATTATCTGTATCACGAGAAGAGTAAGCTTCTCACCTGGTAATCGTACTAATCGCTCACTTTTCAAAGAGCATCTCGTTCGTACCACAAATTTCCTCAGGCTCTGATCTCAGTCTTTCTGCAGACATCGCTGGAGCCTGGATTGGAATGCTTTTCTTTGACTTGACCATCTTCCTAATGACCGTCTATAAATCGATCTCTCGCTGGAAAGAAGACAAGTATCATCGGGACGTTACGCTACTTCGCATTCTTCTCGTGGATGGTGAGCCGATCAAACCTCCATCTCCTGATGTTCATACTCCTCTGTTGCCCTAATGTCAAGGAACAATTTATTTCGGGTATGAAAAACAAAGCGCTCGATGTTGTCTCATAATTTATAATCAAGCATAGCGCTATGGTGCTATTGACTCTTTCGGTCATCATTTCACTCTTCGTATGTATATGTACAGATTCCCCTTCAGAATGCTGACCCTTTCCTGCCGATTCGGGATAGATCATGCCCGTCAGCATTTCTTCAATCAGAAATCTCACAATGATTTGACTGTTGCTTCTATCACAGGAATATGTGGGAGGGATTACAGCCAGCTTGGCCAACATGTACGTTGTCCAATGGTTTTACTCAATTCATTTGTCTAACTGTCGCAGACTGTCGTCGGTTATGATTTCACGATTGATATTTAATCTGCGCGATCCATTTATGTCATCCAACCGGGATTCCCGATTGACTACGAGGACAACGACGTTTCCAATCCACGATACGGAATTTATTCCAAATTGGGACTTTTCATACCAGCTAGATAGAATCCCGAGGTATGTTTCTGAGTTCCTATGAGCCTGGAGGTTTGCGACTTGTTTGCGCTAATTTTTCGGGATGGCTTCTATAATCTGGCAGTCAAGTCACCCTGTTAACTCCAGACGCACGAGACAGGAGAGCAAGTGATGTAGCTAGGATTTCAGCCGCGGAGCACGTACGTAGTTTCGGCGAGGGGTAAAACGAGAGATTCGTGAAGGTATTGATGTAAAGGTTGTGATAACCTATGCCTTACTCTGTGTGACACTGGGACTGGCCAGTAACAATCAAAGCTATTCTTGCACTGCTTCCAGTATTCCGTCGGCTTGTGGCTACACACGCTGGGATCAACACCACGGTCTCCTGCCACGAATCAATTTGAATAGAGAAGAGGAGTTTGAGCCTTTGAGGTTAACGATTTTTTCTGCCATAAGTAGATAAGACATCCTGGACACACTGTCAGAGAAGATCAGCTAAGAATGAGAGAGACGTAGAACTCCTATGTGCTCAAAAATCTGGTTGAAGTGATTGGAAAAATTATATGCTATGTCGCAATACTGCGCCTGTTAAGCATTCTCCATTTCGGCAAGCCAAGTTAATACATTATAAGACTCAGTGCCCGAGAAATTGTCGAGATCGACAGGCTTCAACGGTCCGCGAGCAGCAGGACTTCCATACCCGAAAAAGGCTACGATAAGAGCCTTCAAACCACCAATGCTTCCAATTTTAGAGACTGCCCAATCGGCCTGACTGAATTTCTCCTGTAATTCCATCGCCTCCGCAATCTTTCCCTCCTGGAAAAGCCTGTAGAGTTTTACATGTAATTTGGGGAAGAGGTTGACTAGGGCTGCAATGACACCTGCGCCCCCTCCGAGAAGGCCAAAGAGGTATGTATCACTTCGACCCGGATAAATGGCAAATTGATTGGAAGAACGTGTACGTGCGGTTAGGCGATGAAGTTTTCCAATATTGCCACAAGAAAGCTTGGTCCCAACGATGTTGGGATGAGCGGCGAGTTCTCCAATGATATCAGAATCAAGATCTATACCAGCTGTGACGGCTGGGAAATTGTAGATCATGGTCGGGATTGGGGATTCGTTGGCAACCTAGAGGGCGTCCAATACTCATCCCACCGAGTGATCAATTTAAAGATTGAGGCATACCTGTGTGTGGAATCGAATAATATTTTCCGGAGTCATTAACTTTGGCCACACAGAGGGAGTAAGCACTAAAGCATGAGAAGCTCCGGCCTGCTGTGCGTCTTTACATAGTTCAATGGTCTCCCGGGTTGACGGGGTGCCAGTCCCTGCGACTACAAGTACTTTTTCATAGCCATTCATGTTTAGGATCCTCCGTGTCTCATCGATCACCCGCTTCCTCTCCTCGTGCGATCTGTGCGATCTGGTGTGAATAACCTGCTAGTTGGTGAATCGGGTTATCTTACAAGTGTTGAGCTTCTCCGTTCGAACCTTGCACCAGGATTCCAGTAACTCCGCCCTGTACGATACGTTGATCGACAAGAGAGACGCGAGGGCACTTGGCTAACCTGAGCCAGGCGGAGGACATGTTTCTGGATGGAAGAAATATCTAAGTCATCGTATTCGTCAAAGAAAACAACAGCTGGAACATAGACTCCATTAGGAGGGGGTGTAGACATGATATCAAGAACACACTGAAGGCTTACCAACCGAGTTCACGGACACGGCTATTATAATGAAGGGATAATAATAGTGGTTTGATATATGGTTTTCCCACAATCCACGTGGATCGGCACTGCGAGTCTACGGATACTTATTTCTTCTGACACTCGGCTCTCATGTCTCCGTCATGATTCCATCCCTCAAGAAACGGGCTACTTGTGTATTTTTGAACTCAAAAGCTATCACATATGGTTTCAGGAACACACAAATGCTCTCCAGGCGTCTTTTGGAGGCTACGCGGTTAGGGCACCGACAGTACACTTCCGACACCTTCTTCGCTTCGAATTCGCTACGGAGACGGTATACGACCAACTCGCCCGCATACTTTCGAGTTATACAAGCCAGACAAATATCATATACATCAATACCTCGTTTTGTGCTACGTGCTTTCAGGGTGCCGATAGCTGGCGCGACCGTCGGCGCAGGTGGACTAGGCTATGCGAACTATAAATTCGAAGGCGTGTTTACCATTCTGTTTCCTTGCCATGGCACTAAATAGCTTGCAGAGGTCAGGAAGACTACAAGTGAATGGATGAACACGGTTCAAGCCTCTGCGCAAAGCTTCTTTGAATATGCATCGGATGGATTTTCATCCGTGAAGGCTGCCATATCAGAAATCCAAATCCCCACTATCAGCACTTCACAGTTTATCAAAGATCTGTTTTCTGGAGAACAAGAGGGAAACAAGAGACGGAGCCGAGACGACGGACAGGACAGCCGGGAGGATCGTTTGCCCAAAGAAGCAGCTATCGCAGCACTCGTAGGAGCAGCTGCGTCATCCCCTGCCGATTTAAAGCAGGATATATCGGAAGAAGTGCGACAGAACGGACTCATGCATCTGACCAAAAAATTGATTGAAATCAGGAGTATGCTATTGAGCATTGATCAAAGCGACGCTCTGAAGTTACCTAGCATCGTGGTTATTGGTAGCCAGAGCTCAGGGAAGAGTTCTGTGCTGGAAGCCATTGTGGGGCATGAATTTTTACCAAAGTACGAGTCAAATCACGAACAAAAAATTCGACTAACAATTGTGTAGAGGAAACAACATGGTCACCCGTCGGCCTATCGAACTCACTCTGATTCATACACCAGCCAAGAATGGACAGCATCCAGTTGAATATGGAGAGTTCCCTGGACTTGGCACGGGAAAAATCACCAGCTTCGCCGACATCCAGCATACCCTCGCTGACCTCAACCTCGCAGTGCCTGCTTCTGAATGCATTTCTAACGATCCCATTGATCTCAGGATATATTCACCCAACGTCCCTGATCTGACCCTTATCGACCTTCCTGGTTATGTCCAAATTTCGTCGCTAGACCAGCCGGAAACACTGAAAGAGAAAATAACGGGGCTTTGCGAAAAATACATTCGGGAACCTAATATAATTCTTGCCATATGTGCCGCAGATGTCGACTTGGCCAACTCCCCTGCACTGAGAGCAAGTCGCAAGGTTGACCCGTTGGGGTTGAGAACCATTGGTGTCGTCACTAAAATGGATCTCATCCCTCCTGAGCAAGGCGCTTCAATACTCGATGGTAATCGATATCCTTTGAGTCTCGGTTATGTAGGTGTTGTTGCTAAAAAGATACCTTGTGATTCTTCGACAACAATGATCGCCAGAGGAGAGGAGAATGATTACTTCAGTCAACATAGAAACGTGTTTGGCAGTTCATCGCAGCTCATGGTTGGTACTGACACTCTTCGCCGTCGGCTTATGGAAGTCCTTGAATCATCGATGGCATCCTCGTTACACAGCATCACGAACGCCGTACAGCTTGAGCTCGAGGAAGCCACATACCAATTTAAGGTCCAATATAATGATCGGCGCATCACAGCAGAGTCTTACGTTGCCGAGACGATGGATATGCTGAAACACCAAATTAAGGAATTCACTCAACAATTTCGTCGACCCACTATCCGTGCCAAACTTAAAGAGATGTTGGACGACAAAGTCATGGATGTCTTAGAGCAACTATATTGGCTGGACAAGAAAACAGCAGACCTAAGCCAGCTGGGGTCGAACCCAAAACTAAAACCTGAAGACGTTGATCCGTATTGGAAGCACAAACTCGAAGCGGCATCAAGTCTTCTCACAAAATCGGGTGTGGGTAGAGATTCTACATTACTCGTTGCCGATGGGTTGCGGGCGCTCATTGATTCCATCGCCCTTAGCGAACCCTTCAACTTCCATCCACGGACTGCGGAAAGGTTGATCGAATTCTCTCACAACATCCTTCGTAACCGTATAGGGATCACATCTGACCAAGTTGAAAATTCCATCAAGCCGTACAAATATGACGTAGAGGTCGAAACCAGGGAATGGGAGCAGGGTAGACAACAAGCAATTCAATTGTTTGAGAAGGAGATGGAGGCGTGCCAGTCGAAATTAAAGGCGATCATGAAGAAGGTTGGAGGGGGCCGGAGGTTGAATGCCCTGATGGACTATGTGGAGAAGCTGGAGGAGGACCAGAAGGCTGCAAGGGCTACCACTTCAATTTTTGAGAGTGGTGCGGGAGCCGAGGTGAATGAACCCATCTCCGAATCGTATCGCTATCCTCCCGCGCAGATTGTTGATGGCAAGTGTTTGAATGACTTGAACAAGTATATCTTTTCATTGACACCTGTTTCAGCTCGTTATGCATTAATGTACAACGACAGACTCAGTGTCCTCAAATTGCGACTGGCTGCTCTCAAATCTTCTCGATGTCGTGCGGGCCCTCGAAGTGAGGTTTTCTGCCCAGAAACGTTCCTTAACATCGTTGCCGATAAGCTTGCGTACACTTCTGCCATGTTCATCAATATTGAGCTACTAGATCAATTTTTCTACCAGGTGAATTCACCTATCAGTTTGCACCTTCGAAGTTTTTAACCACGTTTCATAGTTTCCTCGTGAAATTGACTCACGGCTGTTGTATGACCTGGATAGGAAGGAGATCATAGCCTTTGCAAGGGAGAACCCGGTTGTGCGTCGGCACCTTGATCTCCAGGAGCGCAAGGACAAGCTGGAGGAAGTGATGAAACAGCTGAACAGCCTTTCCACTCTGCACTCGGATCCCCAGCCTCAGTCACGGAGACAGCGAGGACTATTCGGTGGCATGTTCTAATAGGACCTGGTCCTTTGCAGTCCACATTCACTCTTCTCCACTCTTCTCATACGTGTATGGTTCCAACTTACAGCTGAGCGCGCTCGTCACTGGTTGGCTTATAGAATCTTTCAGAGTATATTCCATGCTGCTTTTTTTTCTCACTACAATACAATACAGTTGAAGTTCTGATAACACTGACTCCGACCACTATTAGAAGTGAAGAGTGAGAGTATGAAAATTATCGAGGACAAATCCAAATGAATGTGGGATATTATTTTAAAGCTTGGCCTTGGCCTGAACGGTCTTGAGAACATTATCAAGCTTAGTTGCGAGCATGATATTGCCCCGTGTCTTCAGTTTCCCGGTCATGAATGCCTTCTGACCGTTGAGCTACATTACAAGGTTATTAATCGGAGTGAAAGAAGAAAAAGGGAGGTAAAGACATGCCTTGCCACTTGCCAAATCAAGGAGGATGTCATCAGCAAGAATAATTGTGACATCAGCTTTGGGCGAGGCCTTTCCCTTGTACACGGTCCCGGTCTTCTTTGCGTCAATTGTCCATGTGGCTGTCTGCCCGTCTTTGGTGACTTGAAGCTCAAAAACGCCGTTGGTCTAGATTCAGATCATGATCAAGGCCCAGACGGAAGTGAAGAGTTTTGAATTTTCATACCTTCTTGATGAGATCTTGCCTCTGTGAATCGCTGTTTCGCGCAAAGCCAGAATGAAGGCTAGCAATGAGCTCAGAAGACTATACCAACACGAGTTCATGGGGTCTAGTCTCGTAGTACAGCAGATAAACCAACCTTGAAACCGGGTACTTTAATATCGTCAGACATAGTGGTGGTGGGAGTTGTAGTGAAGGAAAATAGTGAACAAGCTTTTTGAACGCACCAAGAGCGAGTTTGCATATGATTAACAGGGTCACATGCGACTCTCTCTCTCTCCTCTGGCAAAAATAAACGAGAAATAAATGAGTCGAGCCTTTGGCATTCTTGCTCATGAGACAAGTGCGGCTATCTCCAACTACTTTCAATGTCAACCTGTCCACATTTATTTGCGATTTCAAAGGGTAGATTGTTGTTATTTTTCGTTCGTAGTCTGGCAGACATACCAGTCTATTCATGTCGAACGCCAACTCGTGCACACGACCTTCTCTTCGCCCGTAGGACTGATCCTCATCGAACCCTCCGACTCATCTAACTGACGATTATGTATGCCTTTTTCCTTCTAAACTTACGGATTTCATTATGAATTCAGAATGCCGAGTCAACTATTCGGTCATGTCCTTGACTCCTCTCAGTTGATCACCTGTTAGATGACACGGGAAATGAACCGCGCATTTTCGCGGAACCGCCTTTCTCCATCCCGGGACCCTGATTACCCCCTTGTGCTGCATTCGAGCTTCAGGGACCTTTGATTAATCAACCATCGTTGTCGGCATCACCTCTGGCCAACTGCCAGATGAGCTCTGATGCCATGTACCAAATGATTTTGTGAATAAGAACACTAGAACCAGAAGGGGCAAGTCACTCGTTTATATCTCAATCCCATTGTTCCTTGGTTCGCACTATTCTCTTTCTGCTAGCTAGCCACCTCAAAAAATATGTAGGATCAACGCTGCTTTGGCCCCGTGTGCCTTTTCCCGAGACGAGAAGATGGGAAAATTGTTCTGCCTGAATCACTTGGTAGTGGATCCATCATACGACCTATTTGTGGCCCTTCCTCTCTCCTTACGACGCCCCAAGGAACGATGTCAAATCGCAACCCCGTGCTCACTCTTCAGCACCCACATCAGTGTTCTTCCGCCCACCAACGTCACCTCTACCAGCTCACCTCCCCTTACTGCCTTGTATGTACACTATCAGCTTCTGGCGTGTTCTTCATCAATCTATTGTGACGGCATTAATAGCATAGGCAACATCCTCAATCGTCAACGATGACCACGGAAACCATCCTCATGCACAATCAAGCACGCGAACATTTATCCCCTAGCTCATTTTCTGTGCGCCTTGGAGCAGTCCAGGTATATTATTAAATGCTTCCACTATTACTTTGGGCTAAAAATCGCTATCGTGTATTCAGTTACTATTGACTTTGTGGAAAAAAACAAGCGGTTCTTGGTCTGACCTGACCTCGTTCTTACTCCCAATCATTTTTGATTACGATTACCAAGATCTCGGATCCATATCCAATTCCAGTCGATGCTCCCTAAATCATCTCTAGACAATCAATCGCGTCAGAATCTTCCTCGGCCTCGGCTTCGGCACCAATCCCTACCATATTCTGCCCTCCATTTATCGCTCGTGAATTGTCACCAGACAGTGACGCAGCCAAAGAAGGCGTGACTATGATCTCCTGGAGTGTCCGTCCCCACCGGTTCCTCGATCACTGATTGCTTTGCAGTGAACCTACATTTACAGTCTCAATTGTTGCACCGGAATAGAGGAATAAATTGGCAGCCTGGTACTTCTCTGGTTCACGTGTGATGATGAGCCTTGAAGCATTAATCCCAAAGCACGGCAGTCAATGGGCAACGTGCGCCCAGGACCGTGCTCATCTAAAAAAGGCTATCTCACTTTTAAGGATGATTTGGATAAACAGATGGCACCGAAAAAGGCAAGTCACACATTGGACACTAACTAACTCCTCCTAAACAAACAAGCTTAACCTCTGCTCTCCACCATTACTGTTCTCTCTTATTCTTCTACATGAAATACATCGAGAATCCCGGACTCGCCCGTCTAGCCCAGTCCCTCACCCACCAGGGACCCGAATGTTTAGTTCGTACCCGCATGGAGGCGTACAGTTGCAAGAACATAAAGCGCGACAAGAAACTGTTCAAAACTCTTGAAGATGCCTACAAAGATGAGGTCTCCCATTCTCCATCTCTACCATCATGGCTTGCACTTGACCAAGAAGCCGAAATGACTCCTTTCGGGCCGATTGATAAACACGCCTCGCGGAAGACGCTCTACCTCCTTATTGCCACGCTCAATATCGCATTTCCCGATTATGACTTTTCCGACGTTCGCCCCTCGCATTTTGTCAAGGAAAACAGCGGTGCCGACGTCCTAAACTCACTCAGCAATACCCTCGTGGCATCTCATCGTACCGGAGTAGCCGCACCCAGAACATACTCATCTTATCCTCCCTCCTCTTCTGACATTTTCCCTCCTGTTGCTACTTCGCCATACAATCGAATAATATCCAGTCCTCTCAATCCACCTCCAATAGTATCAGGAACTCATCCAGCTCTCTTCCACCTCATTGACGATGTTATCGGTCTCTCCGAGTGTGAAGTCTTTTCTTACACCCCGGAGATTGAGGCTGATCCACATGCTAATGACTTTTCCGACGATGAGGATGACACAGCACCAGTTGCCGAGGGGGATTCATCTTCCGAGGATGATGCAACGTTCGAGTTCGATGATTATGATATCGATGAAATCAAAACTCATCAAGATTTCCGAATGTCCAAAGGTGATGTCGAGTCCACCCTCTCAGACGAAGTTTCGTCATTGTTATATCGTGGGCGTCGCGGAGCATTGTTGTGGTCTTCTCACTGGTTCTTCTTGAATCGCAAATTAAGACGAATACTTTACATCTCAGTTTGGGCCCGCTCTAGAGGAATAGGTCGATCCTGGTCCGAAGATGAGTCCGAAGTTGGGTCCCTACCGAATTCTTTTGCAGAGAGGTTCAAAACATGGTCTGGAGGTGCTGGTGCTGGTGCTCGAGCTATAGGATTGACGACTTCAGTCTGAGTGAGTCGTACTCACACCATTTAGTCGGAATGATTGTTCAACGTATTAAATAGATATGATACCTCATTCTCTTTTCTTTTTGCTCTCGAGGATGCTGATATTACTGGCGGACGTCTTTTGCTGTAAAGTAGTTGTATAATTAGTGTAAGGCTGGTGTCCACTTGTCCACTTGGCTATGTTTCTTGATATTCAGACTCGTTCACTCACCTTGCCCTCCTGTTGATGACAGATTTCCGAATCCAAGCATAATTTTCCCTACACGATTCCTGTTCCCAGTCGGGCCCCTTTGCTTGACTTTTGCAGAAGCTCGATTTCAGCCACCCTACATTTCAAAGGGGAACACCATATCACAATCCAACAAGGACGTGTAGTTAGACAGGTGACAAGATTCAGCCACAAGATCGTTATCAGTTTCCGCGATAAATCCAGTGCGGCGTCTGAGTTGATTTTATCAAGCGTTGCATTCCATCATGAGAGATAGCATTGAAAACGATAGAGGTGAATATTGGAGATATGGTGAGGATATGGCGGAAACTATCCCTGCTGAGGAATTTTTTCGTCACCTATCGATCGATGAAAGTATTAATACTTTCTCTATGAAAAAATCCAGGTAGGTTATTCTTCAGTTTCACACGCGTGTTGAGTCACGTGTCAGTTTCGACAAGTGCCATTTTTGAACTACCAATACTTGTTATCTCGTTGAAAAGATACAATATCACATTCGTCTCCCGATATAGGAACTCGATATTGTTAGATCATAGTTGGTGTGGACTTACTCTTAGTCATTTACAGTCATTTACAGTTGTTCACAGCTCACTGGGTGGCTTCTGAGTCATCAGATTGGCTTCTGAGGTTGCTAAGACCTTTTATTTGTCACCTGTACTCTGATTCCATCACTGTTAGAGTAAGATAGACTATATCTATAATTATCTCTTTTTCTACTATTATCTTAGTTACAGTCTACAGTACTTAGTATTTCAGACTAAGTAAATACTCTGTACTTTTCTCAGTCTGATAATTGAACTCAAGTGTTACATACTAACTCAGCTTCATTTGCTATCTGCCCTGGATAATGGCTGACATATTTGATTCAAGTGTCCTCTTTTGGTACAATCACTAATCAGTTCATGAACAAGCCCTCTCCATTCCATAACAAACTTTATGGAGTCCCTAATAATGTCCCTCTTAGTGACTGACAAACTCAGAGTATACTTAGTTTTACTATTCTTAGAAAACCCAAGTCTGTATTTAAGAATGATAGTTATCTTGTATATTTTTCTAGTCTGATAATCAACTTGGATAAAGTGCCACACTTGTTCTCTCACACTCTCAGAATTCTTCTTTCTAAATTATAACCATAAAACAATTTTACTAGGTACAACACTCAAAGTTCAAGCCAAGATTATCATCCATATTACATACAGCCCTGAATAAATTCTCTTCTCTGCCTTTACTAAGTTTTCTATATTGATTTATCTTCTGTGCAACATCTGTAGATTTACCTGACAAGTGTAAATCACCTTCTAACAGTTGTCATAGTATGCCTGAACCCTTATATTTTATTTTGATTTTCTTTTCTTTTTATCTATTTTCTTTGATTTGATTTTTCTTTTTCCTTTATTCTTATTTCTTGGATGATGAAAAGGCACATGACCATGATTATATGACACATCACATAACATGATGTCATAGGCCTAGAATCTAGGAGAAAGTGCTGGAAGAATAATGCTAAGGTACATGTCAACAGTATATTTATCTCATAGTATACATATTGTACACTCATAGCTGACACATGAACATTAGGATAGGGTTATTTACTGTTAGCATGGACCATAAACTATTTGTATAAATAGGGTAACAATACATCAGGAAATTTTTATTGAGTTTTCTTGTGATCTTCATGAGATTCTTACTTGTAAGACTAATTTAGTGTGCTATTGACCATCTTGGTTAGTGGCTGCCACAACAGTAGAACTCAACTCCCTTCAAGGATACTGTATCACATGGTCTCCTTTCTCTTACTCTTTTATCATCTTCAATATATGACCAGCATGGTTAATTGCCACAAACTTCATATAGCTAGACATTAGACTTAAGGAATAGATAGCAACTACCAGAAGATTGTTTTGGACAGTATTGACCAGGCTCAGATCAGCATCTAGATGTACTCATCATTTAAGTGAGTGTTGTTGTTTAGTTTACATGTACATTTTCAAGTGGAAGCCTTGTACTGAAGGTTTATTGTGATCTTTCTATGGAAAGAAGCAGTATTGTCTAGTAAGGAAACATCTAGATTAGGGATTTCTTTCTTAGAGATATTAGCCAGTGTTTATTGGAATAGTAATTAGTAGGATAGTAGACAGGTAGTCAGTAAATAGTATGAAGTTGAGTAAGAAGAATGCTAGGTAGCATTTATAGAGGAATGCTTTTAGAAGATATCATTTTTGGATTGTTAAATACCATGGCAACAAATAGTTTTAATCAAAGTATTTTTGATCAGATCAGTATAGAGGGATTGATTAGAGATATAGGAGAGGAAGAGACAATAAGATTGTTAAAGCAAGTAGTGAAAAATAATCAAAAAATATTAGAATTATAAAAACAATTGGCAATAGCAATGAAAACAAATGTTGAGAGAAAGAGAAAAGAACAGGATAGGGAATATGTAAGAAGAGATTACAAAATGAGATGAAAAGAGAAAAAATAAAGAAAGAGATAGGAAGAAAAGGAGTAGAGATAACAGAAGGCATAGGAAAAAAGAAGAGAACAAAATAGAGAAATAGCAATGTCAAAGAGGAAGTGTTTTATTTGTAGGAGATTTGGGCATATTGTTCAGCATTGTAGAAATAGAAGAGAGAGTGAGAAAAATAGGAAAGCAAAAGTTGGGAAACCAGAATATCAGCCCTTAAGTAATAGATTTGAAGTTTTGACAAGTAGAGTGATGCAGGTAGAAATTTCAAAGAAGAGACCTGATAGCTGCTCTATTAGCATTGAGGAAAAGAAGAAAAAAAGTTGTTGAGAAAAGTGATGGTGAAGATAGAATTGAAGCAGGAGGTATTGTAGAGGCATTATTAGATAGTAGAGCAATAGAATTGGTGATGAGTTTGGAGTTTGTAAGAAAGAACAAGTTCAAGAAGAAGAAGCTAGAGAGGTCAATTTATGTAAGGAATGTAGATGATACCTTTAATCATAAAGAACCAATTGAACACATGGTGGAGGTAGAACTGTTTTATAGAAGACATAAAGAGAGAATGGAAATAAATGTGATAGGTGGTCAGAAGTGGAGTATAATATTAGGAATATCATAGCTGGCACACTATAATCCTAAAATTGATTGGAAGACTAGAGAGATGAAAATAATGAGATGTTCAGATGAGTATGGAAAGTAGTATAAGACAAAGCAGACAAAGTCAGGATGGCAAAAGTAGAAGGAAAGAGAAGAAGAAGGAGTTTAGAAAACCAATAGTTAAGGAAGAAATAAAGATAGCAAGAATGATAGAAGAAAAGCAGAAAGAGGAGAAAGATTTGATAGAGATTAGGATAGTAGAAGAAATGGTTCCTAAAAGATTCCATAAATATTTGAAAGTGTTTGAGAAGAAAGAGTCAGAGAGGATACTAACAAGGAAGACTTGGGATTATGCTATAAATCTTGGAGAAGGCTTTGTTCTGAAAAAGGAGAAGATATGTCTATTGTCAAGAATAGAGAGGAAGAATTTGTAAAGGATTGTCATATGCAAGCCCACCCGTCTGGAAATTACATCCCCATAGTGAAATCATCTCCAAATCATACAAGCCCACCCTCCATAGCAGCCACCTTTCTTGCAACATGTCTTATGGCAGTGTTGCAACCCTCCAGATATTCTGTCTTCCACAGTAGGGATACTTCTATTCAACTTGGTCTTCCATGACAGAGTTATTCCTGTCAGTATCTCAACACTGAAACCTCTGCTCAGGGTAATAGGGGTTTTATCACTGAAACCCTGAGCATC
>Ga0157357_1000105_pt1 | contig 31658 bp, 35 predicted proteins | sample AttcapACBM1_FD_111485 | JGI IMG/M metagenome (GOLD analysis project Ga0157357, IMG submission 111485) | Fungus gardens microbial communities from leaf cutter ant in Botucatu, State of Sao Paulo, Brazil - Atta capiguara ACBM1 | ecosystem: Host-associated > Fungi > Mycelium > Unclassified ... | reverse complement strand
TACAAAAGTAAAAATAGATTACTAAGATATCAAACTATCAGTAACTATAAGTTTTATTGGCTATTATTTCAGAAATGACTAAATAGTTTCCCACAATCAAACTTATATTGGGAAGTGCTCATCAAACTGTCTCTGATGATATATCATACATCATATGGAAATTAGTATTTATAAATATACAAGCATATTAATATAGATCTAAGGATTTAAGTCATAATGAACAGATAGTTAGAAACTATGATAAGAAAATTTACTAAAAAGGACAGTAGTCTATTTAATAGTAATAGAGAACACAAGTATCATATACCATATTAGATATAGTTCATATCTTATTATCCAAGATCCAATAAAACATCTTGAAAGTCTAGTTAATATATTATTTGAGAACATAGAAGTCAGGTTAGAATGACCTTTGGTTTTAGCTTATATATTATACCTTTACTAGTTATACTAGTTGTATATTTCAGAACAAGACTTGGAGACTTAGTAGGCAGAGAACCACCAGAGAGTGGCAAAGTATGTTGTTACTAATACTGGAAATATGTGTTAGTTTTAGCCAATTTTCAGTATAACTAATATAGTGTAAACTACCAGATTATATATTAGGTACACTACCTAGGATAATTATCTTAAATAAAAGCTATTAAGTAAGTTACTCTAATTTTAGTAATTCTCAAATATTAGGGGATAAAGGTCTATAAAGTTAACAAAGGCTAGCAAGAACATCTAAGATGAAATAAAGAGGTATAATCTGTACTAAAAGAGGTTGGGGAGTATAAATGAGAAAGAAGAGATTATTCATGAGTTGGAATAGATGTAGTCAGAATAATTCTTCATTTTTGGAGATTATATTAGTTACTAAGTATTAGAATTCAAGTCAGATAGATACTCTTTAATTTCTTAGTCTGATAATTAACTAGTATTGGCACCACTCTTAGATGTTAATTGTAACATGCCCAACTTGGTGATCTTTCTCATGTTCCACTCACCTCTGATCCTCTTTTGTTAGGACAACTAAAAGAAAACACAGAGTTATCACAGAGTTTGTACTCTCTAAAGAAAACTCAAGTCTATAATTTATATAGTATACTAAGTAAGAACTTATCTCTAAAAGAAACCTAAGAGAATATAATAAGGTTTTCTATAGGTGGCAACTATGCTAAATACTCTAGAATATATTCCAATTAAGCAGAAAAGTGCTAACCAAACAATAAATAATAGTGTTTAGATAGTTAGATACTCTGGTAGAAATATTTAAAATAATGTCCAGAAATAGTAAGCACTTATCTGATAGCAACTAGGAATATAAGTCAAAAATTACCAGGGTATTAGAAATGGTTGGAGTTGTACTGCAGTGATGATAGAACTGGTGTAACAAACTCTGTATTTTTAACACTAGATATTAGAGTTTGTGGCATAGTAGAGATAATAAACTCCACATTTTTTATATCAGACATCAGAGTTTATAGTTTTCTTATATCTTTCTCAAGATTTAATTAGTGTAATATGTAGAGGCACAATATACAAGCTGAAGCTAAGGTCATTATGAATTTATATTCCACATATCTTGAATAAGTTTCTACACTTGATCTGACTTATTTCTCATAGATTATTAGACATGAACTGTACCTAACAATAAGATAATGATCTTATAAACCACCAGTGGTTAATAGTATTTGAGTATAAAGATAAGTAGAATTCATACCAAACTCTGGAAGTTTTGTGATAAAAATGTTAAGCATAGTTCTTACTTCAAGTGGATATCTATGGTTAGTTACATAAAAGAAGGTCAGATCAAGTATGGAAACTTATCTAGAAATAAGTGTAGTTATCTGCAAGAGTGGGTAATATACCTGAATTACAGATCAAACTAGAATACTTACCTATAGACTTGCAACTAAACAACCTTAATTTCAACTTATATGTTATGTTGCTATCTGTTGCATAGATTTCAAATAGAAAAAGAGTGGGCTAGAAAGAGAATTAAACCACTCAGGTTTGAGCTTAGAAAAGCAAATGAGTTACTTAAAGTTAATTTTCAGACTAGAAAACTACAGAATATCTACTTGGTTTTAAATACTAAGTTTTATAGTCAGAACTGTGACTAAGGGAATAGTAGTATAGGATATAACTAAGAAGACACTATAGAAATAGTTTCTAAGAGATAGGATATTCTGAAGTCTAGATAATAAATTATTAGAAAGTAAAACATGAAAGACTAATCTAAAATAAGTATATATATGGTAGAACTGGTTAGAGTACTATTTAGAGTCAGAAAGTAGAAGTCTCAGAAGACAATCTATAACAAGAGATCAGTGTTTGTTAAGAATAGAGAAAGACTGAAGATATAAAAAGTCTGGCTTTCTGATAGATAAAAGTAGAGTTGAAAATAACACTTTCAATCACAGAGTAGTGGCTATGTATATAGAATCAGGAGTAGTGAGACTAAAGTTTGAGAACTAAAACAAAGTTGGGCATTGGTCTCCTTATATTATTTATAACAGTGTATTTACTGGAATTTATATATCTTACATGATATATCTATTAGTAATTTATTCTCAAGGAAGAACTACATGTATAAGTATATAGACTACATTCATATAAATGACACTTGAGTGACTTATTATAAGTACTATGCATTATAACTCAGTTATGAGTATGAACAAGTGGGATGTTTATTCAACAAGTTTGTCTTATAAAGTTGCTTTATTATGATCTTCTTTCTCTCATTGACATTGTTCAAATTAATTTGTAGATATCATTAGATAAAATACTAGCAGTGTCAGGTAAGAAATATACCTGGAAGAAGAAACCATTCATGGAAAAATTACAAAAGACATCAGAAGAGTATGGGAACATTATTTAACACATGTGGATGCAAATCCTAGGTAACCTTGGCTTTAGTGGATACACTGTGCCTCTGTATATTATAATAGTTATATTTGGGAAGAGAATATTACTAGGAAGTAGAGTATAAAGAAAGTTAGACTTCTGAGTATGGGTATTCAGAACAGTACACTATGCTAGTTAATTTTCAAGCTAAGAAACTACAGAGTATCTACATATCTTAAATACTAGTACTAAACCTATCCAAGAATTGGAGGAGACAGGTAACTACTCTGAGTATACTCAAGTCCTCAGAAATCAAGTCTGGAGTTCCATGGAGATCATAAGGAACCATGTGATCAGTAATGGAGTAATTGGATATGAAATAGATCCATACTGGGATAGGATGAGTGTGTAGAAAGAAAAATACTCTCTTCCATAGATGTTCTGAGTGGATTGAATGTTAGGGAGGCATTATCTATGATATAGTCAGATAGATTTGGATGGGTATGTGATAAGCAGCAGTAACATGCAGTGTGAAAACTTGTAGCTCAGCTTAGCTCACCAAGCTCAATCCTGACTGGACTTCTCTTCTCTTTATATTTACATTAATAGAAGCTGACAGATCTTGCTCCACAAAGTTGACTTCATTAACAAAATTAGCATCATTGCCAAACCACTTCACATTCTCCTCAGAAATTTTCTGGCTCTGAGAAAACTTGTTTTGGAGAAGGGTTTTGCAGCAATAAGATTGGTGTCTAGGTTTTCTGAGAGACTTTTTTCAAAAATTTCAAGAGATAATGGTGGAGAGAAACCAGTTCCTCTACAAATAAATTTACAATCACAATTACTATGAGATTTGGGCTCAAAGAGCTACAGGTTTTTAATTCCCAAGAACTAGCTTGTAGGGTGGAAAAATAAAAATCAATGGCTTCTGTATGGGTTATTATAATGTATCACTGCTTGACTAGAGATGATGTGATGATGTGATTATCTGAATCAGAGAAAAGATAGAAATTGATGATTCTTAACAAAGTAGTATGCAGTTGCTGTTGAGACACGAAAATATATTGAGGTCACTAGGACCAGGAAAGGAAAGAATCTAAGTACATGAAGATCAAGACAATACAAAAAACATACCTAGGATCAGGAAAGTGGTCCTAGCAATCATCTAGCTGCAGGCTAAGTACAAGTGGTTGAATGTACATATGTTTGTGTAGGAATGATAAGAACAAGAATAAATAATGACGAGGAGTGGATTGTAGCTACAGAGTCCAAGAAAAGGAAAAGGAAAATGAAATGAAAGGTGGGTCCGTGCAAAGATAGCGCACGGACATTGAGCTGAGTGCTCATTTTTCGACAGTTCTGACCTAGAATACAAGGTATCTAGGCATCTTGGTTTCATAGAGGACACTCGTCAGGACAACGTTTCCCATGACCTTACTCAATGAGTCTAGCGTTCCGTAATGATGAAAAGACGGCGAAACGCAAAGAATCTTAACAAACAGACTGGACTGTGGCACTAAAATTGCTCATAGACTGGTGGCATTTAAGCGAACTTGGAAACTCGACTCAATGATCCTAAGACCACGGTTCGTTCCCGGTTGTAAAAGCGAACTTGGTGAACTTGCCATTTGGCGATTGAGTCAGGCAGTAACCCTAACAACAGAATCAGAATAAGGCAAGCAGCACAATTAACACTTAACTTTGTATGATAGAATCTTTCGTGCTAGGGAAGACGTTGGTCACGTTGAATCAGTGAGAAACAATCTACGATAGATACATACTACCGAAACGGAAGAGACATCAAGGCAAGTACAACAAGAAATGGAAGTGTTCACGAGACATTACGAATCCATTGTTATCATGAAACGTGAGAGACGAGGAAGAAAAGAAGTATTAGATACTCAGCCAAGGACTGCCACCTTTTGCTTCTTCTTTCTGCGAGTGTTATTATTTGCGAATGCTCGCCAGGTGTCGACACGTTCCTCTCGTCGCTCTGTGGAATTGAGTGATATTGAAGGTGTTGATGGGGGAAAATGCATACCCTCCCAGACTTTGTCATCTTCAGCTTTGCGTTTTTTAGCAGCTACCTCGTCCTCTTTCTTACGAGCTTCAAGACCTTCATTGGCCAGATTGAGCTTGATAGCTCTGATGGTGGAACAATAATGTCAATCAGCTCAAAAAACCGTATTGCTCATGCACTATGCTGTCAAAAACGTACTTGCGTCGCCGAACCTCCTCATCAATAAGCATTTCTTTGGCCTTTGCTCGCACGCGGACTTTGAAAGGAGGGTCCCCTATTTCTCGCAATTTGGGATCGCTGTCAGTCAACGAGGTAGGTAAATTAAAGGTTCTAAGGAGCTCAATGCGGGCTTGAATTATCACCGCATCAAGCTCTTCACGTTTGTTCTTGTCGGAAAGTTCGGACTCCGCCTGTGGAAGACAAATAAGAAAATCAAATAAAGAGACCAGAAAAGGCGACAATACCTTCTTCAGAAGGTCGAATGCCTCTGGCGCACGAGCATGTGGCGTCTTGTCCGGGTGAATAACTGGGTTTCAAGGGATCATGTCTGAGAGCATATCAGAGCGGAGATAGCGCATGCATACATAGTGATAGCTGCCTATATTTTTTCTTTATGTCCTCTGGTGTAGCAGAAAATTCTAGATCTAGTATATCATACGGGCTAGCTGCAGTCAGTATATGATAGATCATCAAGCACGCTCGAAACACACTTGAGCTTGAATGCCTTCAGAATCCGTTCCACCTCGACCTCACGCTGAAAAGCTGACGCTTCCCGATTGAGCAGCTTCTCAATGTCATCAGTAGCGCTTGAGGATGATGCAGGAGTATATTTTTCCTGAACGTGTGCAGAAGAAGACGACAAGCCTGCAGGTCTATCAGACATGAAAAGAATAGAGACGATGGAAGTAACTCGTATGAAACTTAGATCCATTGACGGTGAATCACAGCGATTGGTCACGTGCCACGTCAACTTTTCTGACCGCTCGTAATATAGTTATAGTTCGTGACATGACTATGTCCTTTGCCCGACGTGTCTTGAGGGTAAATATTCTTATAATCATCACCCAGTAAACCGTGAACAACTTATGACCATGAAAGACATTTCTGCATCACTCTATATCAACAGATCAACTGCCCCGGCATCCAGTCACATTTCGAAACGTATTCATTGGCTCTCGACTCTTATCACCTTCATCTTCATCGAGCACATCAAACCTTTCCTCCTCAGCCAAAAGAGAACCACTTCAGGATGGTCCCCGAAAGACTCGCGAACAAGTCTACGCAAAGCGGAACCGTGTCCTACTCATGTACTCCTCCGCAGTCGTACGCTACTTCATCCAATTTTATTTGGCCTCAAAACGATGACTCAAGTCATACAATCACGTAGATAATAGTAGCGATTGGTGCCTCTTATGCAGCAGTTCCATTATACCGTATGTTCTGTGCTGCAACTGGTTTTGCAGGAACACCGAAAGTAGGCACCGGTCGATTCGAACCACACAGACTCGTTCCAGTCGAGAACGCCCGCCGGATAAGAGTCTATTTCAATGCCGATCGTTCCGATCAGCTTCCTTGGTCATTTCGACCCCAGCAGAAGTATGTGAACGTTCTTCCGGGCGAGTCAAGTTTGGCGTTTTATACTGCAAAGAATACGTCAGACAAAGACATCATTGGAATTGCAACTTATAACGTAACTCCAGACCGGGTGTGTTTCATACTATTATCTATCTTGCATGTCACAAATGAAGGAGTTTCACTTCATAGATTGCCCCCTATTTCTCCAAAGTAGAGTGCTTTTGTTTCGAAGAGCAGAGACTACTTGCGGGAGAAGAGGTGGACATGCCTCTGTTGTTTTTCATCGACAAAGACATGCTTGACGACCCAGCGTGCAAGAACGTGGATGACGTCGTGCTCTCATACACTTTCTTCAGGCAGGAAAATGCGTTATACCAGCTAAAACCGTAAACTCACTTTGCAGCAGGGCACGACGAAATGAGAACGGACATCTCGTGCCTGATGCACCCGAAGACGTCGTGCAGAATTCGCTAGGCTTCAGTAAATACGAATACGCCTCTCAGGTCAAAGCTTCCAACACATCAGTTGCTACTACGAGTCCATCCTCATAGATCAACCGTCTACATCGGACAATCATGCATAAATCACTGCAATAGAAGCTAATCGCCATCTTCTCCGTCACAGAATACTTGATAATGAAATTCCACTCTCCCTCGTAATTCATGGGCCAGCCACGTCGTAGTTGTTTGTATATTTTCTATCAAGTAGACTACTCTAGCTCAGCGGACTAACCGTGAACAAGAGTATAGACTTTGAGAATGGCGATTACGACGGTGACAGTGATGAGAAATGAAAAGTTCACTTCTTACCTAGTAAGATTCACTATCATGACTGTAAAAGCAGCCCACAGTATAGATTAGCCGAAGACAGCACCAACACCATTTAAACAGCCCATCCGGTCAACCGTCCTTACAAATCCTTTGTTTCAGCGAATATCATATCAGATTCCAGTTGACGATGCAGTTGCAGCATGATAACAGCTACTGATCCACAACTGTCGACGACTAGGTGTTAATTTGCAACCACAACCAGAGTCAATGTGAAGCGCATGTAAAAACCACGAGAGTTGACTGCAATGGCATCCATTAGGCGACAACAAGCAACTGGATGCTTCAGTTACACGAAAAGCGTGGAAATGTATGTCTGTCACAGATCCAACACAGTCGCGGGAGCAATAAATGCTTTACGAGATGAATGATCCGTTAAACAAATAATACCATAGGAAACACAACATATGAAGCAAAATGCGCCAGATGACGTACGGTAACCAACTGACATCCCCCGAAAGAAGGTTTAATAAATAAAAGCAACAGAAAGAAAGCGTGTCAGAGACGACCAAGACCATAGGACATCGAACATACCAGAGAAAATTTGACCGCCGCACAAGGCCCACGTCGAGAATCAAGGATGAGGCTCCAGAGAACTTGCTCAAGCACGACTATAAAATCATTTCCAGACTGTCACCAGCTGGCTTATCAACGAAAGGTGCAGGGATTACCAGGCTGAAGCAACAAGACGAAGAACCAAGCATTAAGCTAAAGCCCAAAATCATTGTGAAATGTCATCAGTTAGCTTCTCAACCGATGGCGCAGGGAGTACCGAGCTGGAACAAGTAAGAAGTAGGGTATCTCAAAATTCACCCCTCATTGAAAATCCACATTGCGATATCCTTGGCTGCGAGGCCCACCAGTGACGTGTTGTCAATCTCGAAATTACAGCAGTTACTCCATACTGAGATTGTGTCATTTCGGGAGGATGGATGATGAGGCATCATGTGAGATGAGATGAGCGGGCTAGATGCGCCTTACAGTGATCTGCGATGTCGGTAACATGACACACGGATATAAGAAAGTGGCTGAGGAGATCGTGATATATGTGGAAGATCCTGAAGCTATTCTTCTGGGGAAAATGCGATGATTGGTTGAAGATGCAACAGCCTGATATGATGCATGGGCACTATGAACATAAGAGATAGAACGAGAAGCTTAGAATCTTGATTGGTTTGGGTATTTGGCTCAGAATATCAGTAATGTAGCCACGACCATCATTCCGAATCGATTTCAGAATGTGCAGCCGAACTTCCTTTAGGGATGCGATGTGGATGCGAGCGCAGCCGTGATCGCATTGCTGCAGTTGCTGCAGGTACCCGGACTTCACTGTTACCTCTTTCATCCTCATCACGGCTTTCCTGATAGTCTTTTCTCTTTCTCTCTCCCTTCGTAGTAGTGCCCAAAGCTTCTTCTTTGCTTCTCCTACGCCCAATCTTCACTTGGTGAGCGGAAGACGTCGGTTTTCTTCGTCGTTTCTTGGCTGGTTCCTCAACACTCTCTTCTCCATTATCCCCTTGATCGAAACCACTGCCAGAGTGACTCTGACCTACAGAACCAGCTTTCCTTCTCTTCCTAAAATCTGCTACAACCTCCTGCAGACGTCGACTAGTGTAAACTTCTTTCTTCCGCGGCGCCAAGTTCCCAGTGACCATATTGTTTCCTGCGCGCACAGTAACCCAATCTGATAGGCTGCCTTGAACACCAGATGCGGTACCGGATGCATTCGTACGTCTTCGATTCATCTTCTGAATAACCGGTGAAAGCAGTTCATCAACCTTTGTTGCATTCCATCCAAGCTCTTGCTTGAAGAACATCCGAAGAGCATCTAAATCGGGTAGACCCCACTTGAAGGGTTCTTCAGAACTGTCAACGGTCGGGTGATAATATGCGTCCCGCTACAGATGCATATCAGTGCCTGAACTAGACATTAGCAGTGGTGTACTGACCACTGCAGGATTCGGCCAGTCAGCAGCTAGATAAAGGTCCCGGAACTTCTTTTTCTAGACAATACGATCAGAGCCCAAATGTCAATTGCAACAATGACACCTACAAACTGTTTCCTAATTTTCGTACTGCTTTCGCTTTCACTATCCTTTCCTTCCTGGACTCTTCGCCACCAGTCGGCAAACTTATGAAGTCCATCTTTCCCAGGAAATTCCTTTAGCAGCTCCATCGCCGCAACAGGACCAGCACCGCTGAGCCCCTCGGTATAATCACTCCCCAGCAAATACGCAAGCCGGATGAGAGTATCACGGTCCAGACCTAGTTCTCGCTCAAGGTCAGTCTGCAGAAAGAGCTCAACCGTCTTTGACTGATTAAACATGTTCTTATAGACTCTCTGTGCCCCAAAAAGAAACACGTCGGAATCGTCTGTAATAACACCATCCACTAAACCTAGAGAGACAAGTTCCGCGCATTGAGCTTCAGCTTCCATTGGTGCTGTAATATAGGGTATACCAAACAGCCTCAGCATTGTCTTTGGGCTCAATTAGTTCCAGATCCATCGTAAATTAGCCTGAACGTACCATGATTTGAGATACCATTTGTTGTGTGATGTCCCCTGAATCTCTCATTGCAGCTTTCCTCTGCTCGTTCAATATCTTAATCTCATCATCAATTTCCCGTCTGACGTCGTTCAGATTCCTACCCTTCACTTGCGAGAGAAACCGAGCAAATTCACCTTCTTCCGCGTGCAAATCCATCTCTTCAGCTGCGTCCCAATGCTTTCCCTCCAGTTGTTCGTCAATATCCTCTGCGAGTCCACCTTCAATCCCAGTTTCACGGAGAACTGCATCACTCCTCAATATGAAAGTGCCAGCTTCTGATTGTCCGAATCCATGTGTCATTTGCTGGCTCCCGGAGGGCGAAGGTAACCTTGGCCTGGAGAAGAGGGGAGTCTTGACCTGTTTTTCAGGGGTAATTGGAGCAGATGTTGGGGTTCCAATGACTTGGGTTGGATTTGATGCAACAGGTACATCCACAGACACGGGATCGGGTATCATTTTGTGAATGTCTGGCGGAGGAGAGGGTGCAGATTTCCTAGGACTGTCCTGGGTGGGTCGACGGGATGATATAGTCAATTCTCCTGAGTGTAATGCTGACTCTGGTACTGCAACTCCAACCTCTTCAAGTTTTTCATCATCCTTGCTTTCGCCCGATGGGAGGACTGATGATGATTCTGGTCGCCTCACTTCTGCAGATACTTCGGGCGTTTTCTCCGCCAAGGTACAAATCATAGGAACCTCCACTTCCTCCATCTCATCTTCTGATTCAGTCAACGTTTCAAAGCCTGATGTCACAGTTAATGCAGGTATCGTAGGAGAAACGGGCTGTTCAATAGACTGGACAAACTCCCCTCCTCGGGTTCCCTTGTCTTCTACTGCTGGAACTGCATTTAGCGTTGTCTTCGAAGATGTGAGCAAAGAGGACGGGGCTTCAAAAACATCCTTGTTTCGGTCTAGAGTCCCAGACACTCGTCGACTAATTAACTCCCGAGTAGCTCCGGTGCCAGCGAAAGTTAAAAATGTTTCAAGGCCAGAAGGTGCGAATATCTCCACCTCTGGGGAAGGTCGCTGGTCGTTCGGATTTCCGACAGACCCCAGAGATTCTTGTGAAAGTTTATGGGGGGAAGGAGTGGAGCTTGGAGCTTGCCATTGCAAGGTAGATCGACTCTGGTCAAGAGATGCTTGGATCGCAAGCGCGAGTTCTTCGTCCTCCTCACTTTCAAGTTCCTCCAAGGATTTGGGAATCGTGGCAACATCCTCGTCGCCACTGTCGAGATCAAACAGAGATTTTGAGTTTTTCTTGCAGTTTATAGATTTGGCGGTCAATGGAGCTAGTTTCTTCTTCAGGGAATAGCGATGGGCAATGGCTGACAACGCCATTTTTTGCTGATATTGCCGCAGGTCACTATCCATGACAATGTCAGTATTGGTGCTAATAGAAGTCTTTATTCAGTGCCATCATTGTCATTGTCGGCGGTAAACTCACGTATCAACTTCTTCCATATCCACATCCTCGTCTTCATCCTCATCTTCAGCCCGTGACTCTTCTATATCGATAAGGATGGGCATTTCCGGCACATTACCAGTCTTGTCCTGTGTCGCAAGAATCCATCCACCATCTACTCCCTCATTTTTTGTAAGTATATATTGCTTATTTCTTTCGCTCGCAATCCGCACAGGTATAGTCAAATGAGCACTTCCAACGCTATTCGTTGTTACCAACAACTGTTGCGTCAAGGAGTTTCGCTGCTTCAAGTTGAAAATCTGCTGTTTTGAAAAGTCCATGGGTGTAGGAGCCATTCGCAGCATCTTCTGCAGGCGGGCATGAGATGTCTGACGTGACTTTAATCTCAAATCACCGATAATCTCGTATTGAACTTCGGTAGGAAGTTCACGAAATTCAGGAGAAGTAATATCAAAATCTTCAGGACGCATCTCCTCGATAAAGGTACGAAGTTCATCCTCGGTAGCAAACCGTGGATCAGGAACGCTGGCTTGGGTAGCTTTAGATATGGCTTCTTCCATGTTCACCTCAGGAAGATGATAAGGATCATAATCATCATGATACTTGTTCTGTTTCTTAGAACTTGGCGTAGGAGTGGCAGGTTTAACTTTCGCTGGGTTTTTGGGCATCGAACTGTCAATGTCCTCGAGATAGACCGTATGCTCGTCAAGAGGTATATCATCCGGCTGAATTTTCTCTTTTCCTTTTCCTCCAGACGAGGATCCCTTTCCTCTATTGACAAAGAAAAGAAAAGTGAGCACAATAAAACATGCCCACATGGGTTATACAACGCACCGCGCGTGATGCTTCAGAGCTTCTCGCCTCATTTGGGCAGCAAGCAACCTTTCAGCGATCTTGACATGACTCATCGCAGCCCCGCTTTTCTTCTTTTTCCTTTCATTCAACGTAGACTTTTTCAAAACTGGCGCACCCCCGTCAAACACGAAAACGGGTTTAATGCCATAGAACAGCAGCTTTGTAATGCGGCGTAAGAATCCAAGAACGTGAGCATTCACAAGACCACGTCCTTCTTTGTCGCGCATGGTTGATTGGAATTGGTATATCCAAATACTTGAGTCGATTGCCATAATTTTTCCTTCGACCGTCTCTAAGCTGTTGGATTTTTCATAGAAATTTTAATATATATATATATATCAAAATTTGTGTTTGTACTCACAGAATGGGACGGCCTACAGGAGATAGAAGTGTCCAGAGAGACTTGACGCCCATTTAGAAACTTGCGAGTAGCTGATGAAGGTAGGAGGGTCCGAAAACGCCCAAATATGGAGTGTGATATAAACGAGTCATCGGTGCTTTTTTTTTTAGTAATTCATACCAGTATTTCCACCTCGCACCGGTGTGATTCGACATGTCGACGACCGCAGCCTTAGGGAAATCATATACATTTGTTCTGCCATATACTGTGTCTAAATCGACCGTATAGCAATTCACGCAGCTCCTACAAGCGAGAGAGTCATCCTCCTCATGTTCGAACACTTGATTTCACATGTTGATGATGATAAGATTTGAAGCCTTTTCAAGAGCTTGAAACGGCCAACTCTTCGCGACAGTAACGGCAAGCAAGCCGAATGGTAGGTAGGCTGGAACGCAACCTCACTTCACTTCCCAAATCAGAACAGTAGGCCAGAAATCATACTCCATTGAACAAAAAAACAAGAAGAATTAGTGAGTAGTAGTAGGTGGTGGTTACAGAGCCGAGATATAAACAGAGAGAATGATATATATCACGTCCAACAGTATTTTCCAACAAGAAAGGCGATAAGAGAGACATTGTGCACCCGGCGATTGCAGATGACCTCAACTAATGCTTAGGAGTACCAGGACGATCACCACTGTCCATCGGTCGAGTTGATGGTGATCCACGACCAACAGGCGAATTAGTCTGTGATGAAAATCCAGTAGGTCCAATGGGAGACAACAGCCCACCGCTTTCACCATGAGCACCACTACCAGAAGGCGAACCACCAACACCGGTTGAAAATCTAGAGTCAAAGTTTCCAGTCATAGTCGGAACCATACCCATGCCACCCATTCCACTCATGCCCATGCCACCCATCATTGGCATACTCATCATCGACATCCTAGGGTCAAACCCTGGCATGCCTCCACCCGCCATGTTCTGACCTGTAAGCGGCATATTCCCGCCAGTCATATTTTGTCCGATGGGACTCACACCTGGATGACCTCCATCTCCTCCAGCTTGTGACCCAGCAGTCGAGAACGTCATCATGGCTTGTTGATACGCTACTGCTGCCGCCTGTTGCGCCGCATACATTTGCTGAGGGTTAAGCATTCCAGGATAACCCATCATCCCACCACCTGTCACCATAGGGTTCATCCCCCCTCCAGTCAGCATGGGGTTCAGCGCACCAGTCATCATAGGATTCATCATCATGGGGTTCATACCCATCATCATCGGATTCATCATCGGATTGAACCCATAACCATACATCGATCCACCCTGTTGCATCTGTTCCATTTGTTGTCTTTGTTGTTCATCAAATCTCCTCTGTCTCTCCTCAACCAACCTCTTCTCCCTTTCCCTCTCCGTTAACGCAGCACCGACACCTCCTTCCCTCTTTCTCTCCCTCTCATGTGCAGTTATAGCTCCAAGTAAGCCGGTCTGTGGAGGAGGAGGCTTATTCGGCACATTGATGAGCGAAGCACCCGTCTCTCTCGCAAGTTCCTCTTGTCTCTTTGCAGATCGATCCTGTTTATCCTGCAGCCCAGCGGACAACAACCCTTGCGGCGTAAATGCTTTTGTCATGGTCTCTGAAGGTTCCAATTGCACAAAGGTATCTCGGGTATCTTGTTGTTGTTCGACATTCCTCCCAGATTCCAAGACTTGACTCCAAAGATTTTTTCTCGCTGCACCAGGTTGGGGGAATTCTGATTGAGATCGAATTTGGGTTCCGCCATCGCCGTGGTAGGTTCGTCGATCTGAGGGTTGGTCAGAAGCGAGTCGCCGAGATTGAGGAGGAAAATTGTGGTGGTGATCATCAGTGCCTGATCGCAGCAACAGGACATTCTTATTGGAACATGCCAGACAAAAAACAAGATAAAAAGTTACTCACCGGATCGGGAAGAAGGTGGCTGAGGCAACGTGCGAGGTGCCCTAAGATGGGACGATGCCTGTCCATCGCCAACAAACTGACCATAAACCGAGGGCTTAGTGCCCTGCCCATGCCCAGAGGCCGATCTCTGTGCAACAGGATCGACGTCCGAGTCAGCATCCTCTTCCTCCTCTTCCTCTTCCTCCTCCTCCTCCTCCTCCGAACTATCATTCCAGGACCGGGCAACCTTGGGCTTTTTCCCATTCACTCTGCCTGGCTTATGCGTAGCTGCATGATGTGCAGCTTGTTGTGCCTGAACCTTGGCTTTGCGTCTCGCAGCGGAGGAAGAAGGCGCGAAAGACGATTTGAACTGTTGCTGCGGCTGGGGACCAGGTCCAGACTCCGTAACACTCGGCACAGACGATGGTGGTTGCTGATGGCCATCCGATTCAAGAGGCCTTGTTGACGATGGAATTGACTCGCTGGGGTCATCTGTGACATCGAGGTACGAAAGTGCAGCCAACACATCTTGACTTGCCGCAGAATTGTCTTGAGTAGAATACCCAAGCTTGGAATGAGGCTGCATGTCCAAGACACTACCAGGACGAGACTGTTCGTCTTGTGTCTGAGTGGCAGGAAGCGAATCGTTATAAACTGGTACTTTGGAACTGGCTCGAGCACGTGCTCCGGACGGCTTGCGTCCTATCCCAGCCCGAGTTGATGATGTCATCACATTGACACCACCCGCTGCAGGCGATCTCGTTCGTACTGAAGCAGGGTTGGTGCTCGAAGCTTGAATCTCGGTGGGACTCATAGACGATGCAGGAGCCACGGGGACTCCCGCTTCAGTTCTATCCAAGAATGCCATCGGAGTTCCCTGTCGAACAGGCAGTGATCGGGCCGTGTGGGTAAGGGTAAATGATGTGGCTGGTCATTCCAGGTTCTCAGCTGTATCGTCCAGAAACACCAGGGAAAAAAAAAACACACCCTTACTAGGCGGTTGGAGAATTTCCTTTGACGGCTCACTCTCTTGGTCTTCTTCTTCCTCCTCTCCCTCCTCATCCTCATCGTCGTCATTGTCATCGTCATCAGATATGGGAGGCATGGGAACTACACGCGGTTCATTTGACCCGCCTGGCATGGCTACCGTTCCTGCATCATCATCGCTTTCCAATCGTGATTGATGCATCAGATATAATGCGCGAACATCGTTCAAGAGATTATCATCCGGTTCGTGGGTTCCCCCTGTCCTTGCACCAGTACTACTAGGTGAGAGACTCTGACCCGACTTGGAAGGTCCTCTTGCGGGAGACGCAGGTAAATCCATCTTCCCCAAGCCTTGAAATTCTCCACTAGCCCTTGTCCGTTCATCATACATAGAGTATGGCGAAGTTAAAACAGATACCGTGTCACCAGTAATATAATGATCTTTCTGTGGATAAGGCGACGTCAAAACCGGCGTAGTAGATGACTTTGGCCCTGTAGAGTTGCTTTTCGTGCGCGCCATCGCAGTCGGTGTTGCCGGTTCATCAATAGGGGAATAAGGCGATATCAAGGGTTCCAGCGACACTACGGTAAGCCGAGCGCTGTTACTGTTATGGTTACTTGCCTCAACTTCACTCCTACTACCCGGAACAAAACCAGTCCTCGAGATCCCTGGTTTATCCAACTTTGTTGAAGGCGATGAAGGTGATGGACGTGAACTATGAGATGAAATGGGAGGCAGCGTGGATAGTGGTAATGGTGATCTTGATTGGTTTGAACTTGGATTTCTGTCAACACTGCTCGATAATCTAGCAGGCTGAACAAGTGGCTGAGCTTCAACAACATTTGAGATTGGGAATTTACTAATACCAGACGTGATGTTCATTAGAGGAGGACTGGGAGCAGGTACTGGACTGCTCGAATACTCTCGGTCGAGTAGAGGGGGAGAAGAGTCTGATTTGTTAGGTTCGGTCTGACCGCTAGGAGCAGGTATGGTGGACGAGGTGGCATCCACGTTCATGGCAACATCCACTGACATTCCTTTACCATGAGTCATAGTGCTACCTCCCTCTGCAATGGGAGTCAATATTCTATCTTGATTATTGACACCCGAGGAACTCAAAGATGGAAGCTGTGGGCTATCAGGTGTAACAGCGCCATTCTTTTGATTTGGCTCCCTCCCAGCGGTGATGGGAGGGAGAGTGGGAGGTTGCTCCGATGATGTACGATTTGTTGTCAAAGGCCGCGTTTGTATGAGTTGAGGTTGTTGTTGACGCATGCGTTCAGCCAGTAGTTCAAGCAATTTGCTTCTGATGGCAGACGTCCGGTCGTCTCGAGGATCCAGACTTTCGACGGCTTCGCGGTCAAGGAAGAGCAGCTGTCAATACTGACTGAGATCCAGTCAAGAAACTGACGAGAACCGGGTACGCACATCCCGCTGAGGACCAACTGGATAAGCAAACATCATAGAAGTAACTTCCCGTGGATCCCAACTCCAAGAGGTAGGTCGGCCATACAATTCAAAGGAGTCGTGAACCGCTAATCAAGCGTGGTTGATGAGTCTTGTAACTCCAACATGAACCACTAGAACTCACCAATAATCCACTTGAGCAGTTCCATTGCTTGATTACCAGAAGCACTTTCTATCTCTGGCATAACCAAAATCCAACCTTCTCTTGATTTCATTGATTGAGCCATCTCCTCACCACCCAACAACCCCTCAACTTTGATCAATGTGCTTCTACTGATTAATTCCGGCCGCTCTGGGTAAACCGCAAAAGCCTGAGTGACGTTTGTGAGTGATAGTAGCACCTTTTTACGCTCTTTTGGTTTTGGTCCGGCGTACACGTTGATGATGGGTTGAAGAGGGCCTACTGGTGGCTGAGAGTTTTGTTCATGAGAGAAGATATTGGAAATTCGTCTCTTCTTCGGCCGTTGAGTGGGAGGAGGTGAAGCATCCGTCGTGGATTGTGGACTGATGGTGGTGGTATCACGTTGACCGGCGTTAACGACCATCCAGGCGCGTTTCCAGTCTGTTTGACCAGAAACGCGTATCCGTGTCCATCCCTCCACCTTTCCTCGTGCCAACGAGGTAGGTGCATCGGGGCCTTGTGATGATGAGATCCATTCAGTCGTTTTGAAAGTGTTTTTCGAAAAGGACTCACGATTAAGCGTAATTCTGATCAAATGAGCAGTATATATTTCCTCCAAACGTGATTTTTCCCATGCTGATAGTCTCAAGGCAGAAGCCCATGAGATGAGTGCAGGTACGGACGGACAGGAGAAGAGGAGGAGATTGGAACCAGCGGTATTGAGAGTAAAGACGTTTGTATATCGCTGTTGGGACTGTGTTGCCAGAACGGGTACAGTGACGGAACCCAGGACATGAACAAACTAGATAGTTGATCAACTGAGAATAACATATTTCAAGGGGGATTCGTACTGCATCCGTAACGTTGACATAGGTCGGGGGAACCTCTTTGCCTTGTCGACTTGCTTCCTGAATTTCTGCCATGTCCCAGACACTGAGGGTCGTGCCACCGAGCTGTGCCCAGACTTCTGTCCAACCGTCGTCTTTGGTGGGCTTGTGGCCATCAGACTGCCGCTCAATGTGACGAATTAAAGGGCCAGAAAAGTAGATCTTATGAGCATGGGCAATCGTGAGAGAAACAACTGAGCGAATCTCAGGATGAAGGGAGGAAGACGATGATGATGATGCTGCTGCTGCTTGTTTTGAGGAGCTTGGATCCATGGCACTCATGTTAGGAGGAGGTTTTGAGGGCTGGTTCTGCATTGAGGATGACGCATAAGCGCCAGGAAAGGAGGAACTACCGTCGAGCGAAAGACTGATGGTCTGTGCGTTTTCTGACGGTGGAAGCTTGGAAAAGAGAAAGGAAAAGAAGGAAGTAGCACGCGCATGGGTCATCCTGTGTTACTCGAGATTTCAAACCCCAACCAAGGGGCCGGCTGTGCCGGTGATAAGAAACAAAATAACTACATAGCAGCAACTCGTTTCGATCGAGTGACCTCGGGGTTATGGGCCCCGCGCGCTACCACTGCGCCATGCTGCTGCCTGATTCACAGTACGGAATCGCAGATCACACGCTCGATTGGTCCGGCGTTAGTGGTCTGATCCGGAACTGGTTTTTTATTCTCTGTTCAACTAACACGAACCATGCTAATTCTCCTCATCTAGAGATTCCGTGGTCGCCTGCGGTCTACAGTGAGTGAATGACGACGTAGAAAAAGAAAAAAAAAGTACCCTGAGCTCCGCCACACCACCCAGCTCCTTTACCAGACCATCATAAGGAAACTCCCGACGGACCGCAGGTGGTTCGGGGACACCATAGTTCTTGATAACAAATCCAAGCGTAGCAAAGCCTGCAAACGCCCCAAAAAGCTGTAGGAGAGCAGACTGGGCTGTCAAACCAGCTCGAGGAACATCTGGACCCCACATGGAGACGAGTTCCTCCTGTTCATGCAACTGCAGACATTTCAATACGCAAAAGTGGTAAAAGCAGGTGCTGGAGTACGCCGCACCGGATCGCCATAATTTCGCCTGAGCAGTACATCATCCCATCCCTTCGCTGAAAAGTTTTGTCGGGAACGCCAGGGCAACTGAGGGTAGTCCGGAACGGGGTCGACGACTTCGTACGATTCGGCATCGGGCTGTTGGAGAGTGTAGGATCTTGCGACAACACGCCGAACGGCCATGCGGCGAACAGCCACGAGGGCAGGGCGGAAGACTGAACCTTGCATTGTGGTGGAGGGCCAAAGCTGCTGCGAGAATGAAGGCGGAGCCCGAGATGTTTGTGGTTGTTGTGCCCGAGCGGTGATATGTCCGATTTCCACAAGAAATAAGCAGTTCAGAATGATCCTTACGTCCATAAAAACAGGACCCCCCGGCCTGCTCTCTCATCTCCCCTCTCCCCTCCCTGCTACCCATGGCTGTTGGCATCGAACGCGATGTCCAGGACGTCCTCCTTGGTCAACGCAAGACAAGGCGTAGCCAAGGCAGTGTCCCTTACTTTATTCCTCAACACACCACCGACCTCGCAGATCTGTGCGTTCTGCCTTGCTCCTACTCTCAGACCATAAACTCACTGATCTCTTTGCAAGTGATATTTGGGACAACATGTTCTTCGAAAGCATCTGGGGTTCGCCGACTATATATAACTTCCCTTCTGGACCCGCTACTGTGCTCGACGTCGGATGTGGCACAGGATGGTGGGTAATTCAAATGGCGCGTCGATGGCAAGTACGCTCTCCTGTCTTCGTTCCTGGTTCATGACCCTGATATACCGTTCTGACCAGAATACGACGTTCGTTGGGTTTGACATTGCTGAAATCCAACCACGCCTGCCGGACTTGGAATACTACAATGACATTTCGGATCGTATCAGTTGGGTGAACGGCAACTTGTTCGTCCTTTTCCTTCCCTGTAGCTTTTCCCTGCGCTGAATTAAGCACTCCGTTAGTCTCGATGCTTTCCCATTCCCCGATGATCACTTTGATTACGTTCGGGTATGCCGGGCAGGCCTTGCAATACCGGAGGATGAGGTACGTCAATTCAATCGCCGCTGTTACTCCACCAACTCATAAACCACCGTGTGTGCAGTGGCAATTTTTCCTTGAGGCAGGTCTCCTATACTCATTCTGTTTCCCCTGATGGAATTTCATGGACCTTCCGGTAGCAGGCTATTTGGTGTGTTATGAGAAGTGGTGGTCTCCTTGAGGCAAGTGTCATAACCTAACGGGTAGTATTCAGAGATTGATCCCTGGTTAGATCATCGAAGAGGACCCGATATTCCCTATCCCCACCATCTCTGGACTTGTACCCGACACACCTACACTACAAACTCCCCCCCGATTCAACTCCCGCGTGACACTTGACATTCTATCGTCTGGAAGCTCTGGCTCAACAGATACTCATGGCCCAAGTCCGGATGAACGCTCGACTAAATCAAATCAAAAGGGGCTACGGTTCAAGAGCTCTACTCCTTTGCCAAAATATTCTCAAGAGAGGTCGTCGACAGATACGTTGCCCTCAGAGACTGTGGACCTCGCGAATCACCCTCAGAACCATATGAAACTTAAAGCTGCTTGGGATAGTATGCTTGCCAGTCGCTTTATCTCAAACAAAGTTCTCTCAATACTTCCGTTTTACCTATCAACACTGTTCTCTGGCCTAGAAATTTACAATCTCTATACTGTTCCCCTCCCCGGGAATACACCATTAGAACATGGTGTTGGAGACGACGACGATTCATTATACTCTTTTCCCCGTCCACGGCATCGCCCGCCCCAGAAAAACCCAACTGTCAACATTGATTCTAATAACCTTATTAACCACCCAATCATAACCGAACTTCCGCGACTTCAAGCTATGGATTCTCAGGAACTTGCTGGAATGCATTTGCACCGTGTTGTACATTTCATCAAATCATGCAAGGAAACTATCCGACAGGAATATTACAAATTATACCCCGAAGACAAGAGTGTACGACCAAGCGCGAGAGTACAAAAACAATTTGGAAATGATATTATGGGCATGGTCTATCCAGGCGCTCAACCGGAATCATTTGACATAGAATGGTGTGATTGGATACAGTAAGTTCTAGCTTCTTCCTGGTCTTGAGGCGCGTCCGCAAGATAGGACTTTGGGCTTAATTCATTTGCGTTGCGTATACAGTGACATGGAGGATAGAATGCGACTTCGTCAACGCCTCCCTCACTATATGGCTTGGCCTGAGCCTCGGTCTCCTCGAGGCGGTAAACCTAGTTGGCGACACTGGAGGAAGCTAATTGACCAAATTTTGGCAAGAGATAACAAAAGTGTGTTTGATCATCCTCCTAACCCAACAGACACTTGTCGGTCTGTAAAAGCTTACGTAGCTTGGAAAGGTGCCAAGCCTTCATCCGTGCTATAGCTCATCCCCAGCCTTCGTTTACACTTCTTTGCCAGCCTAGCCCTGGACTGTTTTAAACAGCTTGATTGGGCCTTTTTCAATTTTTCGTCCCCGACTAGTGCCCTTTTTTTTGTGGATTCATGCTTTATCTCCACCGTCCATACTTATGGCAATAGCATATGCCGCCGCCATATTCTTACATGCATCATACTAGATATAAGATCATATCTCGATGCTCCAATGGAATTATCTCATACTGTGCGGATCAATTTCAGGATGACAGGCACTGCTCTTTGATACAATGATTTTTGTAGCCACTGAAAACTCTGAGAATGGACTTTATCATCTATACTCAAGATGATGATCAAATGTCTCAAGTCTGACTTTTAAACACTGATTTGACAAAAAATAAATTTGCCTCACGAGGTGCAGTTTTGAGCCGGTAGCAGTGACCGAAATGGATCTAGTCCACTGACCATGAACCCGATTTACGAAAAAAACAACAACGTACTACAGTCCAAGTGATGATATTTGAGTGTGTTCGATTATGGAATACAATACTGCCCGATTTGGGAATGAGAAGAAACCTATACCCTCTTCACCCGAACTTTTATCCCTTCGATGTCAGACACAGAAAAAAACACTGCTCCACCTCCTGCCGCCGATAAAAAACCAGGTTCAGCTCTCGAAGCCGATCTTACCAAATATAAGGTAAGTTTTCAGTTTCCAGTTCTCACTCTTTTCTCTCCCCCTCTCATTCCAAACAACGCGCGTTCAACAACCATCACGGACGGTTGGTTGATTTTTTTTTTTTAATACGATGTTATTTCTACCGATCCTTATGGTTTTTTTTTCATCGTGTATTGAATTGGCAACCAGCTTGCAGCAGATATTGTTCGTGATGTAATCAAGAAAGTGATTGAATCGTCTGTCGAGGGTGCCAAAGTGGTCGACCTTTGCATTGAGGGCGACAGGCTTCTTGAACAGGGCACTGGCGCCGTTTTCAATAAGTCAATCAAAGGTGTCAAGGTGAATAAGGGTGCGTCTTTTGGCTAATAGGTTTTTCTCTGTCTGACGGATTTTTTGATCGTGTTTTCGTTATGATGCTGGTGCTTCCCCCCATTCCCCTCCCTATGGTGTATAGGTATCGCATTCCCAACGTCTGTTTCGGTTAATAATGCCGTTTCACACTTCTCACCTCTCGTGTAAGTGAATTCTTTACTCTTTGTAAAGGAGAGTCTGATGAATCGTCCCCATTTTTGATCTAATCCATAATTGTCCCCTCCCCCTTCTTCTCATTTCCCCAACTACTACTACTACTACCCCTTAATCAACCACTCTGGTTTCCATATGAAAACTGCGAATACAAAAACCGTCTCACTTTGGGGCAACTGATAATCAGTTCGGATCCCCAAGCAGCTCAGACCCTCGTTAAAGGCGATGTAGTCAAAATCCAACTTGGAGCTCATATCGATGGGTTTGCAGCGATCACAGCTGAAACGATAGTTGTCGGTGCATCAGCGACTGATCCTGTAACAGGCCGTCAAGCAGACGTCATCAAGGCTGCGTGGACAGCAGCTGAAGTGGCTATGAGACTTGTGAAAGTGGGAAATAAGAATTGGGCAGTTACGGAGGGTGTCGCTAGGACCGTTCAGACTTGGGGTTGTAAACCTGTTGAAGGTATGGTCAATCCTTTTTTTTGGGTTCTATTGGTGGTCCCAATAGGTCTGAATAACTTTCTTTGTCCTCTTTTGAAAGGCATGCTCTCGTGTCAGCAGGCTCAAAACGTAATCGATGGAAAGAAACGAATTATTTTGAATCCGTCTGAAGTCCAGCGAAAAGATTTTGAAACTGCGACATTCGCAGAAGGAGAGGTGTATGGCATTGATATCCTCATTTCGTCCGGTGAGGACGGCAAGGTAAGAAGAAAGGAAAAAAAAAGAGAACAATCTTCAAACCAGTCGCGATTTATTTCTGACATTTTGTCAGGCCCGTGTAGAAGAATCGCGAACGACGATCTATCAGAGAGATTCTGCCGTAACATATCAACTCAAGTTGAAGAATTCGCGTATGGTATTTACCGAGGTTCAGAAGAAGGCTGGTTCGTTCCCATTCAATCTCCGCGTACTTGAAGATGAGAAGCGTGCGCGGATGGGCCTCCAAGAGGCTGTACAACACAGTTTGGTCAAGCCTTACGAGGTGGTGTAAGTACCGTACCGTTACAATTTCTTCTTCTCAATCACTAACAACTCCATCGATCGACCTTGTAATTTTTTTCGTTCTCCCTCCTCATTGTCGGAACCATCAGCTATACTCCGAATAACACCTACGTGGCTGCCTTCCATTTCACTATCGCACTTCTCCCTAGTGGACCTTCATTGATCACTCACCCACCAACTTGGTACAAGCCCGAACTGGTGAAGACGGAGAAGGAACTGGAAGATGAGGAGTTGAAGGGGCTCTTGGCAAGGAATTTGCGTCCTAGTAAGAAGAAGAATAAGAAGGCAGGGGAGGCCGAGTCCAAGTCTGAGTAAATAAACAAAAAAGATTATAGATATCCGACAAGCTAAACTATCCGACTTCTCGGGAGTTAAAAGGAGGTAGATCGATTGTAATTGTTGAATTCTTGGAACAAGCCTCATCGTAGAATCTGATGTCGAACAATATTCGGATAACGAACCAGTGAACCATATTCACTAACTACCTACTACCTTTAGCTCTGGAGAACAAATACTTACACATTATTTTTGATTTCATGAGGTAGTGGTAGTGGTAGGTGGATTCTCTGCATCCTCAACAAAATTGGCTAGTGTCCGCACAACGAGATCGACATTCTCCAGAAAAGCATTGACCGTCAATCTCGCCAACCTCACTGTGAGAGTATCAAATCGCCTGTATATAAAAAAAAGAAAAATCCGCTATATCAGCATCAGCTTAATCATGTTGGCGTGTTATTGCCAACACAACCCGCAACACACCGATTATAGTTGCTGAGGGAAATATAATGAGAATACAAGAACAGAAAACGTACGCGATAAGTTTGTTTCCGTCTACACTCAATTCTCGTTTCACAGCTTGGGGCTGCAGCTCCTTGTCGACATCAATAACTTGTTTCGCTATCGATGCATGTTCTGGTGACGCAAATGGAACCTCAACCCTCCTATATGGTCGTAAAAACTTGGTCAGAAAGTGGGGATTACTCTACAGTGCGCCAGAGAGTCTTCTTATACAACTTACACGGTGTGCCAATCCAATGTTGATGCCATGACGTCGTCAAATTTTGTATCGGGCTTGGTGGCAAGTAAAAACTATTAGTCATGAGTGATCATGGAAACGTCACAGCAGATTTTGACCAGCATATCACATATCATATGTATTTGGCGAAAACACAACCAGGTGCATAAGGAATCAACAATCTTCAGGACTCCTCATAGATACATCGCAGAGCATTGGCGACCGATGCCAGCCAGTACATGACGGTCACAACTACAACCGCGATATTGTAATCCAAATAGAGGGTAAAGAATAAGAATATCAAAGTCATCGTGCAACATGCACATCACTCTTGGAACGAAAAATGATGTGTCTCCTGGACAGAACAATGAAAACCTCATCAAGAATATAAGGCTGGATTCTGTAATCCCCAAGTGCCATCGATGCCTCCTGAGCAAAACGGAATCCAAATCCGCCACGAGGACTTTGTATACACCAGAATAAAGAAATTCATCACCAGGAAGGAACAGCATTACATGAGAAGAGCAATCACACCGCCAGAAGCGGTGAAAATTAAGGCAGGAATGCTGAGATGGCGGGGAACAATGGCGGCATTGCTGTTGCCGAATGGGTTTGCAGCATTTGCAGCACCTACGGGATCGACGGACTGCACTGAGCTGGAACTTGCAACGTCAGTAGCAGTGTAGGTGGGAGTGACGATGAGGCTGAAAATCAAAATTAGATCATCATCAGAAGGAAATCAACAAAAGACTCACGTCGTCTTATCTAATGCTTCAACGGAAGAGCCAGGCGCAGTTACAAATGTGGACGTGGAAGTAGAAGCAGACTCAGATGCAGTTACCAGCGCGGATACCGATACTGATGTAGGTACTGATGCTGGTACTGACGTTGATACTGACGCTGATACTGACACTGACGCCACAACAGAAGAGGAAGAAACGGTACATCTCCCGACGGTAATCTGCGCGAAAAAGATGAACATGGCACACCAACATAGAAAAGAGAATGAAGCTTACAATATCACTCCAGCCCTCCTCACCATCAGCATCTTCTAGAGAAACCTGAACCTTCTGACCAGCCTCAAGTTTGTCGACCTTGAAACTGGCGAAGGTCTGATGGAAGTCACCGGCGTCAATGCTGCAATTATGTCAGCACTCAATCTAGTGGCTGATATAAAAAACGCACAGGGCGTCGCCACACGGGTCATCGGCAGAAACAACGATGAGATTGTAAGGTGACTTGGACGGCTGCCAAGACACTTTAACTTCCTGGCCTTCGCACTGTAAAATCGCTAAAAAAAATTGTTTCAAGCATAGAACAAGACAGGTCAACACACGGCTGTGATCTCCGGGTTCGAGACTGCAAAATCAGCGAGGACCACGTTAGTGGCAAAAACAAAAAAGAGAGCAGCAGAAAGGAATGTAGGGTACATCTTGAATTTACAAGAGTGAAAGGATTGCGAGAGGTTTAAAGGATCGAAGGACGCAGGACACGCGGTGAAGGGGAGGGATGGAGAGAGAAATATGGGGATGCATTGGAAGATAAAGTACATCCAAATATTACCAAATTCATTACATCAACTCCTCCATGTGCTGCAGCTCAACTTGCTTTTCCTGCTTCGTTATCCAACTGATTGGCTAGATACACAACTACACATTGTTGCCCATGTTACAGCTTTGCCTGTGGTTTGTCCTTGTATGTCGCCAGCATTGTTCTCTTTGAAATCCTGCGTAGGGAGATATCAACGAATGGGAATAAGGCTTTGAAAAAAATGTTGCCATGGACACCATAGACACCATCCGGCAGATGACAGTCTGGAAGGTTGTCACAAAGGCCTTACACATACCCCGAATGGACGGTAGGCGATGGATTCTTCAGCTCCTCGACCACTTTTCTCTCCTCGAGGGGCACATACTTCCGTTTGCCCGCACCAACAAATATCTGCAAGGTGAGATTTGCGCAGGTTAGCTCTCAGTTTACCATGCAATCGTGCCCCACGCAAAACAGCTTACCTGCCGAGGTCTCCAGATCTTCACGCCGCCTTCTTGAAGCATCATCTAAAAAGTACGTAAATTCGGCCGTCCTTCCTTCGGAGCATGTGCGGACCTGACGCCAATGAGCAAGCCAACCCACAACACGTGGAACAGCAAACAGGACTGGGAAAAAGTCCAAAGGGAAGCCTGAAAATATGCCAAGATTGTTATTAGGCCTACCCAACGACTATTTTACGTACCCATCGCTCGATAGATAAGTCCGCTGTGCCATTAAGGGGTATGTTAATAGGAATTACGGTCTTGCCGATGCCTCGGAACACACACCTCCTGTATCTGATGTTAGCTTCGACACACATCGGAAAAAAATCCCATAGCACGCACCAAAAGTCCACATTTGGGGCCAATTTCCGCTTGATGAAATAATCATCCTCCATAGCTGCCTTGTGAAGAGCCATTGCTGTCTCGAGAAGTTCATCCTTCCCAGTCCTATGGTGTGTGAGACAGGTCCATCTTCTCACAAAGTCCAGTAAACTCACACTTTGAACACCTCGTCTGCAGTTTTGCGAACGATGAATGAGCGTGGATCGGACTATAACACTATTAGACACATAATCCCTTGAGCGGTGAGCAAAGCTCCTCACTGTTTTGTACACCCTGAGAATACATCATACATCCGATGAGGATGGTCTAAATAAAGCAGAGAACACTTGCCTGTGTCCGAATCCGGATAATACCTTTTCACGCCGTTTAACGGCCTCAATGAAAGCAGGGACATTCTCAGGTCTGGAAACAAACGATGACTGAGGATTATGTCGAACACTGCAGTCGCCTACCTGCCAATGGAAATCAGCATACGGATAACAGCCTCGTTAGCGCCACCTGTAAGTGACATCAATATCAGACGCAACGAAGATAAGAAGTCGCCCAACCATGAAGGGGCCCACTGAGAAGGGCCGCGGTATTAGTACATTACTTGAGACTATTCCTGATGCTCACTAGAGAGAGGCACAGCCAGCACTATGGAGATGAGAGTTACTCCTGTATGACAGAGTTTCCTCTGGAACAGGAACTCACGCGATGGCTGAGTAAGGATCGACAAGGGAGCTTCCTGTTTGCAGGACTGTAGTACAGGAAGCATTCAGCTCGTGGTCTGCATGCAAGAGGAAGAGAACGTCAAGTGCCTTCTCCAAGACGGGGTTAGGCCGATAATCTTCTTGGCCAAGGTGATCCATCTGATACAAAAAACTAAGATCGTTGACTCAGATTTTATGTCCTCTGACAATGCATAACAACCCACGATCCAGTATAACTCAGACCGTTAGGAGGAGTAACAAAATTGCGACCCTGACGAACACGGTAGGCCATACTAAAAAGGAGACTGGGTCAAACTTCTTCTTCTTGCAAATTGCAGGGATGCGACTCACGCGGCGAGTGTCGTGGCTTTACCAATCAAGCGATAAATCTGTCTGTCCATAATAGCCAGCGACTCAGCATCTCCCCTCGTGTAAAGCCTCTGGCCTTGTAATGAGGGATTTGCTTCGGCATAATAGGATCCGAGATATGCGAATGCGCTTGTCAAAATGGCCATAGGGTGAGCATCGTACCTGACAACTCAACTCCTTAGACACTCATGATGGAATATGCCATTCACGCAGCTTCACCTAAAGGATCTGAAGAACTTTTCGGCATCAGCGTGCATAGCGCTGTGGTGCAGAACCTCCTGCTCGAAGACATCAAATTGCAACTTGGTAGGAAGGGATCCATAAATGAGAAGATAGGCTACTCAGAGACTAAATGATAGTTCTCCAAAAAGTAGAATTGTTCCTACCTGTTTCGAGATGGGAAGACTTGAGAGCAAGTTCCTCGATGGGGAAGCCTCTGGATAACGTTCATGTTTATGTGAGATCCCAAAGAGAAATCGGTCATTGTATGGTTCCTACCGATAGCGTAAAACTGAGCCACATGTAAGTTTCTTATACTGGTGATGACTTACAATGACAATATGACTTACCACCCGCCTCCCCATCGATATGGGTAATCTCACTCCTGATAACCGCAGTGTTCAGAAACCCGCGATCAGCGACACGCAAGCCTTTTTCTGTTTCATTCTCTTCTCTTTCGTCTAGAACGCGAGGTGCCTTGATAGCTTTGAACGCGGTAGCAGAGATACTATTGTCCTCAATCCTGGAAACATGCACGAGTCAGCATTTCAAAACGTTCGTTTGCAATATTGTAAATTGAACATCAACACAGGCACCAGAGAGTATGGATGCAAGGTTGAACGTTCGTTGAACATGACAACACGTACGGAAATGTGTAAATCTTTCCGGTCCTGTTGTCTCGAACAGTCAGACTCTGGCCGCTCTCCTTGCCCATGTTAAAGTACGGAATGGTGGTAGAGACGATGTTATGATGGATTTGACGCCATCTAATTGATGTGCATCGCCTCAGGGGTAGTGTTCAGGACTAATCACATGTTGGATCAACACAATATCAACACAATTATCACAATGTGCTCGTGGGATATTTCTTTAATGTTTCGTTTAGTGGAGTATCCTGCCATCACCCTCATGAAACAGCCTATTGGGATGCTTTGAGCGCCTTGACAATACAGTTTTCAGTTCACTCGTCACCTGAAAGATGACTGACTACCAGGAGACGAAGTTGCAGAATGAAATTCTGGAATCTTGAAAATCCTGGGAGATTTTCAAGATACCTCCGGTGTTCAAGTTAAGGATTCCGCCCAAGCAATTCTGTTATGTCACTTGTCATTTCAAGGAAATCCAACTGATGGCAGATCTCTACCAAAAATCCAAGGGCCGAAGCAGACCACATGGCTGGTTTTCATGAAAATGCCAGCCTTGGTAGACATTTGTCGTTTTGTGCAACCATTCACAACCAACGTGCGTTCCAATCTTAGCACCTGCATGTAGAACCTGATGAGCCGTAAAAGGGAGATCAAAAAATGGAATCGCCGAAACACTATTTCCGGGGACTCTCAACGACCGTCTCATGTGGCTTGGGAGTTTCGTCCAAAACGGACAAAATAATCAATTTGGCGCACATCTCATCACTCAAATAGCTCGTGTGGAAGTCGGGACGGTCTATCGCCCTTTGCCTCGCTTTTCCCCCAGCCGAGCAAAATGTCCTTGTCATTCAAGGAGCGCCTCCGTAGTGTCTCGCTCATCTTTGCGTGAGTAACCTAGTAGGAAGACCTATGGTATCAAAACCCACTCATAACTTTTCCCTCTAGCTGCGGAACTGCGCTATTCTCCGACGGTAAGCTTCAAGACAATTAGTAAGTTTCAAGAAGCGGTTATTGATCTAGCAAAGGTTACGCCAATGGTGTTATCTCGGCCGGTGAGCTTCCTAGTAACCACACTCCGTGTTCAACTCGCTCACTTCTATCGTACAGTCAACACCAGTGAGTTGGGCTCCCTGTCCTGAATCCCGAGTGACTGACCTCACCGCTGGGCAGTCCTCACCCGCCTTTATGGCTCTAGGCTCGATGAACACAACTATGGGACTACAATCCGAAGTGTGGTGTTTGCGGGGACAGTAGTCGGAATGATTATCTTCGGTTCGTGAGGTTCAATCTCTAGCGGCAACTTCTGACATTACTCAAGGCTATCTTTCTGATAAGATCGGGAGAAAGTTTGGGATGGTAAGTGAAGAGTGTTCATGCTTTCGATGTCTCCGTTCTCAGGTTATCATTAGATGAGTGCCACTGGCATTGTTGCTCTGTTCTCCGCTCTTTCGGCTGCCTCGAAAGGTTCACACGAGAGCCTGAGTGGGATGTTAGCGATGCTTAGCGCTATGCGGTATGCGTCAAGACAAATCCACCATTCTCCGCTCAATTGTTCTGGAATAGCTTTCTGTTAGGCATTGGAATTGGCGCTGAGTATCCTTGCGGATCTGTCTCTGCATCCGAACAAACCGAGCAACCCGGAATCAGCAAGCGCGCCCAACACCGGTGGTTTGCTTTGGCTACAAGTGAGAACATTACATCTTTATTACAACGAGGCTAATTCTGGATCATGGATCAGATACCATGATCGATTTCGGATTCGTTGTCGCAGCATTTGTGCCATTGGTACTCTTTTGGATGTACATTGACGCCTTTCAAATGTTGCGAACTGCGGTGATTAATATCATTTCACAGTTTCGGTGACAATCACCTTCGTGCTGTATGGCGTATATCTTTGGGTTTGGGTGTTGTCCCTGCCCTGGTGGTCTTCCTCTGGCGACTGAACATGGACGAGCCCGAACGCTTCAAGAAAGATTCAATGAGGGACACTAAAATTCCATACCTGTTGGTGTTCAAGCGTTATTGGGTGTCACTTCTGGCCATATCATTTACTTGGTGCGTGCCTCGAGAATACTCGTTAAGTTTCCACTGGCTAAAAATCCGTGTTCAGGTTCCTCTATGATTTCATTGTGTGAGTGCGCAGTTGGTCCAAAGCCACTCAGATGCTGATTTGGTTACTGAAACACAGCTATCCCGTTCGTCCCAAGCTTTTCTACATACTTAGTTGCTGAAGTACTTGAACAGTTCGGAATTTATTCTTCTACCATCGTTGATCGGTGAGTCTTCCAAGTATTTCAAACGTGTATGTTTATTCATAATGCCTTCAGTGTTACTGGCGGAAGCCAGTCGTTGGCTGTCGTATTTGGATGGAGCGTGGTGATCAAGTATGTGTTCCCAGAACTTGTCGTGTTGGATTTCGTTGAGCAATTCACAGCTTGTTCAATATCCCGGGCAGGTCACATCTTGCTTGGCCAACCAGTGTCTGATATTTCATGTCGTTAGGAACGCTTGGTGGCGCCTTTATCCTCGATTATCTGGGTCCCAAGTACACTATGGTCAGTATTAAGTTGCGATTTGAAAAATCCAGCTGTTGGACTGATCACAGGTTGGAACAGATAACAGGTCTTCTCCTTCAGGCAATCGTCGGTTTCATCATGAGCGGACTCTATAAACAGTGAATTTTCATTGGAATCCGATGTTCTCAAAACTGATCCACTGCAAAAATTAGACTGACTGCTCCTGGTCATATCGGAGCATTCGCTGTATGTTTTCTCCTTGAGGTCTTCCATAATCAGATTTCTTAAAAATATGAACAAATGCCAGGTTGTTTATGGTATCTTCTCATCGCTTGGAGAACTAGGTATGTGTCCTTACCTGTCTGTGTACGCCG
>Ga0157357_1000104_pt1 | contig 31718 bp, 41 predicted proteins | sample AttcapACBM1_FD_111485 | JGI IMG/M metagenome (GOLD analysis project Ga0157357, IMG submission 111485) | Fungus gardens microbial communities from leaf cutter ant in Botucatu, State of Sao Paulo, Brazil - Atta capiguara ACBM1 | ecosystem: Host-associated > Fungi > Mycelium > Unclassified ... | reverse complement strand
TTTTAAAGTTTTGCAGCATAAGCCGCGTGATCAGAGGCATCTTTTATTCCTTTATATACCGCTGACTGAAAGAGTGTCCGGCAGCGCCAGACCGCCTGTTTTGTTTTACAGCGTTATCTTACCCAGTCTTCCAGCGCAAGACCCTGCACCCGCTCAAACTCTCTCACATTATTCGTCACTAGAATGGCACCGACCGCGATGGCGTGTCCGGCGATGGCCGTGTCGTTTGGGCCGATCGGCGTGCCTGCCAGCCGCAGCGAAACTTTGATCTCCGTGGTCGCATCCACTGCGGCACGGTCCCAGGGCAGGACGGCGTCGAGGCGGGCGCAGAACGCGTCTACCAGCTGCATGTGGCGGGGCGAGGCCTTCGGGCCGGATGCACCAAAGCGCATTTCGGCATAGGTGATGGCTGAGACCACGATACGGTGGCCGCGCAGCACCACTTGCTCAAGGCGCTTCAGCACCGCTTCCGGCTGCTCGCGCATGATGAACGAGCATATGCAGGTGTCGAGCATGTAGATACGGTCTTTTGTCTTCTTCACAGGTCAAACCGTCCTTCGTCGCTGACAACGTCCCCGCGCTCCGCCATAAAGTCCGGATCGGCTTTTTCAAGCTCCAGGAATGAGCCCCAGGTCGGCCGGACGGGACGGAGGATGATGCTGTCCCCTTCCCGGACGATCTCCAGCTCACTTACCCCCTCAAAATCCAGATCGCGGGGAAGGCGGATGGCACGGTTATTGCCGTTTCTAAATATCGATACGGTTCTCATGGTCTTTCTCCTGGCCTCATGGCCGTTATATTTATGCATATGCCAAGTATAGGCAGGTGTTAAGCATATGCATAGCCTTAACATCTGCATATGCCTGGAATATGGATATGTCAGGTATAGGCTTTCTTTTCTCCTTTTACGCTGAGATCCGAAAAAAGCTAGAACCGGATCTTAAAGATGGATCGGTTATTTTTGAAACAGAAAAAAGTTATGTGCTATAATATACAATAGGTTACGAGGATGCTTACATGCTTGAATCGTAACTCAGATATTGAGCATCACTTTCTTTTTCTGCTTCTTTCGTTCCGAACAATGCCATAAAAGGAATAAGTCGGAATCTGCATTTCCACTGTTCCGGTAATTTCGGGGGTAATATTTAGCAGGCTTGTAGTTTATTCATGTCACATGATGTGGAGGTGAATGCTACAGGTGTGATTGTCATGCTCAATACAAACACGGACGTGAATATTGATAAGGAAATTACTTTATGACTAACAAAAATTTTACTAACAAAGGCAACAGTTATTCTCCGGCGGGGGTTGTCGCATACTGGGCAGGTTACGGCTGCCGGACGTGCTGGCTTCTCCGGACAGTTAACTCCCTTGGCGAAAATCTCCTTGTGCTTCTTGATGAGGAAAACGGCGTGTACGAAGAAATGGCCAGCCGGCTCGATGCTCCGGATATGAAAGACTGGTCGGTACAGCTTTCTGGTACCGCACTGACCTTCAGTTCTCTTCCGGCCGGCGCGTTTGAAATCGATTTGAGCATACCTGCTGAGGCGGCATTCTACATGGATCTTCTGTGACAGATACTGAATGCCGGGACACGCACACAGGAGCATTAACCCTTATGCATACGGACAAGACCGCCAGTATGCTGACCGGCAACAGCCCCGTCAGGAGTTTTCATGAAGCACTGTGTCAGGCTCATCACTGGTCTGGCGTAATGGACGACATTAAGCCCTGTCAGTACGCCACTGCCGGTAAATGAGGTTTTATGACCATGAATCTGCCCACCCTGTTTCAGTCACCGGCTGCTGCCCAGCTGCCGGTGGCCATTGACTATCCGGCCGCGCTTGCGCTCCGTCAGATGGCCGCACTCATTGACGATTTGCCGAAATATCTTCTTGCGCCGGAGGTCAGCGCCCTGCTCCACTACGTACCGGATCTGCACCGCAAGATGCTGCTGACCACGATGTGGAACACAGGTGCGCGTATCAACGAGGCGCTGGCCCTGACCCGGGCCGACTTCACCCTGACGCCGCCCCATCCCTTCGTGCAGCTGGCCACGCTGAAACAGCGTGGTGAAAAAGCAGCCCGGAGCTCCGGTCGTTTTCCCTCGGGGGTGGTTCCGCACCGCCTGGTACCGCTGTCCGATCCGCAGTACATTTCCCAGCTCGAGATGATGGTGGCCACGCTGCGCATTCCGCTGGAGCGGCGCAACCCGGAAACCGGCCGGACGGAAAAAGTCCGGCTGTGGACCGTGACCGACCGGACCGTCCGAAAATGGATTAATGAAGCGGTAGCCACCGCAGCGGAGGACGGTGTGAATTTTTCGGTGCCGGTGACGCCACATACGTTCCGGCACAGTTACGCCATGCACATGCTTTACGCGGGGATTCCGCTGAAGGCGCTGCAGAGCCTGATGGGCCACAAGAGCATGAAGTCGACGGAGGTCTATACGAAGGTGTTTGCGCTGGACGTGGCGGCCAGACACCGGGTGCAGTTTTCGATGCCGGGCAGTGAGGCTGTGGCGATGCTTAAAAATTTATGAGCCGGCACAGGCTGAACAACCGGCTTACTGGTGAGTCCGGGGAGGTCTTTTGGCAAAACTGAGAAAGCCTTTTTTTCTGTCTCTGGCCATGACAGGGGTGTGTGTCCGGCGGGATATGATGCTGCTTGTCGAGCAGACTGAGTCTGTTATCGCGCATACGCTCAGTGACATAAGCAATGACAGCAACGTTACCGTCGGGCAGGTCATTGAATATGCTGAAGAAGGCTCTGAAATGATGGTCAACCTTTACAGCTATAAGGGACTCTCCGGTTATGATGAGTCCGATGTGAAAGAAGATTACGGTCTGCTGATTGAACAGCTGTCCAGACGCTCAACCTTTCTGACCCTGTTTGGTTTGTTTGAATATCATCTGGAAGCCTGCTGCAGGCTGATGATAGCGATGTCGGATTACAGCACCCCTTTTGACGAAATGAAGAACGGCACTGTTGATAAAGCGCATCGTTTGCTGAAGCACATTCTGGCTGAAGAGAAAAAAAGCAAAGCCAGCAACTTAGAACACCTCCTCATCATCCGGAACCTGCTGGCGCATAACAACGGAATGATCCTGAACGACAGTCGAAAATCCCTGGTCAGGGCGCTGCGCAGAATTGAAAACGACAAGGCAGGCATATCAAATGATACCCTGAGTATCCGGCTTAACGCGCCTTTTTTACCCTACGTTGTCAGTGAGTTCAGGCGCTATTATGAACAGATGGAATCTGCCATACAGTCGTTTTACCTGAATAAGTCACCGCCTGAAAAATTAAATTAATGGCCTGGCATTACCTATTCCTGCACGGGGACTATTAGTCCCCTTCCCGGCCCTATCAATGTGATTAAATTAGTCGCCCTACTCACGGTAATAATCTAAATTACTGTTTTATATGACATATTTACATATGCGGCCCATTTATATGTATATGCCTTTGTATATACATTATCGGTAAAGTGTATATACATTTGTATGTACAAAAATTTTAATATGCATATGCTTTTGTATATACATTGACAAGAGCAAGGGTTCATATACTATGCATATACTTTTGTATATACACAGGGTGCTAAATGAAGAAGCCATACATAATTTCCTTTGCTAACAGCAAAGGCGGAGTTGCTAAGACTACTGGATGTATTGCTGTCGGCTGTGCTTTTGCAGCAATGGGTTTTAAAACCTTACTTGTAGACTTGGACCATCAAGGCAATCTTAGTGATGATGTTGGGCGGGGTGAAGAAGACTACACCGTAACTGACCTGTTTGAAGATCCTAAATTCGATATCAACAAAATAGTTTATACAGCTCGTGACATAGATACCGAAATACCAAACCTTTATGTAATTCCCGCTGACATCACACTGGCTGTAGAAGCCAGAAGTGCTGAACGTTTTCGCCACAGGCTGAATATTTTGGAAGAAGGCCTCAAACGACTTAACACCGATTTCGACTTTATTCTTATTGATTTAAGGCCGGCAATAGACCTGAGCATAGAGAATGCATTGCTGATCACTGACTTTATCGTCGTGCCGGTAGACATGGACAGAAGGGCTGTTAAGGGGATTGACGACCTTTTCCAGGTTGTTCGGGAAATCAAAAGGAACGAAAATTTTGTATATACACTTGTAAAGACAAAGGTGAACGTTTCGCACTCAAAAATGCTCAGAGCCATAGACGGCTACATCGCTGAAGGCAAATATAACCTCGCCAAAACTGAGATTCGGTACAGTGAACTTTACAAGCAAGCCACTGAGCAACACAGGCCGGTTATGACATTTGCAAAAAACGAAAGGCCTTACCGGGACTACAAAGCATTCGCACAGGAGCTGCTAAGCATAATCAAAGGAGATAACGATGGCGAGAAGTGACAGGGTAGCAAAAGGGGTTACGCGTGTTGTCGAAAAAAGGAACATAACCACTGGCCGTCAAATGAACCTTCGGTTAACTGGTTTAGATGATGACGCTCTGTCTTTACTGGTGGAAAGGGTACAGGAGCATCTTCCTCTCAAAAACATTTCACGATCTCGCGTTCTTCGCGCGGCATGCCACATGGACGATGAAAAATGGATTGAAAAGCTAGCGCAACTGGTTATTCAAAACACGTAATTGTATATATAAATGTATATACATATTGTGTTGCGCTGCGGATGTATATACAAAGGTATATGCAAGTTATCCGCGCGACATTTAATGTGAAATAGTCATGATAGTGTATATGCTTTTGTATATACAAATAAATAATTATCGTTTCTTATCAGCCTGTTATTTTTGGCAGGTGTTTCATAAGACATGAGGTGCCTATGAAAAAGTTCTTGTATCTTGTTTCAGGTTTCTTTGGTTTTATAAAGCTTACCGGCAAAGACAGAAAAAGTGCAGGGGAGTGGGGTTTCCTGATCAGTATGCTGTTTATCGTTCCTCTGCTGTTCTGGGAACATCCCGGCGTAATCGTTTCTGTGGTCCTGCAGTTGCTGTGGGCGGCCGTCGGGACACGATCCGCTTTTCTGGCCAGCGAAACGTGGAAGAAAAACAAACAAAAACCCTGACCCTATCATCTGTACTGAACCCGGTGTTTCTGATACCCGTAGCTGCAGTATTCATCAGGTAACTTTTGCGACCGGTATATCGCTCCAGCGCGTGGTCCACGCCGGTGACAGCATGTCCCGCTTCATCTTCCACTCGGTATCAATCCCCTGACCCGCAAACCATACCCGTCCCAGACCTGACTGATTGATGCCGTCCAGCACCTGCATCAGCTGCGCGCTGTTCGCCCGGGGCCGGTTGTCGTCAAACAGGTTGAGCTGGCTTACGCCGTGAGGCGTGAAGTCATCAAGCATGACACCGGCCTTCATGTACCGGTGGCCATCAATCCAGATGCGGTCCAGCGCGCGCATGGCCACGCCGATAATATCGCGCGTGTCCTGGGTGGGCAGGGTGAGTTTTTCCCCGGCCGTGTTGCCGTAAAATGTCTCGCCGACTGCATGCGGCGAAGTACGGACAAACACGCTGATGTGCCGGCAGTACTGGCGTTCGCCACGCAGCTTCTCCGCTGCGCGGGTGGCGTACTGGCACAGGGCCTGCTGCATGGCCACTTTGGTGGTAATGCGTGAACCGAAACTGCGGCTGCAGACAATCTGCTGCTTTGCCGGCGGCATCTCCTCCAGGGGAATGCACGCCTCGCCGTTCAGCTCCCGCACCGTTCTTTCCAGCACCACCGAAAAGTTCTTCCGAATGAAGGCGGGGTGCGTGCGCGCCAGCTCGAGTGCGTTAGTGATGCCGAGCAGGTTCAGCTTTTTACCGATACGTCTGCCGACGCCCCAGATTTCCTCAACGGGCTGGCGCATCAGCAGCGCCTCGGTCCGCTTCGGGTTTCCGGGTGTCAGCGCCAGCACGCCCTTAAACTGTGGCCACTCTTTGGAGGCCCACTGCGCTGATTTGGCCAGCGTTTTGGTCGGGCCGATGCCGGCGCCAATCGTCAGTCCGGTTCTGGCCAGAACATGGGCGCGCAGCCGGTGGCCGAAGTGCTCAAAGTCCTCACAGCCATCGATGCCGGTCAGATCGAGGAACATTTCATCGATGGAGTACTGCTCGACTCTGGGCGTCATTTCCTCAAGTGCTGACATGGTTCTCTGCGATAATGAATGATATAAGGCGTAGTTTGAGCTGAAAATGTGAACCTTTTCAGAAAAATCCAGCGCTTTTAACTGAAACCACGGCACCCCCATTTTTATGCCCAGGGCTTTGGCCGCTTTGCTTCTTGCTATGACGCAGCCGTCGTTGTTCGAAAGGACGACGACAGGTTTTCCCCGCAAATCAGGCCGGAAAAGGGCCTCACAGGACGCATAGAAGCTGTTGACGTCAGCCAGACCAAACATCGGCATGATTACCTCCGGCGCGCCTCGGTATTGTGGAAAAACCAGGTGACCACGCCCAGCAGGTGCAGCTCCTCTGGGTAAATCACCGGATAGGCCGGGTTCATCGGGCGCAGGGCAATCTGTGGGTGCAGCTGCAGGCGCTTGACGGTGAACTCCCCGCCGACCTCCGCGATGACGATGTCACCGTGGGTGGCTTCCTTCGCGCGATCGACGACCATCACGTCCCCGTCGTACAGGCCCAGGTCTTCCATACTGCTGCCGCTGGCGCGCACGAAAAACGTGGCGGCCCGGTGTGTGATGCAGAGCTCGTTCAGGTCCAGCTCGCTTTCGACATAATCGGTGGCAGGGGAGGGGAACCCGGCGGCGCAGCGCTCAACAAACAGCGGGATGCGCATCACGGGACGGATGTCGGCAGGCCTGAATACCGTCAGTCCGCCCCGGGAGGACGTCGCTTTCATGGTGCCGTTCTCCGGACTGAATGGCCTGAGGCCGGGGCGGTTGTGAGTGAGTCTGACATAGTAAATTTCCCCCTAAATAACACTGTATATAAAAACAGTATTATTGAGCCGGAGGCGCATGGCAAGAGGAACGAAACGGTACTCTGCCAAAGGGATGCCTATGTTACTGAGCAGGCTAATTATTTTTTTGTCGGGCAGTTTCAGTCAGGGGAGAGCGTAAGCAGTCTTTGCAGGCCCAGGTGAAGTGACGCTTCCTCGACACGGCTGTTCGTTCCTCGCTCCGCTGCGGTACGCCTCAGCCATGTTCTGCGGCGAGCGTTGCCGGCTCACGTTTTAAGGGCGGTATTATCTGGCTGTGTGAAAGTTGAACAGGGCAGGTGCATGTTTTATGCTCGGGTGAAAATCACGGACGAAGGAAGCTTTTATGGATGAGCATGAATCAGTGGGCCGTTTTCTGGCGGCCTTGCTGGCCGAATACGACATGAGCGTGGACAAATTCTGCCGGCGTTCGAGGCTGCCGGAGCATGAGGTCCGGCTTATTCTGCGGGACAGACTGACGGTCACGCCTGCCGTTGCAGAAAAGCTGGGCCGCGTATTTTACTCGCCCGGCTTCTGGATGGTCCGTCAGGCGATGTCGGAACTCAGGAAACTCAGTCAGGGAAGTTAAAAAAGCCCGGGCAACCGGGCAATAAGGACCAGTAACTACCATCATGAGGCTTTTGGAAACTCACAGCACACTCATGATAACTAACGTACCGTGAAGTGGTACTCAGAAAATTTGTCAGTCTGTAAGAAGGCGTTACCGCCTACACCCCAGACCGCTCCTGAGAGAGCCGGATTAAGGCTTTCGGTCCTGAGAGGCATCCGGGTCAGTTGCGCAGTTCAGATTTTTTGTCTGAAGCATTCCGTCTCATTTTAAAGCCTGCCGGTAATCAGAAAAAAATCACTGACGAAAAGCGCACGGCAAATATTGCGCTCAGGATGAAGTGCGCCAGAAAAATGGCAAAAGCGATGCCGCCGAGTAAGACACCCAGAAAGGAGTGCTTCTCCTTAAGGATGAACGTCAGGCCGGACAACACCGCCAGTGAAAGCAGGGCCTGCAGTACATGACTCACCGGGATCACCCAGTAATGGCCTGCATATGCACCCACCTTGCTGATGGCCACAATCAGCGCGGTTCCGCCAAATCCCCATCCCCAGAATGTCTTCGCCAGACTCAGTTTTCCTGTCACAAGCGCCTTAAACATCGTCATTTCCCTGTCTTAACGTAAGCGTCGCATATTGACCGTGTTGACACTCGCATGGAGGTGCATCAGCTTAGACTTTAGCTGATAGGTTTGTTGATTTAGCACAATCAATCAGAGAGGGTCTGCTTTGAGCGAAAAGCGGAAGTTCGGGATACATACTTACCTTAAAGTATCTTGAGCTATGGGAAGCAGGTCACAAGCTCATTTAGTATTTCAATACACACAGTAAGGATAACTTTAAGGTAAAAAATGATAAAAATCAGAATGTCACGACCATCTGAAGTTACAGAAATTATTAAAATTTGGCAGAGTTCAGTAGATGCCACGCACGATTTTCTGACAGCTCATGATCGAAAAGAAATCGAAAAAGAAGTTGTCGGCTTTTTTTCAGAGACCCCTGTATGGGTTGCATCAAATCAGTGTGACCAGCCACTGGGATTTATGTTTTTGCATGAGGGGCATCTGGAGGCACTTTTTGTGGATGCTTCCGCACGCGGACTTGGCGTCGGCAAACGGTTGATTTCACATGCACTGGCGTTGCATCCGGATCTAAGCGTCGATGTAAATGAACAAAATCAGCAAGCTGTAGGATTTTATCAGCACAGGGGTTTCCAGGTCTCAGGACGTTCCGAGCGGGATAATCAGGGAAGGCCATATCCCCTGTTGCATCTAAGAATAGCTCATAAGAGCTGACCATTATAACAGGGCCAGGCACCACAGTCGGCTCGCTGGTATCAGTCCGTCGGACGAACTTGCATACAGCCAGTGCCACCAGTGTACCCGGGATTAGTGATCGCTTCGCCCGGTTACTGGTGCGATGCCAGCATATCTTTGAATTTCTTCAACGCTGTTAAAGCGGCCGCGGCTATGACTGAGTGCAGCACGCCCGCCCGGTCCCGTACACGGCCCCTTACCTGGAAGTGAAGTGATTTGAACAGTTATGTATTCGAAACATATCGAATACGGATTCAATACGCTCGTCGTAGGTCCTGATGAGGTCGCCTGCCAGTTTGATTTGGAATACAAATACTGCGCCATCAATGCATTTTGCGCGATGTGTAGTGGTCCACTGAAACGCGCAGGAGGAAGGCTCCCTCATGGTACTAAAAGCGCTGACAATCGTTTCACGGCAGCTTGTGCTTCATCCGCACTGGTAAAATTAGTAAACCCCATCAGTAGTCCGTTTTGTTGTTGGGTGCCTGCATCCCATTCACTGAGCGCCTTAACAGCAAGCCCAGTGGCCTGAGCTTCTGCCGCCACTGTTTTATCGCACTGCTGCCCGTCCAGGTAAGCCAACAGCTGAATCCCCCCGGCCTGAGGTTGGATGTGCAAAGAGGTGCCGACAATGCGTTGAAGTGCCTCCACAAGATAACCACGCCTGACGGCGTACAATTGACGCATTTTCCGCAAATGGCGGGCAAAATGCCCCTGTTGCATAAAGGCTGCCACCATCGCTTGCGGCAGAATTGATCCCGGCCCTGGCCAGTAGTTAACGGCCTCGTCAAAAGCCAGTTGCAGTGAAGGGGGTACCACCAGATAGCCCAGACGTAAGCCGGGAAAAAGGACTTTACTGAATGAGCCGGTATACAGCACTCTTTGCTCATGATCGAGGCTTTTCAGAGCAGGGAGCGGGTGTCCGTTGTAGCGGAATTCACTGTCGTAGTCATCCTCAATAATCCAGGCGTCTTTTTGATTCGCCCACGCAAGCAACGCCAGACGTCGGGGTAAGGACAGCGCGACGCCAGTGGGGCTTTGGTGGGAAGGGGTAACGACGGCAAAGCGTGCGTTTGGAGCCTGTTGCTCACCAACGGCAACCTGTAGCCCCTCTTCATCTACCTGAACGGGTGTCAGTGTCATGCCCATTTGTTGTAAAAAGTATCTGCCGGGAGAGTAGCCTGGATTCTCATACCAGCCATCATCGCCGCCCTTTAATACGGTGCGACACAGCAGTTCAAGCGCCCCACGATAGCCGATGGTAATAAACACCTGCTCCGGTGTGCAGGCGATACCACGAGAAATACCTAAATAGGAAGCGATAGCATCCCGAAGCGGCGCATATCCGGCTGGATCGGGCTGGTTCATCACCGCTGATTCAACCATGCGCAGTGTTTGTGCAGACAGGCGGGACCATATTTTTCGTGGGAACGCGTCCAGCGCCGGTACACCTGGCTGAAACGGTAAAATATTCCCTGTCAGGCACGTCTGATATGTCCGCACAGGAGCGGCTTTGCGTCGCTGTGGCGGGTTTCCAGCGTTTGGCAGCCTTGCGATTTGGGGGGAAACCCGGGTGCCTGCCGCTCCTTTCGTTACAAGATAGCCTTCACTGACCAGCATCTGATAAGCCATCTCTACCGTTCCCCGTGCGACATGAAGTTCGCTGGCGAGATTGCGTATTGATGGAACGCGTTCCCCCGGGCGCAACCGGCCGTCATTAATGGCGTCGCGATAACGCTGATAAAGCTGCAAATAGAGCGGCGTGTCGGGTTGCCAGTTCGATTCTGGCATCAGTGCTTCCACCTTCATTGTCCTGGTCATTCAGATGATTTTTGTCACCGTAGCATAGGTCATTGTGGCGATATATCACAGCCATCAGACTGAGGAGCGTATGGCGACATTTGAAGTACATAAAGTTGAAAGTGAACAGGCGCTCCATGCAGCGTACGTGGTTATGCGGGAGTTACGACCACGCCTGCCCGATGCAGAGAACATTATCACTCGTGTTCCTCGCAGGCTGAGAAGGGGTATGGCCAGCTGGGTGCCTGGCAGGAGCAAGAGCTACTGACTCTGGCAGGCTACCAGATCTCTGAAAATCTGCGGTACGTGCCTTCTCTGTATGTTGATGACCTTGTAACGGCTCCCCGTGCCCGAAGCCTCGGTCCTGGCGCGATATTAATCGATGCTCTGCGTGAAGAGGCGCGTGCCCAGACTTGTACTCATCTGGTGCCAGATACCGATTCAGGTAATGCGCTGGGCCAACGTTTCTGCTATCGACCAGGCTTGCTGTGGATAGGTATGCACTTTCGCCAGTCCTTAATCTTATTTTGCCGGTGATAACGCAGATCTCATCTTCCTCTGGCTTTTTCTCCGATCAGTGTTAACACCGTACTTGTGACAATGGCGACGACTTTACCATCCTCGCGCGCTATTTCGCATCGGTAGTGACTGACCGTTTTGCCGCGATGTTCCACCCTGGCGGTAGCCAACAAACGTGAGCGCCATACGGGGCGCAGAAATGTGGTTTTAATGTCGATGCTGGTAAAACTTTCATCCCTTTTCATTAAGGTAGAATGCGCCGTTCCAATTGCTGCGTCCGCCAGTTCGCATAACAGCCCGCCGTGTACGGTACCTTGCTGATTTCCGTGAAATGCCGGATCGGCATCAAGTGCAAGGGTCGCAGTTGCTTCACCGACATCCACAATACTGAAACCAAGCAGTCGTGAGATGGCGGTGGGATAATTCATATGCGTTGTCATTGTCTCGTCCAGTGTGCCTTGCAACTGGCGCTGCAAAAACTCCAGAACGGGGATATAAACAGGCTTTTCTTTCATCTTAACCCTCTTTACGGATAAATACCGCCGCTATGGAAATAGCGCAGGACATTTGTCATTTCCCGGAAATAACCAGAAACGCCCAGTGGGTATTTTATAGATGGAAATTTTCGGGAATACATTAATATTCTCTCTCGACACTATGTCCGTTATCTGCAAACCGGTTTGCCTCCGTATCCCTGGCAGCTTATAAAAACTCTCGCAACAGCCCCGGTTTTCTGCCGGGAATCATTTCTACCCTCGCACCGCGACTACCATTTCCAGCTCAACGGGTGCGCCCCTGGGGAGCTCAGCGACACCTACCGAGGTTCGGGTATGTGTGCCCCTTGACCCAAGCCTTGCGACGAGTTGATCGGAAGCTCCGTTCATTACCTGGCTTTGCTGGGTAAAACCAGGCGCAGAAGCAATATACCCAACCACTTTAAGCACCTGAATAATATTCTCTTCACCGCCTGCGGCCTCACTCACTGCCGTAATACAGAGGTCTGCACAAAAAGCAGCAGCCTGTTGGGCGGCAGGGAGATCAATGTCCGTTCCCACTTTTCCTGAATACATCAGGGTTTCACCTTTACGCGGAAGCTGCCCACTTACATAAGCCAGTCCGTCATGGATAATTACGGGTACATAATTCCCACCCGGCTTGTTCGTTATATGTTCAGTCATCATCTCACCTGTATTGACCATTGCTGCTTCCAAAAAAACGTATTCACGCACGGGTCAGAATACACGCTGACAACCCTGTTTGAGCGGGAATTATTTTCATATTCCATACTTGATGATTTGCTGTGGGAAATCCTTACTCAGGCATCACAAGTGGACCACAATGGCTGTCGGTAATGAATGTGGCCAGCAATTCGGCGGGTTCACTCTTACTGACGTTTTCGGCAAAAAGGTGTAACGCGCCCGGCGGTTCGAACCATGTCTGTCCCGCTTTATACGTTTCTGCTGCACTCCCTTCCATTTGCGAGCGCAAAGTGCCTTTCAGGACAAAAGCAGACACGGCACCCGGATGCCGGTGGCTCGGTGTATACGCGTCGGGCGGAAAATCAATCACCGCAACAGTAAGAGATTTACCGGGAATGCCGGACAAAGGTTCACAGGAAAGGGGCCTGATGCATGTTTCGGGACGCGCGGTTTCCATTGGACCGGACATCTGCATGTTCTGAGAATGCCGGTCAGAATAATGGATGTCTGGCGTTGACAAGCCAGGATGATATACCGGATGGACAATATACCCTCCGGTGAGCAACACCGTGCCGGCAGCGACGATGACGATGAGCCGCCTGAAAGCTAAGGGGCTCCGGGAGAAGGATGAGTCATGTTGTATAACCACTGGAACCTCTTTCCTGATGAAATACCGCAACAACGGGCGGTGAATGGCGTTATAGACGGAAATCCGCAGACCAACCCAGAGTCCGGATAGCCTTCGCAGAAGTCACAGTAAGCCCGGAGTCAGCAATATTGTATATACCGTGCGCGCCTGTCTTTATGGCGAGCACGGCGGCACAGGCTGCGGCATCAACATGGACTGTCGGTGACGTGCCGGGCATATCCGTTCCGGTCCCGGGACCATAGAGATGGCCGTAACGCAGAACAATCCCCGTGACAAACCCGGGGTGACCCAACACCGCGGACTCCAGCGCCACAACACCGGAAACACTCGTAAGGCGCGGTTCGGGGGCCAGCAGATCGAGCGGCATTGCTTCATCGCAAGGTTCATTCCCGGGCGCATAAGTCCAGGCGATACTTTGTGCGATCACTCGCTTTACGCCTGCCGCAACAGCCGCCTGCATCAGACTGGCAGTGCCTTCACGCCGTATGTGTGCGTTACGGGCAGCAAAATCTGCGGCTTTTGTCGGATCGATAATACGGGGCATGTCGGTAAGCTGATGGATAACGATATCGGGTTTTGCAAGGCTGACAGCACGCGCCAGTTTTTCGCTGTCAAAAACGTCGACAACAACCGGATGAACTCCTGCTGATTCAAGACTTCGTGCTTTTTCTTCTGAACGTGTTGTACCGAAAACGGTATAACCTGCTCTCAGCAACAGTGGCACAAGACGCTGACCAATGGCACCCGTCGCACCCGCCAGAAAAATCGTTCCGGACATAAAATCACCTCTTCAACATTGCAATCTATACCTTATCGCACCCGGGCAGGCTCTTTAACGTATCTGCTCATCCTCACCACGGATTTCAGATGCCATCATTTGCCCCCGGTTTAGGGCTGAAATATATTCCTGTAATGACCCATGCCACAGGGCCAAGAATTAACAAAAATACCAGGGCATTAACGATTAATGAAAATCATCAACATTAAATTCAAAACCCGAACTCCCCGTCTGGCTGACGTTTATCGCGGGTCAACTGTCCGTCGGGAGAGCAGGTAATCTTGAGCCCTCGCGTCGCCGGGATAACCTGGCAGGGGGTTAGTTTGTGAGTGATAACGATGTGCTAAAGAGGGAAATAAAATGCCGGTTTTCCGGCAGCGGCTGACGCCGCATGCGCATTGTGCGGGTGTGCACCTGCATGCCAGAGCTCTACGGGCGTTGGTCCGTAGTGCTGTTAACGCAGCGCCTTTTGCAGCGACCCGGTAGAGCGCGGCAGAAAAGGTGCTTTGCTTGTCGGTACTGAACTGACTCAGACAAAGTTGTTCCACCGCATTTTCATAGACTTTTCCCATCCTCCTGCGTAGTGCAAACTCTTCCCTGGGGATGGTGGCATACGCTCCACGACCGTCCCCGGACGAACGTGTGTGCTCGACCAGCCCTTTCTGTTTCGGGCGGTCTACCAGACGCGTGAGACTGTAACGCCGGATCGTCAGCGCATTGGCCAGTTCATGCATCCGCCGGATGCGGCCTTGCACACTTTCCAGCCCCCGAAGTACGCCGCGTTTTTTTAATATGTCCCGTACGTCGGTAACCTGCTAACCCGCTTCAGCTCTTTCTGGATACGGCAGATGTCTGCCTGTGCATCTGACTGTTCTTCATTCATGGAAGATTCTGGACCGTATTTCCTTATCCCGGCGTATAGGCTGTGGGTGGTGATATCGAGACGGGTTGCAATACCGGAAACAGAATGACCACGATCAACAACCTGCCTGACCGATTCAGTTTTGAACTCTTCGGGATAACGTTTACCGCTCATGGGCACCTCTCTTCTGAGTCATCTTAAATGACTCCGGGGTGTCTGTTAAACCCGTGGCGATTCACTGCCGCACAGACAAACAGATACAGTATATGTGTCAGTGAAGGATTAATTTCGATTCGGTTTTCTGGCGCAGGGTACAAGAACCCTCTCAGTCAAGAAATTAGCGGGCTCGAATCAGCAAGTTCGTATAAAGGGCAGTAAAGCTTCAGCCAGATAAAACCAGACGCTGCCAGGGTCCAGTGATATCACAGAGCCCTTTATCATCCGTATCTTTCCATCCCAGATGATGATAGAAATCCAGTGCAGCTGTATTAAGAGTGGATACCTTGAGAGACGCCGGCTTAGCTAAATCTGCCAATCCCTTATCCAGTAAAGCACGTCCAATTCCCTGTCCGCGACAGCTGGTCGAAACGTAAAGGTGGTGAACAAAACTCTCTTGTGTCCAGATTGAGACAAAACCACAAGGCGATCCTGCCGTTTCGGCTACCCAAACCTGCTCACCTGAAGTCTGTTCGAAAAAGTCATTCAGCAAAAACAACGATGGCTCAACCCAATGGAAAGTTCGCTGTCGTTCACTGAGGAAAAGACTTGCTAAAACAGGTATATCAGCATCCCGAATGGTTCTTATCATAATTAAACCCTAAAATGTCCATTTTAAAAAGAAAACCCGATGACATGCTCCCCGTAATTAACATACCCTGAATCACTAAGAAGTGTAACTCTCAGGATTCGAATGACCATATTTGGCACAAAGCGGACGGTCGGCGCTGGAGGTCCACTTTGAGCGAAAAACGGAAGTTCGCAGTTAATCTCAAAGCCAAATAGTTGCATTTCTAACAATGCGGCGCGTTAATCGATGGGGAGCAGGTCACGGGAGAGATAATCATGACGAGTCATTTTTCCTTCAGTAATGTTTACCATCACAATCAGGCTGTCTAGGATCGCATGGCGCGCGAAAATTGTGACTGGTCGCGTCCCGTGACAACGGAAATCATTGAGGCCGCCCGAAAAGGCCAGTGGCATGTACAACTGATACCTTCTGAACTCCCTTCTGGATGGCTTGACGACGTAAATGGTATGCGTGTTCTGTGTCTGGCCGCCTCCGGCGGTCAGCAGGCCCCTGTGCTGGCAGCTGCCGGCGCTGAGGTGGTTGTTCTTGATACATCAAAGGAACAGCTGGCCCTGGATGAGATGGTTGCGATGAGAGACAATCTGGAATTGCGGACAGTATTAGGCGATATGCAGGATTTCTCAGCCTTTGAGGATGAGTCATTCGATCTGATTTTTCATCCCATATCTAATCTGTATATACCTGATGTACGCCAGGTATGGATCAAATGTTTCCGCGTCCTCCGTAAAGGAGGGAAGCTACTCAGTAGTTTTTATAATCCGGTTGTCTTTGTTTTTGATCGTTCACCCGAGTTGGCCCGTGAAGGTTTGATGAAGCCGGCTTTCATTTTGCCGTATGCCGATATAACGGATTTGAATGCAGAGGAAATTGATAAGAAGATAGCCAGAAATGAGGCTTTTGTTTTTGGCCATTCGTTAGCAGAACAAATTAGCGGGCAACTGGAAGCCGGTCTGATGCTGACGGGTTTCGATGAGGCTTTTCAGCCTACACCACGTTTTCTTATCGATAAATACATGCCAACCTTCATAGCAACATGCTCAGTTAAACCTGTCTAGCTCAGATATGGCTCTGCTCAGGCAGCGGAGCCACTGACAGCTGATGAAATCTGATTCAGTCCTGAGCTTAATATTTAAACCGTGTTTATATGCGCCTGTTTTAAACACCAGACAAAATATACCTGAGAAACTTCATGATGCAGTATGGATACACTCAAGCAAGTTACCGCCACAGCACCCTGAGGTTCAGTCCCTTGCAACTTGAAGTAAGATGGATATAACTGTTATATATCAAAGAAATGTCGAAACACTGTAACAGGAGATTTAACTGCCAAAGGCTGAAGTGGGAAACACCCTGAGAGCTGACTCAGTGAAGGTTTTCGACTGAGTTTTTCATAAAAAAAATCAGCCTTGTCGGTTCTTATCTCCCCATTTCTACATAAAAATTGTCCCCAGAGGGGCATATTCCGGTATTTACCAGTAACAGCCTTTGAAGAAGCTATATATTGCGGAGGAAACAGTCTCTGGTATGCACTTATATTATATAACCATGAGAGCCCGCAAACATTTGAAATTTCAGGATGAGATGTCAGTATAAGCCGGAAAAGCTCCCGTAATTCTGCATATCTCATTTCCCTCTGGCTATAGCTTAGTGGTGACTCTTTTTCATCTTCTCGATTTTCGAAATGAATCCTTGCAGTGTTCCCGGACTCATATCCACATGAAAAACAGCCCGAAATCGCTATCACATCAGGGGGCTGCATTTCTGCTCTCGACTGCCAGACTTCATAGGTATATATCGCATTCCTGGCTGGGTTGCTATTTAGGCCGCCAACGTATTCTACCCACTCAGGGTTACCGGCATCGAAATCCCGTCCCAATCCCAGCCGGATATAAATATTCGTATAATCCATGATTGCAGCGCCCAGAGATGAATCTGTGACAGAAGTTATATAAGCAGCAAATTCAAGCTGCATTCTGAAGAAATCCGGAGTGACCAGCATTAACTGAAAACCTCATATTCTGCCAATGAGCGATGAGAAACGGTTAAAGTTAATTATTGCATGTCCATATTACAAAATTATCAAGAGGTTAAACTCACTTGCCAGGGTAACAGATTCTTGACACGGTTCACCGGCCAGTCCTGAATATGATCGATGACGTAACGCAGCCACGCCTCAGGATCCACACCATTTAGTCGGCAGGTGCCGATCAGTGAATAGAGCACAGCGGCACGTTCACCACCGCTGTCGGAGCCGGCAAATAACCAGTTTTTTCTCCCTAAAGCCACACCCCGGAGCGCATTCTCCGCGATGTTGTTGTCGATTTCTGCCCAGCCGTTGCCGCAGTACAGGTTGAGTGCATCCCACTGCTTCAGCAGGTACGAGAACGCCTTCGCCGTATCCGAGTGCCGTGACAGCACCTTCATCTGCACCTGTATCCAGTCGTAAAGCGACTTCATCAGCGGCACGGTTCTGGCTTTGCGGACTGCCAGCCGTTCGTCTGCCGGGCTGCCGCGTATCTCCGCCTCGATGGCATACAGCTCACCGATGCGCTTCAGCGCTTCAATGGTGATGTCCGTCGGCGTACGGACGTGAACGTCGTGGATTTTCCGCCGGGCATGCGCCCAGCACGCCGCTTCGGTGATGCGCCCGTCTTCGTACAGGGCATTGTAGCCTCCGTAAGCATCCGCCTGCAGAATGCCGCTGTACCCGCTCAGGTGCTGCTGCGGATGCACGCCCTTCCGGTCAGGTGAGTACGCGAACCAGACCGCGGGCGGAAGCTGTGAACCCGTGTTGCTGTCATCCCGCACGTAGACCCACAGCCGGGCGGTGCGGGTTTTGCCGCTGCCCGGCTCCTGCACCGGTACCGGGATATCGTCGGTATGCACCTTGCCCGGCATCAGCACGTACTGCCGCAGCAGTTCATACAGCGGCTCCAGCAGTCCGCTGACCGCGCCGGACCAGCGTCCCAGTGTGGCCCGGCTCAGCTCAACGCCCTGGCGGCGGTATATCTCCGACTGACGGTAGTGAGGTGTATGCTCCGCGAACTTCGCCGTGACGATGCGCGCCAGCAGGCCGGGACCCGCGTAGCTGCGCTCAATGGGTTTTGACGGCATGGCGGCCTGAACGATATGGTCGCACCTGCGGCAGGCCAGTTTTGGACGCTGCGTTTCGATAACCTTAAAGGCGCTGCTGATGAGCTCCAGCTGTTCCGACACGTCGCAGCCCAGCACGCTGAGCTCTCCGCCGCACGCCGGACAGGCGGTTTCGGCGGGCGGCAGAATGCGGGTTTCGCGGGGAAGCGAGGCCGGCAGCGGTTTGCGGGCGGAAGACTGGCGCAGCGGCTGCGGGAGTGCCGGGTCATGCTGCTCACCCAGAACTTCTGTCATCTCTTCCGCCAGGGCGCTGATGCGCTCTTCAGCTTCGCGCACCTGACGTACCGTTTTCTCACGCAGCTTTTCGGAGCTTTTGCCGAACTGCATGCGCTGCAGCTTAGCAACCAGCGCCTTCAGTCGGTTTATCTCACTGACGTACGCCGCCACCCGCTGCGAGAGCAGGCGGTTGTACTCCGCCATTTCGCGGATTGTGTGCTGCTGCGTGTCCAGCAGCGCCCGGAGCCGGGCATTTTCGTCGGAGAGTGAGCGTTCCATGCAGCCACATTACGCCGGTTCAGATGCGCAGGCCAGGATGATTTATCCGCTGCGGATGCTTCCAGTTGATGCCCTCAAGCAGCATCGCCAGCTGGGCCTGCGTGAGGTGAACCCTGCCGTCGCGATTGACCGGCCAGACAAAGCGCCCTCGCTCCAGCCGTTTGGTGAACAGGCACAGGCCGTCGCGGTCGGCCCACAGCACCTTTATCATGTCACCCCGCCGGCCGCGGAAGATAAAAAGGTGGCCGTTGAACGGGTCCGTTCGCAGCGTGTTCTGCACTTTCGCCGCCAGCCCGTTAAAGCTGCAGCGCATATCCGTCACACCGGCGACCAGCCAGATGCGGGAGCCACCCGGAAAGTTAATCATGCCTCACCCTCCCTGAGTTCGCTGACCAGTGCACGCAGGAGCTCGGGCGTCAGTGGCCCGGTCAGACTCAGGCTGCCGCCCGGCAGCGTCAGCTTGCAGCTGATGACCGGTGGCTGGTCTGATGATACGGCCCCGTTGTGTCTGGATGGCGGCGGAAGCGGCTCCACGGTGACCGGAATGAGAGCGGCTCTGCTGGCAGGGTCCAGCAGTCCCTGACGATGCAGATTACGCCAGTTAAACACCAGATTGTCGTTAACGCCATGTTCCCGTGCCAGTTCTGCCACGCAGGCATCCGGCTGCAGGCTCAGCTCCGCCATGCGGATTTTGAACTCCAGAGGCCAGTCCGGACGGCGTTTTTTGACAGGAAGATTTGTCTCCAGATTGAAGGCATACAGCTCCTCCTCCAGTCGCTCAGGCGTGTATTCCTCCGGCAATGGCCAGTTGATACCCGTACGGCGAAAACGTTTGAACATTTTATGCGTGGCGGAAGTGCTGACGTTCAGTTGCTCAGCGATTTCACGGTAAGTCAGGGCATCGTTCAAACGCAGGCTGAGTGCGGTGATTATCCAGGGTCTGCTGATGTAAGGCGTGTTTCTGTCCACGGTAGTGTCCATGTTCGCGAAAGTGTCCATGGTAAGAAACACGGGGAGAAATGAAAGACGGCCTGAACGATACGCTTACGTCTTAACCTGGTTCGTTTCAGGAAATTTAACATTACGCGACAGGCTCAACCAGAAACTTTCTGTGCTTCAGCGATGAAGGATGTCGCTGCGCCTGGCGCCGGAGCGCCTCCCTTACTCATGAAGTGCTCTCTTCCTTTTTTCCGGTGCCTGCACCGTGCCTTCACGTTAGCCGTGCCGCTGCACAGTCAAGTGCCGCTGGCGCTCGTTCGCTCACCCGTTCCCCGCCGTGCGCGGGACATTCAGTCCGCTCCGGCGGCGCGTGCGGCTTGCGCGTCCGCCCATGACTGCTCCGCTTTTCGCCCGGCTGTTGTGGCGGCACGGCGCAGGTGAGGCCGTGCAACCACTGACTGAGGAGCAAATCATGCCCAGCCTGAGCAGTGCGTTGGAGTGGGGCGAAGAGGATGAGGCCGGTTTCGCCTGCGTAACCGGCCCGGACTGGATTATCAACAACGTCGGGCACTACGGTGGCTGACTGGAGGCGGCGGGGGAAGCCCCGCCGGACAACGACATGAGAGAAATGACGGTAGGTGAATTTAAGGTGCGCCTCGATGCCATCGGGGATGACGAGCTGTGCTGCGGCACCTTCTGGCTGGCAGATGACTTCCTCAGCATTGACCCGACGCTGACGCGGGACGAAATTGCAGCGGCGATGGAGACTGCTGAAGACAGGCATGACGCGAATGAGGGGTTCAACTGGTGGCATCTGGAACGGGCCATCAGCGAAATGAAACAGGGCGGTGACGTATGAACACCTGGCTTGTCAGCTGGCAGGAAGAGGTGGGCAGCACCACGCACGAGTATCACATGCTGCTCCGGGGGAGTGACTTCGCACTGGCGGAAGCCGCGTGCGAGCGGATGGGTGAAAACTGGTGGCCACCGGAGCGGCCCGTCTGCACACAGGGCTGCTACTGGCAGTTTGATCGGGGCTGTGTCTGGTTCAAAAGCATCGTTCTGCTCGATGAGCGCGAGGCCGACACCCTCAGCGGTCTGCGGTTCCTGGATGAATGGGTGGTAAGCGGCTCCCCGGATGCGCCCGTCATCTGTGACCGCAGCGACTGCCGGTGGGAAGATTACCGGCCCTGACCTTTCACCCCGATGCCGCCCCGACCGGCGGCATCTCTTCAGTAAGAGATAATGAAGTCGCTCCGCTCCGCTTTTTTTGCCGCTTCCCGTTCTCCGGCCGGAAACCGGCCGATGCAAAGTGCCGTGCCCTCACGGTAGCCGGGCCGCTTCGCTGTCAAGGGACGCTGGCGCTCGTCGTGCTCACCCGTTCCCCGCCGTGCGCGGGACATTCAGTCCGCTCCGGCGGCGCGTGCGGCTTGCGCGTCCGCCCCTGCCTGCTCCGCTTTTCGCCCGTCTTTGTGGTGGTCACGGCACCACAGGGGTGCCCTCTGAGACTGAGGAGCAGAACTATGTCCCGATTCATGCGTGGCGACAGCGTACAGGTAATGGCCGGCTTTCCGGATAACAGCATTGATTTCATTCTCACCGATCCGCCGTACCTCGTCGGCTTTAAGGACCGGTCCGGCCGCTCGATCGCGGGCGACGTTAACGATGAGTGGGTGCTGCCGGCGAGCCGTCAGATGTTCCGCGTGCTGAAAAACAACAGCCTGGCGGTGAGCTTTTACGGCTGGAACCGCGTGGACGTTTTCATGCAGGCCTGGAAGGCGGCGGGCTTCCGCGTCGTCGGACACCTGGTTTTCACCAAAACCTACGCCTCGAAATCGGCCTTTGTCGGCTATCAGCACGAAAATGCCTACGTTCTGGCCAAAGGCCGTCCGCCGCTGCCGGCAAACCCGCTGCCCGACGTGATGCCCTGGCAGTACACCGGCAACCGCCACCACCCGACCGAAAAGCCGGTGAGCGTCCTGCGGCCGCTTATCGAGTCCTTCACGAAGCCCGGCGACCTGGTCATGGACCCTTTCGCCGGAAGCGGTTCTACCTGCGTTGCCGCTGACCAGTGCGGCCGTCGCTGGATCGGAATCGAACTGATGGAGCCGTACCACTCGGCCGGCCTGCGTCGTCTCGGCGAACTGCGCGCCGCCCGGGCCGCCTGATTTCCCCTTTAACCACACAACAAGGACAGCACCATGACAGACCAGACCCTGAATACGGAACTGACTCAGCTCACCGACGACGTGAACGACCTGGAGGAATCGCTTTACGAGTTTCACCTGCGGCTGCGGGACATGGTAAAGCGCAACCTTTACTGCGGCGCCTCGCCGGCGCAGAAAATGGCGGGCGTCCTGATTGAGGACATGGATTTGCAGCTCCTGGAGCTTTACCGGCGGGCCGCCCTGATGCGCAAGCACCTGAACTGACATACCGGAGTGGTCATTTTACGACCACTCTTTTTTATGTCGCGGATACTGCCGCCGCTGCGCTTTTATCCACAGGGTTACGGACCGGATATGCACCCGGGCTGTGGACAACCGGAAATAAGGAGGTTGCTGCGCGCCGCTTTATTCCGCCATTCGGCGGGACAGGGCAGAAAACCCGGTCCGTGCGGTCTGCGGCCGGTGCCGTGACTTCACTTTAGCCCGGCCGCTGCGTGATCAAGAGATCGCTTCGCTCGCCTCCTCCCCCGTTCGCACTCCCTCCGCCGCGCTTACTCCCGTCGCGCTTCCGCTCAGTATTCGCGTCAGCGCCGTGCGTAATCACGGCTCCGTTCGCTTGCGCTGCGGCCTCGTCGTCGCTCCTGATCACTCCGCTTTTCGCCGGGCTGCCATTCAGTCACGGCACAGGCCGGAACGTTAACCCAATCTGACTGCGGAGATATCTGATGAACACACAACCCCACGTTTACCCGCCAGCGTCTGTCCTGGCAGATTATGAAAGGCTGCATTTTCTGCCCGCGCTGTTCGGCCACGACTTCATGCGGGCCGAAAACAACGTGTACCTCTACGCCGACCGCTATCTGGCCAACTATGACGGGGCGGTGTGGGATTTCGTCAGGGTGCCAGGCGTGCCACACGGCGGCGGCTACATGAAGCCCGCCGGAGAAGAACGCTGGCAGTTTTCCAGCCCCCACGTCTGGACTGACCTTGAAATCAGTTCGGACGCGGCGGGGATCATCATCACGGCGCTGGTACTCAATCACCGTAGCTGGCTCTACGACCGCCATGACGACGAGGAACTGTGCGCGCACTTCTGCCGTCGCTACCGCCAGCTGACTGCATTTGCACAAATCCATCCCGAAGCCGCCGCGATTTTCTGCGCCCTTGACTGACAACCCACGGGGCGGCAGGGCCGCCCCTTTCCAGAGGAAAACACCATGTACGGAACCGTTAACGAAATCTGTGAGCAACTGCGCCAGCGCTACAAATCCGATGAACTCATGACGCTGATTGTCTGGACGAAAGAGGATGTGATCGACGTCCTTGACGATGAAAGCGTGTCGGCTGACGCCGCCGCTGAAATTCTGTGCCGCATCGCCAGCGTGGACGCGCAGCATGTATATGGCGTGAGCCAGGACACGTTACAGGCCATCGCCGACATGATGCGTGATGAGAAGGAGCAGGCCCGCGAGGTGACGCTGCCCGCCACCGCCGCAGAAACCGTGGTGCAGCTGGCGTGGGAATTCATGCGGCTTCATGATGCGCAGAGCGGGGAAGAAGGGGCCGCCGCGCGGCTGTATCCGGCTCAGGCCGAAGCGCTTCGTCGTGTCGGGGCCGCGCTTGAGCAGCAGCGCAGTGAAACCGTCAGCATCTGATCATGCGGGGCGGCGGGGCCGCCCCTTTACGGAGTAAAAATCATGTACGGAACCGTAAGCCAGTTGTGCCACCGCCTGAAAACAGAGTTTCAGGGCGAGGAAAAAATGACGCTGATTATCTGGCGTAAAGAGGACGTGATGAGGGTAATCAGTGACGAACACCTGACGGAGGAAACCGCCGCCGAAATCGTGTGCGACATCTCGACATGGGACAGGGATGCACAGCACGAAGCCGGCGTGGGCGCTGAAACCGTCCGGTTTATCGCCAGTGCCGTCCGGCACGCCGCCGCACGGCGTAACCGGTTGGTGACCGTTTCTGCCAGCGACCTGGAAATACTGGCTGAAGCAGCGGGCCGTCTGCTTGAAACGGGCGGAGATGATGATCCGCGCGCCATTGAAGACGCGCTCAGTCGTGCCTGGGAGGCCATTAACCCGTAAACGCGGGGAGCAGGGCAGGGAAGCCCGAGGCCCGTTCCGGCCGGGCGACCCCCCTTCCGCCTGCGGCGGCAGAACGGCAGGGCGCGCGCCTGACGACGCGGCCACCGCACTGCCCCGAATACCGGAATCCCTCAGCGTCATTTTTGCCGCCATTTTTTCAGGCTTTTTTGTCGTGATGCGTGACCGGAATGGCTGTTTAAGCCCGTGTCACTGAGGAGAAATGCTGCCACGCCGGGCGTCCTGTCGGCTGTCATGCTCCGCACAGAGCCGGCAGGCCGTCTCTGCCCGGCCCCGTTCCGGGGCAGCGGGTTTCCATCCTGACGCAACACCTCTCGCCTGCAGCAGCCGTTCCGGCTGCGCCGCTCAGTCGCGCCGTCTCCGGCGCTCACTGCATCCCGCCAGTACACACGGCGGGACGTAAGGGGCAACGCCGTTTCGCGCCCGCGCATCACGCCGTTGCGGCGGGTTCCTGCTGCCGGTTGTTTTCACGCGCATGAGTCCTTACGCCGGGGCTGAGACAGCCACAAACCGCCTGACTGTCCAGGGACGGCTGAAGCCTCTCGCCGGAAAATTTTTTGATATGGCCAAAAATTTTTCCGCTCGCACCCGGACAGCTGCACCGGCCCGTGCCTGATTCGCCCTTTGCGGCGTACGGCTCTCAAGCGGGTGAAGGTTACAACCTGGAGAGCAGACAGCAGTTCCCCGCAAAACGTCAAAACCGCGGCCCCGGCAACTCAGCGGATGATGGTTCTTTAACAGACTGGAGAGGTTCAGGCAGATGCAGGCAATGCGTATCTGTGACGTTGCGTTTCTCGGCAGCAACGAAAAAGGCTCGTTACCCGTGTTTACCCGCGTTGAGGCTGTGACGGCGAAGCGGGCGCAGAAAACTTTTGTAGAGCAGTTCAGGCCGGTAAAGGGCTGGTTTCTGGGCGACCCCGAGGACGTCACAGAACAGGCACAGCACGAAGCAGAAGCAGCCACTAAGAAGCAACAGGCATAAACGCCATCCCGTTAACGATGCGACACGCCGCCCGCAGCGGCGTACAGGAAGGAGAAAGAACATGACAGACACAAAGACCGCACTCACCGCTGATATGCACTGTTTTGAGGATGCAGGCGAACTCATCCCGTCCGTGCCGGTTGAACGCATCATCGCGCAGCGTAACAGCGGCGTGGAGTGGTTCATGCAGGGTATGCACCTCATACAGCAGGCGCAGGCCGCGTTTGCGCAGGCGTCCGGGCGCGAATGGTTTTACGGCATGAAGGACATCATCGAATCCGGCCTTAGTTCGGCACGCGGTGACAAGGTGAGTGAAAACCTCCGCCGCCAGATTGGCCGCCTTGCCGATCGCCCGATATGGGATCGCCTGATGCGTGACACCGGCATGCTGACGCTGATGAGCGCAGAGCAGAAAAAAGCCTGGGATGCGGAGTTGTACGGCGAGGATTGCCCTGAAATCAGCTTTGACAGCGTGATAACCACCTTCCGCCACCTCAACGCGAATAAAGCCGCGACCTTTGAGCAGGGGATCATCGACGTGTTCCGCAAACTGTCGTGGGACTACAAAACCAATAACCCCTGCATGCTCGGCAAACGCGTGATCCTCAACGGCGTGATAAACAACCACGCAAACCGCTGGTTTTCCGTGCGCACTTACGGGCAGGAGCGGCTAAACGATCTTGCCCGTCCGTTCTGGCTGCTTGACGGCAAAACCGTGCCGGACTGGCGCATTTCAGAGGGCATGCAACTGGCCGATTTTATTAATGCCCGCTCGTCGAATCTCGGCGAAGTACTGACATGCGCTTACTTCACGGTCCGCGCCTTCAAAAAAGGCTCCGCGCACGTCACGTTTACGCGGCCTGACCTGGTGGAAAAGGTAAACGACATCGTGGCCCGCCACTATCCGGGCGCACTGCCGCCAGCCGTCTGACCGGTGAGCGGGGGAATCAGCCCCCGCCATCGTCTGACCGCGCGCAAACCCCTCTGGCCTGCGGCAAAGGAAAGGGGAGCGGCGCTGACGCGCCACTCTCTTTCCCTTTGCGGCTGCGGGCCGATGTTAAGGGTATGTTCCTGTCAGGGTGATATATCCCCTTAAGCCCTTTTTCAGGGCTGTCTCACCGGGCGTCCGGTCGGCTGTCATGCTCCGCACAGAGCCGGCAGGCCGTCTCTGCCCGGCCCCGTTCCGGGGCAGCGGGTTTCCATCCTGACGCAACACCTTCCGCTTGCAGCAGCCGTCCCGGCTGCGCCGCTCAGTCGCGCCGTCTCCGGCGCTCCGCGCATCCCGCCAGCACACACGGCGGGATGTAAGGGGCAACGCCGTTTCGCAACCGCGCTCAACGCCATTGCGGCGGGTTCCCGCTTTCCGCAGGGGTTGTGTTCGCCCGTCTGAGTCCTTTCGCCGGGGCTGAGACAAGCACAAACCGCCTGGCTGTCCAGGGACGGCTGAAGCCTCTCGCCGGAAAATTTTTTGATGTGGCTAAAAATTTTTCCGCTCGCGCCCGGACAGCTGCACCGGCCCGTGCCCGTTACGCCCTTTGCGGCGAACGGCTCTCAAACGGGTGAAGGATACAACCTGGGGACAAAGCAGCAGTTCCCCGCAAAACGTCAGGACCGCGGCCCCGGCAACTCAACGGGTGACGGTTTTTAAGGGCAAAAACAGAGGGGGTTTCAGTGGAACAGTCAGCAGTGGTGCGCTTACCGGACGACACCTTTACGCGTGAGGAAGCGAACGCGGTCGCAGCGCAGTACAGCAACGTCGCCATCGAGGACGATCAGATTACGCACTTTCGCCTGGTCGTGCGTAAAGACGGCGAAATGTTCTGGCGCGCGTGGAATTTTGAGGCAAACGCGGGTTACTGGCTCAACCGTTATATCGGTGAGTACGGCATCCGCAAGGTGCAGTAAGCAGTGAAAGGTGCCCTGCCGGAGAGGTCACTCCGCAGGGCGTGACAGTCATTAAACGAATGAGGTACTAACGATGTCAGTAGCAGATGTTAAAGCAAAAGCCCCTAAAAACACCAGAGTCAAAAAGGTAACCGCTGATGAACAGGCGGCGGTAAACGCGGCGCTGCAAGCCGCACCACTTGAACACGCGCCCCTGTCGGCGTTCGTGGTGTCGCCGCTCAATGCGCGCACCATTCCGTATTCTGCTGAGAGCGTGGAGAGCCTTGCGGCCACCATTAAGTCGGTCGGCCTGCTGCAGAATCTGGTCGCCCACGCGCTCCCTGACGGGCAACTGGCGGTGGCCGCAGGCGGCAGACGCCTCACCGCCATGAATCTGCTGCTGTCACAGCAGGTTCTGACGCCCGATCATCCGGTGGCGTTCAAGCGTGTGTCTGAAGACATGGCGGCGCTCGTCTCTTATATCGAAAACGCCCAGCGCAGCGACATGCACGCGGCAGAGCAGATCGCCAGTTTCGGTACGCAGGCGGCGCTGGGGAAAACCGCCGAGCAGATTGGTGCAGAGGCGGGTTACAGCACCCGCCACGTCCAGCGCATGCTCAAACTCGCTAACCTCGCCCCGTCACTCCTTAAGCTGCTGGCAGACGATCAGCTTACCGTTGAACAGTGTCAGGTGCTCTGCCTGGAAGACGATCAGGAACGTCAGGTGAGCGTCTACGAGTCGGTGAAATCGGGCTGGCCTGAACTGCCCCTCTCCATGCTGAAAAAGCAGATCACCGACAAAGAAATTTCCGTCACTGACGATCGTTTCCTGTTCGTGGGCCGTGAGGCATACGAGAACGCAGGCGGCGTGGTACGTGAAGACCTGTTCAGCCAGCAGGACGGCGAAGGAACGGCAGACATCGTGCTGCTGGAAAAACTGACCGTGCAGAAGCTGGAGGCGATGGCGCAGGAAATCCAGGCACAGGAGGGCTGGAAGTGGAGCATGGGCCGGATGAAATCTCTGTGGCCTCACGGGGATGGTCTGGAATACCGCCTCACAGACGAGCCTGCTCCTGTTTATGTCGGTGAAGAAGAAAAGCGTATCGAGGAACTCTTCAACAAACTTGAATACTGCTCCGAGAACAATGACGAGGACGGCTACAGCGCGGCTTCTGATGAAATTGACGCCATTGAGCAGGCCGCGCAGATCCGCGCATGGACACCTGAAACTCGCGCAACAACGGGCGTGGTGGTCGGTTTCAACGCTTACGGCGAACTGTGTGTCGATCGGGGCGTGATTCGCCTTGCGGATGTGGAGACGGTGGAAACGGAAGAAAGCAGCGGCGCGGAGCAGCCACAGGAGCCGCAGGAGAGCACCGCCGAGCCATCCGGTGCCAGCCGCTTTGAGTATCAGTCACCGCCCGATGAGGCCGAGGGCATCAGCCTGCCGCTGCTCACGAAAATGTCCTCCGAGCGCACCCTTGCCGTGCAGGCCGCGCTGATGCAGCAGCAGAAAAAAGCCATTGCCCTGCTGACCTGGCAACTCTGCCGGAGCGTGTTCACTGCCGGTTATTTCCGCAGCAGACCGTTCCGGATCAGCCTGACCGAGTCACATTCCACCCTGACGGGGAATGCCCCTTCCGGCAAGGACGGAGCCGCCTTTCTGGCGCTCACGGTGGAGCGCAAAAGACTGGAAGCGCTGTTACCGAAGGGCTGGGGTGAAGACCTCACCGCGTTTTTCTCGCTGAACGGCGAAACGCTCATGGCCCTGTTGACCTTCTGTGTCGCCTGCTCGGTGGACGGCGTCCAGACCCGCGAATGCGGCCACACCTCGCGCAGTAACCTGATTGAACTGGAGGCCGCGCTGGGCTTCAACCTGCGCGACTGGTGGAACCCGACAAAAGCCGGACTCTTCGCTGACCTGAAACACGCCCAGATTATCGATGCCCTGAACGAGGCCGGACTCACGGGCGCGGCGCGGGATGCACAGAAGATGAAGAAGGGCGACGCCGCAGAACTGGCTGAAAACAGAATGCGAGACACGCGCTGGGTGCCTGCCTGGATGAAGGGGCCGGAGCCGGAAAAGGCCACGGACGACGCCGCTGCCAGCGAGGCTGACAGCGACACGGACAACAACGATCCCGCTCACGCGGCCTGACAGGGAGCGCGGCCCTTCGGGGCCGCATGGAGGACATCATGGAAAATACCGTAATGAACAATCTCAGTATGCTGGCGTCAATGCATCCCTGTGAGTTTGAAGAGTGGCGTGAGCGGGGCGAGGGCGAAAGACACGTACTGACCAGCGCCGTGCTTTCCCTGCTGACCGTCCCGGCGGGCTGGACGGTCAACGGCGAGTACCGGGCCGAATTCGGCGGCCTGTTCCCGGTGCAGGTGCGCTTCGCGCCGCCCGGTGAGGCATTCTGCCTGTGCGTGTGCAGTCCCGGCGAAGTCGCCGGAGAGTGGCTTGTCCTGATCGCGTCGGCGGATGGCGGCTGCGTGCGCGACGTCCTCCGGCTGACGCCGTTCGACCCGCCGCGCATCAGCGCCCTGATCGCCGCTGCGGCGCAGGCCTGTCTGCTGGAGTACAGCGTCACCGGCCTGGCCGATTACCTGGTACAGGAGGGCGACGCATGATCCCGAAAAACCGTTCACTGGTGCCGCTCTGCGAGGCCAGGCGCGCGATGCTTCAGGCTGTTGAGTACGTGGAGCGCAGGCGCGAGCGTCAGACGCTACGCGCTGACTTCCCTTATGCGCAGGCGTTCTTCCGCTTCCTGAAGGGCAGCAAGCGCATCACCCTGCGTGAACTGCGCTTTTTCGATCCCGTTCTGCGCGAGGAAGCGTTACGCGGCCGCAAACGCGAGTGGCTGCGGGCCGTTGACTGGCTCATCGAAAGCGGGGGCTGCGCCACCCACCCGCTGCCGTCGGACGCGGCCCGCCTGCTCTTTCCGGAAATCATCTTCCAGTGCGGCGAGCGGCGGCACAGGAAGGCAGAGATGCGCGCCGAAAAATACAGCCGCCAGTTTCGCCGCAGGGAGGCCCTGAAAGAGCGGGCGGTTCAGGCGCTGACGGCGCAGGCTGAAATCGAACTCGCCTTCCAGACGCCTGCCACGGTCGCCAGCTGGGCCTCAAAGTGGTCAGACACAGAGGTCAGCGAGAGCGAGCTGATCAGTCAGTTTTACCGCTGGGCCGATCGCTTTCCCTCGATGGCCGGTTTTGTCCGGCTGTATTTTTATGGCGAACCGCTGTGGCGGCTCACCGCCGAGGCCGGTTTCCGGTCAGAGGAAGCGGGCGAAGCAGTGCGGCTGCTGGAGCGCTGGATGGTGCCGAACAAGCTCACGCAGGTCAGGGAGGAAGCATGAGCAGAGGCGATTACGTTACCGAACTGAAAACGGCCCGCAGCCAGCGCCGGAAGCTCGCCACCATTCGCGCGAAAATAACCGAAATGGTGTCTGAATGGGACGGCCTTTCCGGGCCGCTGGAGACGGGTACGGAGCAGCTTCTGAAGGCGCTTGACGAACACATTAAAGCGCTCGATGACGACATTGAATACTGGCGCAGCGGCGGTGATTCTGACGATGAATGACAGAGACGCTCAGAAACGGGTGTTAATCGCAGTACAGTGGAGAGAGTATTCTCCGGTAATATAGCGCCGGTTGAGGCGCTTAAACGTAGGGTGAAAACTATGACTCACGTATTTGTTTATCTCGTTATCGCAACCGGAGTACTCGGTAGCAGTACCGGAACGTCACCCCGATGCCCAATATGGATGTCTGCGAGCAGTTCAGGGAAAGCATTTCTAAACCACGGGGTTTAACCAGTGTCCCCCCGCCCGACATGGTGCGCTGTGTTGAGGCGAAGACCGGTAAACCTGTTAATCCGTGAAATGAGACAGAGAGGGGTGTTATGGATTTAGTCCAGGCAGTAAACATGCATGAGGTGATGACGGGGGTGAATAATCCGCTGGCGCTGTCACTGATGGCGGTCATGGCCGTGTGCAGTCTGTATGTCATGTGGCAGGCAGGAATGAGGGCTGTACGTTTTATCAGGCTGCTCATGATGATGCGCTGAAGCTGAATGATGGCCCCGCTCAGCCGGGCGGGGTTGTTCAGTGGTTGTCCTGAGGCGGACTTTTCCGGCCTTTTCCTGTCTGTGTTCACCTTCCCGGTATTCATTTTCTCAGTGCTCGCCTCGGTTTTTCTCTCAGGTTCCTCTTAAAGCAAACCCCTGTGAAACATGGCCCCCTTCGGCTCCTGCCCTGGCGGGCAGTCGTCAGCCCTACTCCGACAGGCGGCGGAAAAGCAGCCGCCCGTCTCCGCCGAACCGCAAAGGGCCGCGTTTCGGGCCTCCCGGCTAAGGTCTGATGGCTGAGGTCAAAGGCTGCAACCGGCTGTCGCCGGTGCGTTCACCGGGCGCGGGCGCCCTGTAAGGCCGTCACGCCGTTCCGTCGTGCCGCAGGTGTTCATGCTCACTTCATCCCCGTGCGGCTGTCCTGTTCCGGTTGTTCTGCGCGGAGGGCTGACAGTACCACCGTCAGCTCAGACAAACA
>Ga0157357_1000102_pt1 | contig 32135 bp, 30 predicted proteins | sample AttcapACBM1_FD_111485 | JGI IMG/M metagenome (GOLD analysis project Ga0157357, IMG submission 111485) | Fungus gardens microbial communities from leaf cutter ant in Botucatu, State of Sao Paulo, Brazil - Atta capiguara ACBM1 | ecosystem: Host-associated > Fungi > Mycelium > Unclassified ... | reverse complement strand
GACCAGGATGTTCAGCTTACGCTTGTGGTTGACACTTTATGACAGGCCTCGTGTCCTTGACATGCATTCGAACTTCTCATTGCAATGCACCATGATTCTCGACGTACGAACATGCGTGAAACTCTCCAAGTCCCTTATCCCCTTCTCGAAGTTCGATTGAGGGCAGCGTTTATGTGCCTATTTATTTTTACCGTGGATCGTAGGGCTTTTATCTTGTTTGACGAGACAGATGGGCGTGAAATTGACGGTTTTCTGGTGGAAGTGACGTATTTTTTTGCCAGAGCGTCTCAATCCTGTAGTATCTGTCGGTGCGTCTCATCGCGATGCAGGTTCAAGATCGGATCCTGGCACGACTCTCATTACACTATCGCGGCAAGGATACTCGGTGCGTTGTGCGACGCATTTTGGAAGTGAAGCAGATTTCTAGTAATTCCGAATTGGATCGGTAATTTCGGGGTTTATAGTCACGTCTACTGGCTAATCCTAAAGCTGCAGGTCCCGAGAGAATGGAAGAGGTGTTTACGCGGGTAATACATGCGGTAGGAATCCGCGAAGTGCACGTTGGCTGACCAGAGCCGAGGTTATGAGGGAGAAGGGCAATCTGATCCCCTGGTATTGTCCAACATCAGCGGATGCATCTAAGAGGATCATTAAAGGCACCCACCTTAACGTCGCCTTACACAAGGAGAGTGCTTGTGTTCTACCCCATGACATTTTCGCAGGAGGCTCGCAGTTCTAGGCTAGGAAATCCATCTTCGTGTGCTGGATTCCGGGAGTGTGTCACACGCATGTGTTGCTGAGTAATGAAAGAAGAAGACAAGTCAATAATGAGAAGACAGGGACGCTAAGCTTAAACTTTTGCTCAGGCAGCCAAAGGTTAGATTCGCCCTAATCTGCGTGGCGTTGTCTGAGCTGAGCAGGACATGGACATTACAAGATGGTGCTGGAGCAATTTATCTCCGAATCACAACGGCCAAGGCAGTGAGACAGTGTCATGAGAGAAAGTAGAGATCGTCCGACAAGACAGAAAGTATATGTTGGACGTCGAGCACCAATATAAATATATATATATAACAGCCCGCTGTCACAGCATGAGATGAATATGTCACGATTGGGACGCATCTGGCAAAGGAAGGAAGGGAATACAAAGCGGAAGAGACTGCCGGTCAAATTGTGGCGAAGGAACCGTATTGGACATGAATAGATGGTCACGTGAATTCCCGATAAGGCAAGAATAAGGTAAAATTGGGATATGACGTAAAGATACTTCTGAGTGCGAAAGGGCAGGTGGGCTTGGATTTGACGCGTCGTGTACACTCAGATTGGATTCCAACAGCGAGTGCCATCGACCAATGCATTTGACATTCCGCGACAAACTGGAGGCAGCCTTTCCAACTCCGATTTGTCAGCCCACACAGCGGAATGATATATAATCCTCCCTCCCACAACTCCATTTCCCACCTCTTCTTCTTCCCGCCCGCCCATCTCCTCTTCCGCCCGCGTAACCTGTAGCGACCCCGGTCCTTCTCTTCTAGTCGTCAAAGTCTCTCTCTCCCACATATCTCTATAGGACCTTCCTCCTGGGCCGGCAACATGGTTTTCGCCCTCCTGTTCTGCTCCCACAACTTATTTTTTGGTCTCCTCTCCGTCGCATCCATTTACGTTCTTATCCGGTCCATCTATAATCTCTTTCTGTCTCCTCTCAGTGCAATCCCCGGTCCATGGTATGCCGCTGCCTCCGATCTCTGGCTCAACATCCACGTCCTTCGCCTCCGTCAATGTAAGACCATTCAGGAGCTCTTTGAGGCGTATGGCCCTGTCGTACGCGTGGGACCCACAAAAATCGTATTTCGTGACATTTCCGTCATGCGCACCGTATATTCCGTTCACAAGTTCGACAAGAGCACTTACTACAAGAGTCTCCTCACGTATGTTCCTACTTCGCAACGCCACTCTGTACAGTAACTCAAAATTTGACTTCACAGCAACGACAACGATCATGCGTAGGTGCAGAAGCGCATATATGCATATTTTATGCTGACGGTGCTTGAAGCATGACTACTCTTGATCATGCTCACCACATCATCCGAAAACGGGCCTACGCGCCTCACTATACAGCAGCTAACGTCGCCAAGTTCCAGTTAGAGATGCACGAATCAATGTGTCAAGTTCTCAATGTGAATGATCATTTTTTGCTCTCGGATATCAGTTGGCTTACATCTCCATGTCAGGTGCTTGATAATATCGCCGGCAAGGCTTCGACAGAGTGCCTCACCCTTTTCAGACATCTCATGGTAGACATTGTTGTCTCTTCTTCTTATGGTTATCGCCTCGGAGCAGTGACCAAGTGGGCCATGGATGTGGAAGACCCTCTTTCCACGGCGATTAACGACTTCCCAAAACGAGGCATTCTGGTAATATTACGGATCGAGTGCATCGTTGTCCTTCTAATTTGCATATCCTCAGCGTAGTATCGTTCCAAGCTGGGCGTGGAAACTCGTATGCCGCCTGCCGAATGCCCGCTGGCGGCAAATGTGTGATTCTGACAAAATCATGGCTGAGGTATGTGGCTACATTACTTCGATGCAGCACGCCAGTTTTATCCTGACGCTTTCTAGTTTGTCAGCTCTCGAGTCTACGAGATGAGAGCGCAAATGAACGCTGGAAAGATCGGTGAATCAGAGAAGATCTCCATGTTGCAGCGACTTCTTCAGCACCGTTATTCCTCGAATGAACTCATGCCAGATCACGATATCATCTCAGAGTGTATGGGTCACCTGTGAGTCGTTTCCATTTTCGATTCGTGTTTCTCTTATGCAGGTGTTAGGATTGCAGGGTCGGATACTAGTTCCATTTCTCTCTCCTATTTCTTTTGGGAGCTTAGCCGTAGACCCGACATCCTAAAGAAGCTTCAGGCGGAGATCGACGAAGTCATGGCTGACTCGAGAGTAATTCCAGATATTTCGGTTCTCCAAGAGCTACCGTATCTGAACGCATTCATCAAGGAAGGTGTGATCTGATTTGCGCACTAGCTATCGAGAAGTCGAGAACTAAAAGCTTTGACCAGGACTTCGGGTTTACACTGCTGCTCCTAGCCTTCTGGAACGTGTTGTTCCCAGTTCCACCACCAAAAATGATGCCCAGGATGAAATATTTGACCTCATGGGTTATACACTTCCCGCTGGAACTGTTGTATCAACGCAGGCTTGGTCGATGCATCGTGACTCGACTGTCTTCCCTTCTCCGGACACCTTCCTTCCAGAACGCTGGCTCGAGTGTTCACAGGCTGAGCTTGCCAACATGAATCAACACATGATGCCTTTTGGAACAGGTACTCGTGTCTGCGGCGGCCAGAACCTAGCACAGATGATGCTCCGCATCGCAATCGCCGCAGTCATCAGGAATTTCACCATCGCGGCCCCCGCTGAGACTAATGAAAGAAGCATGGAAATCAAGGATAGTTTTGTGAGTGCCTGTCGTTCGACTTTGGAGCGGATCACATCCGACTCACGCGCTGTACAGGTTATCTTCCCTGCGGCGATGGAGTGTAAACTCATCTTCCTCCCCCGTCAATGAGTGCGCCACCTTTCATCAGTTTCGGCAATTATCGTTCTCGCTTCTCCGGTCCCTGGACCTCCGACATTCTTATTTTATGAACATTGTTTATCCGTTTTTATCTCTCATTGCGTTCCCCCCACCCTGCTTTCAAACACGCTTTCCTATCGCTTTCCTGTTATCATTGGGCTGATGATCATATCGTTTGACGCTCTGGAGGTTTTGGTCATAGGACCTGTTTGTTTTTCTTGTCCATTATACCCATAAAGTATCGCCTTCGGACTGGTCGGCACGCCAGACTGGTCCGTTTCTATTCTTATTGTATCTCCATCCTGGCTCAAGTGCTCGGAATAATCGTTGACATTGGATGGAATAAGGTCACTTGTAGATAAGCCATACAGAGACTATGCGCCTCGCTACTGTTTTGCATTTTGCCACCAGAAATACACTGTCTGCATGTTGAAGATCTGTTTGCATAGATCAACGGCGTACAGAGTCTTCAAAGTGTGTTCGGAATTGATATTTGATCACTGCGAGTCAATGTATATACCTCATTGAGAAGGTAAGTGTACGTCGATACCAGCGGAATAGAAGTACAGGATGCGATAGGTGTGTGTGCTCGATATTAGCCGACGAAACTGGTAGTCCTTAACGCCATTCATTAAAAAGATTCAGAGCCTGCAGAAACAGCCGCCCAACTTCTCCCACTCCCCTCACTTCCTTGGTCACTCATTACATCAAAATCCGATTCCAACTCGAGGTCAGAGAGATTAAATTGAGGTGAAATAGGATTCTGGGGAGTAAAGCTAATCAGTCGAGGACGTGCTGTTGATGGTGATGGTGATGAAGATCCTTCTTGAAGTAAAGGCGAGCGTATTAGCTGATGAATATCATCACTTATATGGACAGGCGAGGAAAAGTTGGACTGAAGCAAAGTAGGCGAAGCAGGTAGAGAACGATATTCAGCGTCGGTAGCAATAGTATGCTGAGACGAAGATGAGAACCGAGAGGCGATATTAAGTGACCGTGAATGACGAGTCTCTACTTCAGAAGAAGAAATTTGATTGAGAGGTTGATCAATGGTCAAAGGTGGGAATGCCTGTGGTGCAGCAACGAACGGAGAGAAGGTTGTGAAAGGAGAGGGCGTTCCTGAAGAAGGATGAGAAAGAAGCTCGACATCACGTTCTCGATCAAGCTCCTGAGGGTAAGATTGAGAAAGTGATGGGATAGGAGAGGAGAAAGAAGGAGGAGAGTAGGTATCTAGAACGGAAGAAGTCACATTGTGAAATACTGGACTAGTTCGAGTTGCATCAGCGGCTGGACTTGGATGAGATGGAGAGGGAGGTAAAGGTGTCCGAACTGGAGAGAGAGATGAAGGTCCTAAAGATACGGGCCTCTGATTTGAAGACGAGTGGATGGTAGCGGGAGTTGACAACGGAGACACTTGAACCGGCGGAGAAGAGATAATACTTGGAACCGTAGTTGTGGTCGGGGTCGAAGAGCCCGAAGCGTCCGATATGACATGGGTAGGTGATATTATAGGATGTGAAATCGGATTGATGGACTGCGTGGGTGTCATTTTGTTATGTTGAGTCATATAAAAACAACTTCCGTAAAGAAAAGACACGAACCTCATCCATGGCGTGAGCACCCCGATTTGTACGATGTCTCAAGTTGCTGGACAACTGAACTTTGGACCTCCATTCGCCGACTTCACGAGCGACATTTGAGTCAAAGTCAAAATCAGTGACATGAGCACTTGTGACAGAATCAGAGGGTTGTCGTAAATCCCTACTTTGAGAAATATTCTCTTTCATATCAGGATCTGAGTTCGATTCCGAATCTGACGAGTCTGAATGATTCTCATGTCCATCTCGTCTGCGGAGAGGGATTGATGCAGGGACAAGAATAAGTCCCTGCTGTTCCATACGTCTAGCACGACGACGTTCAATAAACGCTTCTGCCCAGAGCTCTAGCCTAGGCGCGATATGAGGTTCATACACGAACTAGAGTTGCGTGTCGGTCATCGAGAGAAACGTCATGCCTGTTGAATACACGTACTTGGTGAAAAGCAAAGGCAGCACCAACAGTGCCAACTACTGCGAGAGCGTACACTGCGGGTGCAGGCATTTCGCAGGGAGGTGGTAGTATGAGAACAAAAGAGAACTAGAGCGGTTTTAGTAGACTAAGGGCATGATGCCATCAATCTCGGAGCCCGATCTTGCCGGCCGATTCAAGCACGTCCGTTTAGATAACGAGTGTATTTATTCTTGCGTTTTTCCTCAAAACCGTTGCTTTCATACATACTACAGAATGCTCCAGTCCCATGATCAGCCTCCTCTTCCTTGGAACCATGAACGGACAGTTGCTATCTCTGCAGTTCGTCGAGCGTGTATCGTTACGAAAAAGGTCTTTGAGACTTTGGTTAATACAGATTATATGACGAAGAATGATCAATCTCCTGTTACTGGTGTGCTGTAATCCTGCTTTGTATTCATATTGATATGGACGTTCGTTAGTGGGTGATTATGCTGCACAGGCCGTCATGGCTTCAGTGCTAAACACTGTATTTCCTAATGATCCCATCGTTGGAGAGGAAGACGCCACAGAGTTGCGGAAATCAGAGAACAAGGAACTTTTGCATCATATTACTACGTTGGTGAACGAAGGTTTGACTGATGAACGGTTAGCTTACGAGAAGGAAGAATGGGGGATTGGAATAGGTTTTGATATTTCACCTCGCGAGGTACGAGATGCAATAGACAGAGGTAACTATGAAGGTGGAAATACTGGAAGTGAGTCTTTCCAATCTGACTCGTCTGATTTTTAAGGCTCATGGCGATAGGAATGTGGACTATTGATCCTATTGACGGAACAAAGGGTTTCCTTCGGGGGGAACAGTATGCGGTCTGTCTGTCGTTCCTTATTGACGGAAAACCCATCGTTGGTGTCATTGGTTGTCCGAACCTACCACATAGAAATAGTGGCTCAAAGGGTTATATTTTTGTTGCGGTGAAGGGCCAAGGTTCCGATCGAGTGAGTGTTTACACCTTGATCACACAGCCGCTCTGACATTACCACAGCTTTCGATGGAAGGCTGTCATCCAACTGTCATCGCAATGCCCACTGTGCATCCTGCAGATGTGGTCGTCCTGGAATCAGTAGAATCAGGTCATTCTTCGCATTCTTTCAACTCCCGCGTATCAGAGGTCTTGGGAGTGGAAGAAGAACCATGTAGAATGGACAGTCAAGCCAAATACTGTGCGCTTGCAATGGGAAGAGGTCATTTATACTTGCGGATGCCTACACGTCCAGACTACGAAGAAAAAATCTGGGTCAGTTTGCTTTCGGCCGGTCGATTCTTACAGAACTTATGGTTGTGGTAGGATCATGCCCCTGGCACTCTTTTGGTTGAGGAAGCTGGAGGCATTGTAACGGATTCAAAGGGAAATCCCTTAGATTTTGGTCGGGGAAGAACATTAGGCAAAAATAATGGGATTATTGCATGCAGTGAATTTCTCCACCGCAAAGCTATGAACAGCATCCGGATAGTTCTGAGAGAAAATAGGAAACGAGCCAAGAGCCGTGAAGCGCTCGGCAGAACTGCTGCGACTTGACAAGTTGAAGGGACTCGTAGCAGGCGGACACGATGATCAAAGTACAAAACTGTAAACTCGTACTCGACATAAGATAGATTAGTAAGTTAAGGCATTGCCTGAAGACGGACGTTTGATATTCCAAACTGGACCCCGTACCACCTGGATTTAGTGACGATTTAGTGACACACTATACTATTTCATGATAGCGTGCCTAATCGGGAAGGCAATCTTGTGCTATGTAGTCCCACGGGTCAAACCTTTAGAAAATTCTATTCGGTAGACAGTTCCTGTGGATGGTTTGGCCCGGTTTCCCATAGTCGTCTCTTTGGCTGTATAGCGACATCAACATAAGTGGCTTCAGAGCAGGGTTGGACCAGAAATTTCTTTTTAGTGTTCAATAATCGTCACAGCAGCCACGTAGGCGATAGTGTTGTCTTCGTCACGAAAAGATTATGATATATTCAAAACGAGAAGGAAGCAGCATAGACGAGGCACTTCCAGGAGTGCGTCCGGCGAAGAAAATCAAGGTTGTTTCGCTCGAAGGATTGACCAATTCCGACGCAGCCGACGATCGACCAGTCGATCCTCCGTCTGCTGTACATCTACTCAGCCTTCGCGACCTTCTGGATTTTACTTCTCTAGATGACGAGGTTGCCATAACAAACCGTTTCGACATGATAGCACGCGTCCTCATGCATGAGCATCAGCTTGTTGTCCATTGCGAAGGTGCCGAGACGGCTTTTGAGATTCAAGAGATGGAGTTTTATCTTCAGAAGGATGAGTGCTATGAAGACCCATTCACTCACGGCAGCGAAGAGCAAAAAGTGAGTGGTCGATGGTATGTGCCTTCTTTTATTATATTTTGCCAATACACTGATGAAAATATTATGAAAAGGTACTTCCACCGTGCCCCAAGACGCTCAAATGATGCTTCGCGCAGCTCCGCCAGTCTAACCGCTTATCGTGGTGGTACTCGCAAAGGCCTGGATCTCACAATTGGTGGACTGCCTCCCCGTACTATTTCATCCTACTTTGTCAGTCAATCAACTAATTCTCTCCTAGTACCTAATGTGGCTGATGTTCAGGGGGATCGGCATGGACCAAGGTCTACCGAGTTTGTACGAGGGGGAATTCTCCTTCGCGGCCTGCGTAGCCTCACCAAGGATGGCGCGATTGATACAAATTTGAAAAAAAACTCTGTCTACGGACCTTCCCTCTTAGTAGACAGAATTCTAAATCTGAATGGGGCGTCAAGCATCTCAGAACTAGTCGAGGTCAAATGGGGAGGGGACACAAGTGCCCTTGACCCGCCCAGTGCATCTTCAACTTCTTCTCGAATGTCCTATCTCTATTTGAAACCCGTTACATGCTCCATCCCCTCGTTGCCGAAAATTCATAAATCTCCACGGATTGGCCTTGACCTTTCACATCCAGGAATAACGATCCCAAACGACCAGTCAACCTTGATTGATTGTCACCCTCGCATTCGTTTTCTACCCAAAATGCTTCGTTATTATACTCGACCTAGGGAGCTAACAAAAGGGCGCGCACAGTCAATTTATGGATTTATTCACACAGCCCTAGCAACGCGTTTTGATTTTCGAGATGATAACTACCTGAGCAGAGATAAAGCATTTCGTGCTATTTTGACCGAGGCCATTGGTGTTAAAGATGCTCTGGTTGAAAAATACCTCTGGGAATACGATGCAGGCAGGAAGGAGGGTCTCAAACATCTGGCATTGTGTGTTGGACCTGGTGGTAAAGGTGCTGCTGACTCTCCAACTTCGTACTTGAAAATGATGGGAGCTTTCGATGCCGCCCTTCTATTACCAGGAGCACAAAAAGATCATTCTTAGATCGATTTACTCAGACATCTGCAGCAATAGCCACACATCCTATGTATTTTTCTGGTCATACCCAGAACGATCATGGCAGTTAAATCGAAAATTGATAGTTTTCCAGACTTCTGAATTCTGCCAATCAGCAGGTCTAGCAATTGGGAGAAAATCTCTGACCTGAGAGACCCTCAATTTAACTTGACCAAAATTATCGTACAGCCTGCTTGTGCACATCTTGATCTACCCTGGACTCGGCATCTCTGTGAGCCCTGACTTAGATGTCATCGAGGCCATCGACAACCAATCAATTTCGAAGGTCAACTGCTGTGATCTTATGTGATCTCTTTTGCACATAATTCTTCATCACGCCATAGGAGCTCCGCCGAACGGCTCGATCGTAATCAGGCGTCATTTCCGAGGTATCCTGTTTTCAAGCTGGTGGGCGCAAATAACCGGATGTCCTAGAGTCAGCGAACAACGAGCAAGGTAAGGAATCATCTCAGATCCCCAGCATTACTCTGAAGAGTCAACTCACTCTGGCCTCAATCCATCGCTATGATAATGGGTCTGATAGTGACGGAGATCATCACTAGGGAGGATATAATCTGATTCTTATCATCATTATAATGTTTACGTAGGGGTGGTAGCAATGATGTAGCAATCAGGGAACCACGATAGTAATGGGAATGGTCACGGTGGTCACAGTAAATAGTGAATAATGTAGTGGTGACAGTAAAACACATTTTAGATTATTGCTGTCCGCAGAAAGATACATCACATTGAAGATGTATGACGCTCAAGGGGTTCTCACCTCATAATTTAGCTCTCCAAACCCTTAACCAATTATCCCTCCTTTCGGCCTTACCTTTCCCTGCCATTCTTAACTCACTATCCTCTCTGCCATCATGTTCCCTCCTCATTGCCTCAAGCTCACTTCTTTTCGTCCCACAGATTCTCATCGCTAATGAAAGGTTCACACCTTCCTTTTCACAAGCATGACGGAAGACGGGTCTATTGAGCATTGCCCACGCTATTCGTTCATCAAGTGAAGGTATTTCCGATGCCGCCACCTTGAATTCTGGATCGCGATCGTAGCCTATCACCGCCACCCGAATCATTATTCCGCTGCCCTAAGTTAGTTGATAATTCATTTCTGGTGATTTTGACGCACGCTGTAAGGCCAAATATTGGCTTGATACCACCAGCCTCTCGTCCAGTAAGGAACTGATGGACTATGGATGGATATTTCCTTCCGTGGGGCGCGCTGGTTTCAATATAAAAAGACTTATGGTAATTAACTTCAACTGTCTCAGGTTCAGATGCGTGAAATGGTGAAGTGGTGGTCAGGAAAGATGCGAGAGGATGAGAGAATAAGGAAGCGACCTCGCCAGTGTTAAGTATAGGCTATGCAAGATATGTCAATGCCAAATCATACTACGAGACAAGTACACTTACGCGTAAGGTGTTGTCAAGAACCAAAACCACTACACTAGAGTTGGATTGAAACACAAAGAAGGGCGGGAATGAGGCCCTACGTACGGCGTTACTACGAGCTCTGCAGCAAGAAATGGCTCCAGAATACATAGTAGGGGAACTTTCCGACGATCATTCGGTAGTCCAATCTGGTCATATCTGTGAACATTGAGGAGACAAACAAACCTGTTCTCACCTCTTCAAAGGCCTCCCTCCTCTAATTCGAACTCATGAGGATCAAAACATCAATCTAGCTGCCCGAAGAAGACGTACAGCAGTTTCCTCAACATTTCGGTCTTCTGAATCCATCTTTCCTCCAGGTAAAGACGTATCACCTGCGTATGTTCTGAGCGTTGCAGATCTCCTGATCCAGAGCGCCGTTAACTATCTGATCTGAGGGGACCCGAGCCTCAAAAAACATACCGACTCAATAGCACGTACAGGTCACCAGTCCTACCCACAAATAATGCAACTAGCACAGCAGCACGTCGTGAACTTGGTATTTGAACAACCAACTTTGGTGGCCTGTAAGAAGCTAAACGGTATAAACATCTATCTTACACCGGTTAATCACGGTAAGGTAAAGAAAGGTCTAACGAGGAACACACTGTCTAGATTCGGGCGTCAACTGTTTTATTCGACTCGTAGATTCTGAGGAGAGGGTCTGCTTTCTCCTTGATTTTCGACATCGTGAATGGAGAAAAACCTTGTGAAGCTAATCCCACTCGCTTGCTAGGGCTTGGCATGGTGCACAGTCCCAGTTGAAGGAAGATACGCTCGGTTTCCAAGTTTTGTTAAGATCAGTAGTGATACAGGGTACAACGAAAGCAGAAAACAGCATATAGTATACAAGCAAACGAAATAACGCGTCACAGAATGTCACAATAAATCTAGCAAAGCAACGATCGATTGCCAATCATCTGCTTCCTTTCCTGCAGAAGTAAACATCCTGATCTCTGATTCTCAATGCCCTTCAGTGCATCGACGAACCCGGATAGGTCGAACTTTGTGTCGCCTAGGAGTTCTTTTGCTCTCGTCCCCAGGTTTTCCGCTGGTGAGTTTACGATACTGCACTGGATAGCGGAACTTGACGAACTGGAAGATCGTCGATGGATCATAACCGGATGAGAAGAGGGAGTGGTGAGAATAGTGGTGTGCGACGAAGATGAAGAAATTCGATCAGAAAACACTTTTGGTTCAGATAGTGATGATAATCCTTGGGGCATTGAAGAAGTTATTATACTACCCGAGGGACGTCTTGGATAGGTAGGAGATGGCTCAATGTTCCGTGAACTATTGAGTCTGTTTTCCGGTCTGTCCGACGAGATCCATTCCTGAACGATGGGATGATCTTTCGTAGGTAGGTGGCCACATGCATCGTATAACTCAAGATTTCGAGAAAAGTTGACAGTGGGATTGAAAAGCGGGAGAACATCCTCAATAACCGAGAATGCTTCGTCCGGAGCGAGGCACTCCCGTTTCATTACTGGAAATTTAAGGGAATCGATGTCAGACACTTATTCTGAGAAGGAAAATTGGACTAACGTACAGCATGCACAAGCAACCGTACACGCTCGAACTTCCATCTGTGAATGGACAAGAACAAGACCATCAACCATAGCTTGTTCTAAAAATTGGACTGCCCCTGGCAAGGCAAGTAGCAGATCTTCTTTCACATTATTTCTTATTTCGATATGACAGTAATGACTTCGCGATTTCAGAGCGGCAGCGAGGACTGAAGGTGGGAATTCGGCGGGGGATATTGATAGCACATGAGTAATGCCAAGGTCAGCAAGTAAGGATTCGGCCTGCCGAGGATCTTCCGGAAAGTCGCTGAAAGAGTTGATTTAAGATGCCAGGAAGAGGCATCGGTGAGAATTGGATAATGTGATTGACCGCAATCATTCCTCACCTGTTCAACAGCAGCTTCTCGGGGATAACAGCGACCGTGTCAACCAAAGAGTTAAGGAAACAGGTGACGTCTTGCTCTTGTCGTTTCCTCCACGAACAATAGATGGGATTAGTTGAGGAAGGTTCAAATTGACATTTGGCGAATGTATCAAGTTGTTTGATAAAGCCATAATTTGGATGGACCTGGGGTCTCCCTGGCAGCCAGAAGCACGTCACTGTGGAGCCCAAAAAATTGATCAAATCGAATACTCACGCTGTTTGATGTAGCGTAATGCCGACCGAGTATCCATTTTTCTATGCCTCATGACTTCGGACACGGTGAGAAGACGAACCCGAAGCAAAAAATAGAAGCTCACGAAAGGCTGCCACGACGGTCGTACTCCTTGACACTCCCATAATGCAATGTATAAGAACCCGTCCTCCCTCCTCTAGGGCCGCCTGAATGAATCGAGTTGTCTTGGGCAGATAGATCAGCAGGTCTGAATATTCCGTGTCCTCGACAGAGATTTGTAGATGAGTATAATTTTCCCCACTCCTAGACAGGCACTCATGGCATACGGAGATGAGGTGGGTAATTCCAAGTTTCTTCCCCAACTCAGGGCACTGGGCTGCTGCGAAACTAGAAGAACACTACAAGTCAATTATATGAGGTTTCAGCTGGTAGAATGGACACACACTTTCCAAGGTATAGCTGGTCCTTGAGTATTTCACTCCAGCTAGGCGTCTGGGAGGCAACAGGCACCATGACGAGGAGGTCCGAAGGGAAGTAAGATGATCCAAGAAAGCCGCTTTATATAATATTTGACCAGTGCTGCCAATTTAAGTTGAAGTTGATCAGAGTTTTGATGTCGGCATCGTTCTTCCAAATCCTACTCTACCACAACAGCACAGTCTCTTCCTTCTCTCGTAATGATGAAGTTTTCCGAAAAGCGATACTGTACATCTATCAACATCCGATTAACTTGTCGTCAGATAAACTTCTCAGCAGAACACCTGATAACCTCAAACATGGTTAAGCGAAGTCTGATTATCCACCCCATCGGTTCTTTGACCTTTTTCATGGATTTGACGTTCATATATCCCCAGAGTTTGAGGTGAACTCGATACCAGCGAATTGATCAAATCAACTCGCCTATGAATATAGATTGAATAGCTTCCATTTCAGGGGCCTGACGCCATCACCCATGTTGCGCCCGACTGTTTCATTGACACCACTCGCCATTAAACTAGGGAGGCGATTAGTTCAGTCTGGTTTAACGATATTTCTGTAGTTAGAGGTTTTAGATAATATACAACAAATATGTGCTGAGGCCAGACACGCCAACGGCATTTATTCCTGGTGGCTTGAAACCAGTTCTCAGTTCTCGTGTCGACGCCGAGTGCTGAGTAAAACTCTTGGAATTATATTATATTGTTGCACTGTGATACTGTTGAAATCGGAAATTCCTGCTTATCTATCAATCTATTCACATGAAACATTTCTCAGACACAAAAATGTATCTCATATGTTTTTAAATAGTGGAACTACTGTAATATGTAACTTGCCTTTGCCTCTCCATACATTACGTTCGACTCCGTGCTGATGGTCCTCTCAGCAGATATCTCATCAGCTCCGGTACTCGAAGGCGGTTTGAAGGCGGTTTGCGAGAACCAGTAGACTTTTTTTCTGTGGAGCTCAAACAAATCACACATCAGCCACCATGATCTAAGTGGTAATAAAATTCTGCCTATTTCCCAAGATCGCCGATGTGTTTGTGATAGGGAAAATGACAGGGAATAACACACTCATCAGTGCAACTGATTTCAAGTGACTGATCACTAACAGATTCCATGATATTCATTGTCTCCCTCCACGAAGTGCAAGAACAAGATGCAGCACAGAGCCAGGGGTAATGGTATAATCCTTCAGTGTCTTATCGTCTTGTCTGGTTTTCAAATCAACATTCACACCTATACACAGCGCCATGCAATACGTACAGCTGTCGACCACCGTAGATTAATCGCTGTTGTTGTGGAGGCACTCCAGAATGTTCTTCTACTTTCTCTTTGACTTGTTGAATCTGTAATTGCACAACAAAACACTCGTAAGCGGTGGGATTATTTGCAGGCTTTTGGTTCGCACTGAATTCTCAGAGTCAACCTCGAGCTCTATCTGCACAGTGGGTTGACGTAGCATATAGTCAGAACCAATATTCTGAACGATATTTTTGTTATTTTCACACCTCCTTTCCGGTAAGAGTCTAGGAAGGTAAAAGTGAGATATCTGCAAGGGAAATAAGAATATCGCAATGCACCTTGACTTTGATCAACATGATAACTCTATTGAAGTGAACGCGCAATGAAAGTAACGATTTTGATGAAGCTGAACCAGAAAAAGTTGATTAAGATGGCTGGAGTTGGGTGAAGGTAGATAGAGATCAAGACGACGATCTAATAGCATAAGCGCTCATAAGTCACATGATCCATCTCGAATAACAGAAGAGATCTCCTTGACAGCCGCTAATCAATAGAAATCCCTGAGCCGTTCTCGAGGTTTGGTAGTTGTGTACATGAGCGATGATCGCAAGCTCAAAATCGCAGACGACGAGGAATTATTTCTTGCTTGGGCCCACAATAAAAGTAACTGAGAGTATCGAAGCAAAGATAATGCTCGAAATATGAAACTAGAATACAACAGCTCTAACAAGAGCGATGGCAATTTTTGCAGTATAAACTGGATGACGCCAATATGGATGAGGAGAGCCATTGGGAATTTGATCAATACTTTTATTTTCCGGGATCTACATAACTAACCGATAAGCAATGCTAGCCACCAAATTAATTCATCAACGGTTTTAAGGCCGTGGGCATGTCGAGTAGCGCTTTGTTTGGAATGTTGTTTGGAATATGGCCTAGCCTTTTCAAGACCAAGTTGTAGTTCACCTCTTTTATGAACAAACATCCGATAAACTGCAAGTGTCGCCATCTTCTTGCCAATCAACTTTGGAGCCCGTGGGTAGTGTAACAACAGGCCGTACCTAGCCCCAAATGCTCGTGACTAGTAAGTATCTGTCGTAGTATAGTCGCATCCTTTTCCTTAACTATGAGCTGGCCAATAATGCATCTCAATCACTGAGACTGTAGTTTCGTGACGGGAAGCTTTTCTTTGACTCTGCTGCTGAAATCAAGATTGGATAGGCGTAGTTGGATGGGTTTCTCACGGTTGGTACCATATCGTTCCCCACATTGGAAGTGCATGATGTAGGACAGATATGTTCTTGGCGCCTAGAGAGGTCCCGATGATTCCCCGTTTGCTTCACTGCGTTATTTGGTTCAAAGAACCCCATCGTTCCCGGGTAAAGATCCAGCACACTGCAGAGTTAGTGAACTTGATCTCTGAATGGCAAAGACAGGTTTATCAACAACGCCTTTTGCCAATAGAGTCGTTCCATGCACTTGCACCAGATTCTGCACCAGATTTCCAATTATGTTTCGATTGATTCGATGACAGTCCAATCGATTTTACGGGGAATACGCGGAAGAATGAAGTGGATCTGGTGATACCCCCACATAGCGTTTTCAAAGTTCTTGGCACCATTCGGCACCCTTATAAAGGACTCTGGGAGGGTATTAACTGGAGCGGTGATTCGCTTTTCCTCCCTGTACTCTTCTGAGGATCCGATTATTCTTCTGCTGTTGAAGGGACCATTCACAGGCAAATAGTAACGACAGGAAATGGTTTCTAACGAAAAAGCTGGTTCGCGCTTTAAAAAACCATCAGCTGACGTCTTAGTATCAGAGATGGCCATGCAAGATAAAACATCTTGGTACAAAAAACCAAACTTGCGTATCATGTACTTGATTTTCTTTCCGACGTGTTTAGGGGTAGAGATGACAAGTGGGTAAGTAGGTTTGAATGTCCGATTACATTTCTTTGAAAGTTGATCATCATAATTCCAGATTTGACGCCTCCATGATGAATGGTCTTCAAGCCGTCGACTCATGGGATGCTTGTGAGTACTAATTCCACAAGTTTGAGTTGCTTGAGGTTTCGATCTGACCCATCTTCTAGTCTTTCACTCTCCTCGTTCGACTCTTCTTGGTCTTATGTCTGCAATGTACTCCCTTGGAGCAATCTTGTCTCTGCCCTTTGTTCCTATTTTAAGCGATGGACTCGGTCGAAGAGGAGCCATTATTTTGGGTAGTATTATCATGATGATTGGCGCCATCATACAAACCTGCTCGAAGAACTGTAAGTGAAAATCGGACTTGGAAGGTTCAGAGGTTCACTCGTATATATCTATATCCTAATTTCAGTCGCCATGTTTGTAATCTCTCGATTCATCCTTGGCTTGGGCATCCCGCTCGCCATTGTTGGAGCTACCGCCCTCATTGGAGGTAAGTTTTGAGCCATCTCGCTGGAACCATCGTAGTGCTTAACGGTATTATTTCTAGAACTCTCTTATCCCAAAGAACGAGCGATCTTGGGTTCACTTTTCAACTCCTGTTACTTCATCGGCTCGATTGTCGCTGCTGGTATCACACTGGGCACTTTCAGCATGAAGAGCAACTGGGGTTGGCGTATTCCATCTCTCCTCCAAATCTTTCCATCTCTCTCTCAAATTGCCTTCATTTATTTTCTTCCCGAATCTCCGCGTTGGCTTGTCTCCAAAGGTCGTACTGATGAAGCCCTGACTATTCTAGCAAAATATCATGCGGAGGGTGACATGAACTCTGAGTTTGTGAAAGCTGAGTATGTTCAAATCAAACAAACACTAGAGTTGGAGAAGGAGACATTGAAAGTTGGATGGATGGATATGCTTTCTCAGGCAGGGATGAGAAAGCGTTTGTTGGTCGCCTCGTTTCTGGGTCTAGTAACTCAGTGGAGTGGTAATGGATTGGTGTCGTACGTAGTTATCTTTTTATCGGGACAATGACTGTGATGATGATTTCCAGATATTTCTTAGCCCGTATCCTCGACAATGTTGGAATTCACGACAATCGAACAAAGAATTTGATCAATTTGGCCAACACTTGTTGGGGTTTTGTCAATGCTACTGTGCTTGCTTTGACCGTACCTAGATTCAAGCGTAGAACTATCTACCTCGTGAGTCAAGTCCTGAACATTTCGTCAGACTTGTTACAATTATTGCATAGCTTTGTACCTGTTCTCTCCTCGCTATCTTTACTGGATGGACCATATGCAGCGCACGTTATGCGCTCACGGAGAATCAAGCCTCTTCCCGTGCTGTAATTGCGTAAATAAGAGTTCTTTGTCCTCCCCAAATATTTCATTGACCTAAAGTACAGTTTCATCTTCCTTTACAGCCCCGCGTACAACGTTGCATACAATGCCCTTACTTACAGTCAGTACAACATCTACAAAGGAATAGAACATTCTGACCAGCTTTTATCAACAGCTTTCCTCGTCGAGCTCTTCCCGTTCCACGTCCGTGCCAAAGGAATTACTGTATTCCAATGGTTTGGTCGCGCAGCAGGCTTCTTCAACCAGTTCGTTAACCCCATTGGTATCGCCAATGCAGGGTGGAAGTACTATATCAGGTCAGTCTCTAGCATTCAAACGTCCTCGAGCTTTCTAAGCTGATTTATGTGACATTAGTTACTGTGTATTCCTTGTGTTTGAAGTCATCTTCGTTTACTTTTTGTTCCCTGAGACATCTGGAAAGACACTAGAGGAGCTTGCTTTCTGTGAGTGACTGGTTATCCTTCCAGCATAGATAAATTGAATTCGCCAACTAATTTGGTTGTAATTAATCTAGTCTACGAGGAAGAAGAGCTAGAGAAGCAGAAGAAGCGTATCGAGGAGGAGCTGAACAAGGGGAGAAACGAAACAGAGTAACATAAAAGCAGAACTAGTCTAGTGTATGAATATAATGACAGGCCAAGCTTATGTAATGCTGATGGCTAGGATGAAGTGTAATATATTACAGAACCAGAACCATGGAGATGGACACAGCACCAACACCTGGAAATGCGTCTTTGTCACGAGAAACAGTGAGCACAATTGGTTGTGTTATGAACTTTTGCTGACCGGTATGCAGACGGTACCTTTTCTGATACGAACATTCGTCAGGATCGGTTCATTCCACCGACTTTCGCTTTTCGAAGACGGTTCACCTCCAACTACGGATGAGCATCAACTGCATACTTGGTCAGGACTGATACCAGGCTACATGCTGCTCTAATGGTTTACTGACAATGAATTAGGAAAGATACTACTCTTCGTGAACTCCTCACGATACTCCGCAACAACGCACCACATGTCCCGGAATACAAACATCCTCTCGCACGTTTCTCCTTCCGCGCTGTGTATGCCGACCCGGCTCTGAAAGGCCGTTTTACACAAAAAGATCTCGGCATGGTTTATTCTCGCGACATCCTCGGTGAGCCCGGCGCCCTCAATGTTACTGCTCCTCGTCTTCTTGAAGATGCCGAAGGCGAGCACAGAGAACCCACTGGACGCGAAAAAGATCGTACACTAGAGGACTTGAAGTTTTTTCCCGGTGATTATCTCCTTGTTGCTGTTCTGTTGCCGAAGAATGTGACTATGCCGAGCGAGCTTTCCATCAAGGGCTCGGGCGGTAGCTGGAAGTCGACTTCTGCTGGTAGAGGAGCCGACGGAACCTGGGGAGGTCCTGGATCGAGTACAGCACCCCGGGGAAGTGAAGGGCACTGGAGAGGTGGAGACACTAAACGACCTCCCCCAGGTTCCCGACGAGGTACACGTAACAACACTGATTCTGTACGAGAACAAGACCTCGATCGAGATACGCGTGTGCCTCCACCTCGACGTCGTGATGGCTCACTACCTCCACCTTCACAGCGTAGTGGCCGTGGCCGAGGCGGTCGCGACAAGCGTTCACGCTCACGCTCACGTTCCCCAAGAAGACGTTAGGACTAGTATTTTGTCAATTCACTTGTTTCAATTAGCGTCCAAAAAGCACATCGTATTATGCTACAGGCAGTACAGATGGAGCACACTAGTACAATGAAAGCTAGTGAAGAAAGAATCAGTATATGATAAAGGAATCAATAATGAAGAGAATCAGACAAAATATAATGATTCCGGTTAGACTTTTATCCTCAGAACTCAGTTGAGGGAGTCTGTATTGTCATCGCTTCGACGACAAACTCAATAAGTAGCAAATCAGAAACTTACCTTAGCGGCTCTTGAAGTAATCAAGGAGGACATGGAGAGCCTCGGAGTCAGTACCGAAATCCTTAACGACAACACAGCTGCAGCCAACGATCTTGCGGGGGTTGCCCTCACGATCGATTTTGCAGAGACCAGCCCAGGTACCAAGAACCTTGGCGTCTCCGACCTTGATCAAGTTGGTACCATGCTCAGAGCAAAGGGCCTCAATAAGCTTGATGTATTCAGCCTCAGTGCAAGTCTCGACCAGAACACAGAGGTGGGCTTTACGCTGGTCGAGGGCCTTGGCGCACTCACGAAGACCACGAGCAAGACCATCATGGACAAGGGCATTTTTCAAAACTTGCTGAATAGATTGTGAGTATACGCAAATGACAGTCAAACTGAGCCGAACGTACTTGGAGCGCCTCCTCGACGGTGAGTTTTCCCTTGGGTGCCTCAGTGGCTACCTCAGCGGTGACTTCAACCTCTGGGGCGGCGTCAACAGGAATGTCATCTCCAGCGTCAGACATCCTAACGAGACATCTTAATTGTTGGATCCTTCATAACCAGCCAACGCACTTTTTCAAAGGATTCAGTAGATACGATTATTGATGTCTTCGTCCGCTTTCGTTGATGTAAGGAATAAAGTTCAGAATGCCTTTACTATATCATGCAGTTCAATCTCCGATTCGGCAGGATCCCGGTAGCCTCACAATGCCGCCAGGGTCGAATGTTCAGTAAGTTGACGCTCTGATCTCGTTTCCACAATCATGGTCAGTTGACAGTACCACACATCGCTAACATGACTGATAGAAACAATATAGAGCTTGGTGTTTCTGAATTCACACCAGTCATCAGAACGTATATCCCGTTGTTGACCAGTTTCTTGGCCAAAGATCTCATCCACTTCTTCCAGGCCACGACGGCGCTATCTGGGGCGCTGCCTGGACATCTGCAGATAATGCAGTCTCTGTTTCTGCAGATGGGTCTATACATCAATGGTCCTGTGTTACTGGCCATCATCATTCACCAAAAGCTACCCTTGAACCACACACCCTTGCTCTTGTTTCCCTATCTGTGTCTCCTGACGGTAAACGCGCTCTTTACAACAGTCTGGAAGGTCACACTTGGCTTTTTGATCTCGAGTCATCAAGTGTGATCGCTTCTTACGAGAGTTATCTGGAAACAAAAGAGGACCTTGAACCCTGTAAGTCGCACCTTCAGGCGTCCGCATGCTTGGGCCACTCATATTGACCTGCTCGATACATTTCAGCTTGGTCCGTTTCCTTGAATCCAAATTGCAGTACATATGCCTCATCCAGTGCCTCGGGTAATATAACAATACATTCAGCGAACCCAACTGATTTCGGGAGAAAATTATCTTCCATTCCATCTGGTCGCGTCAAGTTCGGAATGAATTGCCGCCACGTACGCCGTTCTGTCTCAAACATTCTAAGTAAATTTCTTCATATCTACATTCAGTCTCCGGATGGTCGCAAAGTCGCGCTGGGACTTGAGACGGGCCAGATTTATGTTTTCGACCTTGAGAGTAATACATTATCGACGACGTTTACCTCACACGCCATGCCTGTGCGGTCAATTTCATGGTCCACTGATTCTAGCGTAAGTGTAATATGTGACGATGTATGGCAGGTATCTGAATCCCTGCCTAGCTTCTTATGAGTGCTTCAGAAGATAGAAGACTTGTTTTATACGATGTTCGATCGGCTCCTGGCGGGACTGTCAATTCTTTTATCGGCCATACGTCCTGGGCACTGAGTGTTGACATTTCTCCTGATGGGAAACTTGCGCTTTCTGGGTAAGCCTATTCTGCCCTAGGAAAAGGAAAATAATACTGAAGGTCTGAACAACATCATCACTTGCAGGTCTGCGGACAAAACAATCAAGGTTTGGGATATTGGAGCGCGAACAGCAGTATCAACAATACAAGATACAGGCGAAGTTTGGTCAGTTTCATGGCGACCTAAACCTTCCGCCTTGGGGTCTCCTGGTGCATTCCTGACTGGCGGGGAGGATGGATTCGTCCGATGGTGGAAGGCAGGTGGCACATAAAACTGATACCCCAAATGTCGTCTTGGTCAATTTATAACGGGTATTGGGAGAAGGTTAGATTGTTTGAAGGCAGTAGAGGGGACTTGTGTAATATATCAAATTTTCTTCCCTTGATCTTGGCAAGGCCGTAGTTCAAGGCTGGCCGTAGCAACGAGCTAGCCCATTGGTACCGTAACGTAAGCAAAAAGTATTGATTATAGTCTGAGCCTTGATCTAACCACCCCCATAGTGACCGTACTTTTTGATCTATTAATTGATCGACCTCTCGCTTTATTACGGGAAAATAAAATTAATGACAAAGTATTGAATTATGAACAAGCCCAAAGCAAGGTGTATAACATACTATTACAGAATGATTTATTGTTGAATGACAGTACCTAATTCATAAGAGAATCATTCAATCCATTTCCGATTCGACATAGAAGGGAACGACTCATTCCCTTTGTCTTTCTCAAATATGTACCCTGGTCAATGCACGGACGACGTTGTCAGAAATGCGGGCATAATCTTCACCATTTTTGAGTTCATCGAGGGGCATGACTGCACCCATAAGCCAAGAAATGCATGCAACTGCCTTGAAGTTTCCATTCGACTGTTTCGCTGAAAAGGTAGAAATCAACTCCACGTTTTTTTTCTTCTGAATTATGGAACACTAGTTTTGTCCACTTAACAAGTGACTTTGACTTACCTTTCAGATAATTATACTGACGTTGTACGGTCTCTATTTGTGAACCATCAAGAGGGAACACTCGACCTTCTTTTGTCTTTCGTTCGGCTGATGAGAGAGAAAAAAACGTGTATCAGTTTATGATGATCATCTCGCACGTGGATCAAGGTTTAAATCACACCCCCTCTCTTACCATTTGTCAGCGCACGGACAAACTCGTTCTCGAGTGGTAGTGGGATCGATTTATCATGTGCTGGGTACTCAGCGATATGAGCCCAAAACACTTCTTTCGGACATTCCGTCAAGCCTATTCTCCGAATGACAAATTTATCATAAAAAACACAATTTTCAGCCTGAAATCAATCAAAGTCAATCAAGCTTACCTGGTTCACTCCACCTGTACGACGTGGCCAGACTACGTGAATGAATACCGACGAGTGCGGTTCTTTCTGTCAAATCGCAGTCCGTAATTGTCATAACCCAATCAATCGGTAGTTTCTGGAAGCCCGAGTCTTCCGCAAGTTCTTCGAAACAGTCATTTCTAATTTCGAGGAGCAGAGCGCGTAACTCTGGCTTCCGTATATCGTCCGTCGTGAGTAGTCGGAGTCCTAGGTTGAAGTAATACACATCGAGGTTGGGGTGTAAATACGATTGCCATGACTCGGGTACTTCAGCTCTATTAATCAATGACATCAGACAAGTAAGTATCGGCACACCACACAATCGGAGAAGGATGGATGGAAGATGGTCGGAAGGGAAGGGAGACTGATTAAATTGGGACTGATATACCCCTACCTCGTGTCATAAGGATAATAATTGGCGGTTTCAACAAAATCTAGTGTTACACCTGAATTGGCATTTAATGGAGAGCTCATAATTACGAGCTCGGTCACAGATGGTTGAGAGGAAGACGAGGGGGGTTGCTGTTAGTCAAAAAGGGAACCGCTCTGCTGGAATGGAGAAAACTTGATTCATAGTTCCAGTTTTATATCGTTTGTCCATGCACTCACCTTGCCGCACAACTCCTCGAATGAGAAAAAGGACTTTCAAGTTCCGGTCCTGTGCAAATGCAATGCATCTTGGCAAGAACCCATCTGAGGAAGTCATTCAGTAGAAGCGACGACATCGGCACAACAGGTTCGGAGGGAGAAAACGACATGCACGTGAACTTCACGGGGCACTATCCTGATCTCAACACAATATCCCACATGCCATGAGGCTTGACCATTTGACCATTTGACTTGGGTCTATCAAATTCCTTTCCCGAGTTGGTTTCAGTCAAGAAGTCTCGTTTGACAATGAAGGCGGAATCACCACCTGACAAAACATCTGTACAAAAAGTTTACATCGAGAATCACTACTGCCATATATGTAATAAAGATATCAAATTAGTGCATGCAACGAGGAGACCAAAAATATAATTTAAGCAACGAGGCCAACCATTTGTCCGCGCGGAGTCGGGAAGAAAATCTTTGCGAGTGAAGAGATCGACGCTTGAAGCAGAGACCTTGTTATAAATGGATTTCGACTGGTGATGGTTGAATAGCAAAGAATGATCAATGAAAGCTTGCTACAAACACTGTTGCAACCGTTATCAACCTCACGAATATCCCGAGATCGAAAGAGGAGAAACAGACATTACTGGTCACGAGGGATGTCCACGAGTTGAGATGAGCCAGCCTACTGTGAGGTTTTCATCACAAGATACTTAGGACCTTGCAAGATTTTGCTCTTTATCTATCATTCCCATAGTGATAGCATGGGCGTTTCCCAGCTGTGATTGCGGTAAGGCTAAAGATAGAGGCTCATGCGTCACGGACGATGATTCCATGAAAACTGTCTCTTCGACGTCAGTATCCATCTCTCCCTCAGCATCGGCATCAGTGTCATGATAGTCTTCGTCCAGAACAAGGTTGCGGTCTGCGCGAGATTGAACTCCAACTCTCTCGTCCAAAATCTCCGTGCTTTCTCTGCTTTCAGATATTCGTCCCGAATTACTTTCTCCATACAGACTAGTGCCAGTCTCAGTCACGGACATCATCGTTGGATCATTCAGCACAAACTCTTCACCTTCCGCTTGGTTTGTGTTCTGTGAAAAGAGATTAGATGTGACCGTGAGCGCACGTGTGCTCTCTTCGTTGTCAGCATCAGGTTGATTGCGGCCATAGTATTCTATGAAAGGCGACGGAGATACAGAACGTTGGGGAATTGCGCTATTAGGTGAAGTACAGTTGTTATCTGTGATCGGCGAAGGCATTAAATCGTTAGGAATTTTATCTTCTCCAGAAGTAGTGGTATGTGGCATTGGGGATGATACTGGTGACAAAGATGAAAGGGTAGGGATAGATGGTAGAGATGCCGGAGAGAAAATCATTCGTGGCAGAAGAGCATTGCGCTGCTGTTGCTCAGCAGATTTGTCATTTTTTCGATGGCGTGGAACATGCGTAAGTTCTTTGGATAGGCGATCCATTGAAATACCTTTCCTTTGGCTTCGAGTGATGAGAGGGCTTCCCGTGGCAGTCGCCTTTCCCTTTTGATTGGATTCTATCTCCCTTTCCTCTTTTGATAAAACGTTAGAACATGTCCGGGGCCTTTTCTTTTTCTCTTGATTCTTTGCTGAGAATTGACCTGGTGACCTGGCTGGTGGTTGTTGGTCTGAGTCGAAGGCTGCTGCTGCTTGATCGGCTAAAACGTCCAAAGCGCTTCGTACACGGTCCGATCCTGGAATCATAGTCGCTGAAAGCATATCCACAGATCCCCGTCCATTACTTTGCCCTCCCTTTCTCCGTTTCGAGAGTGGACTTTCCGGTGGCTCGGGGATAGCGGTTCGTCTTCGGTTATTCGCCATTGGTTTGCGTCCGCTTGATTCATTGTCCATCAAGCTCTTTGCAGCACTGAGAAGAGATGCAAGGGGAGTGGGATGATTAGCACTTGGCGTCTGAGTCGGTTTTGTCGTTGAATGTATGGCTGATATTGTGTGATTGACGGCTCGTGGAGTGGGTGTCATAGAAGTTTGGTAGGTAGTGATGACAGGCGAACGAACAAATACAAAGGAAGTTGGGGTCGGGTTAGTTGGCTGATGTAAGTCGGACCGTGGCGTCATCAAGGTTGGAGTCAAGAAATGCGTCGCATGTTGGCCTCCTGTGGTACCTCGTTTGGGAGTTCGAGGCGTCGAGGAGACAGTGGATGGGCCAGGGCTGGTTGATAGATCTACAAAGTCGTTACGGCAGTAAACGTTTTCTCTAACCACAGCTGCCTTGTCCGAATGCTCACGCTCTGTACGTTCTGAGTCCCTCTCTCTCACAAAGTCTTCTTTCTCCTTTTCAATACGACGTATGAACCCTGACATAGTATGAGCACGCTCTCGACCAATTTTACGGGCAGCCAGCAACAGATGTTCAACCCGTGCATCTGCTATGAGAGGCGGCATATTACTACTTGAGAACCTTTTGTGCTTTGACCTTGGCTTCTTCGAAACCTGGGCGTGAGTCGCAGCAGAAAATGTAGATCTCCCAGGCGTAGAATAGGGGGACACTCGAGAATGCCGAGGACTCAGAGCCAACATTCGAGAGCGCCATCCATAGTGGTCAGAGCGGGATTGACTTCGCGGTAGGTCTGCATTTGATTGAGATTTAGACTTGTTGAAGTTCTTTATTGAAGTGGTATCTGGTTCATTTTTCTCTAGCTCCTCAATGGGGGTGGAGCCGGCAGTTTCCTGCCCCAACTTTGATGGTCCTGGATCGACAGAGTGACTGATTTGCAGAGTGGATTGTCGTTGAGAAGATGTGTTAATAAAAGGAAATGATGGTTGCATGAGCAGGAGAGGCTTGAGCTTATTTAGCTCCGATTCAAGTGCGGAAAAACGTAAATGTGAATCCTGAAGCTGTACCAAGTCGTAAGTGATCCTATACAGTATGGAGGTCCCAGCTATCCTCACCCTTTCTCGCAGATGTTTATTCTCCGACTCATATGAAGCACATTGATGTTCCAAGTCCTCGTCTCTCTGGGACGAATTTGCAGCTCTTGCGCGTTGAGAGAGGAGAGCTTCAGCCATTCGAGTCCAGCTTTCTCTCTCTACTTCCCATCGTTGTCTTTCCTCTTCAAACGACTGAATGATGTTATCACGCTGCACGACAAGCCAGTTAATGAACTCTGCTTGCCGGTGCAACTGTACAGGGTCAATGAAAGACTGAAGAAGCCTGGTAACCTATTTATTGCACATTTGTCAGAATCAAGGAAATTGATGCACAGTATACATACACACCATTTCCCCCAGTTCTTTCTCCCGCTGTAACAAATCTTCAACAGAAAAGGTATTCTGTGGTTGGCAATCAATGCCGAGTCCCATATCCACCATTCGGCTTCTCATGCGGGCAATATCCTCCTCTGACAGCGGTTCTGGTGAGTCTAACCGTATCGAAAACTCATGCTGGCGAGAGTCTAGTTCAGAGAACATATCAGAGGCAGGGTGTTGTGGCGGTGGATTGCTACTCATCTCGTAATCTGGTGCGCGGCCCTCACAAAACCGCGACAGATCACGTGATTTTGATCCTGGCTTCTGATTCATCAGATTTGTCTCCTATTGGAGGCTACAAATGATTGTGAAATAGTACATACGTAGAAATAATTACCTACGTGTCAACAGAAAATATCATACAAATAGACCAACTTCGACCCAAATTAGAAAGGAGAAAAACACAGTAGTCAAGCGCCAGACATCCCACAATGCCATCGTAGTTGCGAGACAGCGCACAGCGGTAATAGAGAGACCTATCACAGAATTTCAGGGAAAGGGAAAAAGGTTCAAATCATAAATTTGACAGCGCAGCACTCCCTTATATCGCCATTGCGCGATCTCTAGGCCTCTTGGAAAAACTGGACCAGCTCATTGGTCACAATACCAGAGTGTGTTGTTACAACTTCGTGGCCTGCATCCTCCACGCTGACTAAACGTGCCAACTTTTTGGTCTTCTCTGGTAAAAGGTCGATAATACGGGGCGAATATTTTGGGTGTACTGTGGTATCTTTTGTCCCCTAATGAAAATATCAACAAAGAATCACGACAAAAAAGTAAGATGTTCACACACATGAATTAACAGGACCTTCTTTCCATCAAAACCACTTGAGGAGAACATAAGTGCCGGTCCTCTAATCGGCCCGTCCCTCAACGAGGATGATACCGCAGCATTATAACCCGGTAGATGAGCCGATTGAAGCCGGACAATCTGATATATCTCGTCAGAAACTTAGTACCAGAACAAACCAAGGCAGTAATTACCTCAATAATAGGATCAATTTCATCACCAGGCTTGACACTCGAGTTGGTCAGATGCTGAATGTAGCTCTAACTGGAGCATCAGTTAAGCAACGACACGAAGTGGGAAGAGATACGCGCTCGGAAGAGCATGCTTGATGTCAAGGTTTGAACCAGAGGGAATGACATAAACTTCACTGTACGGGAGATATCTCTATTCTGGAAAGATCAATAACGCGCGCTCAGTACTTTGCAGGCGAACATTATCTGTACCTCAATCAAACCAGTCGAGGCGATCAAGACAATTTTATCATCGACCAAGTGCGGGAAATGCGCAGTAAATGCAGCAGCTACACCGCCACCCTGTAAAACGATACGTGCACCACACGAAGCATATGCATCAGATTTCGAACTGATAGGGAAGATTCGAGCACACCATTGACACGCCCACGATGACTGCTTTATCCCACTTTAGGTGCTGCATGAGTAGCGCAAGTTGTGTTGAGAAGAGCCCAGGGTGATAGGTCGTTTGAGGGGCGTCCGAGTATCCTCTGCCATAGATGTCTGAACACTGAATTTGAACTTGAGACCTTTTCCTGCTACAACCGAGACAGACCATAAAGCAAGACGTGATATCCATTCGCAGCCAGATGTGGTGCAACGTCCTTCCATACAATTGCTGGTATCGACAGACCATGGATGAGAACGATCTGTAGAGTGCGTTCGAAGGAGTCGTGCAATATCAACGCTTGAAGACACACCTTCTTTCCATTTTCTGGTCCAAGTAGCCAGTACCTTGTTCTCCCATAGGGAGAATCAGCATATGAGCCGCCTTCATAGAAGTCTTCTGGGTAAATTTCCCGGGATTTCGAATTTGGTGGAAGACTGGCAAAGGAAGGAAATATATTCAGCGCTTCTGGTGGATTTGGGAATGTGACGAGCAAATATGATGCAAATATTAAAGAGGGTATCAGGAGGAGAGAAAATGTAAGGCAATGATAGTATGAACTGGAGACCATCGCGAGTATTGAAGACTTTTGGGAACGAGGAGTAGAAATAAATACTTTGAGGCGATCACGTGGTTAAATGTCATCTCAATTGATGTGCCTGATCTCAGCATGTTGGGCCATCCACCGCAGCCTCAACCGCGCAGCGAAAGATGTATGTTGTTGTAATATAAGTCTCAGTTCCTAAGTGACGAACTCAGTGCATTCACCTATTCTAATAGACCTTACCTCAGTTCGTCACTTGAGAAAAAACACGGGTACTATTCAATATAAAAATAGTCTAGCAACGGCTGAGACACTTTGTAAAGCGATCCCAGTTTACCATATGTAGAGACCAAGAATAATGATATCTACTGCGGGAATTCCAATGTTTCATTCATAGAGAATGTTTCGGCAGTGATGGCTGCATCTTCATATGTGTACCGGAAGCAACCAGCCGGTGATGCACCAAACTCCAAATCTGCGAGGGTGGAAGGGAATCAAAATCTGGAATACAATTTTCTAGTTTCTTTCTTACTTCCGTTCGTGCAGAAAGTATTCTTGCACCAAGTGTCAAGGTAGTACTAACAATTCGCAATTGATCCCCTCTAGATGTGAATGTGAGATCTCCATAGCTGATTATTTCGATCATGCAACTCACAAACCAGCAGGTGAATGGAAAAGGATGTTCATAGTTGATGATACGCACAGGGCATCAACCCCAGTAATGGTCATATTCAGTGCTGCCAGCGACAATGAAGAACATCTTGGATAGAATCTTGTGTTAAAGCACACCAAGGCGACAAGCAAAGTTGACACACATATCGATGAGAAACGCCGAACATCCTCCATGAACAATTGCGGCTCCATTTAACATATCTAACGCGCATCCAAATCTGATATTTCAACAGTGGACTACATGCAATGATCACTTACCTTCCTTAACTTCAAGCTCAACAACAACCTTAGCTTCCAACTTCGCTGGCTCTTCCAATTTCTTATCAAGTGAGATTTCCGTGCATATGAGCCGATCTGTGATTGCGGCGCCAAACGATGGCTGATAAGCATGCAAATAAACTGCAGGATTTGCAAGAGCGCGCTTGACGTTATCAGACGCATTGCCTTTAATGCGGGAAATTGGAAAGGCATCTTCTGAAGTCATGTTGGTCGGGATTTCCTCAGTTGTTAAGGCTTCTCCTTTCCCACCACTTGGGCTTCAAGTCACACGATAAAAAATATGAACCTGTAATCCCAAAAGGACCAGGATCAAGGACAAAGAAGAGACCTTTTGCCATCTCCACAATAAAACATTCTGCTTATTCATACTCATTGTTATAAACTTCAGTCCAAGTGCTAGAACAAAAGGACAACTTGTGTATTGAGTGACACAAGAGAACTCAGTAACTACAAGGTAGTCTACTTTATATACTCTAGTTATTGGTCCATGTATACTGACTAAGTCCTTCTAAAAGATTCTATCAGATCACATGAATGTGTGACAGTGACAGTGACAGGTGATGTCGGAAAAAGAAAATAAGAGAGAAATATGAAAACAACTAAGTTCAGTTCTGACATGTTGCAATCAACACAGTATGACTAAGTAATTTTTTTTTTTTTTAAATCATCAATTTATTACACGGCGCGCGAAGGCAGACTGTGGTAGCTACTTTCGTAACTACATACATAGGAGGCGAACTAACAGGAAAATTAAGGAAAAAAAAGAAAAGAAAAGAAAAGACAAAGAAGAGGAACACAATATAAGAACTAATCAACAAAGAAAATAAGAGAAGAGAAAAGACTAAGATCTACTTAGATGAATAAACTAACTGTTTATAAATGTGAAAGCATTAGAATTAGTGATCAAGAACATAACGAAATGGCTCAGTGAATCTCTTCTCGGGTTCCAATACCCATTAAATCTTTTACACTCATGAAGGATATGTCTCCTCGATTCGATGGGGTAGTTGTTACATGAGCATGAAAAGTCCATGTTTGGTAAAAACCTGAGGCGATATTCTCCAATAGGTGCATGGTTTGTAATAGCTCTAGTAGCTCGGGCACAGAGCGAGTTAGAGTGGCCAAAAGATTGGAGCCAAAGGCCGCCTTTGATGTATGACAGTTCAATAGGATTTAAGTCATCATCTAAGAGGTCCAGGAATTGATTTCCTTTACCATCTGATGCTTGGAACATCATTTTCCATTGTTTAATGATATCGTCGCTGTTGGTTTTCTTGCAAAAATCCTATGAAGTCTTGTAAGAGTAGGAAGGAGTCAGGTAGAAAGACTTTGAATCTTTATTGACATCGCAATGAAATCTCCACTTAAGGTGGCTTGGACATTCCCAGAATTCTATAGTGTTGTCGGGATTAGAGTTGAAAAACTCTTGCAACTCACAAAGAATTGCAATGGAGTGGAGTTGGTAGGGATGGAAGTCACTGTCGAAAATTTTCTTAGCAGCATGAATGGAATCAGTTATGACAATGATCTTCAAGATGTTATCCTTGGAGCAGGCTTGGTTAATGCCGCATCTGATGGCGAACAATTCAGCTTCAGTGCTTGTTACAAACGAAGTGTGATGGACGGTTTTGGTGAGGGGACTATTCATTAAGTGAATGTGTGATATCGATGTAGCAATGTCGTTCTTGATGCTAGCATCTGTAATCACAAGAGCTGTGTGAGGTGAAGAAGAGGTTTATAGGACCATTTCGTTAAGTTCTAGAGCATGATTATTGACTTTCATTTTTTCTTTTCTGTTAACTAAGTTGAAAGAAAATCAATCAGAAAACTTGTCTATAATGCGGTTACCAGGAGAAAACTCGATACTAATAGGAGAAAAAGACAGAAAGATTCTGTGAGACTTGTTGTATGAGTCAGTGAGGTGGTCTTTGGTTAGGGATCTTTGACGATTGGTTAGTGAACCTATCTTGTGCGGGTTTGATGTAGTGGACAATGGGGGTGAGTCATCCATGAGGCTTCTTAGAATGTGGTTGATTGGAAGTTTGAAAGGTCAGATCTGCGATCTTTTGGCGATTTTTTGCAGGTGGAACTTTATAGGGATAATTCCAGCAATGGCTTCAATTCCTTCAGAGGGCGAAGATTTGAAGGCCCCCAAAATCCAGATGGCAGCTCTTCTCTGCATTTTGTCGAGAATTTTCATATGGTATGATAACAGAGCCTTGTTGTAGTACCATAGCTGAAATCCATAAAGCGCTATCAGGAGGATGCAACATCTGTAGAGTAGTTGCTTTTGAAGAGGATTGATACCTCTCGATAAGTTTCCTAAGAGCTTTATGCACTTGACTGTTGAGATAGCTTTGTTGGCATAAAAATTGATGTATTTGTGAAATGATAGCTTGCGATCAAAGATAAATCCCAGATATCTCCACGAATCCTTGGGTCGCAAAATAGGTCCTCCAATCAGGGAAAGGTCAAGAGGGGGAGGGTTAAAGACACCTTGGGACCGGCTAAAATAGAATATTTCAGTTTTCAAATGTTCAATGACGAGGCCAAAACTATCTAGCAATTTAGTGAGAACATTATAACTACAGAACAGTTGGGAGTTAGAAATGTCAAAGGATTTGTTCTGAGTGATAATGAGACCATCATCGACAAAAGAAAGAATGGAAACAGGAATTCTGAGGTTT